>Ga0126378_10001693_pt1 | contig 16297 bp, 18 predicted proteins | sample PanSoiMetPlot_23_FD_92587 | JGI IMG/M metagenome (GOLD analysis project Ga0126378, IMG submission 92587) | Tropical forest soil microbial communities from Panama - MetaG Plot_23 | ecosystem: Environmental > Terrestrial > Soil > Tropical forest > Bulk soil | place: Panama | collected 2016-02-17 | reverse complement strand
GGTGGGCGGGCAATGCGCACGATCTGGCCCGCCGGTGACGGGCGTACGGTCGAGATCATCGATCAGACCCGGCTGCCCCACGAACTGGTCGTCGTCGCGTTGGAGACACTCGACGACGCGGCGCAGGCGGTAGCCACGATGCAGGTTCGCGGCGCGCCGCTGATCGGCGCCGCCGCGGCCTACGGCATCGCGCTCGCGGCCGCCGAGGATCCGTCCGATCGCGGGCTCGAGGCGGCGGCCGGGAAGCTGGCCGCGACCCGCCCGACCGCGGTCAATCTGCGCTGGGCGCTCGCCGAAATGAAACGGGCGCTGTCCGAGGTCCCGGAGAGCAGACGGTTTGTCGCGGCAATGGCACGCGCCGGCGAAATCGTCGATGCCGATGTGGCGATCAATCGCGCGATCGGTGAGCATGGCGCCGGGCTGATCGCCGAGGCCTGGCGGCGCAAATGCGGAGCCGGCCGCGTCGAGGTGCTGACGCATTGCAATGCCGGGTGGCTCGCCACCGTCGACTGGGGCACCGCGCTCGCCCCGGTTTACCGCGCCCACAATGAGGGGGTGCCGATCCATGTCTGGGTCGACGAGACCCGGCCGCGCAACCAGGGCGCCGGCCTCACCGCCTGGGAGCTCGGCGAGCATGGCGTCCCGCACACCGTAATCGTCGACAATGCCGGCGGCCATCTGATGCACGAGGGCCTCGTCGACCTCTGCATCGTCGGCACCGACCGCACGACCGCCGGCGGCGACGTGGCGAACAAGATCGGCACTTACCTGAAGGCGCTGGCGGCGCGCGACAATGACGTCCCGTTCTATGTCGCTGCGCCCTCGCCGAGCATCGACTGGAATATCGAGAGCGGCGCCGAGATCCCGATCGAGCGCCGCGACGCGCGCGAGGTCACGCACATCGAAGGCTGGACCGAGGAGGGCCGGCGCGTCGCCGTCCGCCTGACGCCGGCGGACACCCCCGCCGCCAATTACGCATTCGACGTGACCCCCGCCCGGCTCGTCACCGCCCTCGTCACCGAGCGCGGCATCTGCTCCGCCTCGCGCGAAGGACTGCTCGCGCTGTTCCCTGAGCGGGTGCGGCGGACTGCTGCAGAGTAGCGGTTGAGAGCGCCGAGGCCGAGTCTGGCCGGCGACGAGCGTTGGCCCAGAGCAGACTCCCGCTAAGGACACCCCTATTTCGTCACCCCCGCGAAGGAGGGTGTAATCCAATTACATGCCCACCCAAGCTTCGTCGCCCCCGCGAAAGCGGGGGCCCAGGGCAAGTGACTGAAATCCCTGGGTTCCCGCTTGCGCGGGAACGACGGACGAATTGGCCTGACGCACCAGCATTGATTTGATTACAGCCTCGAAGGCGGGGGTCCAGGGCGAGTGAGGAGTGTCGCCTGGATCCCCACTTTCGCGGAAATGACAATTCGAGATGGTCGGAACCGGGTCTAGCGCGGCTAAAGGCTTCCTTTACAGCAATGTAGCTTGCCTGGGTGGATAGGTGATTTGCAGGCCCTCCACTCGCGCGAATGGTGTCAGCTCGTGCATGCGGTAGCTGCTCGCCGACAAAATCTCGACGACCGGCACGCCGCGCACGCTGAGCGCATCGGCCACCAGCGACCGGTGGCATCGCCACGGCACCGCTTCGGCGCACATGATCGCCACGCGTTTCTCGCGGCTCATGCGAATGAGTGCAGCAAGCGCGTCCCGAAAGTCCTCGGTCTGCATATAATCGGCAAATCCGCGAAAACCTTCGTTTCGCCAGCCGATATTGGGGGAATCCTTACGCGGGCGCCGCAGCCCGCCCAATGCCTTCAGATGCACATATTCGAGATGCTGGGCTTTCAGGCTGTTGGCCAAGGCGGTGTCGTTGAATTGCGGATTATGGCGCGACCGTGGGATCGTCCGGATATCGACGAGGCGTTCGATGCCATAGGCTTGCAGCAGCGCCAGAAACGACGCGATCGGCAACGTCGAGTGCCCGAGGGTGAAGATAGCGTCTTGGGGAAAATGCGCTTCTTGCGGTGGAGGATGTTCGCTCACAGCGACTGTGGTGAGTACATGGGTTGCCGAATGAGCAGCATGGATCATCAGGCCGGCATGGCCAATATGTGTGAAGGCATAGGCGGCCTGCCAATCTCGGCGGGGTGGCTCGCGGCTGACGGCGGAACGGAACGGTCCGCCGTCCGGGTGTGGTGCGCCTGGATACGCGCTCAAAAAGCTGGGCGTGCCCGAGCGCGCGTTCCGAGCTCAAAGCGCTCTCGAAGCCGGCAGGTCCAAGCCGCTGTAGTGGTCGGGACAAAGCCCGGTACGAGCGGTTCAAAGAATTGCCGTGCTGAGAGACCTGCAACTTTGCCAAGTTCCGCGTACCCGATCGCCGCACGTAAGTAAGCTGTGCCGCGGGGCCGCGCAAATATGTGCGGTCGCGGGGCCGCGAGCATGCGGCAGCCAATCTCTTGCACATCGACCGCGAGCTGACTGGCGGGCATCGAGCAGATAAAGGATACCGTGGCGCGCGCGATGCGGCCGATTTCGGCCGCCGGATTTAGGAGCCCGCCCTGCGCCGGCACGTGCGTGATAGCGATCAGCTTGGTGCGCGGACCGATCGCGCGTTCCAACCCGGCGAGGTCGAGCTGCCCGGACGCGTCGCTGCCGACCACGCCGCTTATGCGCCCGGTTTCTCGATAAAAGGGAGCGCACCACCTGCGATCTCCGCAGCCGTTGTCTCCTCTGCGCCGATTCCGGCCGTTCCTCGATCGAGATGCGAAAATCGGGCGGGTTCGGCGAAGCCGACATTCGTGAGTTCGTCCATATGGGCGGTAGGTCAGCCGCTGGAAGCGGGCAGGAGGAACGACCGCGGTCCGTCCTGAAACCGATTTATCGAGTCCGATCGATAGCCTCCCTGGGAATAGCTCGGAGGACCGAGTCCGATTCTGGCGAGCGCGTCGAGGCGCTTCACGCTATCTGACGTCGAGGTGATCCTGAGCAATATGGAACGCTGCACGAGATCACCGCTGAATGGACGATGGTAGGGAGCTTGACATGACCTATCGACTCATCCGGGTCGAACCGGTATCACGGCATGTCGGCGTCGAGATAAGCGGCGTCGATCTCGCGCGACCCATTGCCGCCGACGTGTTTGCTGAGATCCGCGGCGCCTTCGGGCAATACGGCGTCGTCTTCTTCCGAGACCAGCATCTTACCCCTGAGCAGCACGTCGCCTTTGCCGAGCATTTTGCACCGATCGACATCAACCGCTTCTTCGCCGCCGTCCCCGGCTATCCAATGATCGCCGAAGTGAGAAAGGAACCCGAGCAGACACGTAACATCGGCGGCAGCTGGCACACCGACCACAGCTACGACCAGGCGCCGGCCCTGGGCTCGATGCTCTATGCTCGCGAGGTTCCACAGACCGGTGGCGACACGCTGTTCGCCAGCATGTACGCGGCTTATGACGCGCTGTCGGAGGGGCTCAAGGCGATGCTCGGCGGATTGCGGGCCTGCCATTCGAGCCGCCATGTCTTTGGCTACGACGGACGCGCCCGCCAGGGAGACCTCGCCGACCGCATCGGCCACCCCGAGCTGGCGACACAGGATGCGGTCCATCCCGTCGTCATCCGCCACCCCGAAACCGGCCGCAAGGCGCTCTACGTCAACCCCGGCTTTACGCTGCGCTTTGACGGCTGGACCGACGACGAGTCGCGCCCGCTTCTGCAGTATCTCTTCCAGCATGCGGTACGCCCCGAGTTCACCTGCCGGTTTCACTGGCGCGAGGGCTCGCTGGCGCTGTGGGACAACCGCTCGACCTGGCACTTCGCGGTCAACGACTATCACGGCGAGCGCCGCCTCTTGCATCGCATCACGATCCAGGGCTCGTCGCTGAATTAAATCAGTCCAATTACGAACGTTCGATCGCCGCCGCAGCATCAATGTTCGCAACGTCCCTATGATGCCGGCCACGAACTGGAGTGTGGGATGAGCATGACCTGGAAAACCTACCGGATGGACCGCGGCCAGGGGGGTTGGGAAGCTGCCAGCTACAACATCCGGACAGCCGATGGCCGCGAGTATGGCCGGTGGCGCAGAGTGCTGCGGCAACACCCCCACGGTCTCACGGTAATCTCCCATTACAAAGCTCCACCCGGTAAGGCTTGGAAAATCGTCGGCATAGCATCAGAGCTTGGAGAGGAGGTGTACATTCTGGAAGGGGCTTATTACGACACGCGAGGCCGAATTCTTGCTGGACCGGGAACATTCATGTTCAACGCTCCGGGTGCACGACATGGCGGCATCTCCTGCGATTTGACCCTTTACATTCATTGTTGCAGCGGGGAGCCGGATGAAATCGTATCGATTGACTTGATAGATTTCGAACCGAAGGAACAGCCATCCTCGCTCGCGCGACAAGTTCCTGATTTCGTCAAGGAAGAGCGCTAGGCGGGACCGACAGGCTGATCTCTGGGTTACATCATCTTTCGAAAATCAGGCATGTAGTGGTACCGTGAGCGAGCAATCGCCCTTGGGTGTCTGTGATCCGTCCCTCGGCGGTGCCAACGCGGCGACCTCGGCTCAGCACGACGCCCTCGGCCCTAATCAGCCCCGTTTCAGTGGTGATGGGGCGGGCGAGTGAAATCTTGAACTCGAGAGTCGTCTGGCCGATGCCCTTGTCGAGCGTCGAGAGGATCGCCAGTCCCATGCAGCTATCGAGCAGCGTGGCGGAAAACCCACCGTGTATCGTGCCAGCCGGATTGAGCAAGGTGTCATCTGGCTCCGCAGTTATTACGACACGCCCGCTCTCAGCCTCCGTGATGTCATAACCCAATGTCTGAGCGATTGTGTTGAGAGGCAGCGTACCATCCGCGAGTCCCTTGACGAATTCCAGACCCGTCATTTCCTTCTGCCGGTCGGCGGCAACGGTTCCAAATGTCTTGGCAGGATTCAGCATCGGTTTCTCTCTTGAGCCCGCGTTCTTTTCCGCTGACACCAGCGCTTACTTGGCGGCGTCGCTCGTCGATAGATTGCTTGTCGCGGTGAGTATTTTTTGGAGACGATGTTCGCCCGCTTTGATCGGGGTATAAAGCGGCGGATGGTCGGCATCCTGGCAGGTCGGTAGACACTCGACCATGGCGTCGTAATTCGGATTAACAAAATACGCCAGCGACAGACGCCGTGTGCTCCCGTGTATATCACGAGGTGGATTTACCACCCTGTGAAGTCCGGAGCGCCAACGGTCGTTGGTCCAGCCCGCCATCAGATCGCCGATGTTGAGAACGATCCCGTTCGATACCGACGGGACATCAATCCAACTTCCAGCCCGCGATTGGACTTGCAAGCCACCGGGGGCGTCATCCACCGCTAAGAGAGTAAAGGCGCTGAAATCGTAATGAGCGGCGCAACGCAGTTGGCCGGGGATGGGATCGTCGATTTGGTTCGGATAGTCCAGGAAGCGGACCGTTGAAGCGTGATGGTCGAATTTGTCCCGAAAATACCCCTGTTCGAGTTCGAGAGCTTTTTCGAACACCCTGAGGATTTGCTCCGTTAGCGCCGCCGTTTCCCAATAGAACAGCTTCGCCATCGCAGCGAAGTCGACCGGTTGTTCCGGCCAGATGTTGGGCGGGAAGGCCACCTCGGCGAATGTCCGTGTGTAGTACGGGTCCTCTCCATAATCGAAGCGGCCAAATCCGAAAAACTCTTTGAGGTCCGGCGGCGACTCTTCATTCTGCATGTAGGAGAGATTTTCATCATCTGCCGTCACATAGCCGCGCCACGCGCCCTTGATGCGTTTGCGTGCCTGCATTTTTTTGGTCAGCGGAAGATCGAAAAAGCCCCACGCCAGTTCTCTTACCGCTGCAATTGTCTCGGTTTTGACATCGTGTCCTTGGAGGACCAGGAAACCAATTTCTTCGAGCGCTGACGAAACCTCCTTTGCAACTCTCGTCCGCGAAAACTCATCGCCTTTTGTGAACCCGCTCATGTCAACAACTGGAACTGCGGTAGTCATCTGGACCTCGATTGTAATGACCATCGATGGCAGGGAGATCGATGCTGGCCTAACCTATCGCTCCCGCCGCGCCGTCGCTCGCCAGATTCGGACTTCATCTCCCCGATGTCTTCGTCCGATACGGGTTTTCCTGCTAGGGTCTGACCGGCGATGATGCTTGATTTTGCCGCATGCGATCGGGCGCGGTTGACGCGAGACCCCAGCTACGACGGGCTTTTCTTCACCGGAGTCCGCACAACGGGTGTCTATTGCCGGCCTGTTTGTCCGGTCAGGAAACCCCTGTCTCGCAACGTCTGTTTCTTTCCATCGGCGGCCGCCGCTGAACTGGCGGGCTTTCGGCCTTGTCTTCGCTGTCGGCCCGAAACCGCGCCCTTCTGTCCCGCCTGGAAAGGCAGCCGCACAACCGTCGATCGGGCAATGCGGTTAATTGTCGAGGAAGGTGCCCTCGATGCGGAGAATGCGCGTGTTGAAGACTTGGCGGAGAGATTAGGAATTGGTGCTCGCCAATTGTCGCGACTGTTCGCCCGGCACCTGAATGCGACCCCGATTCAGGTGGCAAAGACGGCCCGCGTGCAACGCGCTAAACGGCTGCTCGATCTGACCGAGCTACCGATGACCGAAGTGGCGCTACGAGCCGGCTTCCGAAGTCTTCGCCGCTTCAATGCTGTCTTCATCGAGATCTACAAGAGATCGCCGACTAAAATTAGACTGTTCGCCAGGGCGAACGGATGGGGTCCAGGTGTCGCGCGTGCCCGAAATAAACCCGCTTTGGTTACCGGCCGCGCTGGTGGCACAGGTGAGATCATCGAATGACCGCTACCCGGGCGGCCGAGCTGACTCCGGCGGTGATTCCCTAGGTCGGGATTGGGGCATTTGCGGCCGGTGGCGGCGGCCGAGAAATAGCTATCGCGTCCTGATCGTGTCGTCGCCCTTCCCTTATCGCCAAACCGGTCCACGCCTACATCTCGGGATCGATTTGAGTTTTCTGCGTCACGGCTGGCAAGGAACCGGGCGCGGAGCCTTGTGGCGTCTGCGCGGCGCTTCAGGGTGGCAACGGCGCCCCGAAAATTGCCGCAAAGACATGTTATGAACGGCATCGTTGAGCATAGGTTTTGGACCAGTGATGTTTTTGTTGTGCATTTTCGTGTTGGGTTTTGCCGGACGACCCAGGCAGCGTGTTCATTTATCCTTCTGCGGGCCAAAAACGCGGGATTTCGGCGTCCACGGCGGGGAGCCACCTGTTCTTCTCCTGATATTACAGGAGAATCAGGAGACTCAACCCCAGGCTGGTGGTGATCTTGCCGATCCCCGCTCTTGCGTCGGCCGAGCCGCGGCCGCGTTCGGGATAATAGTGTCTAAGCACTAGCCTTCGGTGGCAACCCGTCGATTCCCGAACACAACGGGAATGTGTGCCCAATGACCGTGGGGTATTTCGCTCGGCTCGTGTGAACTGCTTCACATGCCGACCCTTGCTAATGGACTTTATTAAAGAGCAGGCGGATGGCTGAGCCATGTTCAGCAGCCCAGGGGCATGTAGGACAACGCACGAGTCGTGGGAAGAGATCGAACGATGAACCAGCTATCGATCGACGCCAGTTCCGTTGTGGCATTCCTGCTCGTCTGCTTTTACGCCACGAGCCGTTTCAATACACCGCAGGCGGTGCGCTCGCAGACCAGTCGCCTGCAATATATTGGCAGCTGTGTGGTCTACGTGCTTTCGTCGGCGGGCCTGTTCATTCTCCTGACCTGGTTACTTGTACAAAATCCACAGGCAATGGGCTTCCTGCATGTCGGCGCGTCTGCGCCCTTGCCGAGCGAGGTGACGCAGCTCGCTGCGCCGCTCATTGTCGCTCTGGCGATGACCACCCTGCTTCCATCCTTCCCGATGTTGCGCGAGGTGGACGCCAGGTTGTTGCGAATCTTCCACCGAATGGGCTCGATACCGATCGCCGCAGCTCAGTGGTCGAAGCGAATGAAGGATGCGCAGTTCGTCATCTCGCCCGACCTCCTCGCTATCGTACGGAACTACGTCAGCGACAGCTCCGTTCTTGCGGACGACATCGCGGCAGAGCTGCGAACTGACCCATCGATTGACAGCGCGCGCTACCGCTTCACCCGCAATCTTGCGCTCTACGTCTCGCTGAGCAACCTCGATAGCCATACTCGCTTTGTCGAAGACTATCCTGACGAGGCGACGGCATTCGAAAAGACAATGGCCAGTTACTTCGCTCAGTCCACGGGCTTCTTTGCGCTCACGAAGCAACTGGCGTTCCAACAGCTCGACCCCCTGCCGGAGCCGATCAGAAACGCCCGGGAGGCCTACAAATCCCTTTGCCATGATGTGTACGAGGAGATCCGGCTAATGCTGGCCCGGGTTGTTCTGTACAGCAGCAACGGGCAGCACGAAGTCTGGCGACGGATCGCCGCGCTTGGTTTTACGATACCACGCCCGCAGGAAGTCAGGATTTCCGCGAACTTATTGGTATTGAACGCAATCGGTATTGTGGTGCTGTTTGCCCTGGCGACCCTTCTGGCCGCAGGGAGCGGCATGACTACCGGTCCAGCGCTTATCATCGGATGCATAGTCGCCGTCAACCACTCCATCGCGGCAGTTGCCGCCGTAGTACCCAAACAGCTGTGGGACTTCGCCGATATCCGCAGTTCGGTCGAACGACCGATTCTCGGTTACGTAGTCTCTGCATTGTGCACGTTTACAGTTTGTCTGCCGATCATGCTCGGTTTCTGGCTGCTTCGCCCGCAGTTGTCGCTGCCGCCCATTCCGTTCTCGGCACAGGGCAAATGGCTGCTGCTCCCCATTGTCATGGCCGCCGTACTGGCCTTCGAATGCGACAACTACATCGGCCGGAAGGAGGAGCCAGCTTGGTTGCGGTGTGTAGAAGGTGCCGCGCTGGCCGTCATTATGGGATTTGTGGGCTTTGTCACCGTCCGGTGGATCTACGAAGGTGTCGACATCCCGATCCCCTCACGCGTATTGCTTCCCATCCTCCTCAGCGCGTCGATGGGACTGCTATTTGGAGCGACGATACCGAACGGTTATCGCAAGATCCTGCGGCACACAGATGCCGAACGCGGCGCCGATCTTGCCCGGCCGCCATCATGCGCGGGATCGGCAATGATGCCACATCCGGTAAACCCATGAGATCCAGGACCTGGGCCCCCCCGGCGAGGGGTTTGTGTGAATTGGTCCCGCAGAGGACAACTCTACGGTACCGGCAATTTGAAGCTGTGCGCAAACAGGCTCCCGCCGACTCCGGTCGTCAATGTTATCAGCAGCCATTGCCCCAGCGACATGTCGGGTTGCATCGTCAACACCGCGAACATCAACGGAATGTTGTCGAGGATCGCGACCCGACGCTGACCAGGATGTTGGCGCCGGTCGCTCCAAGCTGCATCAACCATAAGATGCCGGCGGCGACCACCATCGGCTTGGACTTGCGCAGGTTGTTGGCTTCCTCGCCGATGACCAGGGCATAGGGAGCGGCGAAGACTGCGAGCGCCGCCAATCCGACCCAATCGCCGGTCAGGTCGGGCATAGGCGCCGTGTCGACCGAGCCGCTGTGCACTACCGCCTCTGCCTGGCCTGCGGCAGCAAACCCAGCACTGCCGCACCGACGATCGCGGAAAGCGTGGAGCCGACGAGGACGCCCAGGCGCATCGCGGATTCCGCATCGGAATATCCGAAGGCGAGTGTGCCGATGAAGAGGCTCATCGTGAACCCAATACCGGTGAGAATGCTCGTGCCGTAGAGCGCAGCCCAGCCGGTATTCGCGGGCAATTCGGCCCAGCCGACCCGCACGACCAGCGTCACCGTGGCAAAGACACCGATCTGCTTTCCGAAAAAGAGGCCAGCAGCGATCGCCAACGGCACCGGCTCCAGAACCGACGACAAGGACAGGCCGGCGAAGGACAACCCTGCATTCGCGAAACCGAACACAGGCAGGATGCCGAACGCCACCCAGGGTGCCAGGTCGTGTTCGACACGGGTCAGCGGCGAGCCTTCGCCCGATTTCGTCTCGAACGGGATCGCGAGGGCCAGAGCGACACCGGCCAAGGTGGCATGGACGCCGGACTTCAGCACGAACACCCAAAGCAGGAGGCCGACGAGCGCATACCAGACGAGCTTTCGGATCCCGGCGAGGTTCATGACGACGAGCACCGCCACCGCGGCGCCGGCGAGTTCCAGGGACAACCAGGAAAGCTCGTCGGTGTAAAAGATCGCGATGATGACGATCGCGCCCAGATCGTCGATGATCGCGAGCGCGGTCAGGAAAACCTTGAGCTCGCTCGGTACCCGGTTGCCGAGCAGCGCCATTACGCCGAGCGAGAACGCGATGTCGGTGGCCGACGGGATCGCCCAGCCGGCAGCTGCGCCCGGGACGCGCCAGGTCAAGGCGAGATAGATCAGCGCCGGCACGACCATGCCGCCGATCGCAGCGGCGGCAGGCAGGATCGCCCGGCGTCGATCGGAAAGTTGGCCCGCCAACAGCTCGCGCTTGATTTCGAGCCCGACCAGCAGAAAAAAAATCGCCATCAAGCCGTCATTGATCCACAACAGAAGCGGCTTCTCGATACCGAAGCTGCCGATACGCACCGAGCCGCGCAGGCTCAGCAGCAAGTCGTAAATGCCGGCCATCGGTGAATTGGCGAGGACTAGGGCGAGGGCCGAGACCAGCATCAGGACAATCCCGCTCGCCGCCTCGCTCCGGAACAGCCGTCGCAATGTACCGAAGCGCATCAATCTCTCCCCTGTTGGTCCCCTGGCGCCTGAGGCCAGAGGCAATTAAGCTTACGACCGCATCCCAGAGGCGAACATGGATAACGGCATTGCGGGCATCGACCACGTCATCGTCGGGGTTCGCGATCTCGAACAGGCGCGGTTGGGATGGAGCCGGCTCGGCTTCGCCGTCTCATCTCGCGGCCGGCATATCGGACAAGGAACAGCAAATTATTGCATCATGTTTCCGTCCGACTATGTCGAACTCCTCGGCGTCGTCGACCCCAGCGATTTTGTTCATGGGCTCGACGTTTTTCTGGCCCGACGCGAGGGTTTGACTGCGGTGGCGTTTGCGGCCGCTGCCGCGCCCGAGGAGGTGCGCACGGCGCTGCTGGGCCGGCCGCTTCATCCTTCCGAGCCGCGGCTGCTCGGCCGTCAGCTGGAGCTGCCGGAGGGCGCCGTCGTCCCGCGCTTCGGCTTGATATCCCTGCCCGCGGACGAGACTCCGGGGCTCGACAGTTTCATCTGCAGCCATCTGACGCCAGAGCTGATGCGGCGTCCCCAATGGCTGCACCATCCGAACGGGGCGGTCGGTTTGCGGGGCATTCATGGGCTGGTCGAGAGTACGGCGGCGCTACTGGAGCCTTATGACCGGCTGTTCGGCATCCAGCAGGTGACGACGACGGATGCGGTCGTATGCGTCCATGTCGGGCCGCACCGTATCGTCCTCAGCACCCCGGACGATTTTTCGACGATGCATCCCGCCCTCGATCTTGATCCCGATCTTGCGCTGCCCGGGATTGTCTCGCTCGAGATCGCCGTCGAACGGCGGGAAAATACAGCCGATTATCTGACCCAGCAGCAGGTCCCGTTCGACGAGATGCCAGACGGAAGCCTTGTGATTCCGGCGACGGAGGCCAACGGCGCAATCCTCTTCTTCTCCGAAAGGTGAACCGATTCACACGCGGTTCGAATGTCTGGTCACTCCGTCGCAGTATCGTCCTTTTGCATTTGCGGGCCAGCCGGCAGTTTCAACGAGGCAGTCAGGCCCGGATTGTTGTCGCTGAGGGTGAAACTTCCGTCGTGCAGGCGTGCCACGGCTTCGACGAGCCCGAGCCCGAGCCCGAGCCCTGCAGTCCTGCAGCTCGCCTCGCATCGGTAAAATCGTTGCGTGATGCGGGGCTTCTCGGCATCGGATATCCCTGGTCCCTCATCGGCGACAGCGATGTCGATCGCCGTGTCATCGCGGCGACCGATACGCAACGAGACGGCACTGTTGCAAGGCGCAAACTTCACTGCGTTGTCGACCAAATTTCCTACCGCCTGTGCGATGAGGTGAGGGTCGCCGTTGACCGACAACTCGTCATCGACGTCGACGACGAACGCGGCTCGCTTCTCTTCCGCGAGCGGCCCATAAAGCTCGGCCACCTCTGTTGCGATCTCCGCGAGATCGACCCGCCGAAACCCCGATCAGCGCACGCCGGAATCGATCTCGACCAGGCGCAACAGTGCATTGAAGATGCCGATCACGCGGTCGATGTCCGCCACTGCCTCCTGAATACCCTCGATCAAGCCGTCGCGGGTGGGTCGGATCCGGGTCAGCTCTTCAAGCCGGGCACGCAGCTCGGCGAGAGGCGTCCGCAAATCGTGGGCGACCGCATTGGAGGTGTTGCGAATGCTCTCGATCAGATTTTCGATCTGCTGGAGCATCAGATTGATCATTTGAGCGAGTTGGTCGAATTCGTCGCTCGTGTCTCGTGTCGGCAGTCGCGGTGACAAGTCCCCATGTACGATAGCGGTGGCGGCGCGGTTGATGATTTCGACCCGACGCAACACGGCGCGCCGGACCAGGAGACCGCCGACAACAGCAATGATGATGGCCCCCAACGTGGCCCAACCCAGCCCCTCGACGATCAGGGCGCGGATTTCGGCTCGGTCCTGGATATCGCGCCCCACGAGCAGCCGATATCCCTCCGGCAGCGTGGCTTCCTCGATCTGCATCCGGCGTAGCCGGCCGTCCAGAACAAGCGGGATCTGATAGCGGCCCGGTTCGGGTTTCAGCTCAGACGGCCACGCACGAAGATTGCCCGATGACCGGCTTCAACGAAGGATCCGCGAGCAGATAGACAGCGTGGCCATCCGTCGCCGCAGCGACGCGATCCCTGACCGTCTCGATGGCCCCGGTCAGCCCGCGGGAAGGCAGATCATCCTGGATCGCTTCGAGATCGGCGTGGATCACGGCCGCCGTTTCGCGCTCGAGATAGCCGGCCGTGGCCCACCACAACAATCCTACCAGCAGCAGGGAAGACACGACGAACAGCGCGGCGTAGCCGAGCGCCAGGCGGACCGATGTCGAACGCAGCAGCCTAAGCAACGGTCCCCAGCCGGTAACCGACGCCCCGCACAGTGTGCAACAAAGGACAGGCAGCCCCGGCATCGATCTTTTGCCGGAGCTTGCTGATATGCACGTCGATCACGTTGGTTTGTGGGTCGAAGTGATGTTCCCAGACGTTTTCGAGGAGCATCGTCCGCGTGACCACTTGGTTGACGTGGCGAGCGAGATATTCCAGAAGCTTGAATTCTCTCCTCTGCAGCTGGATCGGCTTTCCGTCGCGCGTCACTCTGTGAGAAAGAAGGTCGATGCGCAAGTCGGCGACGGTGAGCACCGTCTGGATTTCGACGCCCTGCGACCGGCGCGCGAGAGCCTCGAGCCGCGCGAGAAGCTCACCAAAGGCGAAGGGCTTCGTCAGGTAATCATCACCCCCTGCCCGCAGCCCACGGATCCGATCGTCGACTTCGGCGAGCGCACTGAGGATAAGGATGGGTGTTCGGTCGGCGGTTCTTCTCAGAGATTCTACGATGCCCAGACCGTCGATGCCGCCCGGGAGCATGCGGTCCAGAACGAGCGCGTCGTAATGGCCGGTGGCGGCGAGAAAGAGACCGTCGCGGCCATTATCGGCATGGTCGACGACATGCCCTTCCTCGGTCAGTCCTTTCCTGATGAACTGCGCGACTCTTTCGTTGTCCTCGACGAGCAGGATCTTCATGCCTGCCGCGATATCGGCATCGTCGCGGCCATAGCCCCGGACCGCCGCGTCACCGCCCGCTCCGTCATCCGCGACAAGTCCGGATGATAGGTGGCGCGCTGTCGGATTATCGGCAAGGGGAAGCCCGCCTTCGCCCGTCAGACCGGCTCGGGAACCGCCTCGGTAAACGTTTCCAGTTGGCCTATTGTCTCTCGACCGAAGATCAGCGGGATAAAGGCGCCGATCGCTACGATCACCAGGATCGTCCCAAAGAAGATCTTCGGCGACCCGGTGTGAGGTTCCATCAGAAAATGGCGCCAGAACGCCGGCGAAAAGACGCCCGAAGGACTCGCCAAAGATGTTGCCGCGTCCGCGTAGCGCGGTTGGGAACTGCTCGGACAGATACATCCGGGTAGCGGGAAAGGCCGACAGCACGGTGAACCCGGTGACCATCGCTCCTGCGCTCATCACGACGGTCGCATAGGGCCCAGCCAGGTGTGCGATCGCCATCAGAAAGAGGCCCGGGATCGCTCCGGTCAGCGCGAAGGCGATCGTCCAACGCCGGCCGATAATCTCCATCAGATAGGCGTTAAATCCCTTGCCGGGGATGGTCGCCAGGAACACGATTGTGCTTACCCCAAAGCTCAACGTCACGGCGGAGCCTTGATCGATCAACGCCTTTGGCAAGAGTACCGCGATCAGAAAGTAAGCGGTACCGGCGCAGGTCCCGCTGACGATGCCAACCACAGTCCAGCGCAGCTGACCCCGAGCAAAAAGCGCCCAATAGGGTGGAGGCTCCTCGCGCGTGGTTAGCGGGTTTGCCCCGAGCGCCGTTACAGTGACCGGCGGCACCCGGCCGCCGGCCCGTCGGATAATCTGGTTGACCAGATCTACTGCCGCTTGCGGCCGCCCCTTCCGCAAATTCCAGCGCGGACTGTCGGGGAGCACGAGTTGCAGCACCACCGGGACGACAAATAATGCGAGGCCACCCGGCAGCGCGATCAAGCGGAACCCGTTCGGGTCATGCGCCAGCAAGAGGCCAATCAATGGCAACAGCGTAAAGGCACTCGCCAGCATGATCTCGTAGATCGCGCTGTAGGTGCGTCGGTGCTGCGCCGGCATCAGCTCGGCGGCAATCGGGAATGGTGCCGTAACGGCAAAGCCGAGACCGATGCCGGTGAGCAGGCGCAGGACGATTAGTTGCTCGGCGCTCTGCACCAGCGGAATAAGCAATGTAAACAGCGTCGTGATGATAACTCCGATCTGCAAGACGAGCTTGCGGCTGAGGTGATCGGAAATCGCCGAGGCGATAAACCCCCCCGGCACAGACGAACAAAGTGGGCGCAGCCACGAGCCAGCGAATATCACTCGAGGTCAGGTGCAGCGGTTCCTTCGCAAGCACGAGGAGAGAGTCCGCAAGCGCGAAATCGTATCCTTCGACAAAGCCGACGAGTCCGAGCACCAGAATCAGTATCACGTGGTAAGGACTGAAAGGAATACTGTCAAGCTTTCGGCCGAGAATTAGGCTTGCGGAGGTCCCAACACCTAGGTTGGAGATATTTACAGTCACAGCGCCTCCTCCCTCATTTGTGCTATTTTACGAATTCTATTGTGTTCCAGGTCTGGACCCCGGCCTCTTACGCGCCAACGGAAGGCACCGAAGCAAGGCCGAACGCGACGTGGGTTATCAGGGTTAAGAATGCCTGTCCGCATCATTAATTCTGATAAAGGATCTCATCCCCACCGCCGCCCTATGACGAGGTAAAGCGCCGGGCCTTGCGGCAGATCGAAGTTTTCTCTGATCAAAAGTTAATGTTTGGGACACGAACCCTTGAGGCCGGGGACACATCTATCGGCTTGGAGCGGTTGGATGGCTACCATCCGGCAGATCGAGCGCTGTGAGGTACTACAAGCGCGTTGCACACGCGCAGCGGTCTTTGGGCTGTGGTTTATCGGCGCGCTGATCGGCGCTGTCATAGGGAGGATTGCGCAACCACTGGCCGCAGCCGTGCCCGCAACCTCGGCATACTCACAGCCGTTGAACAATGCCGGACCGTTCTATTTTTGGCGCGGCGCCGATATGCGGCCTATGATCCCGCCAGCCGGCGCGGCGACCATCTCGCGGGGTCACGAGGGGATGGTCGTCAAGGAGGTCGAACCCGGCTCCCCAACTGGCCAAGCGGGTTTGAAGCCAGGAGATGTTGTCAGCGCATTGGATGGAATGCCCATGCACTGTGCGCGCCCTCGCTCTGGCGATCGCCGATCACTGCGGCAGCCCAACCGTGAGGCTCGGTGTCTGGCGAGACCACCATGGCCGCGTAATCGAGCTGACAGGCTCCGCGACCTCGCGATCTCAACCTAGCGCTGGCCGAACCCACGGAGTGTCTGGCTAGGCTCTTGCACCCAGACCACCGCTGGATGCCTCCTCAAGCTAAACCTGCTCTATAGAGGAGAAGTCGAATTTTTCGGTCGGCGGGTTTTCACCAATGCGAATCATGGTCTTGTTGAAGAAGTGATAAGGCGGCACAGGCAGGTTGTAGGGCGCCG
>Ga0126378_10001689_pt1 | contig 16324 bp, 14 predicted proteins | sample PanSoiMetPlot_23_FD_92587 | JGI IMG/M metagenome (GOLD analysis project Ga0126378, IMG submission 92587) | Tropical forest soil microbial communities from Panama - MetaG Plot_23 | ecosystem: Environmental > Terrestrial > Soil > Tropical forest > Bulk soil | place: Panama | collected 2016-02-17 | reverse complement strand
GCGGACGTCGTGCGATTCTTCTTTTTGTTCCGCAAGTCGGACAGCCATCTCGACTTCGATCTCGACCTCGCACGCAAGCAGGCCCCCGAGAACCCGGTCTTTTACGTGCAGTATGCGCACGCGCGGCTGTCCAGCATTTTTCGGGAGGCGGACAAGGCCGGCCTCGAACTGCCCGGCGATTCCGAGTCGATCAAGCTCGAGCTGCTCACGGGCGAGGAGATTGAACTTGCCAAGCGGGCGATCGGGTTGCCGGCAGTCATGACGGCAGCAGCCGAGCTACTCGAACCACATCGGATCCCCTTCTATCTTCTAGAGCTCGCTGGAGAATTCCATCGCTATTATAACAAGCCTACGAATCGTATAATTGGCACGGATCGCGACTTGAGCATGGCGCGGCTCTTTCTCGCGCGGCTGCTCAAAACGGCGATCGCCGCTGGGCTGGGACTGCTCGGAGTAGGCGCTCCGGAGCGGATGTGAGGTGGGGAGATGCGATTCGAGATCAGGGCAGGGGGAATTTTCGTAATTCTGATCGGGCTGGTGATGCTTTCGGGAGCGGTCTTTTTTCTCGGCGTGATGGCAGGAAACGAGATCGCCCGGCAGAACACTCCAGACCAGTCGCAGGTTTCCTCGATGTTCCCGTTGCCGAGTCCCCCGGCGGTGGCGCCGACGCCCACTCCCGCTCCGTTTGCGGCATTAAATCCCCAGCCGGTTCCAGCAGCCGCTGCTCCGGTGGTCGCTCCTCATACTTCCGCACTGCCCCCCATTGCGGCCAGTTCCCGCGCCGCCAGCGTCGCTACCGTCAGAGCGGCGGCACCGGCAAACACGCGCGCGGTCGCAAGCGCCTCGACGCCCGCGGCCCCTTCGGCGCGCAAGCATCCGTACACCATCCAAATCGAGGCGGTGATGGATCGCGACGGCGCAACTCAGATGGTCCGTCGGCTCCAGGACCTTGGCTATCCGGCTGCGGCGGAGACCACGGATATCGACGGACGGACCTGGTATCGGGTCAAGGTTGGTCCGTACGACTCGCAGGAAGAAGCGGAAGAAGCGCAGGACAAACTTCGCGCCGCCTACAAGGCGCAATATCTCCGCCACTAGTGCCGATGGCCTTGGCGCCCTGCATGGGGACGATCATCATCGCTCGCCGAGCGCGAATGCCTTGATCAAGTGATGGGCGATGGCGATGGGCGGTGGCACCATGATGCCGTCGACGCGTTTGCCCTCGATAAGCTCGCGGGCGACTTTCCGCTCGATCCAGCGGACCTCGGCCAGCTCGCTCTGGTCGACCTTCACCTCACGACTTGTGGCTTTGGCGAAACATCCGATCATCAAGGACGAAGGAAACGGCCAGGGTTGAGTCGCCCAGTAGCTGACCTCGCCGACTTTGACCGACGCTTCCTCCATCAGTTCGCGTCGCACCGCCTCTTCGATGGTCTCCCCGGGTTCGATGAATCCGGCCAATGCCGAAAACATTCCCTGCGGAAATAGCTTGCCGCGTCCGACCAGGCATGCGTCCCCATCGGTCGCAAGCATGATCACGACTGGATCAACCCGCGGGAAATGCTCGGAGTCGCATTTGTCACACAGGCGCCGATAGCCGGCATCCATCAGCCTGGTCGGGGCCCCACACTTGGGGCAGAACCCGTGGCGCTGATGCCAGTCGATGAGCGCCTTGGCCTGCGCGAGGATCGCGGCCTCCTTGATGGAAACCATTTGCCCGGCGGCGCGCGCGTCGCGAAAGAAACCCAGCCCGGCGAGCGGACCCTCTTTGGCAGGGTTGTCGGCCGCTGAGATGTCGAGCGCGAACACTGCGCGATCGCCGTCGAGCCCCAGGAAGATGCAGGGAGCCCCCTCGGCGGCCAGCGTATCCACAAGTCCCGGTTTGAGCAGGCCCAGTTGAATGGGCGGTGGCGAGTTTTCAGGTCCGAGCAGGAACGGCTCGAGGCGCCACATCGGGAATATCAGGGAGGTCGGATCGTGCAGCCTCGATTCGATCCACTTGGCCTCCAGGCGTTTTTCGCTTGCTCGGTCGAGGGGGTTACCTGCAAAAGGAATCATTCAGATTCTCCGAAAGAGGCCCAGAAAAATGGCTGCTTGTCTTAGTGTCGCCCAAACTAGCCCTTTTTCGCGTTGGATTGCACACACGGGAATCGGGCGGAAGGTCCCTGTGCCCGCTATCGCGCTACCCGAGAGCTGGACGGTTGACATCGGCTTAACGCGCGTAGATCATGTGAGACTCATGAAGGACTGCACGAACCAGAAGGCTTGGGCTTGGCGCTGGCACGTCGCCGCACCCGCCTGCGCGCTGGTTTTGTAGTTTACACACGAAACCAAACCAAAAAGGCCGCAGGCGAAGAACCTGCGGCCTTTTTTTTAGTTACTGAAGGCTTGGAGCTGAATACGCGAGGCACATGACTACCGGTCTGGAAAAAAGCCCCTCTTTTCCGGTTTCGCCCGTGGAGAAGTCGAGCGCTTAGAAGGAAGAGGGGGTCGGCAAACCTTTTGGAGTTGAGGGGAACCACGATGTTGTATCCGACCGAGCGCGAATTCGAGGACCTGCGCAGCCAGGGTTACAACCTGATTCCGGTCTCGCGCGAAATTGCCGCGGATCTGGAAACACCGGTCTCGGCATTTTTGAAAGTCGCGCGCGGCGACTATGCGTTCCTCCTGGAAAGCGTACGCGGCGGAGAGAAGTGGGGCCGCTACACCTTTTTGGGCTCGGAACCCTCTATGGTCATTCGCGCGCGTGCGAACCGGATGGACCTTATCCGCCCGGGCCGCGGCATCGAGGTTCGTTCTATTAGCAACGCGTTCGACGAACTCGGTGCGGAGGTGAAACGCTTTCGCGCTCCCGAGCTTCCCGGACTGCCGCGGTTTTTCGGCGGCGCGGTGGGCTTCCTCGCCTACGACATCGTGCGCTGCTTCGAGCGGATCCCAGAGACCGTCGAGGACGATCTCGGCGTGCCGGACCTCTACATGATGTTCACAGAGAGCATGTTGATGTTCGACAACGTGCGCCAAACGCTCAGGGTAATCGTGAACGTCCCGGTCGCGGAATTCCCGTCGACGCGCGCGGCGTATCGCGGCGCCGAGAGCAAGATCGACGAGCTGATTCAGCGGTTGCGTTCGCCGGCGGTACCGCCGCGGCTCGAAGGCGCAGCAGTGGTCGCGAACGATTCAACCATCGTTTCGAACATGACCCGCGAGGGGTACATGACGATGGTAACGGCAGCCAAGGAGTACATTGCCGCCGGTGATGTCATTCAGGTGGTTCCTTCGCAGCGCTTTGAGTCGCCGCTGACGGCGCATCCCTTCAACATCTACCGGAGCCTCAGGACCATCAACCCGTCACCGTACATGTTCTACCTGCGGCTTGGCGATCACACTTTGGTCGGCGCGTCTCCGGAGGTCATGGTACGTGTCGAGGGCCGCGATATCACGCTTAGGCCAATCGCCGGGACGCGGCCGCGCGGCGCGAATGAAGCGGAAGATAGAGCGATGGAACGCGAACTGCTCGCGGATCCCAAGGAGCAGGCCGAACACGTGATGCTGGTTGACCTCGGGCGCAACGACGTGGGCCGCGTCTCGGAAATCGGATCGGTCAAGGTGACCGAGTACATGGTCGTCGAGCGTTACTCGCACGTGATGCATATCGTATCGAATGTGGTCGGCAGGCTGCGCGACGACTGCGATGCGTTTGATGCTTTCCGTGCGACCTTTCCGCAGGGAACCGTGTCGGGGGCGCCGAAAATCCGTGCCATGGAGATTATCGATGAACTTGAGAGCGTGCGCCGCGGCATCTATGCGGGAGCAGTCGGTTACTTCAGCTTCACGGGCAACACCGACACTGCGATCGCGCTCCGCACCCTGCTGGTCAAAAACAACCGCGTCTACATCCAGGCCGGCGGCGGAGTGGTTACGGACTCGGATCCCGGCGCCGAATTCGAGGAATCGGTGAACAAGGCGCGTGCCATGGTTCGTGCCCTGCAGGCGGCGCGCGAATTCGAGAAGTAACCGAGGCAGCCGGCCATGAGCGAACGCAAACCCAAACTGTTGATGATCGATAACTATGATTCGTTTACCTACAACCTGGTTCAGTACCTTGCTGAGCTGGGCGCCGCTGTGGTGGTCAAGCGCAACGATGACATCGATGTAGCGGGCGCGCGTGCGCTGTCGCCCGACGCGATTGTCATTTCGCCGGGGCCGTGCACGCCAAAGGAGGCCGGTGTCTCCCTGGCGATTCTGCGCGAGCTTTCGGCGGAGCTTCCGATTCTCGGCGTCTGCCTGGGCCATCAGTGTATCGGGGAAGCGTTCGGTGCGCGCGTCGTGCGCGCATCGCGCCTGATGCACGGCAAAACCTCGCCGGTGCTGCACGACGGCAAGACCATTTTTGAATCCATCCCGAGCCCGTTCGATGCGATGCGGTATCATTCGTTGCTGGTCGAGTGGAACACGGTCCCGGACTGTCTGGAAATCAGCGCGCACACCGAAGAGAACGAGATCATGGGCTTTCGCCATAAAACCCTGAGAGTGGAGGGCGTGCAATTCCATCCGGAATCGATCGGCACGCCTCAGGGCAAACGTCTGCTGGAAAACTTTCTTGGGCGGATTGCCACGTGAAGGCCTTGCCTGCCGCTTTCAAGGAGGTGCTCGCGCGTCGTTCGCTTGATGCAGTCACGGCGGAGCGTGCGTTTGGCGAGATTCTCGACGAGCGCGCGCCCGAAGCGCTGATCGCCGGATTTCTGGTCGCGCTCAAGCTGAAGGGTGAATCTGCGGCGGAGCTCAAAGGGGCAGCCCGCGCGATGCGCGCACGCGCACGCGCCACCAACCTCGACGCCAGGCATCTGGTCGATGTCGTAGGCACTGGCGGCGATGGTTCCGGCAGCTTCAACATTTCAACGGGAGCGGCCCTGGTCGCGGCCGCCGCGGGCATCCCGGTCGCCAAACACGGCAATCGCGCCATAAGCGGCCGGGTCGGCGCCGCGGATGTGCTGGAACAGTTCTTCGTCAAGATCGACCTCGACCCCGCGGGCTTGGCGCGCTGTCTGCGCCGGGCGGGGTTTTGTTTCATTTTTGCTCCCGCCTATCATCCGGTACTGGCGCGGCTTGCTCCCTTACGCCGCGCGCTCGCAACCCGCACCACCTTCAATTTGCTGGGGCCACTGTGTAATCCGGCGACGCCGCGTCGCATGGTGGTGGGAGTCGGTGATGCGGGATTGTTTCGCCCGATGGCCGAGGCATTGGCAGCTCTGGAGGTCGCGCACGCGTTGGTGGTGAACGGAGGCGATGGTATGGACGAGATTACGCTTTCGGCTGCCACGCGGGTTGCGGAGATTCAGGGTGCAGAACCGATTCGGGAATTTGCAATCGCGCCCGAAGAGTTCAGCATGAAACGGGTAGCCCGCGACACCCTGGTGGCCAACGACGCTGCCCACGCTGCCCGAATTTTGCGCGCAGTTCTTGCGGGAGAACCCGGTGCAGCCCAGGATGTGCTCGCGCTCAACGCCGGCGCCGCGCTGTACGTGGGCGGAAAAGCGCAATCGTTGCACGCTGGGGTAGATAAAGCGCGCAAGCTCATCGAAGCAGGCCGCGCGCTCATGACCCTCGAAAGGCTCGCCGAGGCGAGCCACGCTACCGGGCAATGAGTTCGATCCTCGAGCAAATCTTCGCGGCCAAGCGCAAGGAACTAGCGGCCGCGCGAAACCGCACGTCATTCGCCGAGATTTGCGATGCGGCAGCGGTCGCGCCAGCTGGCCGCGACTTCGAGGCGGCGCTGCGCACGCGGCGGCCAGCGATCATCGCCGAGGTGAAGCGCGCCTCACCGAGCAAAGGCGACATTTTCCCGGGGCTCAACCCCGGTGCGGTTGCGCGCGAATATGCGGCGGCGGGCGCGGCCTGCGTCTCGGTCCTGACCGACCGCCATTTTAAAGGAACACTTGAAGATTTGCGCGCGGTGCGCGCGGCCGTCGAACTGCCGCTGCTGCGCAAGGATTTCATGTTCGATGCGTACCAGGTGTACGAGGCGCGCGCTGCGGGTGCCGACTGTATTTTGCTGATCGCGGCCATGCTGGGCGGGTCGCTCATGCGCGAGCTTGCCGGCATCGCGGGTGAGCTTAAGATGGCCGCGCTCGTCGAAGTGCACAACGAGGCCGAGTTCGCGACCGCCCGGGAGATCGGCGCTACCCTGGTCGGAATCAACAATCGCGACCTTCATAGCTTCGTTACCGATATCGCGGTCACCGAACGGCTGCTATCGCGGCAGCCGAGCGACGCACTGATCATCTCCGAGAGCGGAATCGATGGTCCCGAGGACATAGTGCGACTTGACCGCGCGGGCGCTCGAGCGTTTTTGATCGGCGAGAGCCTGCTGCGCGGGGGAGAGCCGCGCGCGAACCTTGCTGCGTTGCTGGATGCACTTCGAGGCGGAGACTCGCGATGACAGTGCGGGTCAAAATATGCGGCGTGAGCTGCGTCGAGGATGCCGAGGCCGCCATCCTGGCAGGCGCGGACCTGATCGGATTGAACTTTTATCGGCCGAGTCCTCGCTATCTCGACCGTGCCCGTGCGCGCGCGATTCGGCAGGTTATCGGACATCGAGCCCAGGTTGTGGGTGTGTTCGTCAATGAAGCGCGCTCGGTTATAGGCGACTGCGCACGGGAACTTGGTCTCGACATGCTGCAGTTCCATGGCGACGAAGAAGAAAGCGCGCTGTCCGGATGGGAGCTGCCGGTGATTCGCGCGCTGCGGGTGCGCAGCGGCGAGGCACCTGCCGCAATCTCTCGGACCCACGCGGACTATGTCTTGCTGGATACATTTAATTCCGCGCTCTATGGTGGCAGCGGAGTTGCGCGTCCACTCGAAGAGCTCAAACGACTCGATCTCTCGCGGGTCTTCATTTCCGGCGGGTTGAATGCCGCCAATGTCGCTGCGGCGGCCGCTCTCCTCCCATACGCGGTCGATGCGGCCAGCGGCGTGGAGTCGACACCTGGCATCAAGGACCACCTCAAGCTCAGGAGTTTCGTTGCCAATGCAAAATCAGCCAGATAGCCGCGGACACTTCGGCGAATTCGGCGGGCGGTACGTGGCCGAGACGCTGATGCCCGCGCTGCTGGAACTGGCCCAGGCCTACCAGCAGGCGCGGCGCGATCCAAAATTTCGTTCCGAGCTTGAAAAATATTCGCGCGAGTATGTGGGACGACCTACGCCATTGTTCTTAGCAGCCAACCTGACGGCGAAACTGGGCGGCGCGAAAATTTATCTGAAGCGCGAGGACCTGTGCCATACCGGTGCGCACAAGGCGAACAACGCGCTGGGGCAGGCGCTGCTCGCGGTCAGGATGGGCAAGGAACGCATCATCGCCGAAACCGGTGCAGGACAGCACGGAGTGGCCGCCGCCACCATGGCTGCGCTGTTCCGGCGTCAATGCGAAGTGTTCATGGGCGCGATTGATATCGAGCGCCAGGCGCTCAACGTGTTTCGCATGAAGCTGCTTGGTGCCAAGGTCCAGCCGGTGGATTCGGGGAGCAGGAGTCTGAAGGACGCGATGAGCGAGGCACTGCGCGACTGGACCGCGTCGGTGCGCAATAGCTACTACCTGATCGGCTCGGCGGCGGGCCCTCATCCTTACCCGATGATCGTGCGCGATTTTCAGACCGTGATCGGCAAAGAGGCGCGCCGCCAGATTGTCAAGCAGGAGGGACGGCTGCCCGATGCCCTGATCGCCTGCGTTAACGGTGGGTCCAACGCGATCGGGCTGATGCATCCGTTCGTGCAAGACCGTGACGTGCGCATGTATTTCGTAGAGGCGGGAGGCCATGGGCTCAATGGCTGGCAGCACGCGGCGACCCTTACGGCGGGCCACCCCGGCGTGTTGCACGGAAACCGCACCCTGCTCTTGCAGGATGAACTGGGCCAGATTCGCGAGACTCATTCGGTCGCCGCCGGCCTCGATTATCCCGGCGTCGGACCCGAACTGGCATATCTCAAGGAGTGCGGGCGCGCCGAATACGCCGCGGTAACCGATGCCGAAGCGGTGGCGGCCTTTCAGCTCCTATCCGAGACCGAGGGCATTATCCCGGCGTTGGAGAGCTCGCACGCGATCGCGCACGCGGCCAGGCTCGCTCCAACCCTGCCCAAGGAACGGATCATCGTCGTCAACCTCTCGGGACGAGGCGACAAGGACATGAACACGGTCGCGCGCGCGCTGGGCGTGACGCTGCGGGAGGGTGCGTAGCATGCCACGTGGCGGAAGAATCTCGCGCAAGTTCATCGAGTTGCGCGGTCGCAAGGAAGCGGCGCTTATCCCGTTTATTGTCGCGGGCGATCCGGATATCGCGACCACACACCGGCTGGTCCTCGAAATTGAGGCGCGCGGCGCCGACTTGATCGAGCTTGGGGTGCCATTCTCGGATCCCATGGCGGATGGACCGGCGAATCAACGCGCCGTCGCACGCGGGCTTGAATCGGGCGCCTCGCTACCCGCAATTCTCTCCCTGGTCTCCGAGCTCAGGCAGGCGACGCAGATCCCGCTCATCCTGTTCGGTTACTTCAACCCTTACTTGCACTACGGATGCGAGCGGCTTTGTCGCGACGCCGCCACCGCTGGCGTAGACGGGATTCTCGCGGTCGATCTGCCGCCCGAGGAGAGTGCGGAATTGCTCAAGCCGGCGCGGACCAACGGCCTCGACCTCATCTACCTTTTCGCACCGACCACGCCGCTGGAGCGCGGCCGGCGAATCGCGCGGTCGGCGAGCGGGTTCTTGTATTATGTCTCGGTGACCGGAGTGACGGGAATGCGCAGCGAAGTGGGCAGCGACGTGGAAAGCAAAGTGCGGGAGCTGCGCACGGTGAGCGACCTGCCTATCGGCGTAGGCTTTGGAATTTCCACTCCGCAACAAGCGGCAAAGGTCGCGAACTTCGCGGACGCTGTGGTGGTCGGCAGCGCCATCTCGACCCTAATCGAGCAACACCTCGCGTCGGGCGATGCAGTCGCCGCGGTTGGCGGGCTGGTCGGTACCCTGAAGGACGCGATGCGCACCGCGCGGAACCATGCCGGAGCCGGCGGTCAGTTAGAACGGAGGAACTGAGCGATGGCGCAAAGCACCGAGCCTCCCGCCGTCTCTTCGCATGCCGCGCCGCCGCCGGCAGCCAGCGACGAGAACATCTGGACCAAATGCCCGACCTGCAAGGAAATCTCGTTTCGCAAGGAAGTCGAGCGCAATCTCAATGTCTGTCCCAAGTGTGCGCACCATTTTCGCCTGACTGTCAGCCAACGCCTCTCGATCACGGTTGACCGCGGATCGTGGCGCGAGATGTTCGAAAACCTGGCGATTGGTGACCCACTCAAGTTTGTCGATTCGCGACCGTATCCCAAACGGATGGCGCAGGCGCGCGAAGCGAGCGGACGCAATGATGCAGTCGTAGTGGGCACGGCAGCGATCGAAGACCGCACGCTGGCGCTTGGCGTGATGGATTTCGAATTTATGGGCGGGAGCATGGGAGTCGTAGTAGGCGAAAAAGTGGCACGGCTCTTCGATTTCGCGACCCGCAAAGGGCTCCCGGTGGTGGTGTTTGTCGCTTCGGGCGGGGCCAGAATGCAGGAAGGCGCGCTGTCGCTGATGCAGATGGCGAAGGTCTCTGCGGCGATCGCGCGGCTTAGAGACGCACGGTTACCCTACATCTCGGTGATGTGCGATCCGACCACTGGGGGAGTCGCTGCATCGTTTGCGATGCTCGGCGACCTCAATTTCGCCGAACCGGGCGCACTGATCGGTTTCGCCGGCCGGCGGGTGAGCAAACAGACCGTAAATCAGGAACTACCGGAAGACTTTCAGCGAGCGGAGTTTCTGCTCGCGCACGGCATGCTGGACGCTATCGTGCCGCGCCATCAGATGCGTTTCACCTTAAGCCGCCTGCTCACGATGCTGACGCGACATCGTCCTGCGAGGCGTTCAAAAAAGTAGGCCGCGAGTGCCGACCCGCGCGCGGCAAGCTACATCGTCGCTCTGTGAGTTCGCCAGCGTTCGCGAATCCGGGACCGCCTTTCCCTCCTAGAAGGCGAAGACCCTGAATCCTCTAAATCGCCCCGCGCGGTTGAGGAGAAAAGGCCCAGACCCAGCGGATGGTCGGACTTCGCGATCCCAGGCCGTCTGATTGCGCTCGCCTTTCGTGGCAGGAAGCTCAGAGATAGACTCCGAATTGCAGTGGAAGAGCGGCTTACAAGAACTCTTGACTGGCTCTATTCGCTCGAGGCGCGCGGAGAAATTTACAAGCTCGAGCGGATGGAGAACGCCCTCGCCCTGATTGGCAACCCGCATCGCAAACTGCGCGTGGTGCATATCGCGGGCACCAAGGGGAAGGGCTCGGTGGCCGCGATGCTCGACGCGGTGCTGCGCGCGGCGGGCCTGCGGGTCGGTTTGTACACCAAGCCGCACCTAGTGAATCTGGCGGAGCGCACGCGCATCGACGGGGCGGAAATGCCTGCGCGGCGAATGCTCGGGTACATCGAGAAGCTGCGCGAGGTCTACAATCGGGCGGGGCTCGCCCTGACCTTCTTCGAGTTTACAGTCGCCATGATGTTCCTCTACTTCGCAGAGGAACACGTCGATATCGCGATAGTCGAGACCGGGTTGGGTGGCAGGCTGGACTCCACCAATGTGGTGAGACCGATTCTCAGCGTTATCACGCCCATCGGTTTCGATCACATGGAATATCTCGGCTACACCATTCCTGCGATCGCTGCGGAAAAGGGTGGAATCATCAAGCCTGAGGTGCCGGTTGTAATCGGGGCGCGCGATCATGAGGCGCGTGCCACCCTAAGTTCGATTGCTGCACAGCGCCGCAGTGCAACCCGGCTGGTCGATCGCGACTACTCCTTTCGATCCCTCGCACCGGAACATCGCATTGACTACCGGGGCCTGGCACTCTCGCTGGCGGAGGTCGAGCTTGGCCTGGCCGGACCATTTCAACACGAAAATGCTGCGATCGCGCTCGCCACGATCGAGGAGTTGCGCGCGCAAGGGAATCCGATCTCCGAGGATGCCATGCGGCGCGGTCTGCGCGAAGTTTGTTGGCCGGGACGCTTCGATATCGTCTCCCACGACCCTCTGGTCATCTTGGACTGCGCACACAACGAGCTGGCGGTTTCGGCGCTGCTCGAGACGATTAGTGTGGAGCTGAATCCGGAGGTCAGGCCGCATCTGGTGTTCGGTTGCCTGGCCAGCAAGCAGTGGGAGCGGATGGCAGCGATGCTGGCGCCGCGGGTCGCCGATGTCACGCTTGCCAAAGCCAAGCCCAAAAATCCGCTCGATCCCGAGCATCTCGTCCCAATTTTCGCCGCGCACGTGCCGACCCGGATCGAGCGCGACCCGCTGGCGGCTATGGAGCGGGTTGTTAAGGGAACTCCTCCTTCCGAAGTGGTGCTGGCTACTGGTTCTGTGTATCTTATCGGCGAGATTTACCCGTACTTTTTGGCCCGGACGGGGAGGAGAGGGCTGTTTCCTGAGGCGCCGGCCTAAATTATTCACACTCGCGCTTGTAGCCGCGATGTCTTTGGGCATGGCGCGCTTCGCGCTCGCGGCGAAGCTTCCGGGAGGTACCACCACGGCGCGCTCGGAAGGCTCGGAGCCGATCAACGTTACCGGTCACGAGACGATCTACGACTCCAAGGAAGACACCTTCACCGTTATCGGCGATGCAGTGATGACCGAGGGCGGGAGCGTCCTCAGGGCCGATCAGATCAAGCTTTTTCGCCGGCAGCGCATCGCGATAGCGACCGGCAACGTCCATCTGATCGATCCGGACGTGGAGATGTGGGCGACGGACGCGAAGCTGGACGTGGCCAACGAGACCTTGGAGCTGCACAACGCGCGGATTCAGGCTAGAAAAAGCACCTATCGCCTCGACGGCAAGAAGATCGTCAAGCTCCAGGGGCAGAATTATCAGATCACGAACGGGTTTTTCACGACCTGCGCATTTTCGGGGAAACGCGCGCCCGACTGGTCGATTACGGGCGACCAGATGAACGTGGATATTGGCAACACGGCGACCGCCAAAGGCGCCTCGTTCAACATCCTCGGATACCAGCCGTTCAAGGTTCCCTCTCTGACGTTTCCCGCCGATACCGATCGGCACAGCGGCTTCCTGTCGGGGCGCCAGGGACAATCGGGGTTACGCGGCTTTCAGTTGTTGCAGCCCTACTACTTTGCAATCAACAAAACCCAGGATGCGACGGTTGCGCTGGATGTGGAAACCCGCCAGCGCATCGGCGGTCTTGCCGAGTACCGTCTGACCAACGGGCCCGACGACTATTTTTGGGTGAATGGGGCATTTTACAACGAATCGATTCGGACCAACGCCAATCGCAAGGGCGATATCATCGACACCCAGGTCAACGACCCGTTCATCCCAGTCAATCGCTATGGAATCATCGGCATGACTCGCCAGCACATCACCGACAACCTGATTGTCTATGGCGACGCGGTTTCAGTGAGCGACGACTTTTACCTGCGGGAAATGAACCAATGGACGCTGTCGAGCGGCTACGGCAGCAACTGGGGATCGTTGCGCAACGCTATCTCCCATTGGGGGGTGCTGGACGAATTCGACCATGGCTACGCGCAGATGCAAGGCACCTGGAACCAGGACTTGATTCAGGCCAATCAGTTCGCCCTGCAGGAACTGCCCAAGCTCCTGCTTAGCGGGCGGCAAGACCTCGCCGGCGGACTGGCGTTCGTCGACTACGATGTGCAGGGGAACAATTTCTACCGCGAGTCAGGACAGGACGGGCTGCGGTTTGCGGCAACCCCCAAGCTCACCATACCGTGGCGCCTGGGTGATTATCTCTACGGCTACGGGGCGGTCGGTGTGCAAGGAAACATTTACGACACCTCCGGACACATTATTAACGTTACCCCCGTGGGGTTTCCGTTTGCCGGACTCCCGCCGAAAGCCAACGGGAAGCCGGGGGTCCTCCTCTACAACAACGGCCTTTCACTCGGACCACTGGCGCAAGGTGGCTTGCAGGGCATCGGAGTTCCGGCCCTTTCAACGGGAGTTGCAAGTGAGGTTGAGCGGGTTTGGGAGGTAAACGGCACTTTGATCGAGAAGCTGAAGAACACTATCGAACCCTTTGCGACTTATGCGTACGTGCCGCGCATTTACCAGGGAGATCTGCCGCTCTTCGACCAATACGATAGGGTTAACTCGCGCAGCCTGTTCACCTATGGGGTAACCACGAGGCTGTTTGCGAAAATCGCGCCGCAGTCAGCCGACCTGCCCGCCGAGACCGAAACCGACGACTCGACTGGAGCCACTAACCCGACCCACGGGGACTCGTCGCCCTCAGAGGCTTTCCAGCCGGGCGGGGCGTCCGCATTCAGTCACGGACAGGAGATCCGCGAGCTGGCGCAGGCCACCTTCTTGCAGGCCTATGACGTTTCGCATGACCTGGGGCCATTCGGCGATCGCATTTCCGACTTTCAAAGCAACCTGACGGTCTTCCCCACCTCCTTTGCGGCGCTTGGCTCGCAGGTGGCCTACAATCCGCGCAACCACGCCGGCATAACCTTCGCCAACGTGTACCTGACGTTGCAGCCGCCATGGTCCCAGGTTTCCAACCTCTACCTGGGAAAGGAGCTGCAAGGATCCTTCGTGCAGCTATCGTACAACTACGTAAACCCGGAAGCCGCGGTGTTGCCCACCACTACTGCAAACAACAGCCAGTTTGCGACGATTCGGGCTTACACCGACGTATGGGACATGCTCGGCGTGTACATCGCTCCCAGCTACAATTTTTCCACCAATCAGCTGCAGTACGCCGAGTACGGCGCGCGACTGAAATCATCGTGTGATTGCTGGGCGGCCGACATGGGCCTTACCGACTCCTTCAACCCCAACGAAGTGCAGGTTCAGTTCCAGCTGACCCTGGGCGGTCTCGGGTCGATCGGACAGAGTCCCTTCGGTCGAAATCCGTTCCAGAACTACGGGCTTGCAGGCAATCCGCTCGGCGTCTTGCCGCGCTGAGCTCGCCTAGAGATAGAGCAGCAGGACGTCGGCCGCGATCCAGAGGATCACGGCCAGCAACAGCGGCTTGTCGTGGGTCAGCATTTGGGCGGGGTCGCCGCCCTCGTTGCGCTCATCGATCAAGTAGAGATAACGCAAAATTCCAAAGGCCACGAAGGGCACTGTCAGATACAAATGCCGGGTGCCGAGCTTGGCTTCGACTTCGGCGGACGCTGTGTAGATCATGTAGCTGACCAGCGTCGCGCCGGCGACGATCGCGATCATTTGATCGATCAGTCGGATGCTGTATTGGGAAAGCGCGTCACGGTGCACGGCTGCGCCGTCGCCCATCGCGACGAGTTCATGCCTGCGCCGCCCCAGGACTAGCAACAACGCGAGCACAAAAGTGATGAAAGCGAGCCACGGCGACACCTCGGCATCGATCGCGGCTCCGCCGGCAAACGCGCGCAGCACGAATCCTACCGCGACCGCGACGACGTCGATCACGACGAACTTTTTGGCCCACAGCGAATAGGCGAACTGCAGCGCAACATAGAGCACTGCGATCGCGAGGAAGGCGCGACCGAGCGCCAGGCTCAAGATGAACGAGACGAGAGCGAGGGCGACCGCGAATCGCGCTGCTTCGGGGACGCTCACATCACCGCAGGCCAGCGGCCGATCGCGCTTCTCAGGATTAAGACGGTCAGCTTCGCGATCGGTAACATCGTTGAGCACGTAAGCCAGACTCGAAAGAGCACAGAACGCCACAAACCCAAGACCGGCCAGCGCCGCATCGCGGGCGATGAAGAGCCGGTGACTGAACACGAGGGCTGCCAGCACCAGCCCGTTCTTAAGCCATTGTCGCGGGCGCGCGAGCGCGAACAGAGCTGAAGCGCGGCGCCGCCTCGTCTGGCTGCCTTCGAAGGGCGCGTTCATAAGAGATCGGTTTTACCGGCGCGCGCTTTCATGGCGCAAGGTACCCGTCTCGGGACCCGCGCGGAGGGCTTTTCGTCTCCAAGACGATCGCTCTTGACCACGCGCCAAAAGTGGGAAAGAGAATAGCGGTTATGAGCACTGCCTCGCAGGAAAAAACCGGACCGAACGCCACCGTCGATCTAGCGGGGCTGCGCAGATTCGTAGCCGACCGCAAGCTTGGCGACCCATCCGCGCTCCGCTCGGAGAACATCTCGTTTGGTCATTCCAACGAGGTGCACCTGGTGCATTTCGACGGTCGCTCGTGGGCGCTGCGGCGCCCGCCGCGGGGCCCGCTGCTGCCCACCGCTCACGACATGATGCGGGAGTACCGCGTTCTGAGCGCTCTGCAGAATACGCCGGTGCCCGTGCCACGAGTGTTTGCAGCATGTGACGACCCCTTTTATATCGGAGCCCCTTTCTACCTGATGGAATATGTGCAGGGCGACGTGATCCGCGCGGATACTTCGCGAACCTTTGCCAACACCCCGGAGCGGCGGCGAGCAGTCAGCGAAGCCATGATCGATCTGCTTGCAGCGTTGCAGGCGGTCGACTGGAACGCCGCGGGTCTCGAGGGCTTTGGACGCCCCGACGGGTACCTGCCCCGGCAGCTGAAGCGCTGGACCGATCAGCTGGATCGCGCGCTGCAGGTAACCACTTCAATTCGCCCGCTCCCGGTCATGAGCAGTGTTCGTGAATGGCTCGAGAAGCGAATTCCCGAATCGCCGCCCGCGACCATCGTTCACGGCGACTTCAAGCTCGACAACGTGATGTTCGATGGCAAGGCTCCCGGCGCCAAAGTGATCGCGGTGTTCGATTGGGAAATGTCGACGATTGGAGATCCGCTGGCGGATCTTGGGTGGCTGCTATCCTATTGGCTAGAGCCCTCGGACAGTGCCGAGCGCAAGCGCGTGACGACGGCGGTCACGACCGAGCCCGGATTCCTTTCGCGCCGGGAAATGCTTGACCGCTACGAAGCAAAGACCGGACGTAAAATGACGGATTTCGCGTTTTACGAGGCATTCGCCATCTTCAAGCTCGCGATCATCATGGAGGGGAGCTATTCGCGCTTCGTGCGCGGGCAAACCGACGACCCCTTATTCGTGGCGATGAAGGAACGCGTACCTGCGCTGGCGGATGCGGCCTGGAAGGTCTGCAGCGCTGCCCGGGGTTGATCCCTAGGTTTGTGAGTGAGTTCGCAAGGAGTTGCCATGAGTGCATACCGTTTTATCGAGGTTGACGATCCTGAGCCCGGAATCCGGCGCATCGCGCTTAATCGGCCGGACAAGCGCAACGCGCTTTCCAATGCCTTGCGCGGGGAACTGTTCGATGCGCTGCGCAAGGCCGATGC
>Ga0126378_10001688_pt1 | contig 16324 bp, 14 predicted proteins | sample PanSoiMetPlot_23_FD_92587 | JGI IMG/M metagenome (GOLD analysis project Ga0126378, IMG submission 92587) | Tropical forest soil microbial communities from Panama - MetaG Plot_23 | ecosystem: Environmental > Terrestrial > Soil > Tropical forest > Bulk soil | place: Panama | collected 2016-02-17 | reverse complement strand
GATTTCAGCGACCAGTGGATGCTCCGGCGCCAGGACCATGAATGAAACCCCGAACACCGTGTCGGGACGAGTCGTGAAAAACCGGACTTCCCTGCCAGGATGACCGCGGACCGGAAAGGCAAGCTCGGCCCCTTCACTCCTGCCGATCCAGTTGCGCTGCATCAGCTTGATTGGCTCCGGCCAATCGATGTCTTCGAGATCGTCGAGCAGCCGGCCGGCGTACGCGGTAGTCTTGATGTACCACTGTTCGAGGTCTTTCTTGCTGACCGGATTGTCAGTGTGGCGCCAGCAGCAGCCATTCACGACCTGCTCGTTGGCCAGGACCGTCCCGCACAACTCACACCACCATTGCGAGCCGGTCGCGCGGTAGGCCAGACCCCGCTTCAAGAGCAACAGGAACAGCCACTGGGTCCATCGATAGTATTCTGGAGAGGACGAATTGATCTCGCGCGTCCAGTCGTAGGCACATCCCGAGATAGTCAGTTGTCGCTTGAAGTTCGCGGCGTAGCGCGGAACCGTCTCGGTGGGATGAGCCTGGCGCAGGAGAGCCTCGTTCTCTGCCGGCAGGCCGAACGCATCCCAGCCCATCGGATGGAGGACATTGAAGCCCTTCATCCGTTTGTAACGGCCCACCACGTCGCACGGGACATAATTGCGCAGATGTCCCACCGAGAGCCCATTGCCGGAAGGATATGGGAACATCTCGAGAACGTAGAACTTAGGACGCCCGGGGTCCTCGCGGGTGAGATAAATCTGGCTGCGCTCCCATTCCCTCTGCCAGTAGGGCTCGATCTTCTTGGCGTCGTAGCGTTCGTCCATCGTAGCTGCGTACAAACCTTTCAGGGTTTGAAGTTTACCGCGTAGCCGATCAGCGTGAAACGGCGCCTTCGTGCGGCTTGGGGCCTTGCACGGCCAGCCAACCCCAAGCTCGGTGGCCCTGGCTTGACAGCCCGCGACTGCGCACGTTATTCGCATTGCAGTCTTGAACGGGTGGTATGGAAATGACCCAGGCGCTATCGATCGTCACCGATTCCAGCGTGGATTTGCCGGCCGACGAGGTGCGCAGAATCGGGATCGAAGTCGCGCCCATCCAGGTAGCTTTTTCGAGCGAGTTCTTTCGCGACGATGCGCTGGCGCGCTCGGAATTTTACCGGCGACTCCCTAACGAGCCGCGCCTGCCGGTGATCGCAGCCGCGATGCCGGCTGATTTCCTTGCCGCATACCGAAGGGCGCACGAGCGCGGTCCGGACGTACTGTGCCTCATCAATCCCTTCGAATCATGCTCGACCTACACGGCCGCCTATTCGGCCGCGGTGGTCGCGAAGCGTGATCATCAGATCCCCGTGGAAGTCCTCAACACCGGGCGGGCGTTGACCGCGCTTGGAGCAGTTTGTATCGAAGCAGGAGAGATGGCGGCGCGGGGCGCGACCCTCCAGGAAGTTGTCAATGCGCTGGAGGAAGCTACCGCCCAGATCGATACCTATCTCGCGCCCACTACCACAGCATACCTGGAACGCGACGGGAGAATCTCGATCTACGAGATGACGGTCGGATCTCTGCGCGGAATGTTGCCGCTGGTCCGCGTGTGGGGGCGAGTCGCGGTGGTCGACAAGTCCAAAACCCAGGCCGAGAATATTGAAAAGATGCTCGGACGGGCACAACAGGAGCTGGCCGGGTCCGAAGCGACGGTAGTCGTGACTCACGCAGAGAATTCGCGCGGCGCCGAGGAGCTCGGCGCCGCCGCGCGGCGTCGCTTAAAAGTCAAACGACTGATCACGAGTGAGCTTGGACCGTCGGCCGGTGGATATTGCGGCCCGGGCACCGTGGGGCTTGGATGGTGTCCGAGCCTGCTTAAACTGAACTGAGGCGGGCAAGGAGCGACAAATGAAATTTGGAATCTTCTACGAACATTCAGTAGAGAAGCCCTGGAGCCGCGAGTCGGAACTGCGCGCCTATCACCAAGCGCTCGAGCAGATCGAACTCGCCGATGAGCTGGGCTTCGACCAGGTTTGGGAGGTCGAGCATCACTTTCTCGAGGAGTACTCGCACTCTTCCGCGCCCGAGGTCTTTTTGGCCGCCGCGGCGGCCCGCACCAAACGAATCCACATCGGGCAGGGCATCGCGGTCGCGCTCCCGCAGATGAACCATCCGGCCCGAATCGCGGAGCGCGCGGCAGCCCTCGATCTGATTTCCAACGGTCGCCTGGAGTTCGGCACCGGCCGCGCCGCGACCTGGACCGAGGTCGGCGCGTTCGGAATCGACCCCGACCACACCAAAGAGATGTGGGATGAAGTCATCCGAGCAATCCCCAGGATGTGGACCGAGGAGGAATTCGAGTGGAACGGCAAGTATTTCAAAATGCCGCCACGAAACGTGCTGCCCAAGCCGATTCAGGATCCGCATCCTCCCATGTGGGTTGCGGTGTCGTCCCCGGAAACCGCAGTGCAGGCGGCCGAGCGCGGCATCGGCATGCTCGGAGTCACCCTTGGCACGCCAGCCGATTACCGCCGCCTGGTCGCCGACTATCGCCGAATCATCAAGCACTGCGACCCGGTCGGAAAATTCGTGAACAACCAGGTGAATGCCGCCAGCTGGCTCTATTGCGGCGAAGATGAGAACGAGGCGCGCGCCGTTGGCGGCGCAGCCGCTTTCAATTTCTTCCGCACCGCGGCGCATCTGGTCGGGCTCGGCGGCATCTACCCGTCGCATGCCTATACAGCGCTGGCGAATGCTACCGCGCTGCTTAGCCAGGCGGAAATCTTCTCACTGCGCGAGGGATTTCCGGTTGGGACACCGGAGCAGATCGTGGAAAACCTCCGCTACTGGGAGGAAGTCGGGGTGGAGCGGGTCGTGTGCCTGATCAACTTCGACCAGCAGATTCCGCAAAAAAAGGTCCTTGCAAGTCTCGAGCGTTTTGCGAAGTACGTGATGCCCGAATTTGCCGAGGACAAAGCATCGCGTCCGACAGGACCGTCGAAGAGCGGCCCCGAAGCGCCACCGATGCCCACTTGATCCAAACGAGAAGACGACTCGTCGAAAATGGAGGAGTGATTTCCAGTGCCCGACCCAGGACGTTCGCGTCACGAAGACTACCTGCTGGATCTGCCAAAGGAACGGCCGGTCTATCCGCCGCTGCCGTGGGTTTGCCCGAACTCCACCATGATCAACGTCTATTTTGAGGTCCTCAAAGCGCCGCTGCTGGATCGGTTGCCCCCGGAGTTTTGTCGTACGTCGCCCCCCTATTGCCGGCTCTCAATCTTCGATCATCCGCAATCCCCGGTAGGGCCCTTTCGTGACGCGATTCTGGCGCTCGGATGCCGATTGAACATGATGCCGGCCGCTTTCGTTGCGGCTTCGATCACCAATAGTGAGAAGGCGTTGGCGGCAGGAATCTTCGAACGGGGCTTTCCCAACACGCTGGGCAAAATCGAGTTCGCCAGCAGCGTCGGCAGTGCGCGAGCCGTGGTGGGCGGCGCGACAGGTCCGCTGCTCGAAGTCGAGCTGCCGCTTCTGCAGACCATCGAGCCGAGCCGTCTTGCCTTCGACCACGCGGACTCTTTACGGACCACCGCCGATGGTAAAAGCGCACTGACCATCACGCGCCCGGATATCAAGATCGAGCGCGCTGCGATTTGCAAGAACGCGCGCATCGAATATCTGGGCGAAGGTGGGGAAACGCCCTGGCAAAGCCTGCGTTGTCGCAACGTCGTGAGCGCCCAACTGGTGCACGGCGAGCGGACGTTCGAGGCGGGACACGCGCCCGGTTGACCGCGGTGGCGGACCACGTAATTTATTGACCCGCGTGTCACCGCGCGGTACGACCTTTAGGCAAGAAATTCCCAAGCGGTCGGGAGGTTGCTGATGCGCTACGGCGGATGGTACCAGATTGCGTTCGAGCGTGACCTTCAGGCGGATGTCAGCTCGGTCCCGGTCGGCGACCGCCGCCTACTGATCGTACGCAGCGGCGGCGCGATCAACGTTTACGACGCCACTTGCCCGCATCGCGGCGCAGACCTGGGCGTCGGCGGGAAATTGCTCGATCCCCGGGTGCTCACCTGTCCATACCACGGGCATCGCATCGCCCTGGGAGGCGAAGGCGGGGGTCCGTACTGCGTGGCCAAATATCCTTCGCTGGTCAGGAGCGGCCTCATCTTCGCCCTGGTGGGTGGTTTCGAAGTCGGCAAGCTGCCTGACATGCTCGATTACCTCGAGCGGACTCACAAAATCTTCGCCGGCTTCACCAAGACCATCAAGGTCCCTCCCGAAATGGTTATCGAAAACGCCTTCGACTGGGCTCATTTTCCCCCCGTACACGACGTGCTCAAGGTCGAATACGGGGAGCCTACGGTGGAAGACGGGGTCTTCACCGCTACCACCAAGCTGCGTGTAGGTCCCTCGATGTGGCAGGGCACCAGGGACGGTTCGCACCAGGATGATGGTACGACGTTCGTCGAAGTGCCGCTGCTCGCGCGCGCGTACAGTCCGAACCTGACCATCACCCAGGTCGCGGTCGGCGGTGGCGACCATCCGCATTTCGTAATTGCTTCGGCGGTGCCGATGCTCGATGGAACTTCCACCATTCGTCTTTCGGTGGCGATGCCGCGTCTGGTCGAAGGACTCGATCCGCCGCAGGAATTTGCCGACCTCATGCTGCAGTTTGAGAGTATGGGCCTGGAGCAAGACCGCCCCGTCTGGGAGAACCTGGCGCTCAACGCGACCCCGAAGTACACCGCCGAAGATGATAACGTTCTGAAATATCGGAAATTCTGCGAGCGCTTCACTCTGAACGGCCGCGCTTGAGAAACCGTTCGGGCTCCTCAGCTGGCAGCGCCGCCGCGGCTCGCGTCACGTAGTATCGGTACCCGTCTCTCTTCGCCCGCCAATTCCCGGGCACGCACGGGTCCAATCGGCACACCGCATTCTGCCAGTACCTTCCTGAGTTCGAGCAAGACCGGTGATACTTCCGCGTTCCGGTCACTACCCTGTTCGTCCCACGCGCGCTGTTCGGCTTCCACTGCCATCCGGTCCTGCTCGAAAACCGAACGGGCGAAATATCCGATGACCGGCCACGCTACGCTGAGGACCAGCGGCGTTTTGGGGCGCCGCACCATCAGGATGCCGAAACTCTTATTGGTTCGCTGCTCCGGGTCGAGCGGCACGTAGGACGCCCACAGGCGAATGGCGGGAATCTCGGAATGCGCTCGGAAGACGGTGAGCTCCTGGTGCGGATAGACGGTGCGAATCGTCATCAATTCGTAGTCACGATCGACGGCCGACTCCCCGCTCTTCCCGCCCATTACCAGCAGATCCGCCCCTACATGCTGTCTGCCACCTTCGAAGCGGTACTGTGCTTCGGTCCAGTTAGGACCGGTCCGATAGTCGAGCATCACCGGCTGGATACTTCCCATCAGGCTGCGGTGAAGAAACTGATGGTTCATGTCCATCAGGTTTTCGTGCATGAAAGTGTAGTGGCAGCTGAGCGTCCGCTCGAAGTACATCGTTCGATATTGCGGCGTACCCCATTCCGGGATGGTGGGAAGTTGCGAAACCTGCGCCAGTCCGGATTCGCCTGGAAACACGAAAACAAGCCCATACGCTTCACGGCTTGGATAACTGCGGACACCACGCGCCGCGGCCGGCATCTTTCCGCCATCGGCCAGGTAAGGGATCCGCGCCAGACGCCCGCTCGCGCCGTAGCACCACCCATGATAGGCGCACTGGAGCTCTTCGCCGCGGACAACCCCGAGGTGGAGCGGGAGCTGACGATGGGCACATCGATCCTCCAGCGCAAATAGCGAACCGGATTCGCTGCGCGCCAGTACAATAGGGTCACCGGCGAACGTGACCGCCTGTGCGCGCCCGCGCTTAAGACTGCTGGAACGCGCCACCGGATACCAGAAATCCGGGTGAATGCCGACCCGCCGAAGATCGTGGACGCCTGAATCTGTGCCGGACGCCTGCATGCTCTGACCTCAGCGCTTGCGCGCAATTGTGAGACCGTCCGCTATCGGGAGCATCACCGCTTCGACCCGTTCATCGTGGGTCACGAAATCGTTAATCGCTCGGATGGCCCTAGTGTCTTCGCTCTTGTCATTCTGATTGAGTACCGCGCCGCCCCACAAGACGTTGTCGAGCAGAATCAGTCCGTTCTGACGAAGCCGTTTAAGAATCTCCTCGTAGTAATCGCGATAGTTAGTCTTATCCGCGTCGATAAAAGCGATATCGAAGGAGTTCCGCTCCGGAAGCGCGCGCAGGGTTTCGAGGGCCGGACCGATTTTGAGGGTTATCTTGTGCGCGACTCCTGCTTTTTCCCAATAGCGCCTTGCGATTGCCGTCCATTCCTGGTTGACATCGCAACACAGGAGCTCGCCGTTGGCGGGCAGCGCGCGTGCCACACACAGCGAGCTATAGCCAGTGAAGGTTCCCACCTCGACCGCGGAGCGCGCGCCGATCGCAGCCGCAAGGATACCCATGAAAGTGCCCTGCTCCGAGGCAATCTCCATTACGCTGATGGGGCCGAGCTTGGCGGTTTCCTGAGAAAGTTCCTGCAGAAGCGGATCGCTATTGTTACCGTGCGCGACGACGTAGTCATAAAGCTCTGAAGAGAGCTTGATGAATTTGCTCAGACTGGCCATGCCGAAAAGAATTGCATCTTCGCTTGAGACAGGAAAGCGACTGCGCCAGGGGACGGAGCCAGTGGTCGCACGCTCACCACGCAAAAAGCGGCGCGAATTTCCAGTACGAAGGGGCCGGAGGGTTGCTTATTTGCCGCCCAGGTAGGCGAAGTCTCCTCGCTCGTTGACCGTCAGGGTGCCGGTGAAAATCGCGTGGTGATGTGAACCCATCGCGATCTTATAGATCATTTCCGGCTCGCCGACTTCGAAGAAGGAGTCGTCCCCGCTGAGCACGTAGAGCTTTTCGTTGCCGTCACTATCAGTAGCGCCGATGTACATCGATCCCGCCGCGGTCAGCACCGGATCCCCGAGCGACTCGAGTTCGGTCCCAAACGGCGTCAGTTGGCCCCGCTGCAGACGGACGTCGAGTTTCTGGTGCGCGAGCCGAAAGACCACCGGCAAGCGCGCACATCCCGCGAGGACCGCGGTCGTGCCATCGGCCATCAGGCCAGGTCTCCCCGGTGACAGATAGCTAACAGGCCCGATCGGCGTGGTCGTTCCAGTCGGGAGAATTCGCGACATCTGTCCACTACCGTAAAGGAACAACGCCGATCCTGAACCGGTCTTGGCAGTGAACGCAATCAGAGTGCCTTCCGCGGAGGCCATCGCTGCGGGAAGTCCAAACGGGCGCGCATAGCGGCTCCGATTGGGTCCGAATTCGCCCTCAACCGCGAGTTCGGTGATCCCGCCGCGCAGCGAACCGATCAGCAGCGCCTGTCGATGGCCCGGCGGTGTGTCCTTGGCGGGCTTGTCCTGCGGATAGATGAGCCACGCGTTAAACACTACCTGTCCGTTGTCACCCATCGCGGGGCTGCCGAAGCTCAACACTGCCATCTCGTGACCTTCGTTGGTCTTGGCGTTAGACCGCGCGAGGCAGTTCAACGCTCCTTTGGAGTAGTAGACCAGAGCATCGTGTTTGTCCGGCAGGTGTGACATGAACGCGATGTTGCCTTTCGCATCTGCCACCGGATAGGGGTCCCCGTTCAGAAGCGGAGCACAATCTTTGGCCTGCGGCATCGGATCGATCGCGCGAACCACCCGATATGGCGGCGAAACGTTGGGGTCCCCAATATAGATGTTCCAGTTGAGTTTTCGCTGTGGGTTGGTGGTTTCACCGCCAAACAGGACCCGCCCGTCCGGCATCATTGAGGGCACGCCGATTTCCGAGAAGTTTCCGCCATCGGGCGCCGGCAGGCCGATTGCGGTAATAAGCGCGGGCTCGCCATCGCTATCGCTGGCGTAGAGGACGCTGGAATTTGAATTTTCGAGGTCGGCGCTCTCGCCCTGCAAAGTCAGCGCTACCGCATGAGCATTTACCGCGTATCCGAGAAAAATCGCGAGTACCGGGCCGAGCGCCCTTATCTTCATTGCAATGCCCCCCGCCCAAATCGGGTTTGGCGATCCTTTAACTAGTTCTTATAGTCGCCGGACGCGCGAAATCGCAATGGGGAAATAACAGCCGCCCTCGTGAGTCTCGGTTGCCCCTCCGGTGAAGTTGCCCATTAGTTTAACTTAAACGGTGCCTTTTCATGCCTCGCCTGCTACAGAACGGATCAGGCGCCGGCTCAGCCAGGTCCGGCAGCCGTGCTCGGCTGCAGGAGCAAGTCGCGGCGCTCAGGCCGCGCTTGGGCGTTTGCGAGAGAGTCGGCCGCGGCAACACATTCGCGCAGCACGCCAACATACCCGCGCGTCATATGAGCCTCCTGAAACTCCGGTTTGGCGCGGAGAAGCGCATGGAGCTTGGGCAATCGAAAGAACGGCACACTCGGATACATATGATGCTCGAGGTGATAGCTCACGTTGTTCGGAGCAAGAAAGATCCGCTCGAGGAACGAGGGCAAGGTTGTCCGAGTGCCCGCGTAACGAGTCCGCGCCCCTCCCAGCGCCGAATGCTCCGCTATGCTCCTGATGCGGAAAATGCAGACCAGGCAAGTGAACAACGGGACAAACCAGTAAAGGAACAGCAAATGAGCGGTCCCGGTCCAGAAGGCGATCGCGATAACCCCTGCGTAGTACAGATAGCGAGCCATCAGAAACCCTTTGGAAACGTCGGTGTCACGCGAGGCGACGGTCCGCAGAAGTTTCACCAAAGCCACCGCGCCGAGGCCGGTCAAGTCGCCCAGCAGCAGGACCACCATCTCACGCGGACGCTTCGGAAAAACCCAGTTCTGGTCACCTCTCCTGCGTACCCAGTCGGGATCGCGGTCGGTATTCAGGTAGCGATGATGAGCGAAATGGTTGGCGCGATATGAGCGCGCCGAAATCAGGACGGGCCACGCCAACACCAGTTCTGACACCCAATCGTTGATTTTTCGGTTCCGACAAAGACGATAGTGGGTGCCTTCGTGCAGCATGATCATGAGCGAGTGTTGACGCGTCGCAATCACGACGATCGTTGCCAGGGAGAGCCATGGTTCCCAGAATCTTTCACACGCCCAAATCGCAACCAGAATCAGCATCCACTCGATGATGATATGTAGAGCGCTCCGGATCGCACTTATCTGCGACAGCTCCGTCAGCTCCCGTTTGGTTAGCATGGCCCTTGGTTCTTCGGGCTCGGGGAAGCTCTCACTGGCGCGCAATTCCCAATTCATATCGCTACCTTTCCTTTTGACATGGCGTGGCCATCTCGCGATCGGCCACTCTCCGTTTCTGGAACCGCGCCGACTTCTATGCGCCTGCTTGCATCCCTTGAGATTCACCGTACGCGGTCGAGCTCGGAACCTCCCATGCCATCTGGCGCGCGGACGGAACCACAAACGGACGCAACCTTAGGCCCTGTCTAAAGCGCAGAGTCGCAAACTCATCATCGGTTTCGAACGGCAACTGAGACGAGGCTGCTACCAGTTTCTCGAGCGCTTCGCCGCGCAGGATCACCGGCTGCACCCACGGGAAACCCGCCGCGCTTTTGAGATAGGTGAATTGGACGGGTCTTCCGAACGGTGCAAAACCCATCGCGCGGTAGAAGCCGAAATGGTCGGACATGTCGACGGCGAGATAGGCGAGAACCGCGCGCGGATTTCTGCGCGCGATCTGGATCGCAGCGCCGCACCAGATCTTCACGCCCGCGCCCGGTGTGAGCGACCAGTGATCGCTGCATTCAAAGACGGCGCGTTCCGGCCAGTGTGAGAGATCCGGACCCGGGCACGTCCGCGGAAACATTTCCAGGTTGTGAATTGCCATCCCGGCCATCATGTCTTCGGCCGGACTGCCGCTGTCGGCGAAAAGCCCGTAGAATTCCGAGGCCGCCAGGCGTGCGCGGTTGTCGACTTGTTCATTGATCACATCCGTGAAGTGCGTTAGTTGTTCATCGCGGGCTTGCCGCAGACGCTCCACAAAAACTTGCCGCTGATAACTTGTGGTTAGTAACCGTACTTCCATCGACATCTCCTTATTAAGAAAGATCCTGGACGTTAGCGTCGAGCCCAGAAAGCGCGATCGTAACGACGTAGCGTGCAAAAAGCACATAGATCTCGCGAATATATCCCCATAACCTACAGCGCTCTACAGCGCTCACGACACGTTGCGAACGCTTCTCTTAGGTTTACTGAGCAAAATACCGCATCGAAGCGTAAGTACTGACCAGTTGCCATCTGGCTGCGGTAAGAATATAGTGAATCGCGCTATATTGTGCCTGATGGCTACGATGAGCAGTTACGATGGGCGTTAAAAAAGCGGTTTCAAGCTTGGAAGGCCTGTTGGGTGCGATCCTGGCCTCGGCCGCGCCACCGACGGGAGTCCGCGCGCTCGGAATCGGGGCCAGCGGCCTTGAGGTCCACTCGCTCTGCATGCGGGAATACCGCCCATCAGTGCGCGAGATTTTCAGGCGCAGCGAACTTGAGGAGTTGATTTCCGAGGCCCGCCGCCAGGTCTGGCCGCATTTAAATCAGCAACCGCTCAGGTTGGGCTCTCCGCGGGAATTCCAAGAAGCATGGTCGCCTCTCGGGATAGAGTTCAGGATGGCCAAACTGCGATCACCCAGGGGAATGGCATTGCTCGGCTTCTATGTGGGCAAGAGCCCGGTGTCCAAGCGGCCGCTCATTTGTGTGAATACTGCTCACCATCGAGCTGCTATGAGCGCGGCATTCGCGCATGAGATGGGGCATCACCTGACCGCAAGAATGTTTGGATTCCAACAGGACGAAGAGCCTCATCATATGGGATACGCCGGCTATGGTTTCCATTTGGATGACCCGCCGGAGTTAGCGGCCGACATCTTCGTGAGTCTCGGCATATTTCCACAAAAGGTCGCCCGACAGTGTTTCGCGCAAACCCACACTGAGTCGGGTGGAAACAGCGTCACATCCTCGACCGGGATCGTGGGGGCGGTCGCGCACGTGGCAAACAAGTATGGCTTCAATGGCGACCCAAGTTTGCCCCAGGAGAATCGCGTACAGTATCTCGCCGGCGTGCTTCACTACGCAAAGCTGCGGAAGGCACTGTTCGACGAGTTTGATTTGTAAGTGCCTTCGGCTTGACTGTTTAAGGTTGGAAGGCGAATCTAACGCAGCTCGCAGAAAAGGATTCCGTGAATAAAGAGAACAAATTCGGACGAATGTTGAAAGAACAGCGTCAGGCCCACGGGCTGACGCAGCGTGAATTGGCGGCACGCATCGACGTCAAGGCCAGTCATGTCGCTTACCTCGAGACCGGACAGCGCAAGCCTTCCCTGGCGCTTCTCGGACGGATTGCCGATACCTTGCGGCTGGACCGGCAGAAACTCTTCGTTATGGCTCATCCCGAGGCTCGGGCGATGATGCCCCCCTCCAAGCCCCTGCGCAGCAAAACTCCGAGAGAGGCATGGCGCACGCTGCTCAACGATCGCGCGCTGCTCAACCGCTATCAGGTCACCAAGCGGGAACTTCAAGCGCTCAAGCAACTGAGCATGCTGGGCTACGCAATGACCCGCCGGGAATTCGTCGCGATCGTGACGCTGATCCGCCGCGATCCCGAGGACGAGTAGGGCGAAGTTTCTCCCAGCGCAAAGCGGCTTCCCCTAAGCGTATCGAACACAGATCTCTTCTATGAGCGAGAGCCGCATCACCTTTCCTTGCGGCGATCTGAAGCTGGAGGGACTCCTGACGCTGCCGGAGTGTGAAGCTCCGGGCGCGGCGGTGGTTTGCCATCCACATCCGATGTACGGCGGTTCCATGTACAACAACGTGGTCGAAGCCGTACTCGAGGCGCTCTGGCCACGGCGGTTTGCCACCCTGCGGTTCAACTTTCGCGGTGTTGGCGACAGCGAAGGGGAGTATGACGGCGGCACGGGCGAGCTTGACGATGTGCGCGAGGCGGTTGCCTTTCTCGCCGGCAAGGCCGGGGTCAAGTCCGTAATGCTGGCTGGATACTCCTTCGGTGCTTCGATGTCATTGCGGGCCGGGCTCACCGACCCTGCCATAAATCGTCTGGTGCTGGTAGCGCTGCCGGTCGCGCTGATAACTGGCGCAAGTGATTCCACCTCCAAACCGGTGCTGCTGGTGTCAGGCGATCGTGATTCCTACTCGCCGCTTGAGCCTCTGCGGACGCTCGCCGGTAAACTGGGCAGCGGCGCGCGCTTGGAAATAATTCCAGGCGCGGATCATTTCTTCGGCGGCTACGAGGCTCGGCTCTCTGCGCTCATCGGCGCGGCGCTTGGGGATCGCTGAAGGCCCCCACGGTCAGGGCCGCGGAGCATCTCGGGTCGCTTCCCAGAGCGCGTAGAACGGGTCGTCCGGGTTCGCCTTTGCCAAATCGATAATCTGCCGAATCGTGGCCTTGAGATCGCCGTGATTCAGTCGCAAAAGACTCTCGAAATTGTCCAGGTCATGGAAGTAGATGAGGTAGTTGATCAGGACCGCGTTGTTGAGCGGCTCCTTGTCGAGATCGAAGCGCTCCAAGCCGTTGAGGCCGGGCGCGAGACGCGCATAGTCCGCCTGGATCTGCGCGAAAGCGGCTTCGCGCAGCTGAAGGATTTCTGCCTGGGGGCGGCCGCTGGTATAAATCTTGAGCAGCCGCGCCTGCTCCGCGAGCAGAAAGCGCGAGAACTTGAGATTGCTCTCCAGCATCGAGCGCGCCTCGGCTGCGTCGCGCGAGTCGGCACCCTCAGTCGCTTCAAAGAACTCGACCGCACCCCGCGCACCGACCCAGGTCGCGGCGGATTCGTCGAACATCACGTGCCCGGACAGAAAATAGGTGCGGTGAAACAGTTCGTGGATAATGACGCTGGCCAGTTCCACCCGATCGAGCCGCAAAAGGTTGGACAACAGCGGATCGTCGAAAAAGCCGAGGCTCGAAAATGCTACCGCCGATCGTACCATCGTGTCATATCCCGCCGCGTCCATCTCGCGTGCTTGCGCCTCGGCTTGGGACTCTTCGAAATAACCGCGATAAGGGACCGCGCCGACCACCGGAAACCACCAGGTGTACGGCCTCAGGGAGTCACGCGGCGCCGCCATGACCACGTGGACAATCGCTCCCTGATCCACCTCGGTCACCGTGAGGTACGCACCGCCGGTATTGAGTCCCAGTCTGTCCGCGGCGAATTCCCGCACCCTGAGCACGGTCTCCAGCTTGGCGCGCAATTGCGGCGGGAGCGCTTGGTCCGAGGCCAGTTCCGCGCTAATCGGCCGTCGGTTCCACAACAGGCGCCCTTCTTCGTAAGCGCCCCGTACGATATAGCCGATGCCGCATCCCGAAAACGTGAGACTGGCCGTCAGCGCGATAAGAACGCCGGCTAAGGAGCGTGGCCGCAAGCAAGTGGCACCCAGGCGTGCGAGGCGGTCAATCCACCGCTTCACGCGCCGCCTCGTTCGCGACCGCGTACTGCAACTCGAACAGACGATAGTAGAGGCCGCGCTGCGCCAGCAGCTCGAGATGACTGCCGCTCTCGCGCAATAGGCCGTTGCTCAGGACCAGTATGCGGTCGGCGCGTTCGATGGTCGAAAGCCGATGCGCGATGACAACCGCGGTGCGCGCGGCCAGCAGTTCGTCGAGGGCGAGCTGGATCAGGCGCTCGGTTTCGCTGTCCACGCTGGAGGTCGCCTCGTCCATTACCAGGATGCGCGGGTTGTAGGCGAGCGCGCGCGCAAACGATAGCAGCTGCCGCTGTCCCACGGACAAGTTCGCACCCCGCTCGCGGATGTGCTCCGCGAGTCCCCCCGGCAGGCGGTCCACAAATCGCAGTGCCTGCGCGCGGTGCAATGCCTCCCGGACCTGATACTCGCCGAGGTTGGTCAATCCGAGCCGGATGTTTTCCATCACATCACCGGCGAAGAGGAACACATCCTGCTGCACCAGCCCGATCGAACGCCGCAGACGGTGGAGATCCCACTCACGCACATCAACTCCATCGACCAGAATGCTTCCGCCGGTCACGTCGTAAAAGCGATTGAGCAGTTTGATGATTGTGGTCTTGCCGGATCCGGTCGGTCCCACTATCGCGATCTTCTGTCCCGGTTCGACCGCGAAGCTCAAGTCTCGGAGGACGGGCTCCCCGGGACGATATTCGAAATTCACGTGATCGAACACGATGCTGCCCTGCTGCGCGGCCGGGACCCTCGGGGTCGTTGGACTCGCGATATTATGGCGCTCTTCCATGAGCGCTTCGATGCGCTCCGCCGCGGCCAGCGACGACTGCAAGACGGTGTACTTGTTGGACAATTCACGGAGCGGCAAAAAGAACATCCGTGCATACTGCATGAAGCCGATCAGGGTGCCCAGGGTGATCGCGCGATGCAGCACCTGACCCCCGCCCGCCCACAAGATCAGAGCGATAGTTATGGAGCCGACCGTGTCCACCGCGGAGAAGAGACCAGTCTCATACACGTTAGCCTTCATCTGGACGTCGCGGCTGCGTACGTTGAGCACGTCGAATTCCGCCCGGCTCGCTCGCTCGTGCGTGAACAGTTGCACTACGGTCATGCCGGCCAACGCTTCCGACAGATACGCGTTGAGCGCCGCGAGCCGTTCGCGAATCTGCCGATATACGACCCGCGCTCGTACGCGAAACAGATTGATAAAGAGCAGCAGCGGAGGAATCGCGACCAGGGCCCAGAGCGCCAGCCGCGCACTCTTGAACCACATGATCGCGACGATGCCGGACATCGTCATCAGGTCCATGAACATGGTTAGCGATCCGGCGCCGAACATTTCGTTGATCGCATCGATGTCGGTAGTCATGCGGCTTACCAGCCGTCCCACCGGGGTGCGGTCGAAGAACGACATCGGGAGTCGTTGGACGTGGTTGAAGAGCGCAAGGCGCAGGTCGGAGAGCGAATACTGCGCGACCATCATGGTGAGGTAGAACTGGCCGTACGCAGACCCGAACTCTCCGCAAACCAGGCACAGATAAATCGCGGCCATTTTGAGGAGGCTCGGACCGGACGCGCCGAACAGCGCCATCAGCCACGCCGGCGGCGGCACCCGCCGATGGGCGAGGAACAGATCGATGATCAGCTGAATTATATAGGGTTGCGCCAGCGCGAATGCGGAGTTGAGCGGCATCAGCAGCACCGACAGAAAAAACACTCCGCGATAGGGGCGTACGTAGGTCCAGACGAACTTCACGAGCGCGACATCGTGCAATCGGCGGCCGGTTTGTGCCTGCTTGAGCTGCATGCCTAGTAACTGGAGAGTTCCTCCTCGAGCAGCTGGCGGTGGAACAACTCGGCGTAGATTCCATGCCGCGCCATCAGTTCCTGGTGGGTTCCGCGCTCAGCTACTTGGCCATCTTCCAGCACAATGATCTGGTCGGCGTCGCGCACAGTCGAGGCGCGATGGGCGACCACGATACTGGTATGGTCGCGCACGCTGGCTTCCAGGTTTTCCAGCACCCCCCGCTCGGTCTCCGTGTCGACGCTGGAAAGGGCATCGTCCAAAACCACGACACCGGATCGATAGTTGAGCAGCCGCGCGATGGTAGCGCGCTGCTTCTGTCCGCCCGACAGCGCCATCCCCCGCTCACCAACGATCGTGTCGAGGCCATGCGGAAGTGTCGCGATATCAGGTCCGAGCCCCGCGACGTTGGCGGCCCGTTCGATGGCATCGCTCTTCGCGTCGGGCTCCCCGAAGGCGATATTTCGCGCGAGCGTGTCCGAAAACAGCATCGTCTCCTGCGGCACCACGCCAATCGTCTTGCGCAGCGAGCGGAGCGGCACCTCGCGAATGTCACGGCCGTCAAGGAGGATCCTGCCCTCGGTGGGCTCGATCAGGCGCGAGAGCAGCTTGACCATCGTGGATTTGCCCGAGCCGGTCCTACCGACGATCGCCAGCTTGCTGCCCGCGGGCACTCGAACGTTGATGTCGCGCAGTGCGTAGGGGCGATGGCCGTTCGAAGACGGATCTTCCCGCCCGAAGTAGCTGAAGGAGACGTGCTCCCATTCAATCGCGCCAGCTACCTCTAACCGCTCTTCCCCCTGATCGAGCGCGCCCGGTTGTGGCGGCGCCCAGAACACTTCGTCGAGGCGTTTCATCGCGGCCTTGGCCCGCTGATAAATCGAGATCATCCATCCCAGCGAAGTGACGGGCCATGCCATGTAGCCCAGGTAGCCCATGAAGGAAACCAGATCACCGATGCGCAGGATTCCCTGCGTCACCAACAGTCCACCGTAGGTGAGCACAATCATAACTGCCGCCGCCGAGGTCCCGCGAATCATGGGGACCATGGCACCGCG
>Ga0126378_10001686_pt1 | contig 16334 bp, 7 predicted proteins | sample PanSoiMetPlot_23_FD_92587 | JGI IMG/M metagenome (GOLD analysis project Ga0126378, IMG submission 92587) | Tropical forest soil microbial communities from Panama - MetaG Plot_23 | ecosystem: Environmental > Terrestrial > Soil > Tropical forest > Bulk soil | place: Panama | collected 2016-02-17 | reverse complement strand
GCGCTGCTCGAAGGGGCGCGCTGGTGGAACCAGGCGTTTGAAGCGGCGGGCTACAAGAACGCGTTTCGCGTGGAGATGCTGCCGGAGGACGCCGACCTGATGGACTTGCGCTACAACGTGATCCAGTGGGTGCATCGCGCGACGCGCGGATGGTCGTATGGCGCGTCCGTGATTGATCCGCGGACCGGCGAAATCATCAAAGGGCACGTCACCCTCGGTTCGCTGCGCGTGCGGCAGGATTATTTGATTGCCGAAGCGCTCCTGGCCCCGTACGAAAAGGGCCAGGCAGTATCTCCCAAGATGCAGCAGATGGCGCTGGCGCGGCTGCGGCAACTCGCGGCTCATGAAGTCGGGCACACGCTGGGGCTCGAACACAACTACAGCGCGAGCACGGTGAACCGTTCTTCGGTGATGGATTATCCGCCGCCGTTGATCAAGCTGGGGGCGGATGGCGTGCCGGATTTGTCGGACGCATACGCCACGGGGATCGGTGAATGGGACAAAGTGTCGGTTACCTACGGGTATCAGGATTTTCCGCCAGGCGTCGACGAGCATGCAGCTCTGGATAAGATTTTGCACGACGCTTTCGCGCGGGGGTTGCGGTTCCTGACCGATCAGGATGCCCGCCCGCCCGGTTCGTCAAGCAGCCTGGCGCACCTGTGGGATTCGGGCACGAACGCGGTGGATGAATTGAATCGGCTGATGCAGATCCGCGCGGCGGCGCTGAAGCGGTTTGGCGAGAACAACATCCGCGAAGGCGCGCCGATGGCTACGCTCGAAGACGTGTTTGTACCGCTGTACCTGTTGCATCGCTACCAGGTGGAAGCGGCAACGAAGTTGGTGGGAGGTATGGATTATACATTTGCGCTGCGCGGGGATGGAGAAACGCCGACGCAAATTGTTGCTCCGGCCGAGCAGCGGCGCGCCCTCCATGCGGTTCTCGGAACGCTGAGCCCTGAGGTGTTGGCGCTGCCGGACGCGTTGCTGAAGATCCTTCCGCCCCGTCCGCCGGAATACGACCGAGGTCGGGAGCAGTTCAAGATTCGCACCAGCCCGGCGTTTGATGCCTTGGCGCCGGCGGAGGCTGCGGCGCAGCAAACGCTGCAATTCTTGTTTAATCCCGAGCGCGCCGCGAGACTGGTGGAGTTTCATGCTCGCAATGCCGAGAATCCGGGCTTAGAGGAAGTGATTGAAGCGATTGTGAACCAGACGTGGAAAGCTCCCCACGGCGAAGGCTACCGTGAGCAAGTCGCGAACGTCGTGGACAACACCGTTTTGTATGACCTCATGGGTTTGGCGGCGAATTCGGGCGCAAGCGACCAGGCGCGAGCCATCGCTACTTGGGAATTGCATCAACTCGACGTTTGGCTGGCCACGCAATTGGCCAAGCAGCCGGGTGTGGCTGACCAACCCCACCTGGCCTTTGCTTCCCGGCAAATCGAGCAGTTTGAGAAGGATCCCAAGAGAATGGACCTAACACCTCCCTCAGAGCCGCCTGACGGGCCGCCCATTGGGGCCGACGAGGATTGGGACTTGGACGGGTGGAACCCGGAGTCGTCCGATGGGAGTGTCGTGGGGCCTATTACAAATGACATTTTGAAAAAACCCGCCGACCTGGCGTGACAAGGGGCTTTCTCGGTCGTCTATAGCCGAGAGGAGGAGTTATGCTTCCACGTACCGATCTTCGCTTGATTTTCGGCTCGACCTTAATTGTGCTTGGCCTGTCGGCGGCAACGGCAGCGCCGCGGCGTCACTTGGCGAGGAACACCGATGACCATTGGCATCATTCCGTGAACATTTCCGGAAGCCATCGGCAGCCCGCGAACGATTGCTCCGATTTGCACTTTCGCTTTGACGACCGAGACGCGGTCGTGCAGTCCGAGACGCGCACGCTCAGCAAAGCGGAGGCTTCGGTATTAAAGGTGCATCCGCACGCCAACGGCGGCACCCAGGTGGTGGGATGGGATAATGCCAATTATTCGATAACCGCTTGCAAGGCGGCGGAGGCAGGCAGGGACGCCGAGCTCGTACTTTCGCAAATCGGGATGACCATCGAAAACGGCACGGTGTCGACCCATGGCCCCTCGGGCGAGGGTGTGGAGTGGACCGTGTACCTGCTGATTCGCGCGCCGAAGTCGGCCGCGTTGGAACTGGAAACGATGAACGGGCCGATTTCCCTATATGACGTGAACGGCAAGCTAACCGCCCACGCGAACAATGGGCCGATCGGTTTGCACAATTTCTCGGGTCAAGCCGATGTTACGGCCGAGAACGGCCCCATTAGCATGGACGGAAGCAGCGGGAACATTCGCATTAAAACGCAGAACGGGCCGATTTCGGTGGACTTGAAAGATGCAAGCTGGAATGGCGAAGGGCTGACGGCGGATGCGCAAAACGGTCCGGTCACCTTGCGAGTGCCGAGCGGATTTCAGTCGAGCTTCGTTGTGGAGTCGACCAATCATGCGCCGATGAGCTGCCACGCGAGCATTTGCGGCAGCGCGCGCAAGACCTCGGACGACGAGCACCGGCGGATCGAATATGGCTCCTTGCCTGCGCTGGTGCATCTGTCCACCGTGAATGGGCCAGTGTCGGTCGAGGATGGGCGCGACTGAAGCTTGCGGGATTTGTTCTTCGGGCAAGATGGATTCGCCGCGAGCGGTTGGTTCAGGCGACGTGGACGCGGTTCGGCGGTTGCAGATAAACTTTGACGCATGCTGCTCGAAGCCCGCGTCACACATCCGGTAACGGAAGCGGAGGCTCGGCGCCTCGCCCGCGAAGGTTATGGCTTAGAAGCCACCGCGCGGGCGCTTCCCGGCGAATATGACGACAATTTTCATTTGACCGCCGCAGACGGCCGCGCCTTTGTTCTGAAGGTGATGCATCCTGCGCGCGAACCTTCCTCGATCGATCTGCAATGCAAGGCGCTGGTGCATCTCGCCGAGCGCGCCCCGCAACTGCCTTTGCCTCGCGTACTGCCCAATCGCAGCGGCGAACTCTTCTCGGAAACTTCGACTGCGGATGGCGCGAAGCGGCTGGTGTGGCTGCTCAGCTTCCTGAAGGGGACGGTTCTTGCCGAAGCGCGCCCGCACACGCCGGAGCTATTGCGCGAGTTGGGGCGTTTTCTCGGCGCCATGGATGCGGCGCTGCAGTCGTTCGAACATCCCGCCGCCCATCGAGAGTTGAAGTGGGATTCCTCCCGCGCAGGTTGGATCAAGGGCTACATCCAGGAAATTGAAGGCGCGGAACGGCGAGCGCTGGCGGAAAGCTTCCTCGCGCTTTATGAAGCGGAAGTGGCGCCGCGGCTGCCGCGTTTGCGCCGCAGCGTGATTTACGGCGACGCGAATGACTACAACGTTCTGGTAAGCGATCCTTGGCCGCCGCCGCGCAAAATTGCGGGCGTGATTGATTTTGGCGACATGCACCATGGGCTGACGGTTTCGGAAGCGGCGATTGCGGCGGCTTACGCGATTCTGGGGAAAGCCGAGCCGTTGAAAGCGGCTGCAGAGGTGGTTAGAGGCTATTACAGCGCGCTCCCCCTTGTGGAAGAAGAAGTGGCTGTTCTTTACCCGCTGATGGCGGCGCGGCTGGCCGTCAGCGTCACCAATTCCGCGCATCGCAAAAAGATGAAGCCGGGCGATGCGTACGTGACGGTGAGCGAAGAACCAGCGTGGAAGGCGCTTGAACAGCTTGCGAAAGTTCATCCGCGCTTTGCGCATTACACATTTCGCGCAGCATGCGGAATGACCCCAGTGCCGAAGGCGGAGAAGATCACGCGCTGGTTGCTCGCAAACGGGAAATCTGCGGCATCCGTGCTTGACGCTGACTTACGAACTTCGCCGAGTCTGGTTCTTGATCTGGGTGTTGGAAGCTTGCTGCTCGGCGCCGATCCGAGTTCTTCCGCAACTTCAGCGCTGAGCGAAAAAATATTCAGGGAAATGAAACGGGCGGGCGTGCGCGTGGGCGTTGGGCGCTACAACGAAGCGCGGCCGCTTTACAGTTCGCCGCGATTCGGGAGCGTGGAGAATCCGGTTCGCGAACGCCGCACAATTCATTTAGGCATGGATCTCTTCCTGGAACCGGGAACGGCGCTCCGCGCTCCGCACGATGGCGTGGTCCACATTCTCGCGAACAATGCTGTTTCTCAAGATTATGGGCCACTGGTGGTTCTGCGGCACGAAACCGGCGACGGCGAAGAACTGTTCACGCTCTACGGACATTTGACGGCACAAACGCTCGGCGGACTCAAGGTTGGCCAGCGGATTTCGCGAGGGCAGCCATTTGCGCGAGTGGGGACACCGGAAGAAAACGGCGGCTGGCCGCCGCACGTGCATTTTCAGATCATCCTCGATTTGCTGGATCTTGGAGCTGATTTTCCCGGGGTAGCCTATGCATCGCAGCGAGCCGTTTGGACGAGCCTTTCTCCCGACCCAAATCTTTTACTGGGAATCCCCCTGGATCGTTTTCCCGCAGAAGAGCCGGATTTCGAGGAGACGCTCGAAAAGCGGCGCACTATGCTAGGAAGGAATCTCAGCCTTTCCTATGGGCGGCCCTTAAAAATCGTGCGCGGCTGGATGCAGTATCTCTACGACGATACCGGGCGGGCGTATCTCGACGTTTACAACAACGTGCCCCTGGTGGGGCACAGCCATCCGCGGGTGGTGCGCGCGGCGCAGGAACAGCTCGCGCTGCTCAACACCAACACGCGCTATTTGCACGACAACGTGAATCGCTACGCCGAACGCCTGACGCAAAAACTGCCCGAGCCCCTGCGGGTGTGTTTTTTTGTGAATTCCGGAAGTGAAGCGAACGAACTGGCGCTGCGACTGGCGCGCGCGCACACCGGGCGCGAGGACGTGATCGTTTTGGAACACGCTTATCACGGGCACACGAACACGCTGATTGACATTAGCCCGTACAAATTTAATGGGCCGGGCGGCCGCGGCAAAAAACCGTGGGTACACGTCGCGCCTTTGGCGGACGATTATCGCGGTTTGTACCGGCGGGAGGACCGGGAAGCCGGTGAGAAATACGCGCGACACGTCGAGGAGATTTTGCAGCGCGTGAGCGGTGCGGGACGTGGCGTCGCAGCGTATATCGCGGAAACGTTGCCGAGCGTCGGCGGGCAAATTGTTTTTCCCATCGGATACCTTCGAGAAGTTTACAAGTATGTGCGCGCGGCGGGGGCCGTTTGCATCGCGGACGAAGTGCAGGTGGGCTTCGGGCGGCTGGGGACACATTTCTGGGGATTCGAAACGCAAGGCGTGGTGCCGGACATTGTGGTGTTCGGAAAACCTATCGGGAATGCGTTTCCTCTGGCGGCCGTGGTCACGACCAAGGAGATCGCCGCTTCCTTTGCCAACGGAATGGAATTCTTCACTACGTTTGGCGGCAATCCGGTGGCTTGCGCCGCGGGGCTGGCAGTACTGGATGTCGTGAAAGAGGAAAAACTTCAGGAAAACGCGCTGGCGGTGGGAACGCACCTCAAGAACCGATTGCAAGAGTTACACGAGCGTCACGTGCTCGTCGGCGATGTGCGCGGGTCGGGATTGTTCTTGGGTGTGGACCTGGTCCTCGAGCGAAACACTCGTCGGCCGGCGCCACTCGAAGCGTCGTACGTCGTAAATCGGCTCCGCGAGTGCGGGATTCTGACGGGAACCGATGGCCCGCATCACAATGTGATCAAACTGCGGCCACCGCTCGTGTTTACAGTGAAGGACGCGGACCTGTTTGTGAATACGCTGGATACGATCCTCGGAGAAGATGCGGCGTGTCGACCTTTACCCGCCGGTTGAACAGCACTCCGTGTAGCGAGGCTCAGGGTTTCAGCCGAACGAAGCTCACGCCATACCCCGGAAGAGTCACCGTTAACTTGGGGGCCACGGCAACCGGGCTGGGTTGCGGGCCGCTTGTGACGTCGGTTGTCGCGCCAATGTTGAGCTGCGATGCGGAAGTGAAGTTTCCGAGCGCCGAGACATCGAGGATCGCGGTGCGAGCATCGCCGGTGCCGTTGTTGTCGGCTGGAGAAAGCACCGCACGATCCGCCACCATCAGAACCACCGAACCGTCGCTGTTTTTTGTCGCCAGCGTTTCGACCGTTGCGGTTTCCGTGCTCGTCAAGCTCAGGATGTCTGGCGCCGCGGGAGTTTGCGGGTACATTTGCGCGAGCCAATAGTCCACCCAGTAGCTTAAGTGCTTGGCACCGGTGCTGTAGTCCACTTCGCCGAATTGCGCGTCCGCATCGTAATCCCAGTGATAGAGGGCCTGGCTGCCCGCTTTACCAAGCTGCGAGAAAACGTAGGGCCGCCAGGCAGCGAAGAACGCGCTGGTTCCACGCAAGTCGAGGACAAATTTCTGCGAAGGATTGCAAGTGCTGTTTCCATTGGGGTCCGAGAAATCCGCGTTCACGTTGTTTTCGGTGACCCAAATGGCCACGGAGGAAAGATTGGGATTCGCGCTGCCGCTGAATTGCTGGCGGAAGTATTGGACATCGCCGACAAACGCGGGAATCGAAGAGAAGATCTTGGTGTCGGGATCGCTTTGATTACACGAGGAGTAGAAGTGCGTGGAGGCCACATCAACATGCGTATTGACTCCGCCGGATGCGGGAGAAGCAACGAAAGCGGGCAAATTGACGCGCGGATCGCCAGTGCAGCAGTCGAAGTCGGATAGTTCCAGAGCAGAAAACTTGATCGTGGGATCGGCCGCCAGCATTGCCGGCACAACCGCGTTGTACATCTGAACGTATTGCGCCGGCGTCAGGCCGTTGATGTTGTACTCGTTGAAGATGCCCCACCACACGATTTTGTTGGCGCTGGCGGATTTGAAGAGCTGGCCACCCCAGGTAAAGCCTCCGGTGTTGTAGTAGCGAACGAGGTTCGCGGAATAGTTCGCAAAATCAGTCAGATGGTTCGCGATGTCGAAAACCCCGCTGGTGTTCATGAAGGCGGGGGCGACGGCGATTTGAAACTCGGGGCTGTGGTCGGCTGCCGACAGAACCGGCTGCACCACGGCGTCGAGCATGGTGAAGTCCCAGTCGCTGGCTTGTTGCGGGTTGGAGTTTGCTTTCATGGGTATGGCTTGCGACTGACCCTGAATCCGAAGGTGCTGGGAGCCCAGCATGGCGAGCTGCGAAGGTTCGAAAGCGGGATGATTCTGAAAGAACTGGTAGTCCCATTCCGCCGGCTGAAACGACGTAGACAGGAATTGCTGAAGCTTGCCGTTGACACCCTGCGTTTGGTCTGGCGTGGCGCCAACGATTCCAGCCACGGCGACTACCAGGGCGAGGTTCTGACCCGCGGAGGATCCGGAGCTGTCGGTTGCGGTGACTTGGACGGGGTAGCTACCAGCCGGTGTGTTGGCGCTGCTCATGAGCGTGATGGCGGCACTCGAGGCGCCGCTTTGCGGCGCAATGTTCAAGACCGTGCCTGAAGGTAATCCGCCCACGTTAAAACTGACGGTGCCGGAGTTGCCGCTAACGGTTGCGGTAATTCTGGCCGGAGTCCCGTCCTGCGGAGCCAGCGCCATGGACGAGGAAAGCGAGAGGTTCAGAGATCCAGCTCGACCGGGGTTGCTGCCGCTGCCGCAGCCGGTCATCGCAAGAGTTAGCGTCGCGAGCCACAAGAACACCGTTCTAAAGCGAGCTTGTTTCGGACGGTTCATTGCACACCCTGAATCCGCAAAATGTAGTTTAATCATCGTTAGGTCCATCGGGAAGGTGTTTGCATGCGGCTTGCTCTGCCCCTCGCGGTGATTCTGCTTCTGCACGGCATCTTTGCCGCCGAGCGAGCGCGGACAGCGGACTCGGCCGATTCGAGCGGCATCGTGCTCGACGAGAATGGCGTGCCCGTCGCGGCCGCCGAGGTAAGTCTCGAAGATTCCGCGGGGAATGCCCACCGAACAGAAACCGATTTAGCGGGCCGCTTTGCCATCCACAATCTGTCTTCGGGAGACTATAAAGCGGAAGTCCGCAAGAAGGGCTTCTTCGTGCTTTCAGGACAGACGGTCAGCCTGCACGCGGGGAACAACGAAATCTCACTCATCTTGAATCACGAGCAAGAGGTTCGCGAAAAAGTGCAGGTCACTGCGCCTTCCAACCAGATTGATACCCAGGACACGACGCAGCGATCGACGCTCTCCGCACAGGAAATTCGCGATATTCCCGTACCCAGTAGCCACGTTCTTCAGGACAGCCTGGTCGCCCTGCCCGAAATTGTGCAGGACCATCCCGGCAACCTGCACATCGCGGGCGCGCGCTCGGGCGAGACGCTGTACCTGCTGGACGGGTTTGAAATTGGCGACCCCGTGAGCGGGGCCCTGACTTCAAGATTCAATATCGATGCGACGCGAGCAGCGGAAGTGCAAACCGGGAGGATTGACGCATCCTACCCGCACTCCGGAGCAAATATTCTAAGCCTCGTAACTCCTGACGGAGACGACCGCTGGCGCTTCGGAACCACGAATCCCGGCCCTGGCATCAACCTCCAAGAAGGGGTCCACCTGGGAGACTGGTATCCGCGGTTCACTTTTTCCGGGCCCATCGTCCGCGGGCGCTTCTGGTTTTCGAATGCCATCAGCGTGCAGCATACGTTTGGCGTCGTGAAACAACTTCCCTCGAACGCTAATACTTTTGAAGAGTGGGCGGGAGACAATCTTCTCCGGCTGCAGTATAACTTCTCGCCAAAACATATTCTGCATGCGAGCGCTCTCTACAACCGCGCGAATGGCAGCAACTTGGGCCTCGACGCGCTAGACCCGCAAACCACCACCGTCACCGCGGATCAGCGACGCGGCTTCGTTTCGCTGAAAGATCAGATCTGGCTGCACGAAACTCTGTTCGAACTGGGCATGGCCGCGGACGACGGAGTCCTCGAATACACGCCACAAGGGTCGCTGCCCTACCTCCTGCTCATCAACGGAACGGCCGGCAACTATTTTCAGCACTTACAGCGGCGCGGGCGGCGTTTGCAGGGTCTGATGAACGTTACAGCCGCGTCGCGACATTGGCACGGAACGCATCAGCTCTCGGTGGGCGCGAATGTCGCGGGGCTGATTTTTCATCAGTCGGCCGAGCGCGGGGAAATCAACGCGTTTCGAGCCACGAATGCCATTGATGGAACAACCTGCACGGCGACGTCGCCCTTAGCCGGTTGCCTGGTGCGGCAGTCCACGTTTGTCGGAAGCGCCGCGCCCCAGCTTTCGAACACGCAGGCGGGAGCGTTCGCCGAAGACACGTGGTCCATGGGCAGGCATTTTGTTTTTCAGGCTGGGCTGCGTACGGATTGGGATCGGTTCACGCAAAGCGCCATGGCCGAGCCGCGCGCGTCGGCCAACGTGCTGCCCTTCGGGGACGATCGCGCCAAACTCTCATTCGGGTGGGGAATCTACAACGCGCCCCTGAGTCTGGCGCTGATCGGGCAGGCTTTGGATCAGCAACAGCTCGATACGTTTTTCTTTGACGCGGCCGGAAACCCAATCCCACCTTCTACGGTTACCAGCCAGTTTGTCATGGCGGGGGGTTTGAGACAGCCGCGCTTTGCGACCTCCAGCGCGAGCTGGCAGGAGAAGTTTGGGCGCAATACCCTTATGGGCCTCGAATTGCTCGCGCGAAATGGATCGCATGGCTACGCGTTCGTGGATCAGCAGCCTTCGCAGCCCGGCGGAGTCTTTCTTCTTGAAGATCAGCGGCAAGACCGCTACCGCTCGGCCACCTTCTCCGCACGTCACATTTTCTCCGGAAACTCGGAAATTTATGGCGCGTATACACGCTCACGAGCGCATTCGAATCAGGTCCTGAATCCTGCGCTGGGATCGATCTTTTACGCGGCGCAGCAGCCGGGTCCGGTAGCCTGGGACACCCCCAACCGGCTGCTCCTGTGGGGTTGGATGCCTACGCACATTTGGAGCACGCAATTGAGCGGCTTCTTCGAATATCGAACCGGGTATCCGTTCAGCGTCGTGAATCTTCAGCAGCAATTGGTTGGCCCGCCCAATTCCTCGCGCTTCCCTGCTTATGCCAGTTTGAATCTGGGACTCGAGAGAAAATTTGAATTGCGGGGGTATCTGTGGGCCGTGCGAGTCGAAGGGGTCAATATTCTTGGCCGGCAGAATCCTGATTCGGTGGTGAACAATATTGATGCTCCGGCATGCACGCCTCTGGTTCGCTCGGGATGTTTCGGAGCTTTTGCGGGCGGTCAAGCTCGGGCCACGACCTTGCGTGTGCGTTTCGTCGGCCGAAAATAACTCTCGCGAACAAATGAAAGATTTCCTCCTGAGCAACGCGCCCGGCGCATAAGGGGTAATCGAGGAACTCCCAACGCCGGTTCGCGCAGCGCTCGTGCGGGTTGAAAAAACCGGAGGCCGAGCAGGAGAAACCTCTTGGGATGCGCTTGGACGGCTCTTTAAAAAAAGGCTTTACGAGCCGCTAAGCGCCAAAGAGCAGGTTCCTAGGGACGACCTTGTCGATTGCTCCGGCTTGAACTCTTCGGAAGTTCTGGCTACCCTGTTTACGGCAGAGATGAAAAGGATCGTCCGGCCATTGCCGGGAAAGCAGTTCTGCAAAGTGTTGTTATAGAGGGAGATAGCCATTCAAATATCCCCCGACCGGCGGAACGCCATCTAAGCAAAAGGAACCGGCTGGCCCTACTGACGCATCTCATGATGGGCTGGGCCCATTTTGAGGGACATGCGCCAAAGGTAGCGAGAACGACACACGCCCCGCGGTCCGGCCTTTCCGAATCACAGACCGGAGTTACAAAAGTTACATGGCTCGTTCGCTCGTCATTGTCGAATCGCCCGCAAAGGCGAAGACGATTAATAAATATTTGGGACGGAACTATACCGTCAAGGCGTCCATTGGACATGTGATGGACCTGCCCACGAAGACGATTGGGATTCGCCTGCCCGGCGAGGATCCCTCGGGCAAGAAAAAGTCGAAAAGGAAAAAGGGTCGAAAGAAAAGCGTCAAGGTCGAAACAAAGACTCCCAAGATCAGCATCAACGACGAAAAGATTTTCGAGCCAACCCTGCAAATTATCTCCGGCAAGGGCAAGGTCATTCATGACCTGAGGAAAGCGGCCCACGGCGCCGAAGCCGTGTACCTGGCCCCGGACCCGGATCGCGAAGGCGAGGCCATTTCCGCGCACTTGGCGATGGTGCTCTTGAAGCCCAGCCGCTTCGTGGAGGCCGAGCCGCCCGGCAAGCAGAATGGGAAGGCCGCCGAAGCGAAAGAGGCGGAAGAAGCCAAGGCGGGCAAGAAGAGCAAGAACAACGGAGACCTGGGGGACGATATCCCCCCGGCCGACCCCAAGAAGATCTTCCGGGTGACCTTCAACGAGATTACCCCCAAGGCCATCCGAGCGGCGTTTGACCACCCCCGAACGATTGACGAGCATCTCGTGGATGCGCAGCAAGCACGCCGGGTCCTCGACCGGCTGGTGGGCTACAAGATTTCTCCGCTGCTGTGGAACAAGGTTCGCCGCGGGCTATCGGCCGGGCGCGTCCAGACGGTGGCGCTGCGGTTGATTGTTGAGCGCGAGGAGGCCATTCGCGCGTTTGTCCCACAGGAGTACTGGACCATCCACGCCATGCTGGACGCCGGCGAGCCACCCCTGTTTGAAGCCAAGCTCATCAAGCACCACGACGCGGACATCGAAATCAAGAATCAGGAGACCGCCGACAAAATTGTCGCCGCGGTGACCCGGGCCAAGTGGCAAGTCGCTTCCGTCGCGCAAAAAGAGAAGAGACGCAACGCTCCGCCGCCGTTCACCACTTCGAAATTGCAGCAGGCGGCGTACAACCGCTTGCGTTATACGGCCAAGCGCACCATGTCCTTGGCCCAGAAGCTTTATGAAGGCGTGGAGCTCGGCGAGGAAGGATCTGTGGCGCTGATCACCTACATGCGCACGGATTCGGTGCATGTTTCAAACGACGCGCTCGCGCAGGTGCGTGAACTCATCCCGGCGAAGTTTGGGCCCAACTATCTTCCCGAGAAGCCGAATTTCTATAAGTCGAAGAAGGACGCGCAAGAAGCACACGAAGCGGTGCGACCGACCGACGTTTCGCGCACCCCGGAAGATGTGCGGAAATACCTCGACGACGACCTCTTCAAGCTTTATCAGTTGATCTGGCAGCGGTTTGTTGCGTCGCAGATGCTGCCCGCGATTTTTGACCAAACGACCATTGACATTCGCGCCGGTGAATACACGTTCCGGGCGAGCGGGTCGGTGCAGAAATTTGACGGATACCTCCGCGTTTACCAGATGCCGGCGGCCACCGCGGACCGCGAAGACGACGAAAAGGACGACGAGGGCGAGGGGCGAGCGCTGCCCGAAGTCTCCGAAGGCCAGTTGCTGCGGCTGGAGAAGATTCGTCCGGAGCAGCACTTCACCGAACCCCCTCCGCGGTACAACGATGCGACGCTAGTGAAGGAACTCGAAGAAGACGGGATTGGACGCCCATCCACGTACGCCGCGATTATTTCGACGCTCGTTGAGAGAGAGTACGTCACCAAGAATCAAGGCCGGTTTTCGCCGACCATGCTTGGCGAGCGCGTCTGCAAGCTGCTCGTCAAGAGCTTCGAGGACATCTTCGACCTCAGGTTCACCGCGCGCATGGAAGACGAACTCGACGAAATTGAAGAAGGCAAGCTGGCATGGCGCGATTCCGTCAAGGAGTTCTGGGGAAAGTTCGTCATCGACTTGGACAAGGCCGATGAAGAAATGCTCTCGTACAAAGCGGGCATTCCCACCGGGAAAAAATGCGAGAAGTGCGGCCAGGGGGAATTGCTCGAACGCATCAGCAGGCACGGATTCTTTCTGGGCTGCTCGCGCTATCCCGATTGCGACTTCATCGAAGACCTGTCGCCGGTGGAGGCAGACGCCGGGGATCCCAATAAGGTCGAGTACTGCGACAATTGCGGCAAAGAAATGGCCATCAAGCGCGGGCGCTTTGGAACGTTCCTGGCGTGCACGGGTTACCCGGATTGCAAGACCACGCGCCGCCTGGTGCAGGGCACGCGCATCGCGCACCAGCCCGATGAACCGCTCGATGAAAAGTGCCCCACGTGCGGCAGCGGCCTGGTCAAGAAGCACGGGCGCTTCGGCGAATTCATCGGCTGCTCCGCTTATCCGAAGTGCAAGTACACGCGGCCGATCACCATGGGCATCCACTGCCCGAAGTGCAACGACGGAGAGTTTGTGCGCCGCGGTAGCGCGGGAAAAGGCGGACGAGGGCGTCCGCGCGTCTTCTACGGATGTTCGCGCTATCCGGATTGTGACTTCACCACCCCTTACATGCCGATCGCGGAGCCGTGCCCGAAATGCGGCGCGCCGTTCATCGTCGAGAAAAACTCAAAAATCGGCAAAGTGCATGCCTGCCTGAAGGAAGGCTGCGATTGGGAGAAACTCGTGCCCGAAGCTCCGCCCCCGCAGCAGGAAGAAGCTCCCGTTCCTGTGGCAGCGAAGTCCTGACCCGCCTGCATCTCCAGGAAACAAAGCTTCATTTTCAGTTTCTGTGCTTGAGCGTATGTCTATACTGTTTGCGGGACTCGCGCGGTTTGCAGGTGGGGAATGGACAAGGCGATCACCAAGTACCTCGAATACCTTCGAACCGTCCGGAACTCCTCTCCTCACACCGTTTCCAACTACGGGAAGGATCTTCATCAATTCCTGTTATTTCTGACCCCGCCTCGCGCCACGCCCCCGGCTCTTCGCGCGGTAGACCACGGCATGATCCGGGAATTCGTCGCTCACTTGCATGACCATGGGCTGGAGAAAAGCTCGATTGCGCGAAAGCTCGCGGCTTTGCGTTCGTTTTTCAAGTACTGCGTGCGTGAAGGGTATTTGAAGGAAAGCCCCGCCCGCTTGGTTCCCACGCCGAAACTTCCGAAGCGCATTCCCTCAGTCGTTTCCGCCGAAGAGATGAACGGCTTCTTGAACCATGTCGCGGGGATGCTTCAGGGTACCGGCGGAGGGACACCGCTTCCTAAAAAGCCCGTGTCCAGCAAGGAGCCGCCGGCCGCGGCAAGAAGAAACTCCCTCCGACCCGCGCACGGGGAAGAAGGCTTGCTTCTGCGTCGCGACCGGGCACTGCTGGAACTGCTTTACGCCGCGGGTTTGCGCGTCAGCGAACTGACCGGCCTGAACCTGCTCGACATCGAGCAAAAAGAGCGCGTCTTGCGTGTTCGTGGCAAAGGAAACAAGGAGCGCATCGTCCCTTACGGAGCAAAGGCCCAGGAAGCCCTGGAGAAATACTGGCCCGTGCGCGAAAAGCTCCTGAAGCAAGCAAACGGTCCAAATCACAGCGCGGACCCGCAAGCTCAAGCCGTTTTTCTCAACTACGCAGGGCGCCGATTGACGCAACGTTCGGTGGGACGCATCGTGAAGAAGTACGTGCGTCTGGTCAATGTCAATTGGGACCTGCATCCACATTCACTGCGCCATGCATTCGCCACTCATTTGCTTGCCGATGGTGCCGACCTGCGCGCGATTCAAGAGCTGCTGGGGCACCAATCGCTTTCCACCACCCAACGGTACACGCACGCTTCCATCCGCCAATTGATGGAGGTCTACGACAAGGCCCACCCGCACGCCTAATGGGCGTAGCTCATCCTGTTTGTAAGCCTGACCTCTTGGGATACCCTAGCGAAGCTAATCCCGAGCCTGGAGCCTGACCTTGCGTACTGTCGTTATCTTTGCTTTCGTAGCGTTCCTGACGGGAACTTTGCCCGGCCTCGCTCAAGCGCAAGACAATTATGAGATTCAGGTCTACGGTTACGACACGGTAGAGCCGCATCGCACGATGGTCGAATTGCACAGCAATTTCACGATGCAAGGCGCAAAGACGGTCCAGGACGGCGTGCTTCCCACCCATCACCAGTTGCACGAGACCATCGAAATTACACACGGCTTCACGGACTGGTTTGAAACAGGTTTTTATATTTTTACTTCCGCTCAAAATGGCCAGGGATGGGACTGGGTCGGCGACCACATCCGCCCCCGCGTGCGTGTGCCGAAAAAATGGAACTGGCCGGTTGGCCTCAGCCTTTCCAATGAGATTGGCTATCAGCGCCGCAGGTATTCGACCGACACTTGGACCTGGGAAATCCGGCCCATCATTGATAAGCAGATCGGCCCGTGGTACGTCTCGTTCAATCCTGCGTTTGACCGGTCGTTTCACGGCGATAGTGTCAACCAAGGCGTCACGTTCTCGCCGGATTTCAAGTTCAGCTACGACTTTACAAAAAAAATCACCGGCGGATTTGAATACTATGGCGCTGTTGGCCCGGCAACGGATTTTCTCCCCGTCGGAGAGCAGCAGCATCAGCTCTTTCCGGCCATCGATTTGAACCTTTCGCCGAAATGGGAAGTGAATTTTGGTCTGGGCGTCGGCATGACGCACTCGACAGACCATCTGATCGCCAAGATGATCCTGGGCTACCGCTTCGATTTTTGACCCCTGCCGAGAGCACGACTCGAGATGCGCCGCGGCCCAGGGGCAAGATCACTGTCATTCCTATATGTCACACGTCGTTTCCTAGAGGCAGCGAGAGAAATCTGCGTGGGAAACATCGCGAGCCTAAGTGCCTGTTGTCGCAGTCTTTTGCTTCATCTGATTTTTGGCCATGTGCGTGCCCTCCCGATCTGCGGATCTGAAGCCAGGAAATCCCAAGTTGACCAAACTCAAGAAGAGAACCCGGATTTAAAGGGGAATTGCCTATGTTTGCCTTTGTACTGTGTTTGTTGGTCCTGCTGGCCAGCGCAACGCTAGCGCATCCCGCCGAGCGTCAGGCCAACGACCCCTTGACGGCCATCGAACAGCCCCTGTGCAGTTCGGTTCGGGCGGCGGCCAACGCGCCTGAACAGGAAGAATTAAGCACGCCTTTGCCGGATGGGGGAGTTCTTGACGAAGGGATGACCGACCGGCAATTCTCTTTTCGCCAGGAATGGTTATCTCCCGCCGAGCGATTGAAGCATCTTGAAGACCGTACAATTTTCGAAACTTCGCTCACCAATTGGAAGTTCTTTGAAGATCTCGCGCCGAAGCAGCGAGCCATTATTCGCGGGGTGGTTATTCGTTGTGGATTTACCGGCGCGCGGGCTTCGCTTCCGGCATCGGTCTTCGGGCAATGGAACTCCTCGGAGCGCGCCACATTTGTGCCCGTAACTCATGCCCTGTTGCATACTCGGATCATCGATAGCCGCAATGGAAAGGAATTGGGTAATGGCCTTGGATTGATAGAAGCTCTGCTCGATGTCCAGGGCGAGAACCATTCGCTTCCGAGCGACCGACAGTTTCAACTGATTGTCCGGCTGACGCCGGAAGCGCGGGACAAACTG
>Ga0126378_10001684_pt1 | contig 16340 bp, 29 predicted proteins | sample PanSoiMetPlot_23_FD_92587 | JGI IMG/M metagenome (GOLD analysis project Ga0126378, IMG submission 92587) | Tropical forest soil microbial communities from Panama - MetaG Plot_23 | ecosystem: Environmental > Terrestrial > Soil > Tropical forest > Bulk soil | place: Panama | collected 2016-02-17 | reverse complement strand
TGCAACAGGTAACGCCACTTGCCGTTCTCGTTCGGGGCGCGTGCCATGATGAACGCCGGCGCGGGGCGCGCCCCCTTCTCGGCATCCGGTTCCGCGCCTTTCCCGCGTTCCATCCGCGCGTGCTGCGTCGGCCAATATCCGAGGGCGTCATGGTGACGCAGATTGCAGTACCCCTTTGCCTGTTCGGGTGTCATCTTCCCGTGCGTGGTCACCATCGCCACGCACCTATCGAAGTCACCCGGGGTGCCCCAGGCAATGGCGTCACGCTCCGCGCCATGCGACGGGCCGGCGTGGCCGTGCCCCGACCAGTAGTCACGCAACGTCTGGGCGTTCCCGCCGCGTTTCTCCGCCGGGCGCGCCTCCCACCTATCGCACACCGACCCGGGGGTGATCACCCCCTCTACGAGGTCACAGGTACCGTTACCGTGGAACATGACACAGTTACCGCAGTGCTGTTCGGCGTCACCCATACGGTAATTCACCTCGGCCTTGGTCAAAGTAGCTACTTTGACTAGGGCGTGGCGGGCATACACGTCATCCGCGAACGCCTTCTCCTCGGCCGTCAAGCCACCTAGAGGATTCTCGGACGCGGCGAAAGAATTCAGGTCACGTAGCCAGTCATCGCCGCCTAGGCCGTCAATGTCAACAACCGTGGTCATTTCGGCATCTCCGCGAACGTGGAGTAAACCTGCGTGTTTTCGTTACTGATAGTTGCGTCGGCCGGGACGACTTCGCCCAACGCCTTCACGCTATTCCGCAACTCGCCTTCCGTGCGCCAGTGCATGTAAACCGAATCCACCGGAACCTCGGTGCGCAACCACACCGGGTTGACGTTGCGCTGCTGAGAGCGAATGAACTTCTCGATGGTGCTCGCGGCCCGCGCCTTCGGTTCCGCCCACGACGATAGGGAACGGGTAGCAGCCTGCCACGGCGTGCCACCCGCATGGGCGTTACGAATATGCCGGTCCTTATCGAACACCATGCGGATGACCGGGATAGCCCCCGACGGCGGCCTCTTCAACTCGGCAAGACCCTGTTGGGTGTAGTAAGCCTGGGCGCGCGGAGCCCAATATTCGGCAGCGGCGACACGGCGGCCGGCTGCCTCGGGTGAAGGGTCATCCCATACATACCTGGTGACCTCAGAGGAATGCGGGCCGTCAAAATAGGTGTATGTGTGCGTTTCCGTTTTCCGGGTGACCGCGAAATCACTCTCGTGGATGTCGGGGGGGCCGGCCGCCAGGCGTGCCTTGTCGTATGCCGCTGATACCCGAGCAGCGTTCTCGCCGCCGCTCGCCGCCCACATGTTCAGTAGATTGTCTACCGTCATCGGGTCAGCCTCGGTTTGGCGCATGACCTCGCCCGCAGGGGCGCCGGGCGCACCCGCTAGCCACCACGCCGCGTTCCCGGGGACACCCGCCGTCGTCATCATCGACTGTGCCGCCTTGCGCTTCAACTCCCCGAGCTCCCAGGCACGCTCGTAACCCGGCGAGCCGTGCGGCCCCCACTTCTCGCCCTTTGCGTCTGGGTAGGAAAGGTGGGCGTCGTTCACCAACTCGCGGAACCTCGCCAGGTCACCAGGCGCCAGGTGATTTGCCATGCCGCCGTGGAACATCGACATATCGAGGTGGGTGCCACGTGCCCGTTCCTGCGCTGCGCCCGCAGCCGCCATGACACGCCGGCTATCACTTTCCATCACCGCCTGGTACAACTGGATCTCCTGGCTTAGGAGATCCCTTCCGCCCTCGGTTTTCGGGTAATACGGGTTGGCGATCTCAGATTTCAGGGCCTCGGCGCGTTCATGGAGATCTTTTAGCTGAGCGTGCTCTTCGCCGGTGGGAACATATCCGCTATCCCTATGGGTGCCGACAAGGTTTTCCAGCAGCCCGAGCGTCTTCGTCCACCGGCCATTGAAGTCACGGATTTCGTGTATCCATGCCGTGTCACCCTCGGACTTGCCGACGGCATCAGAATGCTCGGCTAGTGGGGGACGCGCGTTGAACACCTTTTCCGTGTCAACGGGGAACAGCGAAGGACCCCACCCGGGTACCGCTACTGCGTCAACAGGCGCAGTAGTACACCTGCAGTTGTGGGTTATGATGCCGTTGGCAATGTACCACCCGTCAACGGTTTCTAGATTGTAAACATGGCTGCGCGCAATGAATCTATCGATGCCGACGACCTTGTCCGTCGTTACCTCGCCGGCGAAAGCGAGAAGGCCATCGCGGATAGCCTGGGAATCGGCAGGAACGTCGTGCGCCGGCGCCTCGAGGAGAGGTGCGTTGCCATACGCGGGCGCGGGGAGGCCATGTCCATGAGGATGGCCCGGGCTACCCCCGAGGAACGCTGTGCGCTCGCTAGTGCCGCCCATGCCGCCGTGCGCGGCAGAACTGCCAGTGACGCCGAACTCGTTGCGAGGGCCATCCAGAAATCCCACAGCGGCGCGCACATCTCGAGGATCGAGACCCTCCTCGGAACGATGCTCGCCGAACGCGGAATCGCCATCGGCACGCAAACCGCTATAGGCCGCTACAACGCAGACATCACTTCCGGTGCCGTCGCCGTGGAAGTCTTCGGGGGAAATTGGCACTTCTACGGTGCCCACGCCCGGCGCGCCCCGGAACGTTTCCGTTACATCCTCGATGCGGGATGGCACGTGCTGATCGTCCTTGTTACCGACCGCACCCCGCTGGTGGCCGCCGGCGCTGATTACGTAACTGCTTTCATCAAGGCTGCCGATAGCGACCCATCCGGTATCCGCCAATACAGGATGATTGGCGGTGGCGGTGAGATTCTTGCCACCTGCGGTGCGGATAGTGACGAACTCCCCCTCGAATATCCGTTCCGCGCTGCCCGTGATAGCGCGGGCAGATACCAACGTGCCGGCCGGTAGGCAATTCGGGTGAGCCGGGGGGCGTATCACCCCAGAGGGAAACGGGGTTCCCATCGGCACCGGCCCGGCGTCTTCGTTAGCAGCGCACGCGGGGCAGACGCGCTCGTCATCTGCGGTCAGCCACTCGGCGGCCCGCACCCCCCCGGCGCGGAGGGTGTCTTCGACGCCGTGGCCAATGGCACGTGACGTTTCCGTTTGCGCGGTTCTGGTGGCCCGCCACGGCACAGACAGGGCAGCTGCTACCGCTGCTTCAGCTTCGGCGGGGGAGGCCATCTCGGCGATTGATTCCAGCACCATCGCCAGGACGCGGATTTGGGTGCGTGTCATCCCAGCCGTGACCCCCGGCAGCACCGCCGAGAGGAGCGCTGCGAGAGATGGTGACGCGGCCAGGGCGGCAACGGTGATAGCCGCAACCGTTCCCTGCGCCGGCGGCGGTGCCTGTTGGGGTGGTGCCGCCGCCTGGGGGGTTGTCACCCCCGCCGCGCCAGTTCCGCGCGCACCGCCCGCTGCGTCGCGCTAACCTGCCCCGGTTTGCCAAGGACGGCTGCGCGCCTTGACAATTCCGTGTCTGCGGCACGCAGCTCCGCCGGTGACATGCCCGCAGCGGTGCGCTTGGCGTTGACAAGCAATCCCATGGGCACCGGGTCACGGCTGGGTGCACCGACCCCCGCCGGCTTCTTGGGTTGGCCCCACGGGTCATAATCGCGGGTGTTCACGCCGCGCATGAAAGACTCCGACGGCGCCGCTTGGGCGTCACGAAGCCGGCGGGCGGCGGAGTAATCCCCCGACGGGCCGCGCACGGCGGGGGGCCGCGCGGCGGGGGTACGCATCGGGCGCCCGGGCGGCACCAGCCACGGCCGCATCCCCGGAGTAGCCGGAACATGCGGGTTCTTAAGGCCACTCAACGACTCGGCGGCGGCGTCGATGTCCTTAGCGTACTCGGGATGTCCCTCGCGGGTAGCGAAATCAGACGCGGTACGCAACGCCGAATGAGCTACCTCGGGGCGGGCGTTCTCCATGGAACGCCCCGCCGCCTCAACCATCTGGGCGGCGTTCGGCGCCCCGCCACCCTCGCGGACCCTATCCGCTAGATCCTGTACGGCGTGAATATGCTCCGAGGTGCCGGGGGTGCCGTGGAACACCCACCCGTGGGTGTAGCCCGCCGGCCCCACCTTGAACAAGGCGGCGTTCAGGCGCTCTGCTACGGGATCTGCGAAGAATGTCACGGCGCCATCCCTGGTGGAGGTGAATAGTCGAACCCGCTGCCTGCCTTGCCGGGGATTTTCCCCTCCGCGACCTGGGTAGCGGCTTTGTCAATCATGTACTCCGCTACCTCGCCGGCGTATTCCGGGTCACCGCCGGTTTGGAGGATGATCTCCTTGAGCGCCTCAATGGCGTTTGCCCGTTCCTCGGGAGTCATGGCCCTACCCTAGGTGCTTGATGCGGTCGGTGATTTCCAAACCCAACTGGGGGGTTGTTGCCACAACCAGGCCGATCAGCGGCGAGAACCCGAATTGGATTCCCAAACCAGCTACAATAGCCCCCGCAATGACCCAGCCCATGTGCCACGCGAAAACCTTGCGCCCCTTTCTCGCCTCCTGCAGTTCCAATTCAGCTTTGTGCTTATCTAGCGAACTCCGAGATTCGCTGCGGTGAAGTTCGCGTTCCGCCTCGCGTTCCTCGCCCCGGATCTTATCCAACTCGTGGCGTAGCGCATCCAACTGCTTTTGCAACATGTGATGCGCAACGCCGGGATCTTCGTCTGCTTTCGGCGCGGGGAACCGCTCCATAATCCTCTGCGCCGAAAGGAACTTTGGCTCAGAGGGTTTAGGCGCCGCCTCTGCGGGTGCTTTGAGGTGGTCATCTCCGTGGGGGTGCCACGCGGCCGTAGCCCCCAGGGCGCCGGTGCCGGGTGCGAAACGGCCCCTTAGGTCACGGCCCTCGTGTTCCCAAGCGTGCTCCCACGTCTTGTCAAGGTCTGCTGCGGCGAGGGCCTTGTTGAGGCGCTCTGCTACCGGATCGGCGAAGATGGCCATGAGCCTCCTGCTATCGCTGTCATTCCCCGCCCAGGTGATCACGCGCCGACTCGGCGCCCAGGGCATACGCCTCAGACCACGTTCCCGCGATCACCGGGGCGAGGGCGGCGTTCACGGTTGCGGGAACACCAGCGCCCACCAGGTACTCCTCGGCGGTGAGCGCGGGTGTTACCCGCCGCGCTTCGAGCCACCCGCGTGCCAGGTCACCCGCGTCAACAGCGTCACCGAGGGCGGCGGTGATAGCCGCAGCCGTGCCGGCCGCAATGTCACGGTCATGCTCCCATGCGAGGGCACGCGCAGCGCCCTTGGCGGCGGCATAGGGGGTACCCGCTCCCTCGGTGCGCTGGTAGGCGTGCAACTCATCCCAAGGGCCGGTGCTTTCCGTGGTACGGCCAATGTAGGCCCACACGGGGCGGTTGTTCTTTTTAGCGGCCAGCAAGCGGTGGTGACCGTCGGCTACCATCATGTGGGTGCCGCGTTCCGTTCCGGGGGCGTCGATGAGAACGGCGGGTTTGAGGTGGCCGCCGTTTGCCTCTACCTCGATTTGTTTCGCGGCGAACCGGTCAACCTTCCCCTGTTCGTGCGAGGCCTGCCACGAACGCACCCCTGATGCGTCAACAGCGGCCACCGGCACCGCCTTAGGCCCCGTCCACGTCACCACCCCCGGGTTCGTGACCCACCCCAACTTGCCGGGCGGGAAATCCTCGGCTAGCTGGGCGGCAACAGCGGCGCCCGTGTCACCCTTGGCAAGCATTGAGGGGCGGCGGGTGCCGTAGGCATACGCCTCGAACAGTTCCCGCCCCCTAGCCTCGGGGTCGGCTACGGGGATGCCGCCGGCGCCGTGCTCGGCGGGGAACCGCGCCGGGGTCACATCAGGCAGGGCCTCGGCCGGGAGCGCCTTCGCGGCTACCTCGACGGCCTGGTCAATGGTGATGCCCTTCCGCAAATCCTCGTCAATGCCGGCGAGGAGGGCGGCGGGGATGTGCCGCGCCTCCCACGTGGCAACACTGCGCCCCTTCCGCACGTGCCGCGCCAGTGACTCCAACTCCGCAGCGGCTGCCTTCGCCACGGCACGAGGCGGTTGCGTCTGTGCCCCTGCGGCGGCGGCGGCATGATGCGCCGGGGCGGCACCGGGTGGCGGTGCGGCACTGGGCGGAGGAGGCGCGGAGGGGGGCTTCGGGGGCGCTCCCGTGGCCACGGGGGAGGGCGGGGGAAGTTGCGGCGGTGCGCCGGGTGCCCCCCCGGGCGGAGCCCCGGGGGGCGCGCCCGGCGGAGGGGGCGGGGGAACGCCCACCTCGGGGGCGCCATCGGGTGACATCTGGCCCAAGGCGGTGAACCCCATCTGGCCCGCCCACCCCGGGTCTGCGGTGATAGGCAACCCCCACGGCTGGCGCCCTAGCTCAATGCGGGCCTCGTCAATGGAGGCGAGGCCCGCGCCAATCTGCTGCACCAGCAGGGAGGTGAGGGTCTCCTCGTCTTCGTCTTCCTCCAGGCCATCCCACTGCCACTCCATGTCTTCCTGGCCGCAGATATCCTGGATGATCCTATCGAAAATAGCTTTCTTCAACCACAACAGGTCTGGTTTGAGGGTTTTCCGCTCGTGAATATCCTGTGACGCCTTCGCCATCTGGTGCGCAGCACCCGATGACTGGGTAGCGGAAACCTTCGGGGAAACCCCCAATTCCATCGGCATCACACTGAACGCCATGCAAACCTGGGAAATGATGATCTCGTCTGATTGATCGGCGAGCGCCGGCGGCTTTTGCGGTTCCACCCGCGAGTTCGCGGGGAGCATCACAATCTTGTGCTTGTAGGCAACGTCGCCGGCGATGGCGTTGAGGGTGTCCTGGATTTCCCTGATCTGGTTAGGGGTGAGGTTCGCATCCCCCGGGGAAATGTAAACCCCGGGAACGGAACCCTCCTGGTAGAAATCAAGAGCGTATTGCTGTTTGCGGAGGCCGGTGATAACGGGGATGACGCACCGCTCGAGGGGTGCCTGGCCGTAGGGGGTCCACGAACGCGGGTTACGCGGAATGTAGAGCAACTGGTCGCCACGGTACTGCGCCGCAGGTTTCCCCAAATCCTTCAAGTCATCCTGGGCGAGCATGGTCATGAGGTCAACGCGGGGCACGCCGTACTGGTAAATCTGGTAAGCCGGGCTTGGCGGCTGGGGTGAACCGCCCCGCACGTCAAGGAGGGGGCGGACCATGGTGCCGTCAATCAGATCCAAGCCCGCGAGGTCGGTGCCGAAGAGGCCTTTTCCCGGTACCCGCGTTGGGTGAAGGTAGAGGGAGAGGGCGTCAATGACGAAGACGTCTTCGAGGAGCGCGTCGAACCACGACCCGAAATCGTTGTAGTTAGGGTCCGGGCGCTTGAAGAACTTCAGTGCCTCGGCGCGGCGCACACCGAAATCGGCCATGGCCGCGCGGTCACCGCGCATCGCCTTCGCCGCATCGGGGGTGGCGCCAATGTCCCAGCCGACGCCCAGCATCTCGTCTTTGCGCAACTGGATGCACGCGCGGGCAATGGAGTACATGTCTGCGTAGAGGCGCAGTGTTTGGAAGTCGGCGAGTTTGAGGCCCTCGGCGCCGGGTTGCCCCATTGGCATGTTCCAGCCGACGGGGTACTGCCAGCGGCGAGGTTCGGGGCGCTCGGCGTCTGGCGGGGGGGCGTCAATACCGGCGGGGGTGATGGGCATGAGCGGGCCGAACGCGCCCGTGAGGTACTCAAGGGGGTCGCGGGGCAGGGAGATGTTGCCCGGGGTGCGGCCTAGCGTCCATTGCCCGTACTGGGCTAGCAGGGGAGACAGGGCGCCCCCCGGGGTGCCAACGGAGGGGACCGCCGAGGCGGTTTGCTGTGCCTGTGCGGCGCGGATGCCGGCGAGGACGCTGCCGCCACGTGCCACGGTGCCTCCGGGGAATAGGTGACGCCCCCGCATTGTTTACACGGGCGTACGGTTAGGAACGGGAATGGAAGTGACGGGAAATGGATGAGTTCACCACTGCGCGCCGGCTCGCCGACACCGAGGGCGTGCGTGACTTCCTGGCGGAAACCGCCCGCGAGGCGCTGCGCGCCCAGTGGCAAGACGGCGTGACCATCAGCACAGACGCCCACCTGGTGAACTCCAACCAGGTGCGCGTTGACACCCCCGTGAGCACCTACATCGTGACCATCGAGGAGGTGTGAAACGTGATGAGGATAGCAAGCGCAGATGGGGTGTGGGGCGCGGAGGTCATCAGGCGTGACGGCCGCGAGGTCATCCGCGTCACCCAGTACGGGTATTACGTTGGGGAAACGTTCACGGCCGAGGGAATTGAGGGTAGGTTCCCCGGGCTGCTCCTCGCCGAATGCAGGGAGGTTTGAAAAGAGGGGGAATGAAACCAGCACCCCCGCGTGTTTACACGTTCGTAGGGAAACGAAAAGGAAAGCGTCACAAAGATGAGGAAGAACGAGATCAACACCCGCACCGTTTACGCCTACGAGCGCTCCGAGGGCCTCGCGCGGCCCGTGCGGTTCCTCTCCACCGCCCTCCACGGTCACGGCAGGCGGCGGAACGGCGAGCCAGTGACCGCCGAGTGGGTGGCCGCCCCCGCGCACGTGATACGGCCGAAGAGCAACGATCGTTACCCCGTTGGGTACCCCGTGGTCACCGCGTACGCCCGGCACTCCAACTCGCTAGAGGCACTCCGGGCCGTTGACGCCGGCGCGGTCATCACGAGTGGCCTCACCGAAGACCAGATCAACGCCGGCCTTCGCACCGAGCTGGTGTTCCAGTTGGGCAAGATCACCGGCGAGTACGCGACGCGGGCGAAGGAGATCAACGCCGCGCGGATAGCCCGCGAGGCGAGCAGGGCTGCGCTAGAGGCGAGGCGTGCGGAGAGCCGCGAGCGCGGCGCCGCCGTTGCCGCCCTCCTACAGGAGAGGGGCATCGAGGCTTACGCCCAGTACAACGGCACCCTCGTCATCGACGGCCCCCAGCTCGCCAAGCTCGAGGAGCTGTTGCGGGCAACCACTAGGTGAACCGGTGGCAACGGGCACCGGGAATTCATCCCCGGTGCCCGTTGTTGCACGTAACGTGTAGGGAAAGCGAAGGGAAGTGCGGAAATTGACCGACAAGATGACACCTGCCGTTAACGCCGTGACGGGCGCCCGTGACATAGGCGCTGAGATCACCGCCGTGACGGCCCTCGCGCACCGCGTTTGCGTGGGGTGCACCCTTGCCCGCCCGGGTTACTGTGCGCCCTCGTGTCACCCCGGCACCGGATGTCAGGAGGCGTACTTCGTCTCCCACGCCCGGTGCCGGCTATGCCGCTTTGATGGTGACGGAACGTGCCACGAGCGGGAATGCCACCCCGGGATGATCTGTGCGCTGCCCGAGCCGGCCGTGCCGGTGTCTAACCCGATGTTCGAGGGGATGACGCGGCACACGCCCCGTGACGGGCTTTCCGCCCTCCAAGACCTCCACGGCGAGTATCACGACGCCACAGGCTCGGGGTTCTGTGGCCTTCCGTGGCGTGACTGCCCCGGGTTCGTGATGATGCACGCCAACGGGATCTGTCACACCGTGTACGTGGTGTGGGACGGTGACTTCTGTGCCCGCATCGTAGACGTCACCGACGAGGGGCCGGTTGCAGCCCTTGCCGTTGACATCAGCGGGGCGTGGGAAAACGCCGGTGACGCCATGGCCGAGGCGGCGGAGAAGGTCATCGCGGAGGTGAGGGTGGCGTGAACGCCACGGGAACCGGCCCCGTTCCAGGATTGGAGCAAAAGTGCCTCTATCCCGGTCACTGGCTGATCGGGGGGTTCAAGGTGGCCAGGCGCACCACCTCGCGGCAACACGCGGAAGTGGCCCACAGAGTGGCACATCACCGGGCACGGGCGCACCGAGCCGGTGATCATGCGGGCCCTCGCCGAGGCACGCGAGTGGATTGCCGGGGAGAAGGAGAATGGGTAACAACGGCAACGGCGTGAAATGCCCGCACTGCGGGAGTGGTGACAAAGAGTACGGCCGGGTGTACGGCTCGCAAGCTGATTTAGACCGCCACATCCGCAAAGCGCACGCGCAGGCGTTCGGGTACCGGTAAGGCGGCGCCCCCCGGTGGGAACACCAACGGGGGGCGCCGTTGTTTACAGGTGCGTAGGGAAACGGAAAGGAGTTCCGGGAATGGCTTGGAGCGAGCGGGCCCGGGCCGCTATTGACGCGACCGGCCCCATCACCTGCGCGGGCTGCGGCTGCGAGGTCACCTTCGCCGCCGGCTGGCCCATCGAGTTTCGTGGCACCCGGGTCACCGGGTACACCTGTGAATGCGGCACCACCGTCCGAGACGGCCTGTTCGTTGGCGCCAGTGCGCTGGTGCGGTCATGACCGCCTACGAGGTGTGGCACGTGCCGTCACCCGCATGTGACTGTTCAGAGGTGCGCATCGCCGCTGTTCCCGTGGAAACGGGAAGCGGTGACGCGATAGCCCGCCAGAAGGCCGTGCGGGTAGCCGATAGCCAGGCGCGGGTTCACGGTTACTACCACCCCGGCGAGTGCCTCCTCGAGGTGCGGCGCGTCGAGTCACGGGTGGTTCACGCCGCGCGTACAGCACCGTTGCCGGTGGTAGAATTGACCCCAGGAAACGAAGGGAAGGGGGGTTGATTCATGGCCGGTTTGATGCAGGTCTGCACCGTGTGCGGGCATACCCTGAAGTGGAATGCGCGTAAAAAGCGTTACCAAGGCAAGGCGCTGGTAGACGGCCGCATGGTCACCATTGACGAATGCCGTGACGGCCAGCCGCACCAGCCATCCGGCGGCACCGAGAGGCGCAGGGGCGAGTAAACCATGCTCGCGGCATACGATCCAACAGTGGAGGCGGCGTGCCCGGAATGCGGGCACCCGTCTTGGAGGGAATGCTACTGCCCGTGCTGTGTCACGTGGCGAACGGAGGAAGGGAATGTTCCGGAGGAAGGCGAAGCGGCCCCGCCAGCTCAGCGCGCGGGAAATGCGCCGCATGCGCGACCTTCAGCTCCTCATTGACCTCGGCCAGATCAAGGGGAACCGCAAGGAACGCGAGGCCATGCTCGAGCTCGCCGCCCTCAAAGCGCGGTACGAAGACGCGCGGGCGAACGCCAGGGCCAACGGCGGTGCCTCGCGTGACCCGATCACCCCAACGGGCGCGCGGGACGCGGCCCGCGAAGCGCGGGTTGACAGGCGGATGAAGGCCCGCGAAGCGAAGCAGAATGCCCGCGAGGCGCGGCGCGCCCGCAAGGGGAGGCGGGGATGACCGGTCACCCCCGCGAGGCCATAGGCGTCTGCGTCCCCCGTGACACACCCCAGAACCGGGAATGGTGGACGCTGCTCACCGCGATGGCGTGGCCGTTCCCCGAAGGGGCGCCGTACCCGAACTCGGTTGAACGTGACTGTGACGACTGTGCCGCGCCCATATGGCTCGCGCCGATCACCGCCGGCGCCATCGCCCGCGTCCGGGAGGCGGGCGGCCCGGCGGTGATCGTGTGCATGCTCTGCGCCGGCCTCCGGCACGCCGAGATGGTACGCGCCGGCGCAGCGCCTAAGGTGGCCACGCTCACCGACAAGCTCTACGGCGAAGGAGACGGCAGTGACGAACCAGAAAGCGCATGAGGCCGACGCGGTCCACTGGAACGGCGGAACAATGATGATGACGTTCCGCCCGGGCGGCCCGGAACGGCCGATGCAGTCTGTGCACGCAGACGAGGCGCGGGTGCGGGCGTTCATTGATTCGGTGGCCCGTGACAACCCCGAGGTTCTTCTCTCTGCGGTGCTCCGGGCGGTCGCGGAGCGGGGTGCCACGGCGGCACTTGATAGGAGGGAGCGGCGGTGAGCGGGAAAAAGACGATGGTGAGCGTGGGTGGCGAAGACGTGCCGCTCAACGATTGCGACTGGGTGCTATGGAACCCGTGCGGCTGTCCGCGCGGCGTGGCGATGGCCCGGTATTTCCGCACCGAAGACGCGGCGTGGCTCTCGTTTTTCGGAACGTGGAAGGCGGCGTCCCTGGCGCAGCGCAACGAACAGGGCCTGCGGGTGGAGTTGATGACCCACGAACGGTACTCCGCCGAGGTGTTCCCCCTGATGACCGGCGCGTGCCCGCACAAGGCCGTGGGGGCGTGAAACGGCCGTGCGCGCCGCGAAGCTAAAGCGCTTGTTGGGGGGATAGGAAAAAGGCCGGGCGTGTCCTGGTGGTTCCACGGCAGGAGTTGCGGGTACCGTATTACGGTACGGGCCTGTGCATCACGCGGCGAAGGGAACAGAGGGGCCGGTGGACTACATAGTCAGTACGGAACGGATCGAGGTCAGCGGGAAGACCTTGGCCCAGGTAGCGGAGATGGCAGAACTAGAATGCGTGCCCGCGAACGCCGAGCTCGCCACGTACCACGGTTATGACGGGTTCGTGCCCGTCCTGGAATGGCACATCACCGCGCCACTGCCAGAGCGCGGCTAGTTGGCATGTGGTGTACGTGCGGTCACCTGACCGGCTACCACGTGAACAACACCTCGCGGTGTTACGCGGGGTCATGTGAATGCCTGGGCGTCACCCTCGATGACCGTTCGGTGGCGCTTCTTCTGGCGTGGGACACACATGTCCCCTCACGTGAACTATATACGGAAACGAACGTGAAGGTAGGCGGCGGGATGGCCGAATGGGAAGACCTCGCGGCGCGCCTCGCGGCGAACCGTGACGCACGCGCGGCGAAGCGGGTGCAGCGGCTCCGGCGGGTGCTGGAGAAGGAGCGGCGGCGGCACGCAGCGGCACAGGCGCGGTGGGCACGGGTACTTGACATGGTGACGCTGGAAGCGGCTCGGCTGGAGCGGAATAACAGCGACAACTAGGCGTTAACACTGTTATCCCACCTGTTGGGTGGGCGAAGGGAAACGAAGGGAAACGGAACCGTGGTTGACACCATCGAACTTGAAGGCGCCTACCGGCGCCTGCTCGAGCGGGTCGCGGCCTACCAGCACCGCCCGTTCGCCAGTGACGCACAGGAGGTGGCGTGGGGAGGTAACCAGCCCGGGCGGGCACCCCTTCTCAAGGCGGCGTGGGCTTACGCCGCGCGGATCGGGTTCCCCCCACGGCACGGCACCACCCTCACCGTTCCGCGCGAGGCGTTCGGGGTGACCCAGATCCCCCTCGCCCCCGGCGTCGAGCCCTACATTGAGCTCAAGCCGGGGATGTCACGGGCGAGCGAGTTCCACATCCTCCTCCACGAGATCACCCACGCGGAGATCTTCCGTGACAGCGGCGCAAGCGGCCAGATGCTGCGTAACCTCGCCCTCGGCCGCAAGACCGCCGAGCGGTCAGAGGAAATGCTCTGCGAGGGTGCCGCCTCGGTTGCCGAGGCCGCCTTGGGGGGCATCCCCGCCGAGTTCGGCATTGGCCGCCTCCGCGACCTCTCGCACTGCCGCCGGTGCGCCGGAACGTGCAGCACCGACGGCCCCGCGATGCTCGAGGCGTCTACGCCGGTTACCGCGCGGTATGCCGCGAAGCTCATAGCGGGCGTGCGGGGCGAGTCATGAGGCCGGCGGAGGAGACGCGGGTACGGCGGCGTGACATGCGCGGCTACCGCGCCGAGCGGGTAGAGCGGAAGGGGCGTTCCCGTAACAAGGGGCGCCGGCGGGGTATGGTCAACACGAGAAGGGGGGAGGAGGGGAGGAGGTAATGATGTGGTTGTGGTGGTTCGCCCGGGCACGGTATTGGGTGCCCGGGCGAACGGCGTGGTACGTCATCGCGGCGGGGGAGTCAATCCTCGCGGTGTTTTTCACTGTCATTGCCGCGCTAGATGCCATAGGCGGCAGGTGGGTTGGCCTGGCCGCCCTCACGCTCGGCGTGCTCTACGCCTGGACATCTGGGCGTGCCGCGCGCCGTGCGAGGCGTTAGGCTAAGTCAACGAAGGGAAACGGTGTTCCGGATGGAAGCTATTGTTGCTTTCCTGGCGTGCTTGGTTTTCGTCGCGTACGCCTCGGGGCTGACGGTGCGGCGCCGGGGCGCACGCACGCCGGCGCCCATCACACCGGCGTCACAGGAATGCGGGTGCCGGCACCACCGCTCGTACCACAGTGCCAAGGGGTGCGCGGTGGAGGTGAAGGAGGGGACGAAGTTCTCGGCGGGGGGTGCCATGACCCAGTTCCGGTATGTCACGTGCCGCTGCCAGGGGTTCGCGCCCCTCAAAGGCGACGGGGTGGCGCCCGTGGTGGCACCTCCGGCGGCGATTGCGGCCGAGCGTGGGTATGACCCCGCCTATGTTGCGTTCCTCGAACGTCTCTCCGACCCCGGGTTCATGGCGGCCGTTGAGCGTGTCATGAAGGAGGCGGGAAACGGTGAATAGTCTCGCGTGGTTCACCCTCGCCCTTGGCCTGGCGGTTGTGGCGTGGTTCGCCGGGTTCACCCTAAGCAGGCGCATGGGCGGCCGTGGCGGTGCGCCGGCGGTGATCACCCTCGCCCGCGCTGTTCGCACGTGCATTGCGTGCCCGTCGCAGTGGGATGCGTGGGACGCCGCCGGTAACTACTACTACCTGCGGTACCGGCACGGGCACGGCAGTGTGCGTTCCTACCCCTCCGCCGAATGGACGGGCCCCGGGGTCATGGTCGCCGAGTTCGCCTACGGTGATCACCTTGACGGTTCCATGGACCTCGGCGAGTTCGCGGAACACGCCGGCCTGGCACTCGCCCCTGGTGTCGCCGCAGAAGCAGACGGGCCTATGATCGCAGCGTGGCAACAGATGGACCTGGAGGCGGGGGATGGAACGTGAACCCGTTTTCGCAGATCTGCCCGCCCGGGCGTTCCCGCTGCGCATCGAGATGGTAGATACCGCCACGGGTGCCCTCGTGTGGGAAGTCACCGTCGCCGGCCCTGGTGCCCTCGTGGTCCCCAGCCGTGATCACATCAACGGCGGCCGGCCCGTAGGCGTGCGCATCATCACCCCAGACGGGGGCGTCACGGAATCATTCCCCGGAGATGAACACCTATGAGTAGTCATTCACGCAAGACGCGGATGTGCCCCAACCCGCGTGACTGTGCCCGTGGGCCGTCGGCGCATGCGTTCAGCCCCAAGAAATGCGCGCCGCTGACGCCAGCCAGGCCGCTATCACAGGCCGAGAACGCCACGGGGTCGCCGGGGAACCGGAGGTTGGGGTGAGGTTGCCGAGGTATTACGTCACGGCGCCCGGGGTGCGGACCTTCGGATTCGGCTGGGGGCCGCACGGGGTGTGGCTCGCGTTCGGGCGGCGCATCCTCGCAACAGGGCAGGAGGGCAGGGAACGTGGAGGGAACGGGAGTGGCGGTAGCCGAGGCGGTTGCGGTACCGGCAGAGGAACGCACGCCTAAACAGGTCATTGTGATCCGCTCTGACCTCAAGATGCGGCGCGGCAAGGAAATTGCACAGGGTGCGCACGCCGCAATGATGTGGCTATCAGACAGGTTGCGGTTCAGCCAGGGCGCGCCGCTGCGCCTATCCGAGGCAGAGGAGGCGTGGCTAGCCGACCGGTTCACCAAGATCACCTGCAGGGTGCGCTCAGAGGAGGAACTGTTCGCCGTCGCAGACAAGGCGCGCCGCGCGGGTGTCACCGCCTACCTGGTACAGGATTCGGGGCGAACCGAGTTCGGGGGGGTTCCCACGTTCACCGCGTGTGCCATCGGCCCGGACTGGGCTGACCTGGTTGACCCGGTCACAGGGGGATTGGAGCTGTACTGATGTGCGAGGAATGCGGTGCCGGCCGGCACCGTGAATGCCCCGCGTGGTATGACGGGTGCTGCTGTCACAATACAGGCCCGCAGCCGTTCGGGGAGTGCCCGCCGGATGGGTGCAGTTGCACCGGAACGGCGGCCTAGCGGTGATCAGTAGCGAGGCGGCACGGTGCTTCCAGTTGATCAAGGGGATACGGGTATGCAAAGACGTTGACGCGGCGTTCTGGGAACAGATGCTCACCCGCGTCATCATCGACATTGACGACGACGGTGGGCGGTGTGGCCGGGCCACACTCGCGCACGTCGGCGATGTTCTGGCTAAATTGTGGGAGGAGTTGCCCGATAGGGAAACCCCGAACATCGGGTGAAGGGAAAACGGGAATGACGGTTTTTTACACAGCCGATACGCATATCGGTCACGGGTTCGTTGCGCGGCTTCGGGGGTTCACGACCCCCGAAGCGCATGACGATGCCCTGGTGATGGCGTGGAACGCGAAGGTGCGGCCCGGTGACATTGTGTTCCACCTGGGCGATGTGATGCTCACCCGTGACGAGGCGTACGGGTGGGAGCGTGTTGATTCCCTCAACGGCACCATTCACGTGATCACCGGCAACCACGACGCGGTGTTCCCGGGTCACCGGAACGCACACAAGCACCAGCGGGAATGGATGGATCATTTCGCCTCGGTACAGGCGTACGCTACGCGGCGGGTC
>Ga0126378_10001683_pt1 | contig 16341 bp, 8 predicted proteins | sample PanSoiMetPlot_23_FD_92587 | JGI IMG/M metagenome (GOLD analysis project Ga0126378, IMG submission 92587) | Tropical forest soil microbial communities from Panama - MetaG Plot_23 | ecosystem: Environmental > Terrestrial > Soil > Tropical forest > Bulk soil | place: Panama | collected 2016-02-17 | reverse complement strand
GTCGACGGAACACGGCCAGGCGTGGGTTTCAATCCACAGATGCCGCAAAAATGGGCTGGCACGCGAATCGACCCGCCGCCGTCGCTGCCCACGCCGCCCATCGAGCAGCCCGAGGCGATCGCCGCGGACTCGCCGCCGCTCGAGCCGCCCGCGGAACACTCTAAGTTCCACGGGTTGCTGGTCTTTCCGTTGAGGCGATTGTTTGTCTCGTAGGCCATCAGAAATTCAGGCGTGTTTGTGTTGCCGAGCAGAATGGCGCCAGCAGCTTTCAACCGAGAAACTAACGGCGCGTCGGTGCCGGGAATGTAGTCTTTGCGGAGAAGGGAGCCTGCAGGACACCGCCAGCCGGCAACGTCTATGCAGCTCTTGATGGTGAGCGGAATACAGTGCAGCGGACCGAGCCGCTCGCCGCGCATCGTTGCTGCTTCCGCTGCGCGCGCCTGGTTTCGTGCCTCCGCAGCGTCCAAGTGCACAAAAGCATTCAGTTTGGGCTCGCAGGACTCGATGCGGGACAGATGAGCCTCGACAATCTCCACCGGCGAGATTGTCTTGGAGCGAATTGCCGCGGCAGCTTCTGTGATTGTGGAGAACGGTGGAAGGCTCATAGTGGAGGCGCGAGAGTAGTCGTCCTTTGGACGCCGGTCAAGCGCGAAGCGTTAGCCGCAACTCCGGCTCAATAAAATAAGTTGACCTAAGAAGGGTCAGCCCACAAAATTTTACGTCGCTTCTGTCAGAAGCTTTCGCGCAAATTCGAGCGTCCCGCGCGGATTGGAAGAAAAAGCCTCATGCCCTCAAACGCCAGGCGGGCCGTTGTCATCTCGGCCATCGTTGTCTTGTTTCTCTGCGCGGGGTTAGTTCTTCGCGGTGGATTGTCCACCCCGCAGGAAAAATCCGCGGCTTCACCAAGGCCTGCGGGGAAGCCGAATCCAGCCGATGCCTACCGTTTCAACACGCTGGGTGTGGCGTACCTGAATCAGCAGCATCCTGCCGACGCGCAAAAATATTTTGAGCAGTCACTCGCTTCCGACGCGAAGTTCGCCGTGGCGCGCTTAAACCTCGGCGTGTCGCTGCTTGGACAGCAAAAGCTCGAAGCGGCGCGCGACGAGCTCGTCAAAGCCGCCGAACAACTTCCGAACGATCCTTACGCCTGGTACAACCTCGGGCTGGTCTACAAAGATTTGGGCGAAAGTGAAAAAGGAATCGCTGCGTTTCAGCATGTTACGCAGATCAAGCCCGAGGAGCCGGACGCTTTCTATTTTTTCGGCTATCTAAACACGCAAATCCAAAAATATGATGAAGCAATTGCCGCATTTCAGAAGGGCGTGGCGCTGAATCCGGTCCACGCTTCGGCCGAGTTCGGACTGGCGCGCGCCTTGCAACGCAAAGGCGATTCGGCGGGGGCGCGCGAGCACCTGGCGCGGTTTCAGAAAATCACCGCGGAGCATCTAGGAACTCCATTCGGCGCAGGCTACGGCGATCAAGGAAAGTATTCTTTGGCGGAATTGCCTCCTAGCACCGTGGCGGAAGTCCCCGCTGAGATTCACGTGAACTTCAAATCCGACTATTTCCCGTTGGAGGCGAAAGCCGGCGCAACACCTGTGACAATCGGGCCGAGCACCGGCGCGTGCTTTTTTGATTTTGATGGCGATGGCAAGCCCGACCTTTTTCTTGTGAGCGGTAGTCCCAATGGCGCAAGCCACCTCCTTCGCAACATGGGAAATGGAAAATTTCAAGACGTGACGCAAGCGGCCGGCATTCATCTCACTGGCAGCGGTTTTGGCTGTGCCGCTGGCGATTTCGACAATGACGACAAAACCGATCTTGCCGTCTGCCTGAGCGATGGACTCCGGCTGCTCCACAACAAAGGCGAGGGGAAGTTCGAAGACGTGACCGAAAAGGTAGGCATACGCAAAGAAAAAGGGTGCGTGGGCGTAACCTTCGTCGACTACGATCACGATGGCGATCTGGATTTGTACGTCACGATGCAGCCCGCTACGGCCGCGTCGCAGGAACAGAGTACCCACAACGTCCTCTGGCGCAACAACGGCAACAGCACCTTTACTGATATTTCCTCCGAAACCGCTCTCGGCATCGCTGCAACCGGTGCTGGTGTCGTCACCACCGACTTCAACAACGACCGCGCCATTGATTTTGTTATCGCCGGCGGTGCAATGGGCGCGTCCATACTTCTGAATCCACGCGAAGGCAAATTCACGCCACTCGCTGCGATCAATTTCACCAGGGAAAATTTGCCGCCGGCTGTCGGCGTCGTCGCGTTCGACTTTGACAAAGACGGCTGGGTGGACCTGGCTTTTACCCACGCAGGAGCGCCTGGAATCAGCCTTTGGCGCAATGTGGAAGGGAAGCGGCTTGAGCGCGTGGCTCTGCCCGATTTCGGTTGGCAAAGAGGTTGGGGAATCGCTGTCCTTGATTATGACAACGACGGATGGCTCGATCTGGTTGCCGCAGGTGAATCCAGCAATGGAGCCGAACTGCGGCTGCTGCGCAATTTGGGAACCAAAGGTTGGCACGACGTCACAAAGGACGTGCACCTCGACACGGTCAAGCTGAAGCAGCCGCGCGCCATCGCAGTTGCGGACATCGACGGAAACGGAGATGCCGACTTCGTCGTCACGCAGCTCGGCGGCCCGCCCATCGTTTTGCGCAACGAAGGCGGGAATCAGCATAGTTGGATGAGCATCGACCTGAAGCCGCTCAACGACAACAAGAGCGGCATCGGAACCAAGGTCGAGCTGTACGCGGGCCTCCTCTATCAGAAATGGGAAGTCGCGGGCGCTTCCGGTTATCTGGGACAAAACGCAGCGCCGATTCTTGCAGGCATGGGTTCGGAATCGAACGCAGAAGTGGTTCGCCTGCTCTGGCCAACCGGCGTGCCGCAAGATGAAATCAACCTTGCCGCCAAAAAAGTTCAATCCATTGCCGAACTTGATCGCCGCGGTAGCTCTTGCCCGATTCTCTTTTCCTGGAACGGCCATGAGTACGAATTTATTGCCGACATGATCGGCCCCGGCGTTGTTGGGCATTGGATCGCGCCGGGAGAGCGCGACGTTCCCGATCCTGACGAATATCTGAAGGTTCCGGCGGACAGCGTGAAGCCACGCAACGGAATGCTGAGCTTCCGCTTCCTTGAGCCGATGGAAGAAACAGTCTATCTCGATCAAGTACGGCTGCTTGCCATCGATCATCCTGCGGACTATGAGGTCTTTCCCAATGAGCGCTTCGTAAGCAACCCGCCGTTTCCCGAATTTCGCGTGATCGCCAGCGACAGCGCGCATCCTCCGGCAGGCGCCTGGGACGACCGCGGGCACAATGTGCTTTCCCTGATTTCGAAAAAGGATCGCAAGTACGTCACCGATTTCGAAGGTTTGCCGTTTGCTGGATTCGCGAAATTGCACTGGCTCGAGCTCGATCTCGGCAACTGGGATGCCCAGAAACCTCTGCGGCTGATCATCGACGGCTACACGGATTATTTCACCGCAACCTCGATGTATGCGGCGGACCAAGCGGGCATCAAAGTGATTGCGCCTTATGTGGAAGCACTCGACGCGAATGGAAAATGGGTTCGCATCATTGAGGATATGGGCTTTCCCGCGGGCCTTGAACGCAGCATGATCGCGGACCTAACCGGCAAATTGCCAACGGGAACGAAGCGCATTCGCATCGTCACCAACTTGAAGATCTATTGGGACGCGATTCGCATCGATCAGGCGCCCGATCCTGGCGATATCCGCATCTCCGAAGTGCCGCTGGCGAAAGCCGCATTGGATTTTCTCGGCTACCCGCGCGAGATTCGTTTGCAGCCGGCGAGCGACACGACTTATTCCTACGCGCATCGCAGTATGACCGGTCCTTACGCGCGGGCAGCGGGGAATTACACTCGCTACGGCGACGTCTTCGATCTTCTGCGAGCCTCCGACGATCGTTTCGCGGTGTTCGGCTCCGGCGAAGGCGTGAAGCTTGATTTCGATCCTCGCGCGCTTCCTTCATTGCCCTCAGGCTGGGTACGCGATTACTTTTTCTATGCCGACGGCTTCGAAAAGGACTTGGATTTCTATGCCGCGCACGCCTTCACGGTCGAGCCGCTACCGCGTCATTCGCCGCTGCCGTATCCCTATCCCGAAGGCAAGGATTACCCGACCGATGCGGAGCACCTCAAATATCAACTCGAGTACAACACCCGCACGCGTTCGGATCGCATGCCACCGAGCCTTCGCTACCAATACTCGACTGCACCGCGCTGAAGGTTCTGCTTCAGTCCCAAAGCACCTGTACCCACGCGCGTTCCCGCGCGCTTTTCGCAATCGCCTCGCACAGAACTAATTCGTGGTTGCCGTTCTCAAACGTCGGGAAGGGCCGCCGGGCCTCAAAATCTCCCGCATCTAAGTAACGGTAGAAATCCCGGAACAGCTGCACGAACGTATCGGGATAACCTTCCGCGTGCCCTCCGGGATATGCCGCGAATCCACGCGCTGCCGGACTTAGCAGCGCGGGATCTTTCGGTAGCTCCTCGCTGGCCCGATCGCGCCGTCCAATCCACAGCGTATTCGGCGATTCCGAATTCCACGCCAGCGAACCTGTGCTGCCGTTAATCTCGAACCACAGCCGCGCTTTGCGTCCGGCGCTCACTTGAGAAACGGTCATGACGCCGCGCAGATCGTCTTCATAGTGCAGAAGAACGGAGGCGTAGTCGTCCGTGCTCATCGGAACATCGTCATATTCTGTAGTCGCAGCTTTCTGAAACGTTTCCACGCGGCCTCGTGGCTTTTGTCGAACGGGAATAACCGTGGCCAGGTCGGCGCAAACTTCCGTAACTTTGCGCCCAGTAATCCACATGGTCAGATCGAGCCAGTGCGTTCCAATGTCCGAGACCGCGCGCAGTTCGCCGCCGAGTTTCGGATCGAGCCGCCAGTTCCAGTCGATAGGGAAGAGCAGCCAATCCTGGAGAAAGCTGCCGTGCACCAAACGCGGATGGCCAATAACGCCGCCGGCTACGGCCGCTCTTGCTTCGTGGCACAGCGGGTAGTAGCGCAGGTTGTAGGCGACTCCTCCCACGCGATGGCACTGCGCCGCCAGCTTTACCAGCATTTCCGATTCGCGCGAATCCATCGCCAGCGGCTTTTCGCACATAACGTGCTTTCCCGCGCGAAGCAGCGCGCTCGCTTGCTCGAAGTGCACATGATTCGGCGTGCAAATGTGCACGACGCTGACGGCGGGATCCGAGGCCAATTCTTCTAAGGATGCGTACGCCCGCTCCAGACCCAGAGATGCGCGAGTTTCTTCGCCGCGTTCGCGCGAGCTGCCGAGCATACCGCGAACGGGCACGCCAATCCGCCGCAGCGCTTCCAGATGTGCACGTCCCACAAATCCCAGACCAATGATGGCGGCAGATTGCTTCATCGTGGAGCGCTCCTCTTGCGAGGGAGCAAGGTAGCAAAGAAAGCGGCGAGTGGCGAGGGAGGATCGGGGGAGGGGGGTACCCCCTGTTGGATCTTCCTAAAAACAAAGAACTTCTAAAATTGGCAGTTCGCAATCAATTGAAAAGAAAAAACTTCAAAACCTGTGGCAAAACGAAGGCAACTCGTAAGTGACTGAAAATTTTGCGCGAGGAAGCGGGATGCGTAAGCCGGGACGGTCCGGAACCTGTCGGCCCCTCGGGGCTCGGGGTAAACGGGGATGGCGCGTGAGAATCATAAGAGTATTTACCACAGAATAATCTGTTTGTCAAGGCGTAAATAAGTCGTTTGCGCGCTTGGGCTTAGGCGCGAGGTGTTGGAGATCGCAGCCGGGTGTTGGAAGGGCCAGAGAAGTCGTGTGTTGTGTGAGGGATAGAGAGGGGTGTGAAAGAAAGGGTTTTTGGTGTGGGAGAAACTGGCAGGTCTTCGTCTCCTTCACACCATGCAACGGCTTGCTTCCGGAGAAAAGTGATCACGGCTATCCACGTTTCAAAAAGCAACTGAGCACGACTCCCCCAGGCTACATGGAAACCGAATCGCGCACGCCCCGCCTGTAACCTGAGGTGATGTTTCAATAGCGCTACTGCAGCCGTGCGTACTCGGCTTTAGCTTGGTTGAGGATGGAGATTTCAGAGTCGGCGTTCTTCCACATCTCAAAGAAATTGTTGTAGGCGACGCGCGCCTTGGCCGCATCGCCTTCCTGAGCATAAGCACGAGCCATGCCCAGCCGGGCGAGCGCACTCAGGGGACAATTCTCCACCATGCTGCGATGGTCGAAGAATTTCTGAAATTCTACGGCGGCTTCACTTCCCCGGCGCATACTCAAATATGCTTGGCCCCGCAAAAACGCTGGATAGAGGAACCTCGCTACTCCCACCTCCGGATTGGGGTAACCCAATTCGTAGGGAACCGCTGTTTGGAGAACATCGATCGCACGTTCCGGCCGTCCATGATTTATCTCAATAGCGGCGCGAATCGACGGCAGCCAATAACCGTTGATCACGGTGTTTGAGGGGAAGTGCCTTGCGAGATCGTCTCCCATTCTCTGCGCACGATTAGAATTTCCAGCACGAGCAAGAGCCAGAGCCGCCAAGATCTGCACGTCGCGAGTTGCCGGTTCCACAAACGCCAGCGCGGTTTGCCGGCGGGATAGTTCGAAGTTGCCGAATTCGGCCTCCCGCAAGGCGGCGTGTACGCGCCACAGGGCGGCAGTTTCCTTTTGGTTGTTGTGTAACGCGAATTCGACGGCCCTCTGTGAAAATTCTCGCGCCTGCCGCAGATTCCCGGACCATGCGCTCGTGTCCGATTCGAGGGTGAAAAATAAATCCTGCACTCCCGGACGCCCTGCTGCCCAGGCGACCTGGCGGTCCATCTCTGGACGGTCGCTCTCGAGAAATGCAATGCCATATCTGTCAGCGTGTAGATAGGCGTGGTCGAGCTTGAGTTCGAGCGCGGTTCGATAGGTCTCTTTTGCCTCGTCCAGGCGGTTGAGGCCGATGTAGTCCTCCATTAAGTCAGACCGTAATACAACACCATCAGGATTCAACACGATGGCCTGCGACATTTCCTGTACGGCCTTCTCATACTGTCCCAAGAACTCGTGATTTATTCCCAGGAGGTTGTGGGGATACACATCCAGTGGAAAGGTTTGCCCCCAAAGCACGGAAATCTCGTTGGCCTTTTCGAGATCGCCCGTAACCATCTGGCTGTAATTCGCCGCGATTTGGAACTTTTCACGCTCGCTTACTCGGCTACGCAGCTCGTAGGCTTTGCCGATGTTCGCGCTGGCGAGCCCGGGCTCATCGAGATTGGAGTATGAGATTCCCAGCGCGTCATACGCCAAAGCAAAGTTAGGATCCAGCTCAATGGCACGCTGGTAGAAAGGAATCGTTGCGGCATCCCCGCTTCTGTCCCGAGCCTTGTTTCCGAGCGAAAAGGATTTCAGAGCTTCGAGCGAGGACGTCGTTGCTTCTTCCAGAGGCCTGTCGAACTCTTGTAATGAACTGTGCGACTCCCCCAGTTTTTCGCGAATCTCCGCGGCTGCCTGGTCGATCGCTTTGAGCACGTTTTCCTTTTTGTCGGCGGTCACCTGTAGTTGCACCAGCGTGTCACCCGTGCGGCTGTCGACGGCGCTCAGCCCGATCACAAACTGGTTACCCAGGTTTGCGATCGAACCCACGATGTACATCTTGCAGCCCGAGCGCTGGCAGAATTCCCGCGCCACGTCCGGTGTGAGCTTGGCGTCCGGTGGTTTTGCCATCAGCTTAAGCGTGGCGTGCAGCTTGGCATCTGAGACGATGTTTAAGAACGGTGATTGGGCCAGTTCGACCGATACAGCCTGTTTTATAGTGTCGTCGAACACCGCGTCGCGCGTGGAATTCGTGAAGTCTGTGATCAGCACGTAGTCTGTTCTCGTCAGAATGGGTTTGGATCGCTTGAACCACGCGCCGGAGGAAGCCAAGACGATAACAATCACCGCAGCAAGCGTTCCTGCTACCTCCCATACCCAACCTAGCCGGACACCCCACGTTTTTCCTTTGCTCGCAGGTTTGGCGGCTTCCGTCAAAATCGTTGGAACCGCTGAAAGGGGTGCTCTGGCCCCGCTTGAGCTGTGCGAACCTGCGTCCCCTTCTATTGACCCCGTACGGCTCGATGCTTGTCCTGCTCCATTGGAAGCCTCGCCCGATACTTCCTTTACACCGGCCACAAAACGATATCCGCGGCCGGGGACCGTCACAATGTATTCGTGTTCTTCGGGAGCTTCCCCCAGCACTTTCCGAAGCGTGGAGATATGCCGGCTGAGGTTGCCTTCCTCAACCACCGCGTCAGGCCACACACTCTGCAGAAGTTCTTCTTTCGTCAAGACTTCTCCGCGGTGCTCCACAAGCTCTAAGAGAATGTCAAAGTCCTTAGATGTTACCGGAACTGGTTCGCCTTCCCTGAGGAGGAGACGCTTCACGGGGTCGATTTGGAAGACCGTGAAGGCATAAAACTGCCTTTCGGAGATTCTTTCTGAAGATTTCGGAAATTTTCGGAGCTTCTCCATAGACGCCTGCAAAGCCGCCTGGGTAGTTTGACGATACTGCGGGGAGCTGCCGCGAAGCATACCACAGCTCGAAGTAGCCCAGCGAATCAAGAGCTCGGGTAGGCTAGCGGCGATTCGAAACGGCTGGAAAACTCGCTCTAGAGGCATGAGGCATTCGAGGGATGCCCAGGGACCAATGCCTATGCGGAGCTCATGTTGTGAGCCTGCCGCTCGAATCAGCTCCCCCAGAATCGTGACCTGATCTTCCCCAGCCTCTGTCCTTGGGATGACCCAGGCATTCCCAAAGGTGGATCTGCGCATGAATAGCAAGACAAAAGTTCTAGGAATTTTTATTATGGCTTTTGCGTTGATGATCGCCGGATGCACAGGCGGATCGGCGCCTATTAGCCTTGCCCTTTCGCTAGCCTCGGCAGCCATCGACAACGGCCAAACACTCAACATTACCGTGACCGTCATGCACGACAAGAACGGTAAGGGGGTCACATGGGCTTTAGCCAGTGGCCCTGGCACGTTGTCGGGTCAGACCGCAACTTCTGTCACATATAACGCTCCTGCTTCGGGATCGAGTGGCACGGCCGCTGTCACGGCCACTTCGGTCGCTGACAGCACGAAGTCCGTTACCTTAAACATCGTGGTCACGGCTGTCCCGTCCATAACTACTTCTTCGCTCCCGGCTGGCACCGAAGGTACGGCCTACACCCAGACCGTCGCCGCGGCAGGGGGAGCCGGAACATTAACATTCTCGGTAAGCGTAGGGACGTTGCCCGCCGGACTCACCATGGATTCCTCCGGGCACATTACCGGAACACCCACAGGGCCTAATGGCACCATCAGTTTCACAGTCAAGGTGGCGGACGCGAGCACAGCAGGGCCACAGTCCGCGACTCAGGCTTTGAGCATTGCCGTGAATCTGCCCGCGCCGCCCTCAATCACCACTACTTCCTTGCCTGCGGCCACCGAAGGAACCGCTTACAGCCAGACGGTCGCCGCGACGGGTGGCCTGACTCCTTACACCTTCGCCATTAGCAGCGGCGCACTGCCAGCAGGGCTGTCCCTCAACGGCGGCACGGGAGCGATCACTGGCACGCCCACGGGGCCCAACACCACTTCGAACTTCACGGTGAAGGTGACTGACAAGAGCAATCCACCGCAATCCGCCACACAGAATCTGAGCATCACGGTTAATCTGCCTCCGCCGCCTTCCATCAGCACCAGCTCTCTTCCCGCAGGGACGGAGGGCGCGGCGTATAACCAGACCGTTGCGGCGACCGGCGGCCTTGCGCCGTATACATTTGCGGTAACCACCGGCACATTGCCCGCCGGCTTGAGCATGGACACGTCAGGGCACATTACCGGAACACCCGCCGGTCCTAATGGAACAGCGAGCTTCACTGTCACTGTGACTGACAGCAGCAATCCTCCCCAAACCGGGTCGAAGGGCCTGAGCATTACCATCAATTTGCCGCCCGCTCCAACGATTGGCCCGACAACGCTTCCAAACGGAAATGTAGGTTCGCCTTATAGCCAAACGTTGACTGTCAGCGGCGGCCTCGGGCCGTTTACGTGGATTGTCAGCAGCGGTACATTGCCAGCCGGATTGGTTCTCACGACGAACGCGCCTACGACAACTGCCAAGGTTAGCGGCACGCCTACAACTCAGCAGAGTAATGTGGCTTTTACGATTCAGGTCACCGACACGAGCAATCCCCCGCAGGTAGGCCAGCAGGCGTATACGGTGACGATCAATCCGCCCGCGCCGCTCAGCATCACCACTACTTCGCCCTTGCCGAATGGGGCTTTCAATACGGCCTACAACACCACCATCCACGCCACGGGTGGTATAGCGCCTTACACTTTCAGCTTGGACGCGACCTCCAGTGCGCTGCCAGCCGGCTTGAATTTCTCCAACGACGCTGTCAACAACCAAGGTGTAATTTCCGGTACGCCCACCACGGCGGGAATGTTCACCGGAATCGTCGTGCGAGTGACCGATTCCCAGACGCCAACTGCGGCCACAACAACCGCCACTTTTGCGCTCACCATCACCGCATCGGCGATTGTCATTTCTCCCGCGACGGGCGCGCTGCCGAACGGCACGGTAAGCACCGCCTACAGCACGAACATCAGCGCGACTGGCGGCGTCACGCCGTATACCTTTAGCCTGGATCCCACATCAGCGGCGCTTCCAGCCGGCCTGTCGTTCACTTCTAACACCACCACAGGGACAATCTCCGGCACACCAACCGCTGCGGGCACCACGAACAACATCATTGTCGACGTAAAGGACTCGGAACAGCCGCCAGTGACGCAGAAGGTTACCTATTCGCTCACGATCAATGCGTCGTCCAACTGCGGCTCGGGTTCCGAATCGCTCTTGAACGGAGGCTATGCCTTCCTGCTCAAGGGCTTCGATAGCTCAGGCAATCCAGCCTTGGTTGGTGGCGTGCTCACGTTTAACGGCAGCGGCTCGATCACCGCGGGCACTATAGACATGAACTTGAACTCCGGCGTGCAGACGGGTATCAACGTCTCTGCCGGTACCTTTAGCGTGGGTTCGGACCATCGCGGCTGCATGAGCCTGACGACAAACTCCGCGACCAACCCGACGCAGAACTACCACTTCTCGCTGGGGAACATCTCGGGCGGCGCGGCCTCCACTGGACACGTGATTAGCTTCGACACGACGAGTCCGTTCGTCGCGGGTATCATGCGCATGCAGAGTGGCGGGCCCTTCTCCAACTCGTCGGTCAACGGGAGCTTCGCGTTCGGTGGTTCGTCTATACAGAACTCAATCCAGTGTCCTGGCGGCGTCGGCACCTGCAAGTTCGCATTCGTTGGCGTAATTACCTTCAATGGCAGCGGCGGGATCACCAGCGGATCCGAGGACATCAACCAGAATGGAACCCTCGACATAAACCAGACGTCTTGGCCGGCAAGCCCGAACATCACATTCAATGGGGCAAACTCCTCCTACACCATTGCCGCGAACGGCCGAGGAGCTCTTACGATCGCCATTAATGGCGCTGCCAATACTTCTCACAGCGTACTCTATGGCGTCTCCTCCACCGAAGCGCTGTTTATGGGCAGCGATTCACAAACCACCACGCAGATCGGTGCTGGTCAAGCGCTGAAGCAGTCCGGTGGGCCCTTCTCCGGCTCGTCCCTGTCCGGAACCTACGCTGGGTATTCCTCGGCGCTAAGCGGCGGGGCGGGGGGAACAACTGCTGAAGACCTGGACCTTGTGACTGTGGCCAACCCCAACATCACCGGCAACACTATAGAGAATCGCGCCGGCACAATCGGCGCCGGCAGCATCAGTGCCACGTATACCATCAGTTCGGCGGGACGAATGGTAACCACGGGCGGGAACCATCCTGCGCTCCTTGTCGTCGTGAACTCGAATGAAGCCTTCCTCCTCGGCTCGAACGGCCGGGTGGACTTCGGCTTCTTCCAGTCGCAGACGGCCACCTCCCCCACAAGCGGAGCTTTTGCGTTCGGAACAATCGATCCCAATGGGCTGGTTACTGACGAGGCCGGAGTAGCCGACTTCACATCTGGCAACGTCTCTGTAACCGAGGATAAGAACAGCAGCGGAACTCTCAGTTCGAATCAGACGCAGAGTCTCACAGTCTCCTTTGACTCGACGGGCGTGGGGCATATCCCTTCGGGCTGCACACTTACCCCGACCGTTACCTGCCAGACGGTGTTGTTGGTCATTTCGCCGACCAAGGTGGTCGTCTTGGATACTACCTCGACGACCCCAGCAGTTCAGGTCGCGGATCAGTGAGGAAACTGCAGCGCTAGGCGCTGCCAGGCCTAACAACCTTCAAATGCGAAAAGGCCGGCGAGTTCCGCCGGCCTTTTTAATTCACGGGAAGCACTGCCCCAAAAAGGTGTTCAAGCTCAGCAATTAACAGTCAACGGTAAAGAAGGAGCCGCGAAATGCATACTATTACCGGGAGACAGTTTGCTGAGAGTTCTTAGCTGTGGGTTGGCGCCACAACAATACGCCGAAGAGCAGCGCGATACACACCCAGGCGAACCAGTCGCCGAAGCGTGAATAAATCGTGGAATCGTGACGCACGGGGACGGCGGCGATCGCAATGGCAAATTGCGGGCCAATGGTATCGCGTTCCGCAAGGACGCGGCCGCGATCGTCGGTCGCCGTAAGGATACCAAGCTTGGCGGACCGGGCAATGCTGAAGCCGCCTTCAACGCCACGAAGCACGGCCATGCGTCCGTGGAGCCAGCCGTCCTGAACGAAGTCCCACGCCGGCACCAGAAGCAATCCAATCCCGTCTTCGGAATATTGGCGGCTCAAGCGCGGGAAATCCATGTCCTTGCAGATCTGCAGGCCCCACTTGCCTGAAGACTCTGTGACCACGGCGCGCTTTAGGTCCGGAGCGAAGCGATCTTCCCAATGCGGGAGCAGATGATGCTTGTTATAGGAAGCGATCAAGCCCTCGGAAGGTGAATAGAGCCGTTCCTGATTCCACGCGACGCTGGGCGTAATGCGATCGATGCCGATGGCGATGTAAGCGCCGGTTTGTTTTGCCAGCCCCGCGAAAAAGGCGTCTGCCTCCGCTTGCGAAGCGTCTGTAATCGGGCCGCTGTGTTCTGGGAGCACAAAAAGTTGAACGCCTTGCGCTACCAGTGGTTTCATTTGCTCCGCGTAGCGCTGAAAAATCGCCTGAGCTTGCACGGGGGTATCCGCTGTAATGTTTTCCGGCGCGTCGGAAGCGATCAGGGCGACTTTTAGGGATTGCGAATTCTCCGGCGTCGCGGCCAGCCGCCACCTTCCGTACCCAAGAACGCTCACTAGAAAGACCAAGGCTCCCACGGCCAGAGGGACCTTTGTTGAAAGCGGTCCGCCATGAAGCAACACAGCAACCGTAGAGGCGAAAAGAAAAATGCAGAAGCTGATGCCCCAGATGCCTGTCACCGAAGCGATTTGCACGATGGGCAGAAAGTTCATTTGCGAATAGCTGACGTTGCCAAAAGTGCCGTGAACGGAAGTGACCGCGACGAGGTATTCCAGGGTCACCCAAAACGCTGGGAAGATCAGCGCTGCCTGCCAGAGCCTTCCGCGCAGCATCTGTCGGCGGAAGAGCAACACGCCTGCGCCAAATACGCAGGAAGCGCTCAGAAGAATCGCCGCCACCAGCCAAGTGGGCAGCACGGTGCGCGAGTAGCTCCACTCATTCAGTCCGCCAAGTGCGTAGGCGGCAGTAGCGATGAAAAACGCCTGCCTTCCGGACACGCGCGGCGCGATCCACAGCACAGGAATGGCAGCGAGCCAGGTACATGCCCAGACCGGGGTCAGTCCCGTTCCAAGGAAAAAGAGAGCTGCGGAAACAGCCAGGCACGGCGCGGCCAGAGTGGCGTCGTTAGGCTTCGAATTAGACTTCGAGTCCATGGAGAAATCTCCTTATCGAGCGGCGTATCAGTTCCCGAAGCTTCTTTGGGGAAAGGCCGATGCGCCCGGCGCGATACAGCATGACGTAGCCGTGTACGTGAGCCCACTGGGCGAAGGCCACTTCCCAAATATCATCCTTTTTGAGGTAACCACGCTCCATGGCCGCCGCAATCGTGTCCGCAACGGGATTGAGGGTGGGGGAACGGCGAGCGCGAAAATCTTTGGGGAAACGGCGCGCACCCGGGCGCGGGCGGGAGAAAACGTAGTCGAAGACACGGGGACGGGCAAGAGCGTAGTCGACGTAGCCTTCCATCACAGCGATCAGTCTGGCCTCTCCACTTCCGCGCATTGGATGAGCTTGGATGTAGTCGAGCAGCTTGGCAAACTCGCGGTCAGTGATGTGTGTGAGCAGCGCGGCGCGATCGGGGAAGTGATGGTAGATGGCCATCGGCGTGATGCCGACAGCGGCGGCGACGCGGCGCATGCTGACTGCTTCGGGTCCCTCGGACTCGAGAATCTGCAGAGCGACCGAGGCGATATGTTCGGCGGTAGTCCGCTTGATAGTGATTTTGGTGACGCTCATCTATACAGCGTATACTATACGCCGTATAGCTGCAAGCCCTGATTCCGGCTGGAACCTAGAATGGGCGGCTCAGTTCGCGCTTTCTCGCTCGCTTCTCCTCATCTTTTCATCATTTCTTCAGAGGAGCGATTCAGATTGATCCTCAGGTCTCTACCGGACCACAGACCTAGGATTCCTCCCTCCGGCAATTGCGGTGCTCACTCGCTTGAACGCAAAGACGCGTGGCTTACAGTGCTAGCGAGGGGAGAAGGGCCAGTAAAACCGACCAACGGCGGGCGTTAAAGACCTCGCTCAAGCCGAACGACCAGTCGGCCCTTCGTCCGCGCACTCGTTCGATTGCCGATTGAGGACATGAGCATGATCAAGATTAAGTCGAGCCAAAAAATCTTCACAGATGCGGAGACGGCCACTCTGACGGGCATCGGGCTCGACCGTTTGCGCCATCTCGCACGTACACGTCACATCGGGTTCCTTGTTGGCGGGGCGGAGGCGGTGGGGAGTCAGGCGGAGCAGTGGCTGTTTACGCCCTCGGACCTGATGATTTTGGCGACCTTGTACCGGCGCGGCCAGCTCTGAGCCGAACGGCCGCATTGGGCAAGCCAACCAATCAGCTCGCGAGGTCTCTGCAAGACGAATTCGCGACGACTTTCCAATCAAGCAAACAGAAACAACTACCCGGTCCAAGGGGTGCGCGAGAGGGCGCGTTCGTATTCGGCCCGGGAGTGAACCGGCTCGCCATGCGAGACAATCACGAATTCGAAGGGAAGCTCGAGTAGTGCGCGCAAGGCAGGCAAAGCTCGCTTTTCATAGGAAGGCGATTTCCAGACGCGAAGTTCGCCGTCGGGCGCGGTGAGCGCGTCTGCAAATACGATTGCGCGCTGCTCGGGCAGCCACAGCGGCGTCTCATTGCGGCCACGGCCTTCGTATAGCGCAACGAGGCCTCCGGGAAGTTGGCTGCCGGGCTCGATGAACCCCAGTTCGGTTTCGGGCATGTCCCAGCGAAAGAAGAGGCGCGGACCGAATCCGGGGATGTTGTAGCGGCGCACGAATTGATCGACGTCGCGGACGTGATCTGGCTTGAGGACGACGACCGCGGTCGGTGGGTGAGCCCCGAGGCGCTTCCAAAGCTCAGCTGTATCAGTAGGAGGAGCAAGCGGGTCGAGAATCAGCGTTTCGCCACGGGACTCAACACAGGTACAGGTGACGACTGGCTCCCAGCCCTGGCCTGGCTTCCAATGAGGATGTTCCAGGCGCCAAATCCACAGGCCCGGCGCGACGTCTCGAATCTCGACTTGTGATTGTGAGTTGGATGTCATTCTGCGAGCCTCCTCAAAATCCTGAGCCACGGTCGATTGTAGTGAGTGAGCACCGTCTGCAGCCAAGCTCATTCTTTTTGGGCGAGGAGGGAAGCGCGGACAGCCTGAAGCTCCTTCTTCTTGGCTTTTTCGACGTCGGGGAAGGCGAGATCCAATTCGCTAAGGGCTTCGAGAATAGCGCTGGCGACGACCAGGCGGGTGAACCATTTGTTATCTGCGGGAACAACATACCAGGGAGCATTCTTCGTTGCCGTTTGCTGAATCATTTCTTCGTACGCTTCTTGGTAGTCCTTCCAGAAGCTGCGCTCCTGTACGTCGGCCATGGAAAATTTCCAATTCTTTTTCGAGTCTTCAAGGCGTTCGAGGAAGCGCTTCTTTTGTTCTTCCTTGGAAACGTGAAGGAAGAATTTGCGGATGACGACACCGTTGCGCGCCAAGTAGCGCTCGAAAGCGTTGATGTCTTCGTAGCGCTCCTGCCAGATGTGTTTGGTGATGCGGCTGTCGGG
>Ga0126378_10001681_pt1 | contig 16367 bp, 42 predicted proteins | sample PanSoiMetPlot_23_FD_92587 | JGI IMG/M metagenome (GOLD analysis project Ga0126378, IMG submission 92587) | Tropical forest soil microbial communities from Panama - MetaG Plot_23 | ecosystem: Environmental > Terrestrial > Soil > Tropical forest > Bulk soil | place: Panama | collected 2016-02-17 | reverse complement strand
CGCACCCCAGGGCGTCTAACTTTCCCCGGCTTCGGCTTTTTCGTCATTAACGGCGTTCCACGGGTTGTCTATCTCCTCGATGATCCACGCCAATTCACCGAACGTCCCGAACGTCCACGTAAACGGGCCGCCCTCGTGGTGGGGGCACGTGAATTCCGCTTCGAAGGTGGCGTATTCACAGCCGGTGTCACAGCCGTAGGTGCCGTCACGGCCGTAGGCCCGGGTGACCCGCAACCCGGGGCAGGTGGCGAGGTGGCGGAGACCCCCCGCACGAGAGCCGGAGTGCGCCGAGCGGAACCTATCCGTAACGTACGCGGCCACCTTCTCGTCTGCTTCGCCCATGAGCGTAAGCGTAACACCCCCAGTGACCTGCGCGTACGCTTAGCGGGTGCCGCGATCTGCGGGGCTTATACCCGCTGTTACGGCTCGCGGGGGCGTGGTTGTTACACTTACGGGGCATGGAACGCACCTGTGAGCACTGTGGCGGCACGTTCGAGGGTAAACGTCGAGACGCCCGGTTCTGTTCACCTGCGCACCGGGTAGCCGCCGGCCGCGCCCAGGCGATGGCAACCGACTACGACACCTTCGCCGGGTACATGTCCCTCCCCCCAGACGTCCAGGCCGCCGCCGAGGGGTTCGTGGCCCGGGCGCCCGTCATTGATCCGCCGTTGCCCGCCGGTGCCACCACGTACACCGATGTGATAGCCGGCGAGCCCACGGTGGTGACCACCACCGGCCGGGTTCACCCGTGCTGTAAACACTGCAGGCACGGCGCCGGCATCACCGGTCACACCGAGGGATGCCGCCAAGGCTGTTAGACGAGGGCGGGGCCGCTGGTCACGTCACCTTCCGGAGGGCGCGCCGCAACTTCCGCAGCCGCCGCCGCACCACGCGAAGGTCACGCCGGGTCATTTTCAGTGCGGCCATGCGGTACGTGACGACCTGGCCGGTGACCTTCGCGTCACGCAACCGGCCGATCACCCCTTCCATCTCGGTGATCTCCGCGCGTGCGACCCCGATGGCGGCACGCAACCGCCGCTCCTCCAGCTCGTTCCGCTGTTTTGTCACCGGCGGTCCCGTTGCGCGATGACACCCGCACAGATGATGCCGGTGGAGAACGCCGCGAACCCCAGCGTTACCCCGCCGCCAATCCCCCAGGCCAAGCCCGCGCCCAGTGCTATGACCAGCGAAAGGGTGTAGGGCCGCGCGTCAAGCCACGCGCACGCGGCAACCACGCGGTGAACCACCCGCCTCATGACGCCTCCTTTCCCTTCGAGTGCGCTTTGTGGGCGCGGTGACGCCCGGCTACCCGCAACGCCAGGTAGGCGGCGGTCACGGGCCACATGACGGCCATGACGAAAACGACCAACGAGAGGCGAACCGGCGAGGAGCGGCGCACCGCATCCCACATAGCCTGGGTGTAAGCCCATTCGGCGCGCTCGCCGCACTCCGCACAGTCACGTTGGGGTGTGATGACGTGGCCCCGCTCGGTGCCGCGCGTGAACGCCAGCATCACGGCGAGGAACAGGCACGCGGGCACCAGGTAGAGGCCTAGGGTGATGATCCCGGGCGCCCTCATAGCAGGGTGTCCTCGAGGGCGTCACGCATCACCAGGGGGTCGGTTTCGCCCCATTCGTCACGCATCTCAACGAGGATAGCCGCGATCCGCGCCCGCTCCTTCTCAACGCCGGCGGTGAACGCGGCGGCGATCATGTCACGCGCCGTGGCGATCACGCCCGCGTCAACGGGAAGCCTGTCCTCGGCGGCGCGGCGCACCAACGCCTCGATGTGATCCTCGCCGGTTTCAACGTGCGGCGTGCACGTAGCACACCAGAGGGTGCCGATCCCCGCCGGTTTCACCCCGCACCCACGGCAATTCACGGCCCCTCCACCAGTGCTAGGGCGTTGACGGCGGGCATCGTTAGCCACCGGCGTGGCCGGGAATCCGGGCGGGTGAACGCCTCCAACTCGGCCTCGGAGTACGCCCACCCGGCGGCGTCGAAGAAGCCGTTGTCAACCACGCAGATCACCGCCATGTCACGCGCGTCGTTCTCGGTGACCGCACCCGCCGCCGGCGGGTGGATCTCGGTGGCGCCGGCGTTCGCCACGAGCCAATCGGCCTTCCCGGTTATCCCCCCGCACCACAGGTACCTTCCCATCTACATCTCCTCCTCAGTGCCATCGGGCCATAGCAGCTTGGGTGTCTCCGCGACCACCGTGCCGTCACGGATGACCACGCGGCTGATGTCGCCGTCTTCGCCAACGCACTTGAGGTGACCTCCGTACCGGTGGTCGGGTGCACCCGCTAGGCCTGCGACGCCATCAATGATTTTCGTGATGTCCTCGGCGAGGTAGTAGTACGACCAGGCGCCTTCGTGGGCGGGGATGATCCCCTTGCCGGTGCGGCTGATCATCTCGCCGTACTCTGTGTCAGCGCTCTGCTCGGCGATGCGCAGTTTCACGTCGCCGTGGATGCCGAGAGTCTTGATGTGCCGGATCTCCGGCGCGGTGAACGGCGGGTCAACGGTGATCATCCCCGTGACCCTGGTCTCGTAGCCCATCACGGGCCTCCTTTCCCTTCGCAACGTAACAGCACGGGCGTGGTCACGTTTTGTTCCCGGCCCGCACCCTCTAGCAGCCCAACACACGGGGAGGGCGGGAAGATCATACGGGTGCGGGCGGTGCCGCCCCTATCACCACTTCCGCGTTCACGCCATGCTGCGACGCCCTACACAGGGGTGCTGTTGTAACCGGGGAAGGAGGCGAACCCCGGCGGGGCAGCCCCGGCCCTATCACGTTGCTGCCGCAGCCCACCTCGCCGGGTCGCCGCGCTGCGCACGCGAATACCCCTACTATACTATGACGGTGGGTCACGCGGTGCTGCGTGACACGGATAGGAACGGAAGGGGCACAACAATGAACGAGGTCACCTGGCGGAAAGCTACCCTTAGCTTCGCTAACGGCAACTGTGTCGAAGCGGCTGGCGAGTGGGCTAAGAGCAGCTACTCGGGGGCGAACGGCTCGTGTGTCGAGGTAGCCACGGGCGGGTGCGTCGCGATCCGCGACACAAAGAACCGCGCCGGCGGCACCCTCCACGTCACCCCCGCGATGTTCACGGCGTTCACCAACGCGATCAAGGCCGGGGACCTGTGCGGCGCATAGCAACACTGGTAGGCGGCGGCCTTGTTTTGGCCGCCGCCGGCGGCGCCCTCGGCGCGATGACGCAACACGCCATAGCCGCCACCCCGCCCCTGGTCTACGCATGCCCCGGTGACGCCACCGGCACACCGCCCCCGTGCGTGAACAACCAAGAACTCGCCGTCACAGATCGTAACGGCGCCCCTATTTTCGCGGTCGGTGAAACAGGCGGCGCCCACGCCTACGGCGACAACCTCGGAGTCAACGGCACATCGGTGTTCACCCCCAACACCACCCTTAGCTGGGAATCACCGGTTGCCTACTACGGCACCACGGCGTGCACCGTCCCCGCTAAGGGCGCGGTGTGGATCGATTCCGCCGGCGGAGCCGAGTTCTGGGTGTGCGCACCATCATCACCGGGGTCACCCGGGGGGACGTGGGTCAAACATGCCCTCTGACACGCGAGAGGCGGGTACGCAACGATGCCGTGTAAATGCATCACCGCGAACGGCAGGAAAAAAGCACCGGTACCGTGACCGCATAGCCGCTCTCATGGCGTTGGCAGCGTCAAACACGCAACGGCGCCCAGGTTCACGTGAAGAACGCCGCGCCTACCACTGCCCCGATTCCGGGGCCTGGCACCTCACGTCTTTGCGTCGTTACCATCGGGCTAGACACGTTCCGGCGGCCGTTCCACATCATCACGGCACGGAGTCACATCCCCCCAGTGCCTCCTCGTGTACGCCGCCGCGTTAGCGGCACGCATCTTCGCCGTAGCCCTACGGTGACGCCGCCACCACGGCGGAAGACGCGCGTCATGCGGTGCCCATATCATCGGCGTGGCCCACACCCACGTCTCCGGGTCATCCGTCTCGTTATCGAAGTCACATTCCTTGAAGTTGTAGAGGGCGGGGTTGTGGATACCGAGCCCGGTGAACTCGGCCTCGTCTAGCCAATCGTGGCCCTCTTCGGTGAAGATCCATTCGGCGGCCGTCATGGTATCCACGTCAACCTCGGCCGTATCCACGCCCTCCACTGCTTCCTGCTCACCACCCCGGTTGCCTTGCAGTACGCGCACGCCGCCCGCCCTATCATCCGCCGCGCCCCGCACGCAGGGCACGGCACGAGACGCCTCCTCATTCCCGCGTGATCCTTCCCGGTTCGTCTGCGGCCCCCGGGTACCCCGATGCGCCACCCAATTTCCTGCCGTTCCGCCGGTCTTGGCGGAACCGGACCAGGCCGCGCCCACGGCAGACCAGGCAGTACTTGCGGTAACGCCGTTCCACGCCACGGCACATCGGGCATGGCAACGCAATCCGCCCCAAACGCTTCGGCCCGCCTTGGGCGATTTTGATGGCGGTTTGCCGCAACGCCATCATCTGCTGCTCGGCGGCGTGCGGGTCACGGAGGTGCCCGGGCACCTCCCCGGGCATCTTAGCCATTAAAACGCTTCCCTTCCCGTTGCCGGTGGTGTTCCCGTTGCAGCCGACCCGAAAGGTAGGGCCATGAAAGGCAGGCGACTAGCGCCCCCCCTGGGGAACACACCCTAGTATAGTATGTGTGTCATGGCTGTGACGGTGCAATCGGTGATGCCGAATGACCTTGTGACCCGCATTGACGAGGCACGGGGCCAGGTCACCCGCTCGCGGTGGCTCGCCGACGCAGCCGCCGCGCGCCTTGCGATGGATGACGCGATGGCAGCGGGCGGCGCCTGCACCGTGCACATGCGCCACGCACCCTGCGCAGCCGCCGGCGCCGACTGCGTGGTCTCTGATCACCCCGCAGACGTCGCGTACGTCACCCGCTACATGCGGGCACGCGCGGGCGAGCGAACCGGTCACGTTCACGCCACGCACCCGCTACCATAGGCGAACCGTCGTGACAGCACCAGATGGGAAAAGGAAATGCCTAAAACGTTGTGCCCCTCGTGCGTCCGGGCCCGCATAGCGGAAACCCGCGCACAGGGAATGCCGCCGGGTAAAAAGAAAACCAAATTCCTCAAAAAGGCGCGTGACCTCCACCAAAAGTGCCGCGCCGCCGCATGCCCGTGCAGGCACGGAGTGCAGGAGTACACGAGTTGACCCGCGTCTGCAGGGATTGCGTCAACGCGAACCGGAAAATGGCATCGGCGGAGGGAATGCAACCCGGCCCGGCCCGGAACCGGAAAATCGCATCTGCCCGCGCCCTGCACTACAAGTGCGCTGATAGCGGCCGGGCTTGCGGATGCCACCACTTCGAAGCCCAGAACGGTGGCGGGCGGTGACCGGGAAACGGGTCATCCCCGATGGCCTCGTGCCGGTGGCGGGCGCGCCCCCGGTGATGGTCAACGGCGCCCCCACCGGCCGCGTCCTCGACCCCGTGTACGCATGCTGCGCGCATTGCACCCACGCCGGCTTCGCCGGCGGTCATCGTAAACCATGCCCGCGCGGATGCGGGAGGCAGGCGTGAACCGACGCGAGCGCGCAGCGCTGCGCGCCAACTCGCAAGAGTTGCGGTGGGTCTGCGCCGAGGTGCGCCAGCGCATCCGCGCGGGCACCGCCACCCGCTATGACCAAGCGGCCATCGAAACACTCTCCGAGCGGATTCACCGCAACCCGGGGCCGGGTGCGCGCCGCGCCCTAAGAGACGCCGCGCGGGTGACCGTGAAACTGCGTGCCCACCTCCGGCGGGCCGGCCTGTGAACCCGGCACGCAACGATAGGCTCGCGTGGCTCCGCCGCCTCGACGCCGAGGTACGCGCCGGGGCGTTCGGTGCCCGCGAACGAGACGAGATCACCCGGATCCTCGCGCACCTCCCGTTGCTGTCACGCACCGAGCGGCGCGCCCTGCGCCGCCTCTGCCGCGCCCTCGCCCACCCGGCGCATTGGACACCCCGTTGAGGTGGCCCTTGTTGTGGTGGCCGCCGTGGCGCACCCGGTGGTTTGACCGGCCCCGCATCTGGGAAGGCGCAGACGAGTGGTGTAACCCGTCTGTGTGCCTCACCCTCCCCGTTGCGGGTACGTTCATCCTGTTCTGGAAACGGCCATGGCGGGAGATGCCGTGCCCGGAATGCTGGGTGCTCCTCCCGGATGCACTCAAAGCCGATTTCCTTCCCGGCGGGTGCTACGAGGGCGGGCGCGTCCACAAAGACCGTGAACCCGCGCAAGATGATGAGGGGGAGGAGGGTGATCCGTGTGGCGTATGAGGCGCCGTTCGGCGAGGTTGACGCGGCTACCCTCGAGTATGCGTCACGCCTCCTCGCCGAGTTCCGCGCGGTGCGTGACCTCTACAGGGCGAAGGGAAGTGGAGTGATGGCAACAGGCGTGGTGTCTTGGCATGCGGTACCCGACCCGGGGGGCGTGCCGTTCGGCGCGGCGATGCGGGTCACAGACGGCACCCGAACCGGGGTGATCCGCACGTGGGTGCAATCCGATGACCGTTGTTCCGCCGATGCGTCACCCGAGGTGGTACGGGGCGTGCTGGTGCGCTGGGATGGTGACGATGAGGCCGCGAACCTCGAAGTCATCGAAGGGCGTGCCCTCAATAGCCTTGGCGTGGTGATCTAGCGTGGTTCACGTTGGCGCGAACGTAGACGCGCGGCTCCACGGCCTCATCGTTGCCACGGCGCGTGCGGGTAACGTGTCAACCGCCGAGTGGCTGCGCCGCGCTATCAAGCACGCCATCGGCATCCCCGCGTCGTGCGCCGAGGAAGCCGACGCGCGGCTCAGCGAACTACGCATCGCCGATGACGCCCGCGTAACAGCCCTTGCCGCCGAGAACGATACGTTGCGTGACGCCCTCGCAGGCTATCCCCCGCGCACCGATCCGCTACCCGGGTGCGTTCACGACGAGAACCTCATGCAGCTCAAGGCCATCGTGCTCCTCGGGCGTGCGGGGTGCGAATGCCCGCAAGACGCCCCGCGTGCCGTCACCTACGACGGTGACACGCGCCGGTTCACCTGCGGCACGTGCGGCACCGTCTCGGAGCTGTTGCCGTGAGCACCCCCGGTTCCCTGGTACGCGACGGCGCCCGGGCGATCATGGAGGCGCGCGGGGAGAACCACCACTGGCGGTACGCGGGTGACGAGGAATACCGCGCCCTCCTCGCCGCGAAGTTGATCGAAGAAGCGGCCGAGGCGCGTGATGAGGTGCTGCGCCTGTTGATCGCAGGCGGGGGCGGTGACGTGAGCCGCATGCTCTCCGAACTCGCCGACGTCACCGAACTTGTGCTAGCCCTCGCAGCGGCGTTCGGCGCGACACCCGGCGACGTACGCAACCACGCTGTTGTCAAACGCGCTGATCGTGGCGGGTACGAGGGCCGGCTAATCTGGGACGGGCCAGCCGATGACGCCGCCGCTACGGCCGTCACCGCCTACGAGGAGGGCAAGATAGGGTGAGTGCCAGATGCCCTTCCTGCGGAGAACTCGTCATAGGCGACCCCCGCCAGCGGCTCCGGTGCACATGCGGGTGGACGGGGTACATCCCGGCACCCGGTTTTGCCCGTACTGCGGGCACGCCACGCCCGTAACGGGGGTGATGGTCACCGGGTTCGCGCGGGTATGGGTGACACCCCTGTTGCCCGTGGAACTCCTCCCCGCCTTCGCCGAGTGCTGTGGCACCTGCGGCTGGAGGCACGGTGGGCGCACGTAAGCGACGTAAAACGGGTGGGCGGCGCGTGGGCCGTGGCCGCCCTCGTGGCACGTGCCCCCGGTGCGGGTCAACGGTCATACCCCGTCACGGGTTGTGGGAGTGCGGGAGGTGTAGGTGGTCCTCGGAGATATTGCCGCCCCGGTGACATGCGCGGTGGGGTGGTGTACCCGCCCTGTGCGCCCCGGGTGCCGTGGCTGGTGCAAGCCGTGCTGGGCGCGCTGGGACCGCGCCGGGCGCCCCCCGGAGGGTCCTCCTCCGCCGACGCCGCCTGGGGAGTGTAACGCGGCGTGGCGCGCCGACCTCGCAGCCGAGGCGGAGGCTCGTGCCGTTACCGTCACCGGCGCGGTCGCCCGGGGGTATACCCTCGCGTGGGCGGCCCGCGCGGCTGGGGTGAGTGTCCGCACGGCACGCGGGTACGTCTCGGAACACAAGCGCCGTGCAACCCCTTGACACCCCCCATGACATGACCGCGTGCTACGGGTCACGCCTCCACTGCATGATCCACTGCAGGGATGAACCCGACACGGGCGCGTACTGGGCGTGCGGGGAATGCTGGCACGTCTACCCCACCGAAGCCGCTCTTGTCGCCGCGCACAACACGGTGATGGGCGAGATGGCCGCAGACGCCGCCCGGCACGGCTGGGAACCCTTCACCGGCGGGATGGCGGTCACGGGCGCCGAGGTGTTCTGCTGCCCGTTCTGCGCCCATGACTGGTAACGTGGCGGGCACTGCGGCACCCGAACCGTGCCGTAGACCTGGCGGTCAGACCCGGCCCGTACGCGCGGGGGCAGAGAACGGCGGCAGCCGAACGGGGCAGCGCGCGGCCAGGAACCCACGGTGGGGGTTGTAGCTCAAAGGTAGATACGATCCAGCAAATCAGAGCGCCGGGCGGCTCAAGAACCCGCCGGAGGGAAACCATCCGGAACCCGGAGATGCCGGTGGAGAATCGGGATTCCGGCCACCCCCACCATGCGTGATGCCGGAGCGTGATACGGTGTGGCGCATGATCCGCGACATCCTCAGCGTAACCTTCGGGATCGCCGTGCTCGCCGTCATCCTCGTCCTCCTAGCCCACGCCCTCGGCGCGGTGCTGCGGTGAGCGCCCCGTGCCGCTCGTGCCGCGCCCCCATAGACTGGGCAACGGGCATCAACGGCGGGGGCATGCCCATAGACACCGCTTCGGCCGATGACCCGGGCGGCAACCTTGCGGTGTGGCGCGCCGGCGCAACCCCGATGTTCCGCCTCATCCCCGGCGCGGGTGACGCCGCCCCGTGCACCTGCCCCAAACCAGACTGTGCCATCCACGGCCCCGAGGGGCACCGTGGCGCACTCAAACCCGGCGAGCACACCGCACTCTCCCATTTCGCGGTGTGCCCCGATGCGGCATCGTGGCGGAACCGTGGCTAACCCCGACTACCCCCTCGCCCGCATCCTCCGCGAGCGCCGCGCCGAACTGGGGCTAACCCTCCGCCAGGTGACAGCACTCTCCGGGGTTGACAACGCCTACATCTCTGAGTTGGAGAACGGGAACGCCCTCCGCCCCTCGTTCCCGACAATGGCACGCCTCGCCCGCGTGTACGGCCTTTCCCTCGACGACATAGCACGCGAGGCCGGGGGAGAACTCTCCCCCGTGCCCCGCGTGCGGCGGCTAGCCGGTGTCAGGCAGTAACGGGAACGAGTTCCGCGCCGCATTCGGCGCAGTTACCGTTCCGGTCTGCCCCGGCGTGCGGGCACCCAACCCGGGCGGGCGGGGCGCCCTCGGCGTCACGAATCTGCTGGCGTGCCCGGTCAAGCACGCCTATGGCCTCGTTGTAGGCGGCAACCGCATCCTTCGCGGCCGGGCCGCCCGCAGGGCCTGCGGCGCCGAGACGCGCCCGCGCCTCTGCGACGTACCCCTTCGCGGTGGCGAGCGCCTGGCGCCGTGCCAGCCACCCGTAGATCATGGCGGCCCGCGCCTGGCTCATCGGGGAGCCGTCACCTCGCTGCCGCTCGTCGATGCGGTGCGCTTGCAGCTCCTTCCACAGCCGGTCATAGGCGCCGGCGTAGAGCTCGTTGCGCACCAGGATGTCCTCGATGGCGCTGATAGTGTCGTTACGCGCCCTGCCGTTCTCCGGTGTCCGGTACCGCATCTTCCGCACTCCCTTTCGCTTCCCTACAGGGGCGTAAACAACGGGGCGGGGGGAGGTATTCCGTGAAGCACCCCCTTGCCGTAGCGGGCATCTACGCCCTCGCCGCCGTGGCCGCCATCGTCATCGTCGCAGGCGCGCTCTACGCCGTAGGCCACCGTTGAGGATCGGGTCACTCTGTACCGGGTACGGAGGACTTGACGCTGCGGTGGCGGCGTTCACCGGCGCCCGCCTCGCCTACGTCGCCGACACCGACCCCGCCGTGTCACGCCTGTTGGCGGTGCGGTTCCCCGGCATCCCCAACATTGGTGACGTGCGCGCCGCGATCCCCCCGGCGGAAATCCTGTGCACGGGTTTCCCCTGCCAGCCGGTGTCACAGGCGGGGGCGAAGGCAGGCGTGGATGACGAACGGTGGATCTTCAATGGCATCACGGCCGCTATCAGCCGCATGGGGGCACTCCCCAGACTGCTCGTGTTCGAGAACGTCACCGGGCTGCTGTCTGCTAACCGAGGGCACGCTATGGCCCGTGTCATACACGGATTGGCCGCCCTCGGGTACGTGGGACGCTACCGGGTTCTACGCGCAGCCGACGCCGGCGCCCCCCACCGGCGTGAACGGGTCTTCATCGTTGCCTACCCTGCCGACGCCCCGTTCTGGGCACGGGATGACCGACAGTGCGGAAACAGCGGCGAGCCGCCTCTCGTCTGGGGCCAGGCCGCGTTCAACTTTGGAAGAAGCGGTGGCTGTGCTGCCGACACCGAACGCCCGCGACTACAAGGGGGCACCGGGGGCGGGGTCACGGGCACGCGGCGGCCACCAATCCTCCCTTCCGGCGAGTGTGGCTTTGCTGCCGACTCCGGTGGCCCGGGATTCGGGTTCTTCCCCGGATTCCTTCCTCGCCCGCAAGGGGCGGCCTACGGTGACATCACTGGCGATTTTGGCGGAGAACGGGATGATTACTGGGGGGCCTACGCGCCGGCGATCACGCGGTGGGAACACATCCTCGGGCGACCCTCTCCCCGGCCTGTAGACCCCGCGCCCCGTGGCGGTCACGCCCTCTCCCCGCGTTTCACCGAGTGGATGATGGGGCTCCCGGATGGGTGGGTCACCGCGTCGGGGGTGTCACGCCGCGCCCAGTTGGCGATCCTCGGCAACGGCGTGGTCCCCCAACAGGCGTACCTCGCGCTCCGCCTCCTCCTCGGGGGTGTTCCGTGACCGCCCGGGCGTTGAACGCCCTCAACGTGAAGTATCACGCCGCCATGGCGACCATCGCCGAGTTGCGCGCCGAGAACGCCGCCCTCCGCGCCCGCATAGCGGAACAGGAACGCCTCTGGGAGGAATGCCGTGGCCTGGTTGCCCTCGCAGGCGCGGTGATTGATAATCACCGCAAGGAGGCGCCGTGACATGTGGGTGTCATGACCCGCGCGTGTTCGGCCACAGGTGCGAGCCCTACCGCCCATACTGGGGCGGTGACCCGTGGGCGTGCCCGCCCCACGCCCGCATTGTCCCCCTTTACCGCAAGACTGGCGGCAAAACCGAGCTGCTGGCGTTTTCCGTCACCACCGCGCAAACACCCGGAGGGTCATGGCAGTTTACGCAGATCCCGTTGCCCAACGTCTTCACGAGGCGGCGGCGCGAGTCTTGAAGTTCGACCCCGCCGAACCCCGGGACCACGGGAAGTGGACACGGGTGTCGGGTGCCATCACCGGTCGTGGCAAGGAACTGAAAATGGACGGTAACAACCGCGCTGATGTGTATTCCAACGGGAACCACATTGGGCGCGTATCTTATGACCCAGACGAGGGGCGGCATTTCGCCATGTCCGATCGTGACGCCCAGCGCCCCGAGCATGGCAACACCATGGAAGAAGCGGCGGAGAAACTCCACGAGGCAACCCCGGCGTCGTACCGGAACCGCGAACAGTGAACCTCGTATGATGGGGCGTATGACGTTCCTCGCCGGCGAGCACCCCGAGGTCCTCCCCATCTTCGATGGCGACGGGAAAACCCCGTCTCTATCCGATAGGTACATGGTTCCCCCGTTCTCGGTGCTAGACGCCCGCCAGGGGTGGTGGCAGACACGGAAACGCCAGTGGATTGGGATAGGCATCCAATCGGAGCTGGGGCGGTTCAGCGCCGACGGGGGGGTTGGCCTCACCTATAACGGCATCGGGGGGTGGATAGCCGATAACGGCTACCAGGCGCAACGCCGGCGCGGCGCAATGACCACAACGAGCGCCACCGTGAATGACCGTTTCACCTCTGCTGCCGTGGCGTCGGGTACCTCTATCTTCGACCCGGTGTTGTGCGAACTGGCCTACCGGTGGTTCTCGCCCCCGGGCGGCATGGTCATTGACCCGTTCGCAGGGGGCAGTGTGCGCGGTGTCACCGCCTCGATGCTGGGCCGCCACTACCACGGGTGTGACCTCTCTACGGCGCAGGTAGCGGCGAACTACGCCCAGAAAGAGGCGCTCGCGGGGAAACTCATCGGCGAGATCACGTGGAGTTCGGGTGACTCGGCCCGGTGGGACCTCCCCGATGGTTCTGCTGACATGATCTTCACCTGTCCCCCCTACCTGTGGCTGGAACGCTACTCCGATCACCCCGCCGACCTTTCGGGGATGACGGAAGAGGGGTTCGAGTGCGCCCTGGGGTTCATCCTCGGGCGGTGCGCCAGGGCGCTCCGCAACGATAGGTTCGCCGTTGTCGTCATTGGTGATGTCCGTGATGACGGCGGCGCGCTGGTTGACGCGCGGGGCGTGACGGTACGCGCCGCGCGAACAGCGGGCCTTAGGTTGCATACCGCAGCGGTTCTGCTGACCGTGGTTGGTTCCCTGTCTGTGCGCGCAGGTAAACAGTTCTCCTCCTCGCGCATCCTCGGCAGGTCGCACCAGGATGTGCTGGTGTTCGTGAAGGGTGACCGGAAACGCGCCGCCGCCGCGTGCGGCACCGTGGAAACCCCGTGACCCCCTACGAGCGGCACGGCGCCTACTGGGTGAAACGCGATGACCTGTTCACCTACGCGGGGCACCACGGCGGGAAGGTGCGCACGTGCCTGGCCCTCGCCACGGGGGGGCCAACACCTGGCCTGGTCACGGCGGGGGCCAAGGATTCCCCCCAGGTCGCCATTGTCGCCGCAGTTGCCCGTACCTTGGGGTTGCCTTGCAGGGTGCATGTTCCCGCGTGCAAGGGTTCACCGGAAATTGACTCGGCTGCCGCAGATGGAGCCGAGGTGATCTGGCACGCGCCGGGCCGTAACACCGTCATTGTTGCCCGTTCCCGCGCAGATGCCGCCGCCCGGGGTTGGCGGCTTATTCCGTTCGGCATGGAATGCGCCGAGGCGGTCACGCAAACCGCCGCCCAAGTCCCCGGCCTCCCCGAGGGGGTGTCACGGATTGTGATACCGGTTGGCTCTGGGATGAGCATGGCGGGGGTGATCGACGGCCTCGCCGCCATTGGCCGCCCGGATGTGCGGGTCGCGGGCGTGGTCACCGGCGCGAACCCCCGCAGGCGGTTGGACACGTACGCGCCGATGTGGCGTTTCGCGGGTGAACTCATCCCCTCGGGGTATGGTTACGGAGAGCACGTGCCGGGGCGTATCGGGGGTATCACCCTCGACCCGGTGTATGAGGCGAAATGCTTGCCGCACCTAAGAGATGGTGACGTTTTGTGGGTGGTGGGCCGGCGGAAGGGAAACGGCGATGGGCAGGGCACGCGAGTTGTCGATGGGCCAGCGGAAACGGTCGGCGAGGGGCGCGAACACGGGCGCGTACGCGAAACTGCGGGCACTGACAGCGGCGCCGGCGGGTGACGTTGACGTGGCCGCATTCCGCGCGGCCCTCGAAACGGTAGGCGCCCAGCGTGAGCGGATGACGTTCGCCGAGGGCGCGGTGTATGCCGAGGCGTGCGCCCGGTTCACCGAGATCACCGGCGAGGAATACGGTCCCAGGATCGGCACGTACTAGGAGATGAAGCTGCGCTGCGCGATCTGTTTCTTCCTCGTTGTGGGGCCAGCCCCACCGGCGGTGACGGTGATCAACGGCCAGGCGGTCTGCGAAGATCATATGCTCTGCGTCCAAGGCGGTGATCATTCCACCGCCCTTGGCGCCGCGCGTCTCCCCCTTAGATCCGTATGATGACCCGTATGACAGGTATCCGCACGTTCACCGCCGCCACAGCCCCGGGCGGCCGGGTCATCATCGAGGGCGTGGTGTTCACCGACGGGGCTGTGGCCGTCAACTGGGGGCGGTGGGGAGACAGCCCGGATGCCGCTATGGGCACGTGGCCGTCGTGGGCGGCGTTCACTACCGCCGCCTCGCATTCCCCCGCCGCGCCCCTCTTCTTCGTCTTCGGTGACGCCCTCCCCGAGCCGGGTGTTGCGTGACCGCGCGAACGTTCACCGGGTACCGCCCCGCCCCCCCTGCGGAGTACGCCGGGAAGGGCATCACGAACGCGGGCGTGACCGCCGATTACGAGGGGGCGCTGTTCACCGACGGCACTGTGGTAGTCCGGTGGCTGACGGCGTACCGCTCGCATTCGGTGTGGGCGTGCTGGGCTGATTTCTACCAGGTCCACGGCCACCCCGAGTACGGCACGGTCATCACGTGGGATGACGGTGGTGACGAAACGGGGCCGCCTCGCGGCATGTACGAGGGACCGCCTTGCCCAGAGGGCGGTGTTCACCACAACGCGCACACGTGGGAGACGCGCTTCCCCGACGGTGGCACCGCCGCCGTCCAGTGCGCGGGATGGCCCCCGGTTGCGGTTGTGCCGTGTACGGCGCCGCGTTCACGGCCGGCGCACGCCCCCCACGACTACAAGATCCTCACGGTGTCCTATCATTGCCCGGGTCACGGTGGCGGCGACAGCGCATAGCTTCCGCATCCCCCAAGCTCTCTGGGATGCCCTGGTTATCCGCTCGCTGGGCGAGGGGAAAACGTCAACTGCGGTGATGCTCGAAGCCCTCGCCGCCCACCTGGGTCCGGCGCCACGGGAACCCGATGCGCTCAGTGACGGGGACGCGGCGGAGGCGCGGGCACAGTTCACCAAGGGCGCGGCGTGCCTGCATTGCGGCGGCCTTCATTTGCGTGCGTGCCCACGGGTGCGCCGCTTGTCGTGGCGGAACAAGGAAGACCTCGCCGAGGTCGAGTACTGGGCGGCGGGGCGGTGGGACCCGGGCGACACGGTGTTCCCCGAGGATGTTTTCGCCGAGGGTCACCCCGAGCCGTCTTCGCCGTCGGGGTGACGGCAGCAGTGCGCCATCCCATTTCCGGGTGTTTTAATCACCGGGGCGTGCCGCTGCGCGCAACTGCATTTCGCGTTGCGCGCACGCCCGAACGAGCGCAACCTGGATGATGACACCCGGCCCCAGCGGCAAGGCGGCGACACCATGCCCGAAGGCCACAACGATGCCGGCGGCAACGGTGAGGGCGGTCATCCCAGCACAGGCGTATGCCGAGAACATCAGGTAACCGGGGCCGCCGAGGAACGCCCTCACTGTTGAGGCCCCGTTCCGCGCCGCAGGCCATGCCAGGTGCGGCGCTGCCCCCGGTTGCGGGGCTTGCCCGGCATGCACGTCTTGAGGCGGAACCGGTGCCGCCCGGGGCCGTTGACACAGTTACGGGGGTCCGGGCACCACCGCCGCGCCTTCACCGTGACCTCCGCGCCTCGCGGAAGCACGCAACGGTAGCAGCGGCGAACACAACAGCCCACACTACCAGTGCCCACCCGGTGCCGGTTTGGCGGTTCGTGAACGCCCCGCCGGCGCCGGCGGCACAGACCAGCGCCCACGCGCCGCACGCCCCGCCCGCTAGGAACCCTAGTTTCCTCATCCCTCATTCCCTTCCGTTAGCCCGAGGATGACCCTGCATTCCGGGTCGTTTTTCGGTGCCCCGATACCGGGGGGCAGGCCGGTTGCCCGGCAACAGCGGGCACACCGCCGCGCGCCCAGGCGGGAGAACATGCCCGCTATGAACACCCGGGCGCGGCACCCGCACGCCAACCTGATGGGGGTGAACACCGCCCACCCCTCCGCTATTTCCTGTTCGTGCACAGCCGTCCACGCATCATCGGGTACGGCGTGAAGGACACGCCGGCCCGCCATCGCGAGGACCCAATCGACACGTGCGTACCATTTGAACAGTTCCGGGTCCTCGCGGATGGGGTTCATGCGCCGGCGTGGCCGAGGATGCCCCGGGGCTCGCCCGCGAGCCCCCGTTTGTAGGCTGCCTCCATCAACGTCATCACAGCCCACACATCGATCTTGGTGTCACCGCAGGCCACAAAGTTCACGTCACGCGCCCATTCCCTAGTGCGGGCGATCTCCTCGAGGGTCTCCGTGTCACTCATTGAACGCCTCCAAGACCACGGCCTCGGGCACGGGAGAGAGGCCCCATGCGTCTACGCCCACGTGGACCATGCGGTGACCGTAACGTTCCGCGAACGGCCACGCATCCGGGGAATGGGTATGCCCGT
>Ga0126378_10001679_pt1 | contig 16386 bp, 14 predicted proteins | sample PanSoiMetPlot_23_FD_92587 | JGI IMG/M metagenome (GOLD analysis project Ga0126378, IMG submission 92587) | Tropical forest soil microbial communities from Panama - MetaG Plot_23 | ecosystem: Environmental > Terrestrial > Soil > Tropical forest > Bulk soil | place: Panama | collected 2016-02-17 | reverse complement strand
CGTTCAATGATTGGGCAACCGACTATTGCGCCTACGATCTCAAGCGTTTGATCCCGCTTGGCCTTATCACCCTGGAAGACATACCCGCCGCGGTTGCGGAACTTGAGCGCATCAAGACGCGCGGCATGGCAGGAGCGATGATCTGGGGCGATGCGCCCATGGACCGGCCCTATTCGCTGCCCGACTACGATCCGTTTTGGGCAGCAGCGCAGGACCTCGACATGTCGCTCTCACTGCACATTTTGACCGGCGCCAAAGGGACCGCCGGGCATGCGAGCAAGGTGGTCAACCCCGAGATGCGCGGCATCGAATTCATGTCGGGGCTCATCTCGATGGTTCATCCTATCGAGCGCTCCCTGACCTCGATGGTGTTCGGCAAGGTGTTCGAGAAATTTCCACGGCTGAAAATCGTGTCGGCCGAGAACGACGTGGCATGGATTCCCTTCTACCTGTTTCGGATCGACAAATACGGGTCGCGCGGTTTCAAGCTGCCGCTCAAGCCCAGCGAATACATCAAGCGGCAGGTCTACGCGACTTTCATCGATGATCCGGTTTTCGTAAATCTGCTCGACTGGTACCCCTCGGACAACATCATGTGGTCATCCGATTATCCGCATCGACAGGCAACATTTCCACGCTCGCAGGATTATGTGGCGAAACATCTGAGCACGATCTCGGAGGTGGACCGACACAGGATCGTGCGTGATACGGCCGCGAAACTGTACGGACTAAATTAGGGTTGTACCGGACCGATGAGTCGCGCGCGGCGCGACAATGACAGTCACGGAAGATACCGACGCACCAGGAGATCAGGAATGGGAATCCTTGATGGCAAATCAGCAGTGGTGACCGGCAGCGGGCGCGGAATCGGGCGCGCTCTCGCTAAGGCATTGGCGGCAAACGGCGCGGCGGTGGTGGTCAACGATCGGGGGGTGACGGTGGACGGCAAGGAAGAACCCACCACGCCGGCGGACGAAGTTGTCAAAGAGATCAAGGCGGCCGGCGGAGTCGCGGTTGCCAATCGACTGGACATCGCGACAGTGAGCGGCGGCGAGGGCGTCGTCAATGTGGCGATAAAGGAGTTCGGCAAGCTCGATATCCTGGTTAACGTCGCCGGCATCCTCAGGGATCGAATGATCTTCAACATGAGCGAAGAAGAATGGGACGAAGTCATTCGTGTCCATCTCAAGGGTCACTACTGCACCATGCGGCCGGCTTCGGCCCACATGCGCGAGCGCAAGCAGGGCAGGATCATCAACTTCTCTTCCGGTGCCGCGCTCGGAGCTCCCGGTCAACCCAACTACGCAGCCGCCAAAGCCGCGATTCTCGGGTTGACTTACAGCAGTGCGGTGGCGCTGGCCAAGTACAACGTAACCGTCAATGCGATCATGCCGGGAGCGTCGACCCGCATGACCGATTCGATTCCCGCGGGGAGAATGCCGGGCGGTCCTTTCCGCGAGTCCAGCAGCGCGGCCAACACCATCATGGACCCGGCCAACGTGGCGCCCATAGTGGTGTTCCTGGCGAGCGACGAGGCCCACTACGTCAGCGGGCAATGTTTCGGTGCGATGGGCTACCGGATCACACGCTATTCTCACCTGGCCCCTGAACGAATCCTGATGGGCGACGAGCCGTGGACGGTGGAGCGCTTGTCGAAATCGTTCAAAGCGACGCTGGGGAGCGATCTGAAACCGCCCCGCATGCTGTAGCTTGGCGACCGCTCAGCTGCGCCACTGATTTCCGAAGCGATCGTGGAGCACCTCCTCGCTGAGCGGCCGACGTATAACACCGCCGAACTTGTCATCGGTATAGCCGATCGGCATCAGGCCAAAAGTGCGCACATTCTCCGGAAGTTCGAGCGCGCGTTTGACCTCAGCCTCGAGCAGCACGTGGTTGGTGGTAAGCACCGTTCCCAGACCGAGCGCGCGGCAGGCGAGGATAATGTTTTGCACGGCGGGATAGATGGAAGCACCTGCCACCCATGGAGCGGTTGACTCCATCGCCGCGCGCACCTCTGGCGGAATTGATGGCGGCAGTACGCGTGGCGTTACGCGCAGGCAGGGGAGTAGGAGAACCGGCGCGTCGCCCATGTGCTCGTGCAGGTAGACACCTCCAGCCCAAAGCCTAGCGTATTGCTCCTCGGTCATATGGGCTGGTCGGCTATTGCCTAGATATACTTCCCTAACCCACACGCTTGCCCGGCGGTAGATGTCGCCGATATTGCGCCGCTGTGCGTCATCGGTGACGACCACGAACAGCCAGTTCTGGCGGTTTCCCGCCGATGGTGCCTGGATCGCCGCCTCCAGAACCTTGGTAAGAAGTGCGTGGGGCACCGGGTCCGCCCGGAAGTGCCTGATCGCGCGAGCCGAATTGATCGTTTCGAACAACCCGATTTCGCTCATGGTTTTTTCTCCGTCGAACACAGGAGTCGGCGCCCCCGACCCTTGCGTCAAAGTCCTTCTATTTCTTGAAGAGAACCAGTGGTCGCCGGCCCTTGCCGGTTGCTGAGCATACCGGCTGCGTCAAACACCTAGAGGCACACAATCGACCTGATCACCTTCGTGGATCTTGAGCAGTTCGAAGATTCGAGAAGGAAGAGTGATCTGTCCTTTCTTCATCTCGGCGGTGGATGCGAGTGCGCGGTATCCGCGCGCATCTTGCCGCGCGATCAGGAAACGCGCCGCGCCGCTCTGGAGCGGCCCGGCTGAGGCTCGACAACTGGAGCAGCTCCTGACCGGTACGATCTCATCGACCGAGCAGCCATAGTACGGTCCGCCATCAAAGGGATCTATCTGGTTTAGATAGCGCAGGCCGGCCTGCTCAAGAATTCGCAAGGCTCCGCGCGTATCCTCGCCGACCTCGCCGATAGCGTTGCGAATTTCCTCAGGGAGCATCAACACGTAAATCGGCGCGTCGGGGAACAGCGCGCGAATGAATTCCTTGTCCCGGGTCGACAGCCGATCGGCTTGGCGATAGGAGAGTCCGGTGACCAGCCGGCCGTAGTGATCCCAGAAGCGATTTCCATGACCTGGCAGAGTCGGCGGCAGCATTTCCGCGATAACGCGGCGCTCAAAGCGGCGACGATTGTGTGCAATGTATGCGAAGCGCACCCATGAAATCTGCTTGCCGATTCGCTCCGGATGACCACGCATCGGGGCAGCCACAATCAGACCGCCGATTTCCGTCGGTCCGTCCATGGAGTGGCGAAGCCTCAGGTAGGTATGGCGAAACATGCGCTGCAGTGTGTGCGAGTAGCGCTCGTCCGCATCGACTTCGAAATAGTAGTGGGGCGAGCTTGGAGTGCCATGCTTGCCGGTAATCATCGAAGCGGCCACGATTCTGCGCCGGCTTATCTCCTCCGCGGCGAATACATATTTGGCACGGGCGCGTTCGCTTATTTTTCCGGCGAACGCCGCTCTGGAGTGCTCGAGCACCTCGGCAAGCTCCGCGGAATCGGTCGGCAGGCTGGTAGAGTCCAGCTCGCGTGCCAGGCGCAGAATCTGCCGATGATCACTTGGCCCGGCCGCCCGGAGCAGAAATGAAGGTGGCGAAGGCATAGGTCACTAACCCAGCGGGAACAAGTGGGAATAATTGCGACGCGCCCGAAACGACGTGGGCCCGGCGACGGCCGGCAGCTCGGAGGTGGGACCGAGATCGAGAATCATGCACTTGATAGAGCCGCCGCCCTTGGCGAGAAACTCGCTCACGTCGACTGAGATCGGCTCGACACCGCGATCCCGAATTTGGGCGAGCGTCCCCAAGCTCAAACCCGATGGAAGGACCAGACCGCAGCTTCCTTCGCTGAGGATCTGAAATGAGTTAGCCGCGTACCGGGCCGCATCGACACTGTCGAGCGCGATCAGGTCGGGACCGAATGCGCCACGCAGGCGCACACGCGACTCCTGGGTTAGCCCATCCATATAGGCCAGCAGATATTCGCGCCGCGGTCCGAAAGAGCACAACACCGTATCCCCGTGGTAGTACGCCTCGTCCAAGAGCTCCAGCGGGAGAATAGGCCGGCTTGCGGCGATGCGCTGAAGCTCGGGCAACGCACCGCGCTCGGAGCGGAAACCATAAACGCGCCGCCATGGAGGCAGTCCAGCCCTCGGAACAAAACGCTGCCGCTCCACGTTGCCGTACGTAAAGATCATATAGGGGCCGGCGGGGAAAAAGTCGGCCTCGCCTTCAAAGCGCGCTGCGAGGTTCCCGGTAACGAAGCCGATAGACTCTATCGCGCTGCGGTAGAGCTCGCGCTCGGGCGCGCGGGTGGGCAGGAGGTTAGCCAGGTAGAAGACCTTCTGGCCCGCAGCGACGCCTTCCAGCGGGAATAAAAAGCCTGCGTTGGCAGGATAGACCAACCCGGGGAGCAGCTCCTGCGGCTCGATCACGATAACCTCGGCGCCGCGCCGGATCAGGGCCTGAGCCAACGAATGCCATTGGTCCCGAGCCCGTTCGGCATGGACTCTCTTCTTGAGACCCAGGACATTGCGCGTGTGCGGGTTGGCGCCGCCTCTCACCGAGAAAAATTGCGGATCGCCCATCAATATCGTTCTGGACATTTGAACGCGCCGGGCGGAGGCGCTGATGCGCCCCCCTTTTCCAAAATATCAGACTTACAGGGGACAACCGTCGAAAATAGCTACTCGCCCCTCGTGTAGAGGCGGTCTTCGACTGAAGACTCAGCTCCGCTGCTGGACCGGCCTGAATTTGAAGATGACGTGCTGTTTCCGGTGATACGCTGACAAGTGATGGATGCGGCGGGCCCAATTTGTACCACCGATGTCCTTATCGTGGGCGGCGGGCCGACCGGCCTGGTGTTGGCCCTTTGGCTGGCGCGGCGCGGTGTGCGGGTGCGCATCATCGACAAGACCGCGCAGGCGGGGACGACGTCGCGAGCCTTGGCGGTGCAGGCTCGCACGCTTGAGCTATACCATCAACTCGGTCTGGCTGATGCGGTGATCGCACACGGACGCAAGGCTTCTGCCGTCAATCTGTGGGTGGCCGGCAAGCACGTGGCGCACGCGGTTTTCGGCGACCTCGGCGCGGGCTTAAGCCCATATCCATATGCGCTGATCTTTGCCCAGGATGACCACGAACGACTGTTAATCGACCATCTGGCGCAAAGCGGTGTCGAGGTCGAGCGGCGCACCGAGTTGATCGACTTCGAAGACCGGCCAGATAGGATACAGACGCGCCTTAAGTTGCCCGACGGATCGTTGGCTACTTGCGAGGCAGCATACCTCGCAGGCTGCGATGGCGCGCGCTCGACGGTACGCGAGAAGTTAGGGGTCGGCTTTCCCGGCGGCACCTATGCGCACCTCTTTTATGTAGCCGACGTGGAGGGGCGTGGCGCTGCCATGAACGGAGAGATTCAGGTCGCTTTCGACACGACCGATTTTCTAGCCGTGTTTCCCCTGAAGGACGAACGGCGCGCGCGGCTGGTCGGCACCATCCGCCGGCAAGCCGAAGGGCAGCACGAAAATCTGTCGTGGGACGATATCAGCAAACGCGTAATCGGGTGGATGCGAATCGAAGTCGAGCGCGTGAACTGGTTCTCGACCTACCAGGTGCACCATCGGGTTGCTAATCGTTTTCGACAGGACCGGGTATTCCTGCTCGGTGATGCGGCGCACATTCACAGTCCGGTCGGAGGACAAGGGATGAACACCGGCATCGGCGATGCGGTGAATCTCGCGTGGAAACTCAGCACCGTCCTCCAGGGACGCGCAAAGGTATCGCTGCTGGACAGCTACGAGCCTGAACGCATCGCGTTTGCCCGGCGACTGGTCGCGACTACTGACCGGGCCTTTACCGGGGTCACGAGTGCGGGTCCGATCGCGCGACTCTTACGACTGCGGTTGGTGCCCGCCATTATGCCGCCATTGCTCGCGTTGGCGCAGGTGCAGCGGTTTCTGTTCCGCACTGTTTCGCAGACGGCGGTCAACTATCGGCCAAGCAGCTTGAGTGAAGGCAGCGCTGGAGGAGTGCACGGGGGCGATCGCTTGCCGTGGGTCAAGTTGGACTCAAACGGCGAGGACAACTTCGCGCCACTGTCGTCGCTGGAATGGCAGCTCCACGTGTACGGAGATGCCTCCCCTGAGTTACGCGCCATGTGTGCGGCACGAAAACTGCCGCTCGAGGTCTTTCGATGGCGTCCGGACATGAGCGCGGCGGGTCTGCAACGAAACGCCGCCTACCTCGTGCGGCCGGACGGTTACGTGGCGCTGGCCGGAGCCGATGCTCGCGCCGCGACCGTGACCTCTTATCTCGACGCGCGCGCCCTTTCGCCCGTGGTATAGAGACGCCCGCAAAAGGTGTTGCCGCGAGGCGCGCGGGAGGCAATAGGCGGCTGCGGTGGGCGCCGCGCCGGTTGCAAGTTTGCGCGCAAACTGTTTCTCATCGGGGGAACGCGAGTCGGGTGCGCGGAGGCGGGTTATGACATTCACCAATCTCTTGTTGGACAAACATGAGCTTATCGGGACTCTGACCCTCAATCGGCCCGAGAAGCTCAACGCTATGACGCCAGCGCTCATCGCGGAGATGGGCGAGGCCCTGAGCGAGGTCGAGAACGACCCTGAAATCAAAGTGCTGATTATTCGTGGCGCAGGGCGCTCTTTTTGCACGGGTTATGACCTGACGGTGGGCCTGGGTGGCTCCGGCGGCGAACGGTACACGCTCGATTCCGATCAGCGATCGCTGCAGCACTATGTCGAGCACTGGCTGCGATTGCGGGATTTGCCCAAACCGGTCATCTCAATGGTGCACGGGTACTGCCTGGCGGGCGGATCGCAGCTCGCTATTTCTACCGACATGATCTTCGTCGCCGAGAACGCGAGTATTGGGTTTCCCTCGATTCCCGCCGGCGCTGGTTACGTGAGCTCGTTCTGGAACTGGATGGTGGGGCCGCATCGCACCAAGTACCTGGCATTTCTTCCCGGGAGCCGGATCAGTGGCAAGGAAGCGGAGGCGATCGGATTCGCAACCCGCGCCTTTCCTGCCGAGAGCCTCGAGCGCGAGACCTACGACTACGCAAGACGAGTAACCAAAGTTCCTGCTCAGAAACTCCGGCTGGAGAAACTCGCGATCAACCGTGCGATGGATATCCGGGGGTTCCGCACCACAGTGTTGGCTGGCGCCGAGTTCGATGCGATCTTTCATTTTGGCCCCGGCAATGAGGAGATTCGCGCGGTGCAGAAGGAACGTGGATTGCGGGGCGCGATTCAGTGGTACGAGCACAAATAGCTTCTGGCACAGCGGAACCTTCGCAAAGACTTGCCAGTGCAATAACCGGGAGAGTAGAGGGCGATGGCGAATCGAACGATCTCAAAAGATACCCGCGCGGGTGCTGTGGAGGGTGAATTCGATCCCAAGTTCGCAGGCGTAGTCGACGCGTTCGTCGAGAATTTCGAGCAGCGCGACGAGGTTGGCGCTAGCTGTTGTCTCACGCTCGAGGGCCGTACGGTCGCCGACTTGTGGGGTGGTCGCGTTGCGGTCGATGGCGCAGCATGGACCCGCGACACCGTCTCGATAATCTTCTCCGCAACCAAAGGTGCGACCGCGCTGTGCGCTCATATGGCCGCCGATCGCGGACAGCTGGATCTCGATGCACCTGTGACGCGCTACTGGCCGAACTTCGGACAGGCGGGCAAGGAGGAAGCGCTGGTCACGATGATGCTCGATCATTCGGTCGGCCTCCCGCACCTTCGCACGAAGGTAAACAAATACGGGTTCTACGATTATGACTACATGATTGGACTGCTCGAACGCGAAGAGCCGTTCTGGAAGCCGGGAATTCGCAACGGTTATCACGGTATCACCCTGGCATGGACCATCGGTGAGATGGTGCATCGTTCGACCGGAAAAAGACTCGGCGCGTTCTTCCGCGAAGAAGTTGCCCAACCGCTCGGACTCGACTTTGCGATCGGCCTGCCGGCGGACCAGGAGCCGCGAGTCGCACCGATGATCTATGCGCCGATCACCGACGAGGTGCGCAACAGCCGCATCTCGCAGGCCGCGGTCAAGGAGAAGGATTCAGCCACGCACTACTTTATGTTCAACATGGGCGCATTCGACGCGAACAGCCGCGAGGCGCACGCCGCGGAAATCGGCTCGGCCAACGGGATCTCCAACGCGCGCGGGCTCGCGGGCCTTTACGCTCCGCTCGCGAACGGCGGCGAGTTGAATGGCGTGCGCCTGGTGGGGGGCGATGCGTTGCAGCGTATGGCGCTGTGCTCGGTGGCGACCCACGAAGACGCGACGCTTCGGATTCCAACCCGATTCTCGCTGGGGTTCATGAAAGCGATGGACAATCGACGGCTCGACAATGCGGCGCACTGCTCGCTACTGATTGGGGAGCCGGCTTTCGGCCACGTCGGCGCGGGCGGTTCGCTTGGCTTTGCCGATCCAGAATGCCGGATGAGTTTCGGCTACACGATGAACCGGATGGGCTTCGGAATCCTGATGAACGATCGCGGGCAGAGCCTGGTGGACGCCGCGTATCGCGCGCTAGGTTATCGCTCCGATGCCAGCGGAGTGTGGGCACGGTAGAAGGCGATGCTGTCGGCCAAGCTGCTTGTCGGCGAGATAGCCAATTCGCTGCGGCAGGTTATCGGACCAGCGATTTCCGAGCCCTACCCGAAAGCCCAGGCCTACATGGCCGCGACTATCCTGGAATTCGTCGCGCGGCAGATTGAGGAGCGCGGCGGAAGCGCTTCAGCAAGAGCGGCCGTGCTGGAAGCGTTGTTCGAAGATATCGGCAAACTCGGCCTTCCTGCGAGAATCGCAAGCCCCGAATCGCACGACGAAGGTGCACTCTCTGATCTGATCTCGAACCTGTACCAGGCGCGCGGCGAAATCGGGGAAACCGTTTTTGCTGCCGCAAACCTGCGCGTGCGTCGGGCGCTGAGGGACCTTCTGAATCTCGATCTGGAGGTCGCCGGGAAAGAGGGCGAGTGAATGAGTATTCCCTCCGGCGCGGAAAAGATAACCAGCTACCTCAAGGACAAGCTCCCCGAAGCCAGTGAACTGAGTTTGTCCGACTTCGTTCAGACCGCCGGCGGATGGTCGCACGAAATCTACACCTTCTATGCGAACTGGCGGCAGGGCGGCCGTCAGATGCGCCAGGGCTTCTGCGTGCGTAAGGATCCCGGCTGTGGCCTGCTGCGCAATCTCTCCTCCCTCCACGAACAATTCCGGGTTATCAAGGCGCTGGAGTCGACCCCGGCGCCTACTCCCCGCGCCTATTGGTACGAGGCCGATCCGGGGCTGCTGGGCGGTCCCTTCTTCGTCATGGAGAAGGTCGAGGGTGAAGCACCCAATCCCTGGTCGACGGCCGGCAAGAGCTTTTATGCGGAGGCCGCCAGGCGCGGTGCTCTCCCGCGAAGTTTCGTTGAAGCATTGGCGTCGCTGCACAACCTCGACTGGAAGGCCGCAGGACTGGATTTCATCGGCGTGCCCGGAGAGGGTCGTGATTTCGCGCGGCGCGAGATTGCCAAGTGGGAGAGCTTGATTAACCAGTCGGTTCGCAAGCCGGAGCCCGCCTTAACCGAACTTCTCATGTGGCTCAAGGCGAACGCGCCGGAAGTCCAGCGGCTGGCGTTTGTTCATGGGGCGTATCGAACCGGCAATCTGATGATTCGGAACGACGCGGTCAGCGCCATCATCGATTGGGAATTACAGGTAATCGGCGACCCGATGTACGACGTCGCCTACGTGCTTTCCGACTTGAATCGCGAGGGCTCGCCGCTGTTGTCATGCGTGGTCGAGCGCGAGTTCTTTCTTGACTACTACCAGCTGCTCACCGGGTTGAAGATCGATCTCGAAGTGTGTCGCTACTACGAGATCCTATACATGATGCGCAGTGCGGCTTTCTGGCTGAGCGCCTCGGGCCTTTTCGCCGAAGGCAAAAACCATGACCTGCGGCTGGCGCGGGCTACCTATTCGGTGCCGGTGGTTCTCAACATGGCGGCCAAGGCGTTGGGGTTTTAGCGACCAGGGAAATAGAAGACTCCTTCGCAGTGCCTCCGCCAGAAGGAATCGAGAGATAGAGGACATCTCAAAGCAATGCTAAGCGCCTGGGACGAAATGCTGTGCCATCAGTTGCCGGCCACGATGGACCATGTGCACACCGACAACCCCGAATGGACTGAGCGCATTTACATTAGCGTGTACAACGTCCGCGACAAGGACACGATTCTGGGCGTCGGCGTCGGTCAATACCCGAACAAGAACGTGCAGGACGGGTTCGTGACCGTGTGGCGGCGCGGAAAGCAGTACAATTTTCGCGCATCACGCCAACTCCGTCCCCGCATCGACGAGGTGAAGATCGGACCGCTCTCGGTCGAAGTGATCGAAGGCCTGCGGCGCCTGCGCGTGCGTCTGGCTGACAATCCTTCCAGCCTGCGGCTCGATCTCGAATGGGCCACCGCGATGAATCCGCACCAAGAGGAACACGATTTCCGCGAAAGCGGCGGTAAAACGGTGCAGGACATCTCCCGATTTGATCAGGCGGGCCGTGCGCAGGGAATCCTTCAGATCGACGGCGCTACGATCGCGCTCGACCAGGAAAGCTGGTGGGGCCATCGCGATCGCTCTTGGGGCACACGCCGGCCACTTCGGACCGATGCCTCGGATACCAAACGGACTGCCTTCGCGCCCTTCCTTTTCAGTTGGTCGGTGGCGCAATTTCCCGAGTACGCACTTCACTGGCGCTTCGTGGAGCGGGGCGCCGGCAAATACAGCTATTTCAGCGGCGAAAAGGTTTTGCCGTTCGGACGGCCGCGTGATCCGGGATGGCTTCTCGACCGTACCGAGCAGGAATTCAGATGGGACCCCTCGGGGCCGGTGCAAACTCTGAAGGGCGGCGACATCCTGCTCTTCTTCAAAAACGGAGAGCAGCGCCATGTGTCATTCGCCACTCACCCGCCCCGATGGCACCTCAAGGGCGGAGGTTACGGCGGATATCGCGGTTGGTACCACGGTGACAACAAAGGCGAGTATTACTGCGAACATGAGGTCTGGGACCTCGACGATCTGGCGACCCGCACGGAAGCAAGTACGCTGAGCGATCACTTGATCGAATGGCGGTGCGGGGACGACACGGGGTTCGGAATCATGGAGTATGGCGTTGGCCCCGGCTACTACAAATACAAGGAGATTCAGCATCAGCCTACTTTTTGAATCGCACGACCACCGGTGCACCGATGGCCGCGCGAATGGAGTGCAAGCTTGAAGGCGCTTGTTATCGGCGGCACCGGACCCAGCGGCCACTTCATCGTCAACGGCCTGCTCCGACGCGGCTACCAGGTCGCGATACTTCATACCGGCCGGCACGAAGTGAAGGAAATTCCGGAGACGGTTGAGCACATTCACAGCGACCCGTTTTCGGAGAACGCGCTAACCGATACCCTCGGCACACGAAACTTCGACCTGACGATCGCAGCCTATGGCCGCCTGCGTCGAATCGCGGAAATCATGGCCGGACGAACCGGGCAGTTCATCTCGATAGGCGGGGCCCCCGCGTATCGGGGATACATGAACCCGGCGACGCTGAATCCTGCCGGCATGCCGATTCCTACCGCCGAGGACGCGCCGCTGGTCTCGATCGAAACCGAGGACCCGAAAGGCTGGCGCGTGGTGCAGACCGAGCAGGCAGTCTTCGACCACCACCCGCACGCTACGCACTTTCGTTATCCGCTCCTCTACGGCCCTTACCAGGTCGCGCCGCGCGAATGGTGCATCGTGCGGCGAATCCTGGACGGACGACCGATAATCATGCCGGACGACGGGCTCACGCTGAATCATTCAGCTTATGTGGAGAACGCGGCCCATGCGGTCCTGCTGGCGGTCGATCGTCCGGAGAAGGCGCGCGGACAGATCTACAATTGCGGTGACGAACGCTTGCTGACGCTTCGGCAGATCGCCGAAGTCATCGCTGACGCCCTCGACCGGCGACTGGAACTCGTTGCGATGCCATGGCGATTCGCGCTTGCGGCGCGTCCTTTGATCTCTCAACCCTGGACCACGCACCGGGTTCTCGACCTTACCAGATTGAAGGCTGACCTCGGCTACGCGGACGTGGTCGCGCCCGAGACCGGCCTGGGATACACGGCCCGATGGCTTCGCGATAATCCTCCGCAACCCGGTGGAGCAGCGGAAAAGATTCTCCAGGATCCGTTTGACTATAAGGCGGAGAGCGAATTGATTGCCGCGTGGCAGGGGCTCTGCGACGCGATGCCGCACGTGAAATTTGAAAGAGAACCCGGCTACACCGCAACCTACAGTGGACCGGGCGGGAAACCCAGAAGCACGCCATGGTCATGAGCATGCTTGGCTCCCTTGAGCAAACCGGGACTGATTGCCGTGATCAGCTACACGAGAAATCCACTCGATACGCTGTTTGCCGCGGGTGGCTTGTGGCCGGGCCCGTTCGCTGCCGTGACCTGTCTCAACCGCCGCGGCCACCGCTCCTGCCCGGGTGAACCCCGGCCCGGTCTGCGCGCGTGGAAGGCAAGCTCTCTGCTCGCTGGAGATTGTCAGCATTCCGTGGTACAGCGCGTTTGGTTCACACCACTGGTTGCCGGACATCGCCAAATGACGCAGCAGGAAAGAGCGGGTTGGAAGATCGTCGCGAGTTTATTCGTGGTCCTGTTTGTGGTCTGGGGCGGTGGAGTTAATACCGGGGCAGTGTTCTTCCCCGCGCTGTTGAAGCACTTCGGATGGACCCGCGCGCATCTCGCCACGCTCGGCAGCGCGGGCGCTCTGGCCGCGGGGCTGGTTGGACCGCTGGTGGGAGGCCTGGTCGATCGATTCGAAGCGCGGCGCGTGATGATGGCCGGGGCCGCGGTCACGGGCCTGGCCTTCATATTTGCAAGCCGGGTTAATTCGTACTTCCCCTTGCTGATCGCGAATCTGGTCTGGGCGATCGGTGTCACCGCGGCAACCATCATTCCCTGTTCGCTCATCGTCTCGAACTGGTTCGGGGCGCGACGCGGTCTCGCACTGGGCGTGACGTTCGCGGGAACTTCGATCGGCGGAATGAGCATGACCATGGTTTCGAACTATGCAATCGCGTGGGGAGGATGGCGGACCGGCTATGTGACGGTCGCGGTGCCGATGATTTTGGTCGTGATACCGCTGGTACTTCTTACGGTGAGATCACGTCCCGAGAGCGAGGCCCCTGCCGCGCTTGCGACCCGACGGCATTCGTCTTTTGTGCTGCCTGGGCTTGAGATCGGCGAGGCGATCCGGACGCGCTCGTTCTGGCTGATTTCGGCGGCGCAGTTCCTCTATGCCTGCTCGATCGCGGGAGCGGGACTCCATCTGATCGCATTTTTGATTGGCGTTGGTTACACCACGAACTTTGCCGCGGGCGTGTTGAGCGCGATTTTTTTTCTCACCTCGGTTGGCAAGCTCGCGATGGGCCTGTTTGCGGATCGCGTCAGCGCGCGGGTCGCGCTCTCCACCAATTTCGCTTTCTCCATGATTGGAACGGCAATGCTGATCGGTGCGGCGCATCCCGGCGCACTGCTGGGGTACGTGGTCTTCTACGGTCTGACCGTAGGCGCGCCGCTGGTGCTGATGCCGATGGTGATGGCCGAGTCGCTCGGGCTTAGGCGGCTCGGTTCGGTGATGGGTATCACGGGAACATTCGCCACGCTCGGCGCGGCGGTTGGCCCAGTGCTCGCGGGGCATATCTTTGATGTAAGCGGCAGCTACCACGCCGCTTTTATCGTGTTTGTCGCGATGTGGCTCGCCGCGTCGGTTTCGATTTTCGGCTGCCAGCCACTGAGCGCGGTGGAAGCGCGGTTGGCCCCGGTCGCTGTGACTGCGGGATGAGCTCCGCTTACGGTCCTTCCTCCCCGGTTAAAGTGCCGCTTCCGTCGGAACCGCGGAGAGATCTTTCGCTCGGGCATTTGGCCCGAGGAGGAGATTTTCAGCGGCTGCCGTTTCCCTGGCTGTGCGGCTTGGTGCGCGCTTCGCCCTCGGGTGCGAGGCCTTCAAAGAGCGGGATTCCGAACGCGCTCTTGCCAAGGAATTCGAGCGTTTCGTCGCTATCAAACGGATGGTACAGGCCGGCGCGCACGTCGCGGAACAGACGTTCCAGCGGCAGGCGCTTGAAATAAGACGAGCCGCCGACCGCGCGGAGCGCAAGATCGACCACCCGCACCGAGTTTTCCACCGCGATCATCCGCGCGGCGACCGCCTTGCGCGACCAGCTGCGCGGATCGTCTCGATCGACTTCCGCCGCCGCTTTCCACATCGCGGCGCGCGCGCCTTCGAGCAGCAAATCCATCTCGCCGACCTTGGTAAAGACGGCCGGCAGATGACTCATCGGATGTTTGAGCGGAAAGCGCTGGCGGTCGCGCATAAACTCCACGGTGAAATCGCGCGCCGCCGCCGCGATACCAATGTAGGGCGCGCCGATCGTGAAGGGCGCCTTGGCAAAGACCTTGGTGACCCGGCCGGTGGGTGAGACCGGCCGCTGCAGCACGATCGCTGCATCGGGCACGAACGCATCTTTCAATTCCGAACTGCGGGAAGCAGTCGCGCGCATGCCCATCACGTACCAGTCGTCCTTGAAGACCAGCCCCGGGGTTTCGCGGGGCGGGATGAAGAACGTAACGATGGTCGGCCCTTGCGGTGCGTCTTCGCAGATTGCTTCGGCGAAGAACAGGTCGAGCGCGATACTCTGAGTGCCAAAGATCTTGCGCCCGTTCACTACCCATCCGCCTTCCACGCGTCGCGCAGTGGTGCGCGGACGGAGATTTATAACCGCGTTGTCGGGCTCCGAACCCGAACCGCCACAAATAAGGCGTTCACCGCTGATGCGGCGCAGCATCGCCTCGACGTTGGGTGCCCTGAATTTCCGATGCAGATCGACGAGCAACCCAAGCGTGTTGAAGTGCATGTTGATCGCAAGCGCCGTCGCGCCGCACCCCTGGGCGAGGCGCTCCTGGGCCTTGATTCGCTCCAGCAGGGTAGCACCGAGGCCGCCCAGCTGCTCGGGAATGATGAGCGTGGTGTAGCGAGTTTCCTTCAGGCGCTCGTAGTTCTCGTAAGGGAACGATCCCTCCTCGTCGTGCTGTGCCGCCCGCGGCGCGAACTCATCGGCAAGGCCCGCGGCGAGGTCGATGAAGCGCTGCTCGCGCTCGGTATTAAGCTGGTTCATCGTTCGCGCACCCTCCGTCGACGACTGGGCTCGTGATTGCTTTACCACAGTTCGGCAAAGTCCCGCACTCCAAACCGACGATCGCGACTGCCCATTAAACGATCGTTCAGCAGGTTTGACAGGCAATACAGGCCTGTCTTAGGTTCTGCACATCCCCGAGTCGGTTTCACGCTCACGGAGGAAACCATGAACCGCGATTTCGAATTCAAGCAGATTCTGCGCGCATACCGCGCGGGTATCATCGACGAAGCGGCTTTCGAGCAGGAGATGCGGAGCCTCGAGAATGGTTCCGCCAATAGCCAGGAAGGTTTCAAAGCATTCGGGCGCAGCTACGCATCCGAGCGCGAGGCGGTGTTGGGCTTTCTCGAGACCGTGAGTGCAGCCGAGACCAACGGCGGTGACGCTATCCGCAAGTGGCTTGAGGTCTGCACGACCGAGTGTATTCGCGGTGGTCTCAAGATGGTTGCGGAGCGCGAGGCGTATCATGGCCGCGCTTTCGAGACTCGACTCAAAGAACTGGGTGGCACCATGCCGGATCGGCAGACCGAGGAATTGCGCAAGAACCTGGCGTACCTGGGCAATCCCAGCATCTCGGACTATCAGAAGCTGCACCGGGGCGCGAGCCGGTTTCCGAACCCCGACGAGACCATCCGGCCGCTCTTTGAGTTTGCTGCGCAGCTGAAAGAGGATTTGCAGACCAAGGAGATGGTGCAGCTCTTTGCCCAGGACGAGCTCTCCACCCTGAAGTGGCAAAACGCGCTCTGCGCCACATTGACCAAGATGCAGGCGGGGAGCTCGAAGGTGGCCGCGAGCTAGTCAGCGAGAAATGGAACCAACCAGGGACGGGCGTCCTGCCCACCCCGGTATTTTCGTTCCGAGCGAGCTCTCGCTTTCCGGCGACTAAAAGTTGCCGTGCCCAGGTGGGTGCGCTTCGTAGTCCGAGCCCGGGGTCGACATCCAGATGCCAGCGCTGCGCGTTGAAATTTCCCGTCCCAGGCCGAAGGAACAAGGCGTGCGCGTCGAGCTCGATTCTAACGTGTGACAGGAGGAAAGCGCCGTGAAGGTCGATGGCAGTTGTCATTGCGGCAAAATCAAGTTTGAGGCGAGCGTCGATCCCGCCACGGTTACGATTTGTCACTGCACTGATTGCCAGAACCTCAGCGGGTCGACACTCCGTGCGAACGTCCAGACGCCGGCGCAGAGCTTCGTTCTCCTTG
>Ga0126378_10001677_pt1 | contig 16397 bp, 15 predicted proteins | sample PanSoiMetPlot_23_FD_92587 | JGI IMG/M metagenome (GOLD analysis project Ga0126378, IMG submission 92587) | Tropical forest soil microbial communities from Panama - MetaG Plot_23 | ecosystem: Environmental > Terrestrial > Soil > Tropical forest > Bulk soil | place: Panama | collected 2016-02-17 | reverse complement strand
GCCGTCGTCGTCAGCACCCGGCGCGTCGCTGGTGAAGTCGAACACATCGAGACACCTGGAGTCCAGGTGTCCGGTGACTACATAGAACCGCTCGGGAGACGCGGTCCCCTGCAACGTGGCGATGTTGTTAGTAATGGACGTCGGCGTCGGGAGCCCGGCCGTCTGCGTGAAGGTCTGCTGCCGGACGGTCATGTTGCCGTTGGAGGCGGCGGCGAGTGACTGCATCTGGGCGAACACCCAGGCGTTGGCTGCGCCGATGCCACGATTCGGGTCGGTCTGGCTCGACAGCGTACTCCTGGTGCCGAACGAGACCAGCTTCTCGATGATGGCCTGGATACGGTTGGGGTCGATCTGAGCGATCAGAGCCCGCAGTGCAGGGTCGAAGTTCCCTGTGTTCGAGGCCGGACCAGTGCTGGCTGATGCGGCACTGGCCGGCGCGATAACCGAGACAACAGGGACCGCGGCGACGGCGGTGGCGGCCGACGCGGAGAGGAACACGCGGCGGGTTGTGCCTTTACGAACATCATTGTTCTCCATGGCTTGAACCAAGCCTCAATCCATTCGGAAGTCAAGCCGCTCCACACTTTCAGCAAGTGTTCAGAAACTTATGTCTCGTGAGCGAACCCCGCCCGGTCCCACCGGGCGCCACCGATCTCCCGATTGTTGGAGCGGACGTGCATCTGTATGCACGAAGTATTCACGTGCGCGTCAATCGAAGGGCCGTCGGAGACCAGCCGCCCAGGCGGCTTCCCGGCATCTCATGGCGCTCTTTGGCCGCCCGGTGCTGCTCCTGCCGGCGGACGGCTAGCCTGCACTTCTACCTGGATGAAAGGTGTTGCTGTGAATCACGCGGAGGCATCCGATCTGTTCAGCCAGGCCGCCTGGGACGAGCGGTACCGGACTCGCGACAAGCTCTGGAGCGGTAACCCCAATCCGTACCTGGTGTCCGAGGCCGACGGCCTGGATCCCGGCTCGGCGCTCGATGCAGGCGCGGGGGAGGGTGCAGACGCGATCTGGCTGGCCGCGCGCGGCTGGCAAGTCACCGCTGTCGACATTTCTGCGGTAGCGCTCGAGCGCGCCGCCGCGCACGCAGCAGAGCGCCGCGCGGACATCGCCGCGCGAATCGAGTGGCGGCACGAGGAGCTGAGCTCCTGGAAGTCAGCAGGCGCGAGCTTCGACCTGGTGTCTGCGCAGTATCTGCACCTGCCGGCTGCGGTGCGCCCGGCCGTCTTCGGCCGGCTGGCGGCCGCGGTCACGGCGGCAGGGACACTGCTCATCGTCGGGCACCACCCGTCCGACCTGGAGACGACGATGCCCCGCCCGCCGATGCCCGAGTTGTTCTACACCGGTGATGACATCGCAGCGCTGCTGGACGCCAGCCAGTGGACCATCGTCACCAACGCAGCGCCGGGACGGGAGGCAACTGACCCGGACGGCAACGCGGTGACCATTCACGACACGGTGTTCCGGGCGACCAGACGGGTGGCTGGCTGACCCGGATCGGCTGGCCGTGCGGGAGCGTCGCGGCAGCTGGCTCTCAGTAGCGCGGCGCGGGACAAGCTCGTTACGAGCGCACCAGGGCGGAGCGCCGAGACCGGCGCGAACCCGCGCGGCTGGAAGTGGAAGTCGCCAGCCGGGAGGCCGCCTCTTGGACTAGCCGGGCCTGCGGATCCAGCTCGAGAGCCACGGCTAGCGCTTCAGCTCCGGATAGCCCGCTCGCATGCCTCGCCATGGCCAGGGTCGCCAGTACGCTGGCACGCCGGCTGGCGGTGGGCGAGCTGGCCAGCAGCGGTGCGCAGAGATCCTCGACGTAGGCAGGCAGCCTCTGTCGCAGGCGCACGACGGCGAGCGTGTGCTGCGCGATCGGGCGGTCGTGCGCGCTGCTGTGCTTGACCACCCAGCGCATCCGGCTGCCTGCCAGGTTGGCGTCGGCGAGCGAAAGGTCCGGGATCGATGCGACGGCCCACTCCAGGGCATGCACGGTGCTGACCAGCCGCTGCGGCGGCGAGTCGGGCAGAGTCACGCGCTGGCGGTGAAGCCAGCGCAGGTCGTCGATGCGGCCCGACGTCAGCAGGTAGCCAGCAAGCGGAGATAGTGCGCGCTGAGCGGCTGGTACCTCGAACTGGATCCCGCGCAGGAAAGTATCGGCGGCATCTGGTCGCCCTTTCCATTCGGTCGACAGCAGTATGCCCACGTCCCGCCCGGCTCGTCGCTGACGCGGCCCGCGAACGAGCCGCGCACCGTCAGACAGGAGACCAGTCCTGCGATTGCGGAACGGCAGCAGGTTCGCTATCCCGTTCACCGCGAAAACCAGAGCGGCCGGATACCGGATTGCGGCGGTTAGCGGCACGATCAGCAGGACGAGAGCGGCCAGGATAGTGGCGGCTGGCCCGGCCACCTGAATGGCTGCACGCCGAGCGGCTGCCGCAGTCTGGCCGTGGAACACTCGACCGTGCAGCCCGAATCCGAGCTCAACCTTTACGCCGCGGATCATGAAACTGGCAACCGGCCTGCCGATCTGGATGCTGATCACCCGGACTCCAGCTAGCCGCGCGGCGAGGACGTGCCCCAGCTCATGCACCACAATGGCGACGAGTAGGTACACGAGGACGAGGGCGTATGCCGCCCAGAATTCGACAGCGCTTTGCGCTGACGGAGCTGGGTGCGTCAGAACGAGTGCCACGAAGGCGGCGGCCAGGTATCCCGCCGTAGCAATGACCACAGCCAGTCCGTAGCCAATCCGCAGCTCCAGGTCCCGGTGATGCATGCGGGGAAGCATAGGGAACAAAGCAGAGGTTTAGCTATATACCGCACTCCGGTCCCGCCCGCGAGACCGGGGACCCGCGGGCAGTGGGACTGCAGTGCGCCCCGGCGGTGACTCGCTGCGGAGCGGTCCCGCTGATCAGGCTGTGCGGGATAGCTGGCGCAGGATCGTGTCGGCGACCAGCTGGGGCGCGCGCACAGTGGGGTAGTGGTCGACTCCTGGCATGCGGATCAGCTCACAGCCGGGGATGCGCGCCGCCGCGGCCTCGTTGCTCGCGATGAGACCGGGGCTGTCTGCGTCCCCGACCATGAGCACAACGGGCACGTGCAACTCGTGCAGTCGCTCGTAGACGGGCTCACCTTCCTGCCAGAAGCGCTGCTGGTTGCGCCACGCGCGAATAGCCGAGCGCATCAGCTCGGTCACCGTCGGGTCGTCGCCAGACCGGCCCCATTGCTCGAGGCTGAGCCGGATGATGGCGTCGACGTCGCCCGCCGAACCGGCCGCCTCGAACTGGGCTTCCACTGCCGGATCTGGCTCCGGATAGGGGTAGCCAGGGATGCCGGGGCACAGCAAGACCAGGGACTTCACTCGCTCCGCCTGATCCAGGGCTAGCTGGAGCGCCGTACTGCCGCCCATGCTGCAGCCCACCACGTGTGCGGCTGTTACACCGAAATGATCGAGCACGCGAAGTGCGTCGGCCAGGAGCGTGTAGTTCTCCGTGGCCTTGGGCGACTTCCCGAAAGCGCGGACGTCGTAGCGGATTGCACGGTAGGCGACGGTCAGTACCGGCCAGAGTGGGTCCCACATGCGGGCGTCCGCGACGCCCTCGTGGAGCAGGAGCAGAGCCGACCCCTCTCCGCCAGAGTCCTCGGCCCAGATCTTGTCGGCCCCGGCGGGCACCATAGTCTGCATGTCTGTGACGCTAGCCGCCGGCCGGCCGCCGGGTCACCGCAATATCGGCAGGCCGACCTCGTGGGAGTGGTTTTGCTGCTGCTATAGCGACAGCGGATTCACGCCCATGGAGCGGGCTCGGGTCATGTCGCTCGTGAGGCCGAGTCGCGGCGCGCAGCCATGACCGTGCGCCGTCATGTCTGCCCGGGAGTCCACCCCGACGACGCCCGTGCGGTCGCTGATGTACTTCGGCGCAACGGCTGGATCATGGGTGCGCTCGGCGCCGTGGACGGCAGCGGTCTGCCGGACGCGTGGGTCGGCGCGGGCGCGATACGCGACGTCGTCTGGGGGGACCGATACGGCCGGTTCGACGCGGCTGACGTCCGGGACATCGATGTGGCGTACTTCGACCCGGCCGACCTGAGCCGGGAACGGGACCTGGCTGCACAGCAGGCGCTCACCGACGTCGCAGACCTGCCGTGGGAAGCGACGAACCAGGCTGGCGTGCACACCTGGTATCACGAGTACTTCGGCGGCCCGCCCGTCGGCGCCTTCGGCAGCGTGCATGACGCGGTAGCGACCTGGCCCGAGCTTGCGACCTGCGTCGCGGTGCGGCTCGCCGGCACCGGCAACGACATCGAGGTCTGCTCGCCACACGGCCTCGATGACCTGCTCGGCGGCGTATGGCGGGTGAACCCGGTGCGCGTAACACCGGATATCTCGGTGGCGAGACTCGCCCGGCAGCGCGTTCGCACCCGATGGCCGGGAGTAACCATCGTGCCGCCAGGCTGAGCGGCCACGTTCCCTTCCCTTGGGTGTTGACATACTGCCCGGATGCAGGGCGGGAACGTCGGCGAGCTGACCCGGCAGGGAAATACCGCTGCCCGGCGGCTGGCGCAGCGGCTCGGCCTGCCGCGCGACGAGCCGGTGATCCTCTCCAACCGCGGGAACCTGCTGCTGCATCTGACTCCGGCTCCCGTGGTGGCGAGAGTGGCGACGCTGACGGCGCGGTCCCGCCGTGACCCGTTCGAGTGGCTGGCCAGAGAGGTCGCCGTCGCCCGCCACGTCGCGAGCCGGGGCGGGCCGGTGGTGGCACCCGCCGACGATGCCGGTCCGCACTGGCAGGACGGCTTTGCGATCAGCCTGTGGGAGTACGTGCCCGCGCCGGCTGCGGTGCCCAGGCCGGCCGCTGTCGGTTCCGCGCTCGCTCGCCTGCATCGGTACGCGCGCGGATGTCCCGCTGAACTTGGCGGTCTCAACGCGGCCGTCGATCAGATCACCGACGGTCTGGCGATGCTGGAGCGCGAGGCGGTGCTTGACACGGCGACGCTCGCGGCGCTACGCGAGGCGCACACGACAGGCCTCGCCGAGATGCGCACCGCGGACGGCGAGCCGGTCGTGCTGCACGGCGACGCTCACCACGGCAACCTGCTGGCCGCTCCCGATCGTGGCTGGCTGTGGATCGACCTGGAGGAGACCGGCCGCGGCCCGGCCGCCTGGGACCTTGCCACGATGGTCAGCCACTACACCGAGGAGGACGGGCGCGAAGCGCTCGATGCGTACGCGGCGGAGTCCGGCATGACGATCCCCGCGCTTGCTCCGTTCCGGCGCGTACGTGACCTGGAAGCTGCCGTGTGGTCGCTGTGCATGGCGCGCCTGTACCCGGCGCGCTACCGCGAGGTGGCGCAGCGGCTGCTCGCGAGTGCCCTGAGGGGGTAACGGGCTCGCTGCGGGCCGTCAGTGTTCGAGCCACGGCGGCCGGCCGTGGGGAGCCTTGTCCTGAGTCCACGACGGTCGGCGGTTGGGAGCTGATGCCGTCGCCGGTAGCAGACCGAACGCGTTTGCGACAGCGACAGCGCCGGCCCTGTTCCGCACGCCGAGCTTTCGGAACAGGCGGGTCTGCACGTTCTCGACTGTCTTCGGCGCTATCCCGAGCAGACGTGCGGTCTGCCGGATCGAGTGCCCCTGAGCGCCGTACCGCAGGATGTCGCTCTCCCGCGCGGTCAGCTCGGGAAGGTCCCCCGTACCGGGCGCCCGCTGATCCCAGCGCGCGCGCACCGCCCCGATCAGCGGCCGCATGGGCAGCGAGTCCACCACGAGGTAGCCCTGGCCTGTCATGCTGAGCAGAGAGAGGAAGCGCTCCGCGATAGCGTCGGCGAGCACCAGCGATGTTGCGCCATTGGCGAGCGCATCAGCCAGCTCGGAGGGGTCGAGCGGCTTGCTGTGCACGAGGATCGCGGGAACGGCTAGCTCCTCGACGATCTTCCAGTCTTCCGCGTCGGGGTCGACGAGGGCGGCAACGATCGGACCGCGATGCCAGCGCGCCCAGTGCGTATGCGAGACATTGCTGCGGTCCTGCACGAAAACGAAGGGCAGTTTGCTGGCGATGAGTATCCGGGTCACTTCATCAAGCGCGGAGGACGACTGGCCCGACACCACCGTCAGCACCGGGAAGTCCTCGCTAGGCGGCTCACGATGCCGCACGGCCGGCCCGGGGTGCTTGTCCAGGATCCCGAGCGAAGCGGCCCTGGAGACCGCGTGCGCGCCGCTGTTCACGTCAAGCTTGGCGTAAATCCGGCGCTTGACGTTCTCGACTGTCAGTGGGCTGATCCCGAGCAGGCTCGCCATCTCCGGCACGCTGTGGCCGGATCCGGCCAGGACGAGTATCTCCAGCTCGCGGTCGGTCATCTCGCCGGGGTTCGACCGGGCCGCGTGGCGTCCTTGTCTGCGTCGCAGCACGGCAAGCACCGCTTCGAGGCCGTGCGACTCGGGCACGAGCGAGGAAACCCCCGCCCTGCACGCGGCTGTTAAATCCGCCTCGACAGCGTCGCGGTACGTCACGATGACGTTCAGCTCGGGGAAGCGCTGCATGAGCTTGTTGACCGGGCGACAGGTCTCGTGGAGGCGCGAGCCGGCGTCGAAAATCACGACATCGGGCTGTCGCAGCTCACACAGCGCCGGCATCCGATCAGGCTCGGCCACCGTGCCAATTACGGTCACGTCGGGACGAGCCGATAGCGACGACGACAGCGAATCACGGAACAGCCGTGACGACGACTGAACAGCTACTTGTACGACACGATGAGGGGGCGAGGCCATTCGCAGCCCATCTGGGTTCGACACTAGGCGGGTTCCGCTCCCGGTTACGGAGTGTACGCCCGGCCGACTAGGTCCTACCGGCTGTTTCCTCTTTGCCCCTTTATGTCTCCCTGCTAGCAGCCTCCTCCCTGCGGGCTCAACCGTCTTCGCATATCGGGCAAAGATGTCTCGGCGCCTACTGACTGCGCAGTCGGCCGCCGCCCGGCCGTCGCTGGACCCGTCAGTGCCGCTGTGGCGGGAGCGCAGCCACGACCGGGTGATCAGAATGGATCTTGCCCACGCTGGAGGCGCCGCCCGGCGAGCCCAGATACGTGAAGAACTCGACGTTGACCCTGTGGAATCCCCTCCACTGGGCTGGCACGTCGTCTTCAAAGTAAATTGCATCGACCGGGCAGACAGGCTCGCATGCTCCGCAGTCGACACACTCATCCGGGTGGATGTAGAGCATGCGCTCGCCCTCATAGATGCAGTCAACCGGGCACTCGCCTATGCAGGTTTTATCCAGTAGGTCGACGCAGTTCGGCGTGATGATATAGGTCATCTCGGTCCTCCTGTCCGGCATGGGCCGCCTGAGGCAATGTCGTGGTCTTCGCTTGCGACAGACTGGTTAATTCGCCGCGGATAAAGCTAAGTCCCTAGTCAATTTCCGCACACCGACGAATACCCCTTGGGGGACATGTGACCCCCGGGGGGGCTGCCCGGGCAGCGTAGCCGCAGGCACCAGGCCTACAGCGTGCTGGGCGAGTCCCCCCGGGGGATTGCCGTCCCCCGAGGGTTATTGGTCCCTATCCGGGCTGGCCGGTGCGGCCCTAGTCTGCCGCGAAGTGAGGAAACCGCTGGTTCCTCCCCATCCGAGACTCGCCTTCATGTCTCGGTGCGTTCCTTCCTGAAGCATGCGTCAGCCAGCTTGTCGTGAACGATTCACGGCCGAACTGCGCAGCAACGGAAATGGCGTGGTTCCAGGCACTACGAAGGAGACGATGTCATGCGCAACCGATGGTGGGTGGTCGCGGGACTCGTGGCGGCGGCGCCGCTACTTGCATCCTGCGGGCTCGGCGGCAGCCCAGCGAGTTCAGCGACGTCCCACCCGCCGGCTGTCGCGTCGAGTCCAGCTGCAGCCGTAGCGGTCGGCTCGGGTGCGATTAAGACGATGAGCACGAGCAAGGGAACGGTACTCACTAATGCTGCCGGGATGACCCTGTACTGGTTCGCCAAGGACACATCGACCCGATCGAACTGCCTTATCCCGTGCAAGACGATCTGGCCGCCCGTCACGATGACGGCAGCCGATGCTGCTGGTACATCACTGCCGCACGGCTTCGCGACAATCACCCGGCCGAGCGGCGCGGTTCAGCTCACCTACGACGGTCATCCGCTGTACACCTACGTGGGTGACAAGGCGGCGGGCCAGATTACCGGCGACGGCATCAACGCCTCAGGCGGTCTTTGGTGGGCGATGACCCCATCCGGGTCTGAGCTTGGCGGAGCACCGGCGAGTTCTGGCGGCTCGGGCGGCTCAGGCAGCTCAGCCGGGACCGGCGGCTCGGGTGGCGGCGGAGGCTACGGCTACTAACCAGCGCCGCGCTGACTTCGGCGTCGATCTCGCCTAACCCCCCTGTCCGGGCCGGCCGCCTGACGGCGGCCGGCCCGGACGCGCATCCGCCTCGCTTGCGTCGTCGAGTTCCGGACGATCGCTTCTGTTCACGGTCAAAAGAACCACTGGCCGCTGGCAAGCGATCCGTATTTGACTTTTCGCAACCAATGGCAGCGCTCTTGCTGGCTAGACCCCCCAAGGGTTTCTTGTCCCCTCAGAGTTTCTCGTCCCTGTGCTCAAGCTGCCTGGCCGCTCTAAGTTATTGACCCAAAGGTACTTAGCTCGATGTGCAGCCGCGCGCCGACATCATTTGCTAACCATGGTGCGCTAACTGTCGGAGGCCACGTGGTAGCAAAGCACCGCAGGTCTGAAAAGCCGTCGCCGGAGTCCGCCGGTCGGCATCACACCGCGGAATACTGGCCCGAGGGGGCCGGGTACGACCGGGGCGCATGGTCGGGGACCGTGCGCCCGATGGCCGGGCGCGCGGCCACCGCCTATCCTGCGTCGGACATTTACGACGACACTCCCGCCGAGCAGGGCTGGGCAGCGGGTCCTGACGGACAGTCGTGGCAGGAGTGGCAGGACTGGGAGGACGGGCCAGATTGGGGACCGGGGCCGGTACTGCATCCTGATCATCCTTCGGCGCCGGTCCCGCGAGTCAATCTCCCGGCCGAGCACCCGTCCGGGCCAATGTGGATCCCTCGTAATCCCGGAGCGTCGGGCCGCGGTCCTCGCGGATCCTCAGCGCCGCCGCCGCGTGGTCCAGGGGGGACGCGCGGCCCGGGACGGCGTGACGCGGTGACAACGACTGCAACCCTCGGCTACCTGTCCGTGCACAGGGAAGTCAATTCCTTCCCGCGTCAGTCAGGCCGACCCGGCCGTCACGCCAGCAGTGACCAGGGGCCAGCCGGCCCCGGGTTGCGGGAACACACCGACAACCGCCGCGATGACGGCCAGTACGGGCCCGGCCCCGGGCCCGCCGCCGACTGGTTCGAGTTCGACCGTTCCCAGGACGAGGATTCGCTGTGGATGGCCGGGCAGGTTCTCACGCTGGCGGACGACAAGGCGGCCCAGCTCGCGGAAGAGGCTCGGTCCGAAGCTGCGGCGGTCCGCGAGGCCGCGCAACGTGAGGCAGCCGCGATCCGCGAGGCCGCACAGCGGGAGACCGCCGAGATGCGGGAGCGCCTGAACTCCATGCTCGGCGAGTTGAGCCGGATAACCGCGTACCTGTCAGAAAGCCTCGTCGAACCCGTGACGGCAGCGGCCGCCCCCGCGATGTCGGCAATGCCGGCCACCGCTCCGGCATTGCCAAGGACCGCTCCTGCCCGCCCGAAATCGGCGCCAGGGCGCGCTAGGCCGGCCACCAGGCCCGCGAAGCCGAGCGTCCGTCCGGCAACGAAGCCAGCCGGCCGGCAGGCTAAGGCCATGCGTAAGTTCACGGCCGCTTTCGCGGTCGTTACCGTGCTTGGCGCTATGGCTGGCGGTGCCGAAGTAGCACTGCATGGTCTTCCGTTCTTTATGTTCCGAGCGAACGGGGCAGGCGCGAGCGAGGTCGGCCCCAGGGAGCCGGCGAACCCGCCCAGGGCCGGCCAGCCCTTCCTTCCGGGTCAGCAGTCGGCTGCGCACCACAAGCCGGGTGCGCATCGCAAGCCGGCCGCACAGCCGCAGACAACCGCGCAGCCTCAGCCAAGCGCGACCACGAAGTGACGGTAACGGAGTACCACCTAGGGACGACGGTGCGCTCAGGACCGCATCCGTCGCGCCCGGTCCGTTATCACAGAGCGGGAGAAAGAGGCAGGAGAAGTGAGCCGACCGGACACGATCCGTCGTTATCCCGATGCGGATGCGGATTACCCTTACGAGGAAGATTTCTATGAGGGTTACGCAGACGATGAGCAGGAAACTACCGGCAAGGCTCCCAAGAAGGCATCGGTCGATGCCTGGATGGCCAAGGACTCCAGGCTCCTGCCTGGCGTCAAAAGGAAGAAGATCGCGCTAGTTCTCCTGGCCCTCCCTGCCCTCCTCCCGTGGATCTTCACACTGCGCGGCTGGCTGTCCCTCAACGAGAAGCTGGTCCTGACCAATACGGAAGCGGACGTGCTGGGGACGGGAGGGGAATATACCTTCCTCATCTGCGTGTCGATTACCCCCCTCATTACCCTGACCGGGCAGCGGTTCTTTGCACCTCTCCGGCGGTGGTACGGAGTTATGTTCTTCGCCATCGGTCTCTCGGACTCGATCACGGCCTCTATTACTGGGGACTTCGCGGGCGGGCCGATCGGCAGAATTTCCGGGCATTCGTTCCTGCTGGCCGGGCTTCTCATCATCCTTCTGGCCGTCCCTGTGGTGGTTACCTCGAATTCCCGGCTGCAGCGGGCACTCGGGAAGTACTGGAAGCGCGTCCAGGGAGTCACGTACATCATCTGGGGATTTATCATCCTTCACCTGGGGCTACTCGACGGACTCCACACGTTCGATGGTCCGCAAGGTGACGGAGATCCGGTCTTCCACCAGCGGCTCTACCAGATTCTGGCCATCAGCCTTCCTCTCGTCATTCTGAGGCTGCCCCCGGTAAGACGCTGGATTGCTCACCAGCGGGCAGTTGGGCAGATGTGGAAGGTGTGGGTCGCCTTCATGCCGCTCTTCACGCTGTACCTCCTCGCGTTCGCATTCGTCTTCAACGAGGAGTTCTTCACCGGATACAAGATCATCACGATGACTCCGCCAGCGAACTGATAATGGCCAGGCTGGCCAGCCCTCGTTAGGTCGAAGCCAGCCGGAGGTGCGTTTTGACGAGCGACTCTTACACCAGGGAAGGCTTGCCCACCTGGGACGGCCTGCCGACCAGGGATAACCTGCCGACCAGGGACGGCCTGCCGACCAGGGACAGCCTGCCCAGCAGAGGCGGCCGGGAACGACGGACCGGGGCCGGATTCGCCGTGGTCGCGGTTCTTTCCGTCGCGGCCACTGCTGCCTTGCTGATCGCTGCGGTCGTGTATTACCTCGGCTCGCCGGGCAGGATCGCGAGCGATTACACGTCAGTCGCCTCGCCCGCTAACCAGGCCATGAGAACCGAACTCGCCAGTTACACCAAGAACCGGGATAGCGGCAATCTCGCCGCGGCGGAGTCTGACCTGACGAGAGAAGCCAGAACGATAAGCTCATTCAACGTTCTGCTCGAGACGGTTACCTTCCCGAGAGCGGCTGCCAGCGCAAGCCAATCGCTCATTTTCGCTGACGATAAGCTTCACAAGTTGATCCAGGCGCAGGCGCGGTCACACACGCTGGGCGAGATGCAGGGACTCGAAGCCGGAGCCAATGCCGCTGCCGTGAACGTGAAGATCAAGGTGGCACGCATCCGCGCGGCCCTGGGACTGCCCCCCGGCAGCGGACCGCTGTATTGATTCCCGGAGCCTGCGGGAAACTCACCTCACGCTATGACCGGCCCTCGCGGGACCAGTCGCGAAACCCCGACAACGAGCCGGAGCAGACCTTCCTATTTCCGATCATCCCGCACCTTCCGCCCGGGCCGGCGTGACAGCGGCGCCGACCCGGACGAGGGTCTGGGCTCCCGCTGCCACGACGAAGCCGCGCACACTCGTGACCGGAACTGCGGCGGATGCCGCATACCAGGCGTCCCCCTCACTCGCGGCAACGGTCCAGCTCCCAGCTTCGGACTCCCGGCCGCTGGCACTGATCACCTTGAACACGCATTTCGTTCCGGCGGCAATTCCGCTGACCTGGACGTCGAGCTGCACCCCCCAGGGCCGTCCCGTATACGTGACGACGGCACTCGCGCCGGTGCGCAAATCGCTTCCGCGCACCGTGGTGGCTCGCGGTGGGGGCTGCGACAGCGGCCGTGGCGGGGGCGTCCCGAGCATGCTGAAGGTCCCGATCGCGCCTACGGCTAGTCCCGCGGCGGTCGCGACGAGCACCCGCGACCACACGCGCAACCTTCTGCGCTTGCGAGCCTCGCTCAGCAGCGACCCGAGAGCGCGGTCCGCCGGTGAATTGCCCGCGTCCGCGCCGCCGGGCTTAACGGAGCTGGCGACGTCGTCAAGCGGAACCCGGCCGAGCAGCGCGGGCAGGCCAGCCAGCTCGACGAGTTGGTTGCGGCAGCTGGCACAGGACGCAAGATGAGTCTCGACAGTGCTCCTGTCGGCGGGCGCAATCGCGCCGAGCAGGTAGACCCCGAGCTCACAACGCACGTCGTCGCATGAGCCGGCACGGGTCAAGGCGCCCGGCCCTTTCTGCCTAGCGGTGCGGTGCTCGGCAGCACGCGCCCGCGTGCAAGCAGCCCGGGTACTGGGCTCGGACTCCGATACCTGGCGTTCACTGCTGCCTCCGTCTGCGAGAGAGCACAGGTTCGGGATGCTCAAGCTGAGGCAGCATCAAGCCACCTCTCGACTTGGGCAGGAAGCTAGACCGCAGTGCGGGAACTGGAAAGGACGGATTCCCCTCAGGGGACGGGGAACCCTTAGGACCCGTCGCCTGGTAGTGGAACCCATCGTGAGCCCTCGAACTCAGATTGTGACACGAATCACGGACGAAAGGCCCTGCCAGCTGGCCTTTCCAGCGCGTTACGTTCCAGTACAAGGGGAGGCGGGACAATGGACACCGAGGCCGATATCGCTTTCACCAGGACGCTCATCGACGACAGCGGCCAGGCAATAGACCGCGCGCTGGCCGCTGGCGACACAAGCGCAGCGCGAGAGCTAGCGACACGGCATCGCGACCTTGTCGCCAGGCTGGCCAGACTCACCAGGCCGCCGCTCCGCGTTGCGATGCGCGATGCCGAGCGACGATGGGCGGCGAGTGCGCGGCGGCCGTAGTGGGCCGACGCACCTGCGACGTCAACGCTGTTGTCCTTTTACAGCGACGGCGTGGATTCTGGCACCTTTGCGGCGTATCCCGTGGCGGACTCGAAGGCGTGGGCCACGGCGAGCAGGTCCCAGTCACCCCGGCGCCTGCCGACCAGTTGGAGACCTACTGGCAGGCCGCCACCGGTGAAGCCGGCGGGCACGCTGATGGCAGGCAGACCGGTCGCCGAGATCAGGTAGCACGATGCCATCCAGTCCAGGTAGGTGTGCAGCGGCCGGTCATCGATCTCGTGCACCCAGTCAAGCGTCACATCGAAGGGAGCCACCTGGCTGACCGGGCAAGCGAGCACGTCGACGTCGGCGAGGAATGCGCTGATCCGGTCGGCTAGCTGCGTGCGCAGAACGGCAGCGCGGCTCAGGTCGGCTGTCGTGAGTTCCAGGCCCTGCTGGATGTTCCAGGTCACGTTCGGGCCAACCAGGTCCGGGTGGCTAGCCAGCAGGTCAGCTCGGAAGGTAGCAAAGGCAAACGCGCGGAATGTGCGGAAGACCTCGTCCGCACCCGACAGGTCCGGCAGCGCGTCGATCAGGTGACCGCCGAGGCCGGCCAGCACGTGCCTGGCAGGAGCAAGAACCTCCAGTACGTCCGGCTCGACCGGCAGACCCAGATCGGGGCTCCAGGCAATCCTGATCCCCTTCAGGTCGCGGTTGAGCAACGATGGAATCTGCGCCGGATCGCCGACAGCCGGCGGCGGATCGTCAAGTGCCAGCGGCACCCGAGGGTCCGGGCCGGCCAGGACGGCGAGTAGCAGGGCGGTGTCGGCGACGGTGCGTCCCATCGGCCCAGACACGCCGAACATGTCGGCGACATCTCTCAACGGCCAGCCGGGGACCCTGCCCGGGCTCGGCCGCAGCCCGACGACGTTGCAGAAGCTGGCCGGATTGCGCAAGGACCCGCCCAGGTCACTGCCGTCGGCCAGAGCGATCAGCCGGGCGGCCAGCGCGGCGGCGGCACCACCGCTGCTGCCACCGGCACTCCGGCCGTGGTGGTATGGGTTGCGGGTGGCGCCGAAGACCGGGTTGACGGTATGGGAGCCTGCGCCGAACTCGGGCACGTTGGTCTTCCCCAGGCTGATCGCGCCTGCTTGCGCCATTCGCTGCACGACTAGTGCATCGCGTTGGGGTACGTGCGTCGCGAACAGCGGCGACCCATAGGTCGTCCGTACTCCTTCGGTATCGGCCAGGTCCTTATGCGCCACCGGCACGCCATGCAGCAGGCCGAGCACCCGGCCGCTCGCCATCGCGTGGTCGGCGGCCGCCGCGCTAGCCAGGGCGGCGTCGAACGTCCGGGTGACGATGGCGTTGATGACCGGGTCGAACGCCTCAATCCGAGCGATGTGGGCGGACACTACCTCGCGTGCGGACACCTCCCCGCGCCGGAGGATCCCGGCGATCACCACGGCGTCCTGCATGCAGAGGTCGGTCACGCAGCCACCGTAGACCAGGCCAGGCGGAGGTCAGTGGTGCTGGCCAGAGCGAGAAGATGACGTGCGCGGACGATGTGCTGCCTGAAAGCCATCCAGGTCCGCGGTCATCAAGCGCGAAACGCTCAGCCACCGGGAGGCAAGAATGATCCGAGCACTGGCAGCAGCAGATTTTTCGGCCTGGAAACAGCTGTGGCTGGGTTACTTGCGCTTTTACCGCGCCGAGATAAGCGACGAGGTCACGGCCGCTACCTTCCGTCGGCTGTGCGATCAGACTGACGGAATGATCGGCCTGGTCGCCACCGGCGACGAGGGCACACTGCTGGGACTGGCCCACTTGGTGTTCCACCCGTCGACGTGGTCCGCCGCGCCTTACTGCTACCTCGAGGATCTGTTCGTGGCGCCGGCCGCGCGCGGGACCGGAACGGCACGCCAGCTACTGGAGGCGAGCTTCGCCGAAGCCGGCCGGCGTGGCGCCGCCCGAACCTACTGGGAAACCCAGGAGTTCAACGCGCCGGCGCGCTCGCTGTATGACCAGGTGGCTCACCGCACCTCCTTCGTCGTCTACGAGCGATAGCAGTGCAGGGCGTTGTGTCGTTGCTCCTGCAACCTGCTGGACTGCCTGACTGCCGAGCGCATGCGCAGTGATAGCAACAGCACACAGCACACATGCGCCTCACAGCATCCGCACTCTTGCCTGCTTGATTAAGGCAATGGCTAATGGAGCCTCATCCGGGACTCTGCCGTCTGGCGGTCCTCACGGTCGCGGATGGCGCGGCCCACCATCGTCGCTGACGCCGCCCTTCGCGTACCGCGAGGCGTTCAGCCGAGCAATGCGCTCGCGGCGCAAACGCCATCTCTCACGTAGTCGGCGGATAACGCTCATCAACATCGCGCGCCCCCCGTCAGAAGTGCCACAACGGTAGTACGGCAAGGACAGCAAGGAGCTGCGGTCTTATGCCAGGAAGCTCGGGCTTCGCATGGTCGTGAATCATTGTGACGCTATGGCAGGAGGAATGGCGTGCCCGGTGTGCCGGCGGGGCTGGATCGGTGGCGTTGCACTCAGCCTTTCAGGGCGGGCTCACGGAATCCCGATGCAATCCTCTGAGTTCTCCCAGCGTTATCCCTGCCGCCAGTTGGTCAGGCCGAGCAGAGTACTCCGCATGCCAGGACTGAGCTTCGGGTTGCGGCGCGCCGTTGCGGCCGCGATTGTCGGGCTGCTAGCGGCATCGTGCACGGCAAGCTCGTCCGCGCCCGGTGCCTCCGGTCATGCTGCCGAGACCGGCATTCACAAGATCCGGCACGTGGTGATCATCATGCAGGAGAACCGGTCGTTCGACTCGTACTTCGGCACCTACCCCGGAGCCGACGGCATCCCTGCCCGGAACGGACAGTTCACCGTCTGCGTGCCTGACCCGCGCACTGGCAGCTGCGACAAGCCCTATCACGACGGCCGCCTGGTCAATGGAGGCGCCGGGCATAGCCTCAGGAACGCCACCACGGACATCGACGGCGGCAAAATGGACGGCTTCGTCAGATCTGCCGAACAGACTGCGAGCCGCGGCTGCTCGGCGCAACCGCCGACGGCAGTCTGCCTGCCGAGCAGCGTTCCCGACGTCATGGGCTATCACGACGCGCGGGAAATCCCGAACTACTGGGCCTACGCGAGCAACTTCGTGCTCGAAGATCACATGTTTGAGCCGGTTGACTCGTGGAGCCTGCCTTCCCACTTGTATCTGGTCAGCGGC
>Ga0126378_10001676_pt1 | contig 16398 bp, 15 predicted proteins | sample PanSoiMetPlot_23_FD_92587 | JGI IMG/M metagenome (GOLD analysis project Ga0126378, IMG submission 92587) | Tropical forest soil microbial communities from Panama - MetaG Plot_23 | ecosystem: Environmental > Terrestrial > Soil > Tropical forest > Bulk soil | place: Panama | collected 2016-02-17 | reverse complement strand
GAAGATGCCAGATGGTTTCCCGAAGGCGTCGTTGTTCTGCTCCCCGAACTCGGTCTTCGCCATACCGGCTGGTATGCGGCGAAATTTGCGCCTCGGAATTGTGCAACGCGCTCAAGCCGGTGTTCCTAAAGTACCTGGCGCACTTTGCGGAGCGGGTGATCTACCTGGATTGCGACATTGCGGTTTTCAGCGCTCTGGATGAACTGGTTGAATTGCTGAGGACCAAGGACCTGGTGCTGGTCCCCCACATGCTGACGCCGCCGCCCCGGCCCGAGCGGTTTGGCGTGCACCCGAATCGCGCCGACGTCTTTAATGCCGGTCTGATCAATGCCGGATGTTTTGGCATCAACCTGCGGAACTGTGGCGATTTCCTGGATTTCTGGGCAGAAGCCAACCTGGCGCCAGGCGCATTCTGCCGCGATGCCGGGCACCAGACCGACCAGCAGCACCTCAATTGGGCTCTGGTGGCGGTACCCGGCGTGAACGTGCTGAAGGACAAGCGCTACAACGTGGCGTATTGGAATCTGCACGAGCGCGACCTCCGCTGCAACGATGACAACGGCCGGTCGTGCCGCTTCGAGGTCGACCATAGGCCGCTCGGATTCTTCCATTTTTCAGCGGTTACGACGTAAACGACCGGCTGCGGATCTCGCGTCATGACGGCCGCCACTCCGTCTACAATATGCCAGCCGTGGCCGAATTGCTCGCCTGGTACAGCGACCAGATCCTTAGGTCCCCCGCCGCGGTGCTGCTGCACGAGCCTTACCGCCTCGACTATTTCGCGAATGGCTTCCGACCCACCCCCTTCTTGCGTGACCTGCTCAAGAAGTACGAAGCTTATATCCAGTTCGACGCGCAGACGCGGGCCGGCGCCGACGCGCTATGCGCCGTATTGATGGATCCGCTTCTAGGCAACCGGCTCGATGCTGCCCCTGGTTGCCGCCGAGATCTATGATGCCCGCCCCGACCTGCGCCTAGCCTATCCTGACGCGCACACATCCGCCTCGCCTCATGGTTTTTGGCGCTGGTTCTGCCGCCATGGATACGAGGAGTATGACATCCGGATCTTGATCGATCGGTTCCGGCGGTCGCTGTTGTGCGGCCCTACCTACCGCTTCGCGGAAACTGTCATCGCCGCCCTGAGCGATACCACTTTGCAGTTTCTTGGGCAGGACCGAATGCTGGCCGCTGGTCGCCTACGAGCGGCGCTGCGGGACGACTTGGCGAACGCCCTGCTCGAAACAAGCGAGGAATGGTTCTTCTTCACCGACCTCGACTCCCTCTTGCAGATCTACAGCAAGCGTCCCGACCTCCAGAAGGCCTTTCCGGATATCATCGGCGCGGATTTTCCGAGGTATCTGGCCTGGGTGGACCGCCATGCCGTGGATGAGCGCGGCTGTTCGCCGACGGCGGCCAAGGCGTTGAGCCAGCACCGGCCGCTGGCCTGCCTCGCGCGGATCTTCTCCTATCTGTCGCGGCGCGAGGATTTGGCTCATTTGTGCCAGAACAGCCTGCTGTCGGACGATCCCGGGCCGATCTTGCGGGAGCTGATCAGGGCGGCGGGAGAGCGGGTCGACTTCGACCTCGATGACGTCGTCATGCTGCGATTCATTCACCAGCATGGGCGGCATTTGCTGGTTCCGCTCTACCTTGAGCTGCCGTCCGTGCGCCGCGAGCCGGTGGCCTCGCGGCTGGCAGGCAGCAACCTCGCGGCGCTGCCGGAGAGTGTGCACGGCATGGCCTGGGCGCGTCGCGGCGCCAAACTGCATGCTTCCTTCTTCGACCCGTTCGAAGCGAAGCTCGAGGCCGAGATGCGCCGTGTCGGCGCCGGGTTGGCATCAGCGCCTTCCGACGTTTTCGGGTTGCTGCGGGCCCGGCGCGGCATAACGCAGTCGTTCGATTTGGTGGAGGCCCTATATCCGAAGGTGGAGGGCCGGCCGCCACACGATGAGGCTGCCGAGCGGTCGGCGCGAGCTCGCCTGGCTGAGCGCAAGTCGCTCCCCAGCGTGAATCTGTTCGGTTACTTCCATTCCGACATCGGCTTGGGTGAATCTACACGCGGGTTGGAGCGCGCGCTGGCACTGCTGCGTCCGGTCAACCGACTGCCCTTATGCACGACGCAACTCTGCGAGGGAACCGAGCTGACCGACTTGTTCCAACGCTTCGACTATCTGGCGGACACCAACGTGTTCGTCTCCTACCCGCATCAGATCGAGGACCTACTGGGCCGCACGGCGCTGGAACAGCGGGCGGGACGGCGTAATGTCGCCCACCCTGCGTGGGAGCAAAAGGACTCCAACCCGTTGTGGAAGAGCGTCTACGACCGTTATGACGAGATATGGACTATCTCGGATTTCGCCGCGACGGCCTTCCGCCGGATGTTCCCGGGCCGCGTCAGGGTCGTGCCGAACGTGGTCAATTTTGAGGACTTCCCACCCTGCGAGGATGCGGCAAGGCGGCGGTTGCAAGGCGAGCAGCTCAACTTCCTGTTTGTCTTCGACGCGAACAGCTCGATGGAGCGCAAGAATCCAGAGGGCGTGCTAGACGCGTTCATCAAGGCGTTCAAGGGGACTCCTCGCGCCGGACAAGTGCGACTGACCCTGAAAATCGGAGGCATGTATCGCCCTGAGCACAGCGCGCGCGTAGAACGGCTGATGGTCGCGGCACAGCAGTCGGGCCTGGCCATCTCCTTCGATGGGCGTCAGCTCGCGCGCAATGCCCTGTTGCAGCTGATTGCCGGGGCGGATTGCTACGTCTCGCTGCATCGCGCGGAGGGCTTCGGCTATACCATGGCCGAGGCAATGTTCTACGGAGTTCCCGTGATCGCGTCGGCCTATTCCGGAAATCTGCAGTTCATGCGACCGGGCAACAGCTTCCTGGTTCCGTGCCGCGAAGCCTTCGTCAAAGAGGCGGACGGCCCGTTCCAACGCGGTTCGATTTGGGCCGAACCAGACATCGATGTGGCCGTCGAGATGATTCGCTGCGTCGCCGATAAGCCGTCGGAAGCGCTTGAGTTGGCCGCGCGTGGGCAGCAGACAGTCATGCGAGAATTGAGCGCGGGAGCCGTGGCCGACTGCATCCGGTCGTTCTTCGGCCAGGCCGGTTGTGAGCCACGCGAGCAGGGTGCTGGTCTTCGCGGACATGTTTCGTCTGAGATTGATGGCATCCGGTTGACCGGGGCAGGTACGCTACCGTTAGAACGGGCGACCGGCAGTGGCCGACTGCGAGGGATCTCGCGCGCCAATGGCGAGCCGTCTAGCCGTGGCCTGCCAGAAAGGCGCGGACCGAAGCTACGACCTGGACGCCCTCGCCGGCAGCGGCAGCCACACGCCTGACCGAGCTGGCGCTGACATCGCCGAGGGCGAAGACGTCCCTGCGGCTGCTCTCCGGACCGGCACAATCCATCACTAGAGGGGACTTTGGTCGACTTGTCTGCGGTGGAAGGTGACCGGGCTGTTATCCTTCATGCGGCTGACAAGGCAGCCCACCAGTCCAAGTGGAGCGGCCATGACTGACCTGACGCCGCCCGCGGATCACTCCGGCCCGTCGCGCGAGAGCAGGACGACGGCCTCGGCATCGCTGAGATCGCTGAGCCGGCCGCGTGCCGTGATCGGCCGCGTCGGGGCCGCGCGCTCCGCCTGGATCGGCCGGAACACCGCCATGGGCGCCTGCACCCCGGGCAGGGTTTCATGGCCGAGCGCCTCCCACTCGGCAGCGCAGTAGTCCGCGAACTCCTGGCTGGCGACGATCGGCGTGCCGAGCTTCTTGGTCAGCGTCTCCAACCGCGCCGCCTCATTGACGGCCGAACCGAACACCGAGAAGGAGAGCCGCTCGGCGAGCCCGACATTTCCGAACATGACATTGCCGATATGAAGGCTGAGCCCGTAGCCGAGCGCTGGCTCCCCCTTCTCCTGGCGCTGGCGGTTGGTTTCTGCCATGCGCTCCATGGCGTCGAGCACCGCGGAGAGCGCCAGCGTACAGGCCTCGCCCGTGCCCTTCTGGTTGCGATCGCAGGGGAAAATGGCGAGAAAGCCGTCGCCGATGAAGCTCAGGATCTCGCCCCCCGCATCGGCCACGGCGCCGGCCGTCGCGTCGAAGAAGGTGTTGAGATTGTCGATATAGGCCTGGCGGCCGAGCTTCTCGGCCATTTCGGTCGAGTTCCTGAGATCGCCCCAGACGATGGCCGCGCGGGTCGTCTCACCGTCGCCGCGCTTGATCTGCCCGGAGAGAACGCGCTCGCCGGCGCTGCTGCCGAGATATGTCGCAAGCGTGCTCTTCGCCAGCCCGCCGCGCATAACCATCTTGCAGGCGACCGCCAGGGAATCCTGGATCCCGAGCAAGGCCTCGATCTCGCCATCTGTGAAGCCGCCGCGCTGGTCGGTCGCCCAGGAGCCGACCATGCCCTGGCCCTTTCCCATCACGAAGCTGCTGGCGAAGGCGAGATAATCGGTCAGCCCCTCCTGGCGCAGCTCCTCGAGGATGGGAAACTCGGCCGCGCCGCCGGTATCGAGCCGCCGGCGCAGGTGATCGAGCCCATGCTTCAGCAGGTGAAAATAGGGGCTTTTGATGAAGCGCTCGGGCGGCGCATCGCCTGCCCGATGCCGAAAGGCGTCGACCCGCAGTCCCCGGCCGCTCCGCCAGGTATATCCCACCCCGCGATAGAGCGGATGCAGCACGGAAAAGGAGAACTGGACCCGTGCCAGCGGCACCCTCGCGCCGTGCAGCCGCTCGCAGGACCCGCGCACGACGGCCTCGAGATCGGCATCCCTCAGCGCCTGCGCCATCAGCCAGTCGGCGGCGCGATCGACCAGTGCCCGTGATGCCGCGCTTGCAGTTTCGCTCATCTCTGCCCTCACTTCGGCGATGTGCCGCCTAGTCTATCTAGGTGCAGACCGCCCGACTATCGAGGGCAGGCCGGGGGCGGGCGAGACCGGGCCCCGATGCTCCTGATTGATCGCAGCCGCCAAGCTGGCCGCCGCTCTGGAACCTTGAACTCGGAAAAACCATTCATCGATACCGGATCATCATCAGGGAGCCAAAACTGGCGGGGCGATGCTGGCCGAATCGTCAACAACGGAGGATCCAATGGCCTATCTCGACGTGAGCCCCATGACAGCCGCGCTGCGCACCACCCCGGAAATGTTCGAGATGGATCACGGCTGGCTGCATCACCTTCCCAGCCATCACAGGTTCAGCTTCGGGCCCAAGGGCGATGTTCAGCTGAGCGCGCAATGCGACTGCTCTCTTCTGGCCATCAAGCCGGACCAGGAGGCCGAGCTTGCCGTCGCCTTCGGCGAGTGGCGGCAAAGCTACTGGCGTGCGATCGAAATCAACTGGGAGTTCGCGGCCCATTTCGCTCGTCCCAGCGCCTTCAGGCGCCTTCTGATCGCCCTGACGGGGGCCGCCCATCGCCGGCTGATGCGCACCGCAGCCAGCCGGGCCCATTATCATCCTGTGCCGCGTCGCGTCGCGGCGAGCTGAAAGGATCCCGGCCGGCGGCTCCCGCGGGCGGGGTGACCACCCCCAATCGGGCGCCACCGGCCGGACCTGGGGGCGCGGAGCGGGGGCGGGTTATCGCATTTGCAGCCTGGCCGCCGTTCTCTCGCCGGTATGACGGGCAATAGAATCAGGGCTGGCGGGTGAGGCGGGCGCAGGTCGTCTTGAAGTTCTCGCCATGCTCCGAGTAGCAATAATCCAGGGTGTTGTTATCGAGGAGATTGAAGATATAGGTCCCCTCGGCGTCGGAGCCCATGATGGTTTTGCCACCGGGCGTGAAGGCGCCGGCGAGATCGTCATGCATGTCGCCGGGCGGGGTCGACCAGTGCATCGTGCCCTTGAAGGTCAGCCCCTGCTGCTCGGCGACGACCAGCGTCGCCGTGCCGTTTCGATAGCCTTCCTTCTCCGCGATGCGCTCGCGATGGCCCGTCCATGTTCCCTTCAGGGAAAGCTCGTCCGCGGCGGCGGAGAGCGAGATCAGGCCGGCAGCCACCGCCGCGAGCAGCGCGATGAGTTTCGTGGACATGTTTCCTCCCCTGGTTGGCCAAGAGTTGAAAGATTATTGGTTGAGGTGATCGACGACAATGAGCAAGCACGCGGGCGCTCCCAAACCGGACCTTCATTCCTGGCCGGTACCGTCGCTTCTGGCCGCCAGGATAGCCGCCACGCGAGGGCCGTAGATGAAGGCATTGGTCTCGTCGTCTGCGAACTGATGGGGGAGGCTGTCGTAGCTCAAGAGCGCTGATATGCGCGTCCGGCTTCCCTGCACCTCCGTCACCCGGTGCATGGCGTAGCGCCCCTTGAAGATCGTCAGGGTTCCGGCGCTGCGAGGCAGCCGGCACACATCGCCATAGTCCCCGGCAAAGAGCTTGCCGACAGACTCGAAGTTCTCATCGCCCGGGGAGCGGATTCCTGGCGCGTACTCGAATTCGCCGCCGGCCTCAGCGGGCTGGAGCAGAAGTGTTACCGTGAACTCGTTGTGGTCGTAGTGCCATGGTTGAAGATCCCCCGCCTTCAGATAGGTGAGGTTCAAGGCCAGGAATGGATCAGCAACGCGATAGAGGGCCGGGAGGTCGACGACGCGGCGAACGAACTCCGTCAGGGGATCCCATTCGTAGAGCCGCTGAAGGGCGGCGGATTTTGGAATCGCGTCATTGGCAAGCTGAGACATCCTGAGGGCAAAGAAGGCCCGCATCGGGTGGTCGGGCGGAAGGGCCGGATCGTCCTTGGTGAAGTAGGCATTGCGCCGCGTGTTCTTGTCATAGGCCAGAGGTGCCAGTCCCCAGGCTTCCGCCGCCAGGCGGCCGACGATCTCGTGCCGGATAAAGCCCTGGAGATTACAGGCGCCGGTTTCCGCGAGCATGTCGCGGCACCGTGCCACGAATTCCGCATTGCGGCTGCCGACCAGATCATGGAGCGGAAAGCGCTCCAGATCGACATAGAGGGACGGATCGAAGGCTGCTTCCGTCATCTGCATGGCTTCCTTGCCGGGACCTCGGCTGGGAGCATAGCCCACAAGTCGGCGGGCGAGGGGCCAGGATTCTGGGATCTATGGCAGGTAAACGGTGCACGGCTCGCCGTCCCGACGAACGGGAATGACGGACTGCCGGAATGCTCGGGCCGGCTGGGCGGGCGCTCTAGCGGTGGTTCGCCAGAAAGGCGTGGATCGCGGCCACGACCTGGGCGCCTTCGCCCACGGCGGCGGCCACGCGCTTGACCGAGCCCCCGCGGACATCGCCGATGGCGAAGACGCCCTTGCGGCTGGTCTCGAGAGCGGCGCAATCCTTCGACAGATCCTCTCCCGTGCGCACGAAGCCCTTGTCATCGAGCTTCACATTGCATTGCGAGAGCCAGTCGGTATTGGGGGACGCACCGATGAAGAGGAAGAGGTGGCGCATCGTCCGGCGGGTCTCCGCGCCGCTGCCGCGGTTGCGCCAGGTGACCGCGTCCAGCTGGCCATCCTTGCCCTCGAGGCGGATGACCTCGCTTCCGGTCACGACCTCGATATTGGGCTGGGCGGCGATCCGGTCGACGAGATACCGCGACATGGTGGCGCCGAGATCGGGCCCGCGCACGAGCATGGTGACCTTGCGCACCCGCGAGGCGAGGAAGACCGCGCCCTGGCCCGCGGAGTTGCCCGCACCCACCAGCCCCACCTCCTGGTCCGCGCAGAGCTTCGCCTCCAGGGGCGAAGCCCAGTAATGCACGCTGCCCCCCTCGAACTCGTCGAGATTGTCGAGCTCGAGCCGGCGATACTTCGCGCCGCTGGCGATGACCACGGTCCTGGCCGAGGCCGTTTCCTCGCCGATGGTGAGCCGGAAGCGGGCAAGGCCGCCGGGCGGCGCGTCGGTCATGGTCACCACCTCGTCCGGGATGGCTATTTCCGCGCCGAACTTCTGGGCCTGGTTGTAGGCGCGCGCCATGAGCGCGATGCCGGTGATGCCGGTCGGGAAGCCCAGATAGTTCTCGATCCGCTGCGAGGCGCCGGCCTGGCCGCCGAAGGCGCGGCTGTCCAGCACCAGCACCGAGAGCCCTTCGGAAGCGCCATAGACGGCGGCGGCCAGCCCCGCGGGCCCGGCCCCGACGATGGCCACGTCATAGACCTTGTCGGGATCGATGCGGGCGACCAGGCCGATGCAGCGCGCGAGCTCGTTCTCCGTCGGCCGGCGTAGGAGCTCGCCGTTGGGGCAGAGGACGATCGGGAGCTGGCCCTCGGCGAGATGGAAGCGTTCGACGAGGTCGCGCGCCCCTTCCTCTACTGCCGGGTCCAGGATCTGATGGGGATGGGCGTTGCGGCGCAGGAAGCTCTCCAGCCGCAGGACGTCGCCATCCTCGGCATGGCCGATGATGACGGGCCCGCCGGCGCCGACCTCCAGCAGGGCCACGCGCCGGAGGATCAAGGCGCGCATGAGGCGTTCGCCCAGCTCCGCCTCGGCCACCAGCACGGCGCGCAGCTTCTCCGGCGGTATCACCACCGCCTCGACCTCGGTCTTGGCAAGGCCATCCACCAAAGCGGGGCGGCCGGAGAGCTGGGCCAGCTCGCCCAGGAAATGTCCCGGCCCATGATCGGTGATGGGCATCGCAGCACCCAGCGCCTCGCGCCGGTTCACCGCCACCACCCCGCTCAGGATGACGAAGATCCCGGGGCCCCGCTCTCCGACCTTGATCAGATGCTCGCCCACGGCGTAGCGGCGCAGGGTGCCGAAGCGTCGCAGACGGTCCAGCTCCGCCGGCGTGAGCTCGGGAAAGATTTGATCGCCGCGGGTCCGGAAGATGGTGGGAAGCATGGCGAAACTCTAGCCCAAAGCGGTGCGGCGGGGCGCCTCATTTCTTGGTGGCACCCTCGCGGAGTAGGGGATTGCCAGCTGCTGGCCCGCTCATCCGAGCGTCTGTCGGCAGCACCGACAAGCGCCGGATGTGGTAGAATCGTTCCCCTTGGGACCGCGATCCCGCGCGCCTCCAACGACGCATTTGGCTGACAGAATGCCGAGCACCGAAGAGTTCGACTTTGCCACGCTCCGCGCCGAAATGGTCGAGATCATTGCCATGGAGGTGCGGCTCGTCTCGGCTCTGATCGGCAGGGATCGGTTTGACGATCGCGTCATGACGACGATGGCGTCTGTCCCTCGGCATGACTTCGTGCCGACGGAGCTCCGCGAGCTGGCCTATCTCAATGTGCCGCTCCCGATCGGCTTCGGCAAAACGATCTCCCAGCCGTTCATCGTGGCGCTCATGACCGAATTGCTCGAGATCGACGAGATGGATGCCGTTCTGGAGATCGGCACCGGGCTCGGCTATCAGGCCGCAATTCTCGCCAAACTGGCGGACCGTGTTTACACCATGGAGATCATCGAGGAGTTGGCACAAGAGGCCCGCAAGCGGCTTGAGGGGCTGGGCTACGGGCATATTGAATTCAGGATCGGCGACGGCTCTCGCGGATGGCCGGAGCATGCCCCATACGACAAGATCATTGTCGCGGCGGCACCGGAGACGATTCCTCCGCTGCTGCTCGATCAGCTGAAGCCGGGGGGCAGGATGATCCTTCCTGTGGGGAGCGACGACGAACAGCACCTGTACTTGCTAATCAAGGGACATGACGGCCAAATCCAGGCCAGGAACGTGCTTCAGGTGAGATTCGCCCCACTCGTTCGCAGTCACTAGACCGGCCTGGCCTCGGCGCCTTTCGGTCGGGCGGCAGCTGCGTGGGGACCAGTCCGGACCGCTGTCACGCGAAAGGTAGGATGGGCTCATGATCGCAAAGCCCGATCTCATCCTCGTCCGGCTAGCGTCTGCATTCGTCCTGATCACGGGCTTGATCCTCGCTCAACATGCCAGGGCGGCCGATGTCGTGCTGGTCCCCCGGATCGAAGGACAATGGTGGCGGATTTCCGGGAACCCGGATCTGGGTCGGTTCACGACGGACCGCCAGCAGCCCGTCGACTTTGCGATCTGGCAGGCAGCGGACGGGACATGGCAGCTATGGTCCTGCATCCGGTCGACGGCCTATCCCGGATGGACACGCCTTTTCTATCGTTGGGAGGCCAAGCGGCTGACCGATCGCGACTGGCGGCCGATGGGAATCGCCATGACCTCCGATACGAAAGTGGGGGAAGTCGAGGGAATGCTGCAGGCGCCCTATGTCATGCGGCATCAGGGTCGATACCTGATGTTTTATGGTGTAGGCGATCATATCGCGCTGGCGACAAGCCAGGACGGCAAGCTGTTTCGCCGCCGGCTATCGCCGAGCGGCAAGGTCGGCATGTTCTCCGACGGGTTCGGCACCCGCGACCCGATGACGATCCGTGTCGACGGGTTGTTCTACACCTACTATTCCGCAAACCCGGGCACGAGATTCGAGGCAAGTGATTCATCGGCATCGAACCGGGCGTCCTTGCACCTCATGCCAGATGCCGTCTTGATGAGAAGCTCATCGGATCTGTTGCACTGGAGCGATGCGAAAATCGTCGCGGAAGGCGGCGACGCCGGAACGGATAGCTGCCGAATGCCCGTTCGTGTATTACCAGGAGAAGTCGGGATATTATTATCTCTTCAGGACGCAGCGCTACGGCGGGAATGCCGAAACCCGCGTCTATCGCTCGAAGGATCCCACGGACTTCGGGGTCGATGACGATCGCTACCTGGTCGAAACGCTTCCCGTGGCGGCGCCGGAAATCGTTGAATCACATGGCCAGCTTTATATTGCCGCCTTGCTGCCGAATCTGGAGGGCATCGAGATCGCGAAGCTGGGCTGGGAGCGGAAGCCGTAAGAGTCGACGAGGTTGCGGCGCCGCCAATGAACGGCTGAGTGCGGCCATGGAGATCCGACTGATAGACACGAATATGAATACGCTGTCTCGCCGTAGATTCCTTCAAATCATGGATAGCCTCGCCGCGTGCCTGCCAGCCTCATCCCTCGCCGGCAACGCCCTGGCCGAGGCCGGACTGGGCAGCGTTGCTTCCTCTCGTGGGCTCCTATACGGAAGCGTTGTGCGCGGCACCTCCTTGATGAATGACCCAACCTACGCCGCCGTGTTCGCCCGCGAATGTCGTCTCGTCGTCTCGGCTTTGGAGATGCAATGGCGTGGCGTGTCGCCGACGCCGACCTCAACCAACTTCTCTCGGGCCGATGCGGTCCATGCCTGGGCATCGAAACATGACTTCAAGTTTCGGGGCCATGCGCTGGTTTGGCACGGCCAGGTACCGACCTGGTTCGCCGAAGTGCCTGACGGGGATGCTGCAATACGAGCGTTGCGGGACCACGTCCATGCCATGTGTAGCCACTTCGCCGGTCGCATCCACTCCTGGGACGTCGTCAATGAGGCGATCCAGATGGGCGATCGCGTTGACGGCCTGCGCGACACCGTCTTCTTGGAAAAGATCGGACCCGACTATCTGGACATTGCCTTCCGCACGGCTCGGGAGGCGGACGGGCAGGCGCTCCTCACTTTGAACGAGTTTGGCCTGGAATATCACGATGGGGATGGACGCCGTCGCCGGCGTGCAATGCTCGACATCGTGGACGGATTTCGGCGCAGGAACACGCCGATCGACGCTATCGGCATCCAGAGTCATCTCGCCACGGATTACAACTGGAAGCTCGATGATCGGAGCCTCGCCGATTTCCTCAAGGAGATTTCGGATCGGGGCCTCAAGATCATGGTCACGGAGCTCGATGTCGTCGACCGCGGATCTCCGTCGGATATTCCGACGCGGGACGCGGAAGTCGCATCACTCTACAGGCGCTACCTCGACGTGGTGCTGGACAACCGGGCCACCATCGGAGTCGTCACCTGGGGACTAACCGACAAGGACAGCTGGATTACGCGCGGAGATCGGCCGGAGTTCCGTCGGTCTGACGGCCTCTCGGCCCGCCCGCTGCCGCTGGATGACCGCTTTCGCCGCAAGCCGGCCTACGACGCCATTGCAGAGGCATTTCGAGCGGCGCCCCTTCGATGAGCCGGGGCTCCGCTTCAAGCCGCCTTCATATGGACACGCGCCCAATCCGCGAAGTTCGTGAATCCCTCCGGGACGAGGGCGCGGGCCGCGGCGATGTAGCGCTCGCGCTCGGGGCCAAAATAGGTCTGCTCCGCAAAGTACTGCAGCATTTCGCGAATCTCGGAGGCCCCCGGGTAGAAGCCGTCATAGACGGCCGGAGGGACCTGCATCACCTGCAGCTTGTGCCCTTGCTTGTTCAGGATCTCGACGAAGTCGTTGAAGGAATAGAGGCCGCCGCACACGCCCAGATAGCTGCCGTCGGGCAGGCGGTCGCCGGCCGCGAAGGCGGCGGCAACGGCGCGGCCGACCTCGGTGGCGTTGCCGGCGTGGATCATGCGTGCCGTGGGATCGATCGGCACCGTCCAGCCGCGGCCGCCATTCGGCAGATTCTCGGGCGCCATCATCGTGAGGAAGTTCTGGTAGTACATGGGCGCCATCACGAATGTGTGGTGCGCGAACCCGGCCGCCTTGACGGCCGCATCGACCCGCGCCTTTCCCGTGAAATGGACGACCTTGAGGCGCCCGCCGGTCAGCCTCTCGCAGTCCGGCAAGGTGGACCAGATCAAGTGCTGGACCCCGGCGGCGCGGGCGGCGTGCACGGCTGCCGTGCCGATCTCCGTCTCACGCGGCGCCTGCGCCGGCTCCCAGAAGTTGGTCACGACGAAGGCACCATGCGCCCCCGTGAGTGCGGAGCGCAGACTGCCCGGGTCAAGCAGATCGGCCTTGACCACCTCGACTCCCCGCACCGCCAATTCTCGCGCAGCGTCGCTGGCGGGATTGCGGCTGGCGACCCGCACCGCGAACTTGCCCGCGTCCAGCAGGGCGTCCACGACGCCACCGCCCTGCTGTCCAGTACCGCCGAGGACTGCTACCACTGGCTTGGTCATCATCATCGTCTCCTTGCGTCGTAGACCCGCGATTGAGCGGGTCCGTTTCTCGACAGAGCAGCCGTCAGTGCGCGTGCTGACTAGCGGTCGCTATCGCAGGAGCGCGGCCACGGCGAGCATCGATGCTGAAGCTGCCGGCGCCGAAAGCGGCAACCTGCAGCAGGCCTCCCGCCATGGAGATGTTCTTCAAGAAATGAAGCAGTTGGTCCTGATCTGCGAAATTGTGGTGGAAGGCCAGCGCGGCGGCAACGCTGAAGATCGCGAGGACAAGTCCGGCCAGCTTCGTCTGAAAGCCGAGGATGAGAAGAATTCCTCCGCCGACCTCGACGGCGATCGCGATCAGATAGGCGAGCGATGGGAAGGGCAGCCCCGCCGCTGCGATGTAGCCCTGGGTCATGGCGGGGGCGAGGATCTTGCCGATACCGCTGTAAAGGAAGATCACGGCAAGCAGCAGGCGGCCAAGGGCCGCGATATGAGCCGATCTGGCAGTCATTTTCAGTCTCCCGATGGTTGGCACCTATCCATATAGGTCCTTCATCCTCCATCAAAAAAGTCGTAAAGAATTGGACGTAACGTTCAAGGAATCTGAAATGAGAGTACCCGGCTACCCGACCATGGATCAGCTCCGCGCCTTCTTGGCGGTGGTCGAGACGGGCAGCTTCGCTGCCGCGGGGCGGCGCCTGAAGAGGGCCACCTCGGCGGTGAGCTATTCGATCGCCGGTCTCGAGCGGCAGCTCGGTGTTGCCCTCTTCGACCGTGAGCGCACCAAAAAACCCGCGCTCACCGAAGCGGGGATCGCCGTCCTGTCCGAGGCCAAGACGCTGGCTCTCGGCGTCGACAATCTGAGGGCCAAGGTCAGCGGCTTGAGGACGGGTCTGGAGTCCGAAGTGTCACTGGTGGTCGACGTGATGATGCCGGCCGCCCGTCTGGTCGCTGCAATGCAGGCCTTCGAGCAGGAATTCCCGACGGTGACATTGCGGCTGCATGTTGAGGCCTTGGGCGCTGTGATCCAGCTCGTCCACGCCGGTGTGGCCCATATCGGGGCCAGCGGCCCGCTTCACGTGAACATTGCGGGCATCGAGAGCATCAAGGCCGGCGGCGTGCAACTCGTTCCAGTGGCCGCACCCGGTCATCCCCTGGCGGCAAGTCCCGCCAATGCGCCGGGAGCGGCGCGAAACCATGTGCAGCTCGTTCTCACCGATCGCTCGAAGCTCACGGGAGATCGCGAGTTTGGCGTCATAGGCGTCAAGTGCTGGCGTCTCGCCGATCTGGGCGCCAAGCACGCCTTGCTCCTGGCCGGCATCGGGTGGGGCAACATGCCCGAGCCCATGGTTCGCGACGATCTTGCGGCCGGTCGGCTGAAACGACTGGATCTGCCGGAGGGCCCTGGCGGCTCCTATGCCCTGCAGGTGATCTACCGGACCGATACGCCACCGCGGCCCGCGGCCGCCTGGATGGTGAGCCGTTTCTCCCGGGAAGCGGACTGAGGGGCGTAAAGCCCGGGCAACCGGCCTGCGGCTCAGCCGCTATGCGTCTCCGGGTTGGCCCCGAAGGCGGGCGATACCGGCGCGCGGCGCCGGTTGACGACCATCCGCTCATGCAGGCGGGCGATCGTGCTGCTGCCGGTCCGCAGGAAGAGGAACGGCAGCAGCCCGTGCACCAAGCACGCGAGGCCGCCGAGAATCATGCTGAGGCCGAAGCCGCTCGCGGCGACGAGATGCTCGCCATAGGTCTCGCCGACCGATGCCGGGTGATCGATGAAGGGGTTGCTCGACATGCGCGACTCGCCATGATTCGGTTCGCCTTTCTTGTAGGCCCGGGCCGCTGGTAATTTGTTCCAAATTTTCCCGTCTTTTCCCGATTTTGTGGAATTGAATTCCCTTTTTGGACCAAACTAGAGTATTTAATACCCATGGCCCTGGACGGGTTCGATCGTCGGATTCTCGCCCTGCTGCAGCAGGACGCGGCGCTGCCCATCGCCGAGCTTGCCGACAAGGTCGGCCTTTCGCCCTCGCCCTGCTGGCGGCGGGTGCAGAAGCTCGAGGCTGAGGGCTATATCCGCGCGCGCGTGGCGCTGCTGGATGCGCGGAAGATGAATCTCGGCGTCACGGTCTTCGCCGCCATCCGCACCAACCAGCACAACGCGAAATGGCTCGAGGCTTTTTCCAAGGCCGTGGTGGGAATTCCCGAAATCCTCGAGGTCTATCGCATGAGCGGGCAGATCGACTACATGCTGCGGATCGTGGTGCCCGACATCGAGTCCTATGACCATGTCTATCGCCGGCTGATCGGGGCCATCGAGCTCTATGACGTAAGTTCGACATTCGCCATGGAAGTGCTGAAGTCGACCACCATGCTGCCGGTCGACTACGCCTGAGGGGGCGCGGAGCGGCTGCCGATGCCGTGGAGCGTGAGCCTGGAAGCGGGCGGGTGCAGACCGGACCCTTCGTGAGTGCGGCTCGGTCCGGCTCCGGGGCGAGGCGATTGGCGCGGCTCACCTCCGCGCCGGCGTCATGGGGGAGGGGGCGACTGCACCGGAGTAAGCATACGCCAGTCTCCGGCGGCGCTCTGCGCTGATACGCTTCCCGATCGTCGCCTATTGCCACGGGCGAGATAAATCGCGCCAAGGCCTAGGCCTCCCTAGCGATTGGAGATCAGAACCTATCCGGTCGCACAGTATCGGGCCGGCACCGAAGCAGCGATCATCCGCAGGGCCTCAGCCAAGTTAGCCGACACGACGGCTTGCCCGGGCGCCGGGCGCCCACAACCGGGAGGGAAGCTCCCAAAGCTCGACCCAACTTGGCGTCGCCACAACAGTCGAGCAGCTCTTGCGGCACTCGAAATGCAGAGGGTCCAAAGGATGTATGAGTGCCAAGGCCCCGTTCTCATCGGGCAGCCGACGCAACGGCGGCGACAGCCGTAGCCGCCATGGCCGCCGGAACGGCTAAAGCTGCGGAACCTGCCATAAGTATGAGGCCACTCATAGGCCTGCTGGGCGTGCTGATCGCTGCAATGAGCAGCGAGTTCAACGACATGGTTACGTCAGCCACGCTCGTCGATATTCGAGGCTCTCTTGGAATCGACTATGATGCTGGCACTTGGATCGAAAGCCTATACAGCGCGGGACTTGCCATCGGGATGGCTTTCGCCCCGTGGTGCGCGGTGACGTTCACGCTTCGCAGGTTCACCCTCTGCGTCGTCGCTGTCGTCGCGGCATCAACCCTCCTGATCCCATTGGCGCTCAACCTGCAGGCGGTCCTGATTCTGCGCGTGATCCAAGGTTTCGCCGGCGGACTCACGATCCCGCTTCTCATGACGACGGCGCTGATGGTCCTGCCACCACGGATCCGTCTCTATGGCCTGGCCGTATACGGACTGACAGCGACGTTCACATCGCCTTTCAGTGCCTCGCTCGCTGCGCTCTGGACTGATGTCATCGGCGACTGGCACTTCGTCTTCCTGGCGACCCTCCCTTTGCGCGCTCTAGCGTCTGTGCTGGTATGGTACGGCATGGAGCCCG
>Ga0126378_10001675_pt1 | contig 16399 bp, 14 predicted proteins | sample PanSoiMetPlot_23_FD_92587 | JGI IMG/M metagenome (GOLD analysis project Ga0126378, IMG submission 92587) | Tropical forest soil microbial communities from Panama - MetaG Plot_23 | ecosystem: Environmental > Terrestrial > Soil > Tropical forest > Bulk soil | place: Panama | collected 2016-02-17 | reverse complement strand
GGGAACCGCACAAACACCTCGCCGGGCGCGCCAGGCGTGGTGTGCACCACGAACCCCGGTGGCCAGCTGCCCGCCTGGTGGTTGATGTCCGGCACGCCAGAGGGGGTGTTCACGTAGGCGAACCCCCAATTGTCCGGGACCGACGCCTGCGCCGCCGGACTGGCCCAGACCAGGCCGCCCGCACCCAGGAACGCCACCGTCGCGATCAGCCATCGCACGCGCGCCCACAGTTTCATCGCAGCCACACCCCGTTCGCCATAGATGCTCCAGCGTCTGCCAAGAAGAGTGACACCGCCAGATCCTGATACACAGGCATCCTCGCTGGCTGGCCACGCGGGCGCCCAGGGCTGGTCAGAAGCGGGCCGGCGGCTTGGCTGACGAGGACGTGGGCATCTCGGCCGCCGCCCGCCCGGCTCCGTGCCTCCGCGACCTCCTGCTTCAGCGCTGGCGGGGTGGATCGGTTAGTCGTCGCCTGCCAGTCGATCTGCTCGAGTATCGGTCCCTGTGTGTCCTCCCCCTTCGGCATGGCCCGGGACTGCCGCTCCGGGGCCTTCACCGCCGCGGCCGTAACAACACAGGCCATAGACGGGCCGAGTGTTTAGCTCGAAGTAACCCACCGTTGGAGACGAGGATGGATTCGGGCCAAAGAGTGGCATTTCCCGGGAGCCGGACATCAATTCGGCTCCGAGGCACAGGGAGGAGCCACCGCAGGCTTTCGGCGACGGCCGCGCGCAGTCCTTCCCGCTGCCAGTGCTTGATGATCTTGTGACAGAACGCAGAAACCCGGGGAACCGCCGCACCGTCGCGCCGGTCACCGTTGGGGTGGATGCTTTTTCCTGGGTGCGCTCGAACCCCGGGCACCGCTGACTACGCTTTGGCCAGCATCTTTACGCTGAGACCCAACTTGGGAGATGCAAAGCTGCAGGTCGCGGGCATCGGAGTGCAACTCCTCCCGGAGTTTCCAGTTAGCCCATGTCTGTTGCGCCGTGGACTAACCGGGAGCTGCCCAATGGAATCTGCCGAGACGACGTCCGCTCCGCCGGTCCCGGCGCTCAGGCGCGAATCGGTGGCGTTGCGGACGCGCCGTCTGGCCGCCGCACGCCGGCGGGCCACCGCTCTGCTTGCGGCGGCAACGGCTCTGTTTCTGGCGGTGACTGCGGTCGGCGTCCATGGGACGTTCCTCGGCTATGTGCAGGCTGGCGCCGAGGCGGCCATGGTCGGCGGCGTTGCGGACTGGTTCGCGGTGACGGCCCTGTTCCGCCGACCCCTGGGCCTGCCGATCCCGCATACCGCGCTGATCGTCGAGCGGAAGGATCAGTTCGCCGCCACCCTTGGCCAGTTCGTGCAGGAGAACTTCCTCAACGCCGAGGTGCTGACCGAGCGGATCCGCGCCGCTCGCCTGGTTCCCCGCCTGGCCGCCTGGCTGGCCGACAAGGACAACGCCGCCCGCTTCGCCGGTCATGCCGCTGATCTGGTGGTCACGGGAGCTGAGGCCCTGCGTGATGAGGATGTCCAGCGCGTGCTGACCGCCGAACTGACCCGGGCGCTGGACGCCGTCGAGGTAGCGCCGCTGGCCGGGCGGGCTCTGCGGGTGATTGTCGCGGGAGGTCACCACGCCGAGCTGTTCAACACCATGGTGTCTGCCGCCGACCGGTATCTGGCCGACCACTACGCGGAGCTGCGTGACCTGTTCGAGGGCGAGTCACCCCGCTGGGTGCCCGACGCGGTGTACCGGCTGGTTTTCGACCGTTTGCACGCCCGGCTGCGCCAGCGGCTGGCGGCGATGGCCGCCGATCCCGACGACGAGACCCGGCGCCAGTTCGACGCGTGGATCGCCGCCCTCCCCGACCGCCTCGAGACGTCACCCGAGCTGCGCGAGCGGGGCGAGCGCATCAAGCGCGATGTCCTGGGCAGCGCCGCGCTGCGGGACTGGTCCTCCTCACTGTGGCAGCAGGCCAAAGACGCACTGCGGGCCCAGGCAGCCGACCCGGACTCTGAGCTGCGCAGCCGGCTGGCCGATGCGCTGGTCGCCGGCGGCTGGCGCCTGGGATCGGACCGCCGCCTCCAAGAAGGCCTCGAGCGCATGGTCGAATCGGGAGCCAGGGCCCTGGCCGACCAGTTCCACGACGAGCTCGCCGGTCTTGTCACCGGCACAATCCAGCGGTGGGACGCCGAGCAGACCTCCAGTCAGCTAGAGCTGCTCCTCGGGCCCGACCTGCAATTCATCCGCATCAACGGCACCGTGGTAGGAGCAGGCGTAGGGCTGGCCCTGCACGCCATAGCCCAGGCCCTGGCCTGATGGCGAAGTTTCAGGCGTGATCGGCCCCTGAGACGCCTCGCCAATAGTCCTGGCGACCCCCGGCCCGGTTCGCGGGCGGGCAGATCTGCCACGCAATAACATGTATTTCTTCCTCTCGGGCCAGCCCCCCGGCCGCCTTCACGAGGAAAGTGCCCATATGAGCGAGACCAGCGCGCAGACCGTCATCGTGCGGACGGTCAGCGGCCAGGAGCTGTCCTATCCGTGGGCGACCAGCGTCCGCGTGGACCGCCGCGGCGACCTGCGAGTGATGCAAGGCTTCCGCCAGCGTGCCTTCCACCCCTGCGCCGAGTGGGCAAGTTACACCGTGGAGAACCTGCGCTCCGGCAAGGCGGCGTCTTGACCCGCGGCTGCACGAGCAGGGTAAGGCTGTAATGATGTAAGTACGGGTGGTGCTCCGGCGTAGCTTCACCGAGACGGGCCGCCAGAGTTCTCAGCGGATTGGAGCAGGGCCATGGAGCCGGTCGAGTGGGACGCGGACGGCATCAAGCTGGTGGGTGACCTTCGGGCGCCGTCGCACGGTGGCCGTGCGCCCGGCCTGGTGTTCACCGGTCCGTTCACCGGCGTCCGCGACCAGGTGACCGGCCTGTACGCCCAGCGCCTGGCGGCGGCCGGGTACGTCACGCTCGCGTTCGACCACCGCAGCTTCGGCGATTCGCAGGGCCAGCCGCGCCGCCACGAGGATCCGCAAGGCAAGCTTGCCGACCTGCGGGCTGCCGTTTCGTTCCTGCGCGCCCGCCCAGAGGTCGATCCCGAGCGGATCGGGGCCATCGGAATCTGCCTGGGCGGCGGCTACGCGCTGAAGTTCGCCGCCTTCGATCCCCGTGTCAAGGCCTTCGCGGGCATCGCGGGGGCGTACAACACGCCGTACGCGATGCGTTCCGGCATGGGCTCTGATGGCTACCGGCAGGTCCTGGCGTCGTTCACCGCGGTATCGGAAGACCATGACCACGGCGGCAGCGTTCAGTATGTCCCGGCGGTCGCGGCCGAGGGTGAGGCTGCGATGCCGGGCGACGAGCCCTTCGCCTACTACGGCACCGACCGGGGTTCCTCGGCCCGGTGGGAGAACTCGGTCACCCGCGCGTCGGTTCGCGAACTGCTCACCGTCGACAACATGATCGGCGCTGATTTCCTGTCGCCGACACCGGGCCTGATCGTGCACGGAGTGAAGGACGCCTACTGTTCTCCGGACGGCGCGCGCGAGGCCTACGAGCGGATCGGCGAGCCGAAACGCCTTGTCTGGCTGGACGCCAAACTGCACATCGACCTCTACGACACCGAGCCGTACGTCACCCAGGCAGTCGACGCCGTCAGTGCCTTCCTCGCCGAGCACCTATGACGGTGGCTACCTAGAGGCGGTGAACAGGGAGCGGGCCAGGATGCCGTCCCCGATCGCGCGCAGCTGCGCCCGCCGCACGGCCTGGCGCTCGGCAACGACCTGTTCGCCGAGGAGAGGCGCCAGCTCGGCCCGGTTGGTGTCCCATTGGTGCAGCCAGGCGCGGGTGGTGGCCGCGAACTCGGCGGTGCAGTCGGTTTCGGTCACCTCGGTGAACCCGGCAGCCTCCAGCAGCTGCCGGTGCGCGCGGGCGGTGGCGACCGCGATCGGGCCGTCCCGGGATGCCCGCCGCCGCTGAGCCGGGGTGAGCCCGGCGGCGGGGTGAATCGTGAAGAACGCGGTGCGCCCGGAGGGGCGCAGAACCCGCCGGCATTCCCTCAGCACGGAGAGCTTAGGGCGCAGTCAACACAGCACGTCGGTGTGCACGATCGCGTCGAACACCGCCGGGGCGAACGGCATGGTGCGGGCGCTGGCCGCCACCAGCCCCGGGCGGGCCATTAGCGCCTCGCGCCGGACGCGGGCCGTCGCGGCCCGCAGCCCCTCGATTGGCACGTCAGAAAGCACCACCTGGCAGCCGGTGGAGGCGGCCAGGTACAAACCGGGCCAGCCGCAGCCGGCGCCCAGGTCAAGCAGCCGCGCTCCGGGGCCGAGCCGGAGTTCGCGGCCGAGCCGGTCGGCCTGCGCCATCGTGGTGTATCCGTTGGCGCCCCAGTCGCCGCCGATGACGGCCAGCTCGACGCGGCGGGACACCTCGGCCGGGCCGACCCGGTAACGCTCGGCGAATCGCTCGGCGGTCTCTCGCTCGATCTTGGTCATTGACACGTCCCGCCGGGCCGGCGTGCCATCGAAGACCGGCTGCAGACCTCGAAGGCCCGGGCCTGTGTCCTCGCCTGGGTCATGGAGTCACCCGCCTTCCCCGGCCGCGATCGGCAGGCCGGCCCGCTTCCATTCGGGGAACCCGTCCGCCAGCCGGCGGGCACGGTATCCCCGGCTCGCCAGTTCCCGCACCGCCTCGTCGGCGTAGACGCAGTAGGGCCCGCGGCAGTAGGCCACCACGTCGGCGTCCTGGGGCAGGGCGCGCAGGCGGCGGCGTAGCTCGGTGACCGGTACCGAGCGCGCGCCGGCGATGTGGCCGGCCGCGAATTCGGCGGCGGGCCGCACATCGAGCACGACGACCTCGCCGCGATCCAGCCGCGCGGCCAGTTCGTCGCGGCCAACGATCTCGATCCCCTCCCGGCTGCCCAGGTAGGCGTCGGCGAGCTGGCGCAGGCCGGCGACGTGCTCGGCGGCGACCTGCTGCAGCGCCGACCAGAGGGCAGCGACGTGATCGCTGGCCAGGGCGTAGTAGATGCGGGTGCCATCGCGGCGGGTGGTCACCAGGCCGGCCCGGGCCATCGCGCGCAGGTGGTGGGACGTGTTGGCGACGCTCTGGCCTATCTCGGCGGCGATCTGCTCCACCGGCCGCTCCCCCTGGGCCAGCAGGTCGGCGATCTCGGCGCGGCGGCCGCTGGCCAGCGCGCGGGCAACCTCAGCGAAGCCCTCGTAGAGGGCGTCTTTGGCGGCGCGGTCGGCCATGCAGCCCATGATCCGTCCGGGTCTGTCGCTTGTCAAATACTCAAATGAATACTTGACAATGAGGGTGAGCGGCCGGAGGATAGGCAAGGGGCCGGCGGCCGGACGATGAGCAAGAGGTAAGCGGCCGGAGGATAAGCAGGAGCGTCCATGCATGACGTCACGGCCCCGCTTGCCATGGTCGACGAGGGTCTGGGGAACAGTTCCTACCTGATCGACCTCGGCGACCACCGGGCGCTGGTCATCGACCCGGACCGGGATCCGGGCAAGTATCTGACGGCCGCCGAGGCCAACGGGCTCAGCATCGCCTTCACGGCCGAGACGCACCTGCATGCCGACTTCGTTTCCGGCAGCCGGGAACTGGCGGCCTACGGCGCCCAGGTACTCGCACCGGCCGCCGGGCGGCTGGAGTTCGGCCACCGGGGCCTGCACGACGGTGACGAACTCGGCCTGGGCGGCCTGCGGCTGCGGGCGCTGGCCACGCCCGGCCACACCCCCGAGCATTTGGCCTATCTGCTGCTGGACGGCGACCGGCCGGCCGCGCTGTTCTCCGGCGGGTCCCTGCTGGTAGGGGCCGTCGCCCGGACCGATCTGATCGCCCAGGACCGGACCGAGGAACTGGCCAGGGAACTGTGGCGTTCGTTGCACGAACGCATCCTGTGCCTGCCCGACGAGCTGCCGGTCTATCCCACTCACGGCGCTGGCTCGTTCTGCGCCGCACCGGCCGGGGCCGAGCGGACCACCACGATCGGAGCCGAGCGGGCCGCCAACCCGCTGCTTGCCGCGCCCGGCGAGGATGCCTTCGTCCAGCTGCTGCTGGACGGGCTCGGCAGCTACCCGCCCTACTTCCTGCGCTTGCGTGAGGTCAACCGCCGGGGCCCGGCACTGTATGGACCCGGCCCCGGGGAACTACCGGCCCTGACCACCGACGACGTCCGCGGGCTCCTCGGCGAGGGCGCCGCCCTGATTGATGCCCGCCCGGTGCCCTCCTTCGCCGCCGGGCACATCCCCGGCGCGATCTCGATTCCGCTGCGCTCCGCGTTCGCGACCTGGCTTGGCTGGCTCGCCAGCCCCGACCAGCCGCTAGCGTTCATCCTCGGGCTTGGCCAGGACCGGGCCGACCTGGTCCGCCAGGCACGCGGCATCGGATACGAGCATCTGGCCGGGGAACTGGCCGGCGGCATGCCTGCCTGGCGCGCCGCGGGCCTGCCGGTGCACCGGATCCGGCTGACCCCGGCCGCCGAGGTGACCGGCAGCGTGCTCGACGTCCGCCAGGCGGCCGAGTACCAGGCGGGGCACCTGCCCGGTGCACAGCACCTCGAACTGGGTGCCCTCCCGGACCAGGCGGCGCACCTGGGCAGCGAACCGCTCACGGTGATGTGCGGCCACGGCGAGCGGGCCATGACGGCCGCCAGCCTGCTCACCCGCCGCGGCCACCGGGACCTGGCCGTCGCCATCGGCGGCCCGCAGGAGTGGGCCGCCGGGCACGGCCGCCCGCTGGAGACTGGCCGGTGAGCAGCGGGAAGGCCCGCCGCGGCCCGGGCCTGCGGTGACATCCCCGGCCCAGGTGCCGCAGCCGGCCAGCCAGGCGGGTGGCACGGCACCGGCGGCGCGGCCGGTGCGGCTGGGGCTACGGGAGAACTGGCCGCAATTCACGCTGCTGGTCGTGGTGAACGCGTGCGTCGGCGGCATGGTCGGGCTGGAGCGGACCACCACCAGCCTTATCGGTACCCGGGTGTTCCACCTCTCCGGGTACCTGGCGGTGTTCAGCTTCATCATCGCCTTCGGCGTCACCAAGGCGCTGACGAACCTGGCGGCCGGGCCGCTGACCGCCCGGCACACCAGGAAGACCCTGCTGGTGGCCGGCTGGGTGGCCGGGCTGCCGGTGCCGTTCATACTGGCCTGGGCTCCGTCGTGGTGGTGGATCGTGGCGGCCAACGTGCTGCTGGGCGTCAACCAGGGGCTGGCCTGGTCGATGACGGTGAACATGAAGATCGACCTGGTCGGCCCGCACGGCCGCGGCCTGGCGCTGGGCCTCAACGAGGCCGCGGGGTACATGGCCGTGGGCGCTACCGCGCTGGCCACCGGATACCTGGCCGCCGTTTACGGGCTGCGCCCCGTCCCCGAACTGCTCGGGGTGCTTTACGCCGTTGCCGGGCTGGCCCTGTCGGTGCTGCTGGTCCGGGATACCGCCGCTCATGTGGCCGTCGAGGCAGCCGCCCATCCCGGTGGGCAGATGATCACCACGCGCCAGCCGTTCCGCACAATATTTATTGAGACAAGCTGGCGGAACCGTTCGCTCCGCGGCGCCAGCCAGGCGGGCTTCGTCAACAACCTCAACGACGGGCTGACCTGGGGGGTGTTTCCGCTGCTTTTCGCCTCCCGTGGGCTGGGGCTGGCCGCGATCGGGCTGATCAAGGGCCTGTACCCGCTGCTGTGGGGCGCTGGGCAGCTGCTGACCGGCCGGCTCGCGGATACCCTCGGCCGCAAGCCGCTGATCGTCACCGGGATGATCGTGCAGGCGGCCGCGTTCCCCGTGGCGCTGATCCTGCCCGGCGAGGCGCTGGCCGCCGGGGTGGTCAGCGCGGTCTTGCTGGGCGCGGGGACCGCGATGGTCTACCCGGCGCTGATCGCCTCGGTCGCCGACCACACCCATCCGTCGTGGCGGGCGCAGGGCCTCGGGGTGTACCGGTTCTGGCGCGACCTCGGCTACGCGGCCGGTGCGGTCGTCGCGGGCCTGCTCGCCGGGGCGTTCGGCCTCAGCACGACCGTGCTCGCCGGCGGGGCGCTCACGCTCGTCTCCGGGCTGCTCGCCGCCCGGTGGATCACCGGCCGCCGGCACCCGGGGACGGCGGTGGCCAGCACGGGGGAGGATGGCTCGCGGGGAGGCGAAGGAGGCAGGGCCTGATGGAACAGCGCGCGGTGTCACCGGAGACCCTGGCTGCCCAGGCGCTGGGTGAGGTGGACCCGGCGTCCGGCGGCCTGGCCCCGGTCATCAATCCGGCCACGAACTACGAACGGCAACCAGACGGCTCCTACCGGGAGGACCGGGTCTACACCCGGGCCGACAACCCGACCTTTGAACACGCCGAGCGGCTGCTGGCCGCGCTGGAAGGCACCGGCTGTTCCTGTGCCCTGTTCGCCTCGGGGATGGCGGCGGCCACCGCGGTCTTCCAGTCCCTGCTGCCCGGTGATCACGTGCTGGTCTCCCGGATTCTGTACTGGGGCGTGCGCAAGTGGCTGGCCGAGTTCGCCCTCACCTGGGGCCTGGATGTGGAGTTCACCGACGCCACCGATCTCGCCGCGCTGGCGGCGGCGATCCGCCCCGGGCGGACCCGGCTGCTGTGGGTGGAGACACCGGCGAACCCCATGTGGGAGGTCACTGACCTGGCGGCGGTCTGCGGGCTCGCCCACGCTGCCGGGGTCCGGGTGGCGGTGGACAACACGGTGCCCACCCCGGTGCTGACCCGGCCGTTCGAGCACGGGGCCGACCTGGTGGTGCATTCGGCGACCAAGTACCTCAACGGCCACAGCGACGTGCTGGCCGGGGCGGTGCTGTCGGCCCGCAGCGACCCGTTCTGGGAGCGGATCCGGTCCTGGCGGCGCAACGCTGGCGCGATGCTGGGGCCGTTCGAGGCCTGGCTGCTGCAGCGCGGCATGCGGACGCTGTTCCTGCGGGTACACCGCGCCAGCGAGACCGCCCTGGCCATCGCCACGCACTTCGAGGATCACCCGGCGCTCAAGGCCGTGCTCTACCCGGGACTGCCCTCCCATCCGGGTCACCAGATCGCGGCCCGCCAGATGAGCGGCGGGTTCGGCGGAATGCTGTCGATCCGGCTGGCCGGGGGAGCCGAACACGCCACCGCGGTGCTCCGCGAGGTCCGGGTGTTCAAGCGGGCCACCTCGCTCGGCGGCGTGGAAAGCCTGATCGAGCACCGGGCCCACGTGGAAGGCCCTTCCTCTCCGGTGCCCAGTGACCTGCTGCGCTTGTCGGTCGGCATCGAGGCCGCCGCCGACCTGATCGCCGACCTGGACGCCGCCCTCGACGCGGTGACCCGCGGCACGGCCGCCCGTTCGGCCGTCTCTCCGGCCGCGGCGGCAGGCCGGGAGGCTGGCCCGTGACCGGCCTGGCCGCGAAGGCCGCGGCGGCGCTGGAACGCAGCATCCTGCCTTCGGTCATTGCCCGCGGCGGGGCGCTGCGGGTCGTGGCCGTCGAGGACGGGGTCGCCACCATGGAGGTGACCGGATCGCCGGGCGCCGTGCTTCCGCTGGCCACACGCATCGAGGCACAGGTCTGCGCCGCCGTGCCCGAGATCACCGCCGTGCGGATAACCGCGCCCGGCCGGCAGCCGCCGCCCGAGGGTACCGGCAGCCTGGCCGAGCAGGCCCGCCACATCCTCGACACCGAGGTCAACCCGGCCATCGCCGCCCACCACGGCCACGTCGCCCTGGAGGGCGTGGACCATGGCCTGGTCCGGATCCGTCTCGAAGGCGGCTGCCAGGGATGCAGCCTGGCCGAAGTGACCGTCCGCCAGGGCATCGAGCCGCTGCTGCGGGCGCGCATGCCCGGCCTGGCCGGCGTGGCAGACGTCACCGACCATGAAGCCGGGACGCAGCCGTTCTTCACCGCTGAGAAACGGTGATCGCCGTGGGAATCTCCACCCGATGAGTGAGACGGGTGCGAACCCCGCCGCTGAGCCGCCACGGGTACTGCTGCTGATCCCCGCCCGCACCTACCGTGCCACCGACTTCCTCACCGCCGCGGGCCGGATGGGCCTGGACCTGGTCGTTGGCAGCGACGGTGCGCTGCCGCTGGGCGGCCACCCGGTCGTCCACGTCAGCCCCGGTGACGTGGACGGCAGCGTCGGCCGGATCCTGGCCTGCGGCAAACGGTTCAGCGCGGTCGTGGCCGCGGACACCCCGATGCTGGTGCTGGCGGCCATGGTTGCTGAGCGGATGGGGCTGCCGCACAACCCGGTGCAGGCGGTGAGCGCCGCCGCGGACAAGGCGGAGCAGCGGCGGCTGTGGGCAGCTGCGCCGGTGGCGCAGCCGGCGTTCCGGATCGTGCCGGCCGGCGCTTCGGAGGACTCCCTGCGGCGGGCAGCCGAGCAGGCCGGATTCCCGTGCGTGGTCAAGGCGGTATCGCTCAGTGCCAGCCAGGGGATTCTGCGTGCCGATGACCCCGACGCCGTGGTGGCGGCGGCCCGGCGGATCCAGCGGATCCTGGCCGCCGCCGGGCGGCCCGCGGACGAGCCGCTGCTCGTGGAGGAGTATGTGCCGGGGCCCGAGCTGAGCATCGACGGCCTGCTCACCAGCGGCGGCCTGACGGTCACGGCCTTGTTCGACAAGCCCTGCGCTCCCGGCGGCCCCACGTTCGAGGAAACCGTGCTGACCACCCCGTCCCGGCTGCCCGGGCCGGTGCAGGCGGAGGCCATCGCCACCGCCGGGCGGGCCGCCCGCGCTCTCGGGCTCACCCACGGCCCGATCCACGCCGAGCTGCGCATCGGCCAGCGTGACGGCCGCCCATGGCCGGTCATGCTCGAACTGGCGGCCCGCTCCATCGGCGGCCTGTGCTCTCGCACCCTGCGGTTCGCCGACGGCAGGAGCCTGGAGGAACTGGTGCTGGCCAACGCCCTCGGCCGTCCCGTCCCCCGTCCCCGCGCCGCCCGGCCAGCAGGGGTGCTCATGATCCCCGTGCCACGGCGCGGCATCCTCCGGGCCGTCGAGGGCCGCAGCGATGCCACGGCCATACCGGGCATCACCGGCATGACCATCACGATCCCGGCCGGGCAGCGCGTCCAGCCCCTCCCCGACGGGGACCGCTACCTCGGCTTCATCTTCGCCAAAGGCGGCACCTGCGACGACGTCGAGAAGTCGCTCGGCACCGCCCACGCGCAATTGCGAATAGTGATCGAGTAAATCCGCCCGGGATGCTGGCTTAGCAGGGCCGTGTGGAGGACCCGGCGGGCAGGCCGCGTGGCTAGTTGCTGGGCTGCGGGAAGGTGCAGTTGACGCTGGGGTTCACGCCCGCGTAGTTGAGCGGCCCGGCGAGAATGGTTACCGCGATGGTGCTGGCCCTGCTGCAGTTGATGAAGGGTCTTGTGTAATCGCCGCGCTGCCCGGCCGCGACGCCACCAATGATCATCCAGGCCAACAGGAACAGCGATCCGAAGCGCATGGGACCCTCCGTCAGCATCGCGTGCTTAAGGCACGAAGAATGCCAGCCAAGATTGGCCAGCCACCCCAGTCCACCCACGTAAGACGGAGGATACCCACGCACGACGGCGCGGTGCCGCCTGCGCGCGATGCCGGTGCCTATTTCCAGAAACCCGGAAGTTGACGAGATTACCGATGGGCCAGCTTCCTGGGCAACGGCCGGGCTAGGAGCTCGGGCCGCTGGCGGGCTGGATGTTCTGGTTGATGTGGAAGGTGTTGTCCGGGTCGTAGCGGCGCTTGACCTGGGCGAGCCGGTCGTAGTTGCCGCGGTAGGCGGCCTTGATGCGCTCCTGGCCCTCGCTCATCATGAAGTTGATGTAGCCGCCGCCTGCCGAGGCCGGGTGCAGCGCCTCCCAGTAGTCCCGCGCCCACTGCGAGATGAGGCCGGCGTTGGCGGGATCGGGGTCGACGCCCACGATGACGCCGGCGAAACCGCCGTCGCGGTAGGCGAAGGCGGTGGCGTCGGCGGGCGCCCGGCTAGCGGCCCCGTCGATGGGGTACATGTGCACGGTCGAGTGGCCGGTCGGCAGCAGCGGGCCGTACTTGACGTGCACGTCGATCGCCGCGTCGGAGATCTCGTTGAAGAAATCCGTCCGCCAGTACCACTGCAGCCCGGCCGGGTAGAGGGGGTCGAACGCGCTCTGCAGCACGTTGAACGGCATCGGGTGCAGGCCCACGATCAGCGGCGAGCCGAACTCCTTGACGGGGGCGAGCACCTCGTCGGCGCGGTCGTGCGGGCCGGTGTAGCACCAGACGATGCCGCAGGCCTTGCGGCCCCACAGGTCCTCGGGGAACGGCGGGGCGGGCGGGATGGTGAGCAGCGCGATCCAGCCGCTCAGCTCCTCCGGCAGCGACGGCACCAGTTCCCGGTACCAGCGCATCACCTCGGCGGTGTCGCCGATGTCGTACAGCACCGGACCGCCGATGATCGTCCCGTGCTCGCCGATGTCGTGGCAGCGGAACGTGAACGAGGTGACGATGCCGAAGTTCCCGCCGCCGCCGCGCAGGGCCCAGAACAGGTCGGGGTGCATGCTCTCGCTGGCCGTCACGAAGGTCCCGTCCGCGAGGACCACGTCGGCGGCGAGCAGGTTGTCGACGGTGAGGCCGAGGCGGCGGGACAGGTAGCCGATGCCGCCGCCGAGGGTCAGGCCGGCCACCCCGGTGGAGGACAGGAACCCGGAGGGAGTGGCCATGCCGAACGCCACGGTCGCGTGGTCGACATCTCCCCAGGTGCAGCCGCCGTCGACGCGGACGGTGTGGTTGTCCGGGCTGACCGTGGTGCTGCGCAGCAGCGACAGGTCGATGACCAGGGCGTCGTCCCACACCCCAAGACCCGCCGCGCTGTGGCCGCCGCTCCGCACGGCGATCTCGACGCCGTGCGCGCGGGCGAACCGGACGCAGGCGACGACGTCGGCGGTGTCGCGGCAGCGCGCGATGGCCGCCGGATGCTTGTCGATCATGCCGTTGTAGACGGCGCGCGCCTCGTCGTACCCGGGATCACCCGGCCGGATCACCTCACCGCGCAAGGCGGTGATGAGGTCCTCATAGGGCGCTGTCGTGAGGTCAGTGGTGGACATGTGAGGCCTCCCCTAAGGCACGTCGCTCGTTTCAGGACATGCCGAAAGCTACGGCCCGCACCGTTCGCAGAACGTTCGCGGCCAACGGGGGTCAGTCCGCGGGGCGAACCCCCCGGCCGCGAAGGTCACGCTCGCATCGCAGCAGCAGCGCGGCGCTGCCGTGCCCGGCCGCCAGTTGCGCCGCGGACCGCAGGCGCGCGATCGCGGCCTGCTCCGGATCGAACGCGGCCCGCATGCGCATCACCTCAGGGAGCCACCACTGATCATCGTGTGCCCTCGCGGCGACCAGGGCAGCGTCGATCGTCGCCCGCGCCGCGTCGGGCCGCTTGTTGCTGGCCAGCAGCTCAGCCAGCAGCGAGAGCCAGTACGGCATGCGGGCAAGCGAGCCCTCTGCCTTGAGGTTGCGGATGCCCTGCCGGGCGAGTTCGATGCCCGGCTTGTCCGCCCGTGCCCAGCCGTCCAGCACAAGGCCCCACTCACGGTAGTAGGCGAAGCCGTACCGGTCACACAGGTCACGCAGCTCGCCGACGGTACCCCTGAGGCGGGACACGTCGCCGCGCATCTGGTCGGTGACGGCGCCGTAGGCCAGCGCCACGGCCAGGTTGAACGGCTCGCCGATGACCCTGGCCGTCTGGATCGCGCAATCACAGCAGGCCAGCGCCTCGTCGTCGTGGCCGAGCAGCCAGTGAGCATGCGCTGACCAGGCCCCGCCATGAATGTCGGGCCTGACGCCGAAGGTTGTAAAGGCATCAGACGCAAGCTCGCCGGCGGACTCGAGATGACGCAGTCCTTCCGCAGGCATCCCCAGGCTGACAGCTGCTCCACCGACCACGAGATGTGCCGACCCGCTCAGCTCGGAACCGGCTTCGGCAAGGGCCAGCGCCTGCTTGGCCACGCGGTAGCTGTCGGCCGTGCGGCCCTGCACGAACCGGGACGCCCACAGCGAGACCAGGCCGGTGATCGTTGAGTCTTTGCGGTCCAGCGATTCGGCAAGAGCGACCGAGCGCTCCAGGGTGTGCTGAAGTTCCGGGGACGCATAGCCGAACCTGGCGTTGAGCGGCGCCGCCATGGCCTCCAGGACCCCCAGTTCCCTGGAGTCCCGGTCCCGTCCGGCGCGCATGCCCGCGATGATCGACAGCGACTCCCGGTGCAGCCTGATCGCCTCGGCGTAGGCGAACCGGTTCGCCGCGACATCGGCCGCGCGCCGGTAGTACGCCAGTGCCCGGTCGCCTCGCCCGCCGCGGGCGTACTGCCCGGCGAGCTGGGCCGCGACCGCATCGGTATCGTCCGCGTGGAGCAGCTCGAGGCCCTGGGCTATCCGCCGGTGGAACAGCCAGCGCTTCGGCGGGGTCACCCCCGCATACGCCACCTCGCGGAGCAGGTCATGGGAGAAGTCGTAACCGTCGGCGAAGTCCCGCAAGATCCTCCGCTGCCACAGCTCGTCGACGGCCTCCACCACAACGTCAGCGTCGAGATCACTCGCCTCGGTAAGCAGGTCGAGGGTGAAGTTCGTCCCGACCGCGGCCGCGAGACCGGCCACCTCGCGGGCGGCCACGGTCGGCTGCTCGAGACGTTTGCGCAACACGGCGGCGAGGTCGCCGGCTGGCAGTGGCGCCTCACCCCGGCCGACCGTGCCCCGCACCGCCTCGATGACGTACAGCGGAAAGCCGCCGGTCGCCGCGTGCAGCAGGTTCGTGTCCGCCTCGGGGACAGGCTGCCCGGAGATGGCCTGGGCGAGATGCGCGGTGCTGGCGGCGTCCAGCGGGCTGAGGGAGAGCTCGGTCAGCAGGCCGGTGGCCCGCATCCGCACGGCCCACTCCCTGAGCTCGGGATCCTCCTCCGGGCTGTCGTCGCGCAGCGTCCCGGCCACCAGAAGCGGGCTGCCGCTTGCGAGCCTGAAGCAGAAGGTGATGAACGCCAGCGTCTCCTGGTCGCACCATTGCACGTTGTCCAGCACCAGCAGCAGCGGACGGCCGACGGCGAGCAGTGCCCGCGCAAGACCCTCGTAGAAGCGATGGCGCTGCCAGGCGTCCACCATCGCCCGCAGCCCGGGTCCGGGTCCCGCTTGCCCCTCGGCGGGCACCAGCCTGCCGACCTCGGCGCGCCAGGCGGGATCCAGGGTCCGCACCGCTGACTGGACAGCGGGGTTCCGCAGCCAGTCGGCAACCGGGGCCAGCGCCAGCCGCCCCGAGGTCCCGAAACACTGGCTGCTCGCCGCCACGGCGCCGTGCAGCTGCGCCTGCCCGGCGATCTCGGTCACCAGGCGGGTCTTGCCGACACCGGCACCGCCGCGGACCAGCACCAGGCCGGGGTTGCCGGCCGCGGCGGCCCGCCACACCTCTTGCAGCAGGCCCAGCTCGGCGGACCGGCCGACGAGCTGGGCCGCGACCAGCCCGGGCCGGCTGGCCGCGGGCACGGTCGCGGGCGCCGGGCCGCCCCCGGCGCCGGTACGGCTCATCAGCCGCTGGAACGCCTTCTGCGTCGCCGGGTCCGGGACGACGCCGAGTTCCCGCTCCAGGACCGAAGCGCAGTGGTGGTAGGTGCTCACCGCACCGGCACGGTCGCCCAGATCGGCCTGCCGCTGCATCAGCGTGCGGTAGCCGACCTCCTCCAGCGGCTGGAGCTGGATCCGGCGGCGCGCCACATCGACGGCCCCGGCCAGATCACCGTTCCGCGCCCGCGCCTCGCCAAGCAAGTCGCACAGGTCCACGCACTGGCGCTCGATCCGGGCTCTGGCCTCAAGCAGCCAGTCGTCATAGACGCCCGGCAGGAGGTCGCCGCGGTACTCGGCGATCGCCGCGGTGGCATGCACCAGGATCCCCTGGTCATCACCGGCCGCCGCCGCCGCCACGGCCGTCTCCCGCCCGGTGTCAAAGACCCGCAGGTCGACGCGGCACGTGCCGGTGTCATGCCAGCACAGATCCGTCGGCGTCACCACCAGGGACGGCTCGCCGCCGAGCAGTTGCCGCAGCTGGTGCAGCTCGCGGCGCAAGTTGGTCAGGGCCTGCGCGTCGGTCGAGTCCGGCCAGAACAGGCCGGCGATCCGCTGCCGGGCCTGCGGTGACCCGGCATGCACGGCCAAGAAGGCGACCAGGGCAACCGTCCGCGACGAGCGCGCCCGCGGGCCGGCCCTGGCCCCGGTGATGGTCTGCTCCCCCAGTAGCGAAACGCGCAACACGACGACGCCTTCCCCTGAGCCCCGTCAACCCCGAACCAGGCCCTTGTTCACTGAATGGTAAAGGAGATCTATGGCGACGGCCTCCGGGACAGGGTGGCCGAAAAATTTCTGTCGGCTTGTCGAGTCCTCCGGCGGTCGTTCGAGCGTCCCGGATCGGCGCCCGCAGCGGGCCGGCCGGCCAGCCGGTCCTGCTCGCCGACCAG
>Ga0126378_10001673_pt1 | contig 16408 bp, 14 predicted proteins | sample PanSoiMetPlot_23_FD_92587 | JGI IMG/M metagenome (GOLD analysis project Ga0126378, IMG submission 92587) | Tropical forest soil microbial communities from Panama - MetaG Plot_23 | ecosystem: Environmental > Terrestrial > Soil > Tropical forest > Bulk soil | place: Panama | collected 2016-02-17 | reverse complement strand
GGTCCTTCGCCCGCCGCGGTGGGCTCAGAATGACAGTTTTACCAGGCGCTGCACTCTGCAGCGCTTTTTTCGCCACCACTGAAGCCCGGCCCTTCAAGTACTCCAGATCGATCGCACTCCATTTGATTCTATGAAAGCAGCTCGAGCTTCCGCAAAATCTTGCGGCTAAGACCGGTAAGTGGCAGCTGAGAGACTCGGGTGAGGGGAACCCATCGCGCTCCGTCGGCGGTCTCCGTTTTGGTCCCGGAAAAAACGCTCACGCGCCAATCGCTGGTGGTGATCGAATGCTTCACTCTGAGCAAAGGCTCCCCAGAAATGTCCTGGCGCGCGGCCGGCAACTCCCACATTCCCGGCATCAGCCTCTCGTTAGGCGCTCGCCGCTGCAAGAGAATTGAGCCACGGCGCTTGACGACCAGGACGGACGATGTTCTCTGCACCCGCTTCTCGGGAATGGACGCCTTGTCTTTTTGTCTACCACGAGATCCACACTGCTTGCTGATTGGACACACCTCGCAAAGTGGAACTCCCGGAACGCAAATTGTTGCTCCAAGTTCCATCATCGCCTGGTTAAAGTCACCCGGCGACTCCGGATCGAGGAGCGCCTGAGCAGTGCTCCATACACGTTCGCCACTCACAGTACTGCGCAGGAGTCGCGCCAGCACACGCTCTACATTTCCATCAACGACGGCAGCGGATTCTCCAAATGCGATGCTGGCGATCGCGTTCGCCGTGTAGCGGCCGATTCCTGGCAACGTACGCAACTCCGCTGAGGTTTCAGGAATGTGCCCGGATCGATCGGCAACCAGAACCTTGGCAGCACGATGCAGCATGCGTGCTCGACGGTAGTATCCAAGCCCGCTCCAGACGGAGAGCACCTTCGCCTCGCCGGCTCTCGCAAGGTGGCGAACAGTTGGGAACGTTTTCAAGAATTGCTGGTAGTGCTCGAGGACTGCATTCACACGGGTTTGCTGCAGCATGACTTCTGAAATCCAGACCCGATAGGGGTCGATGGTCTTGCGCCAGGGTAGCGGGCGCTGGTGAGGTCGATACCAGTTCAGCAGATTCCGGCGAAAGGTGCGCAGGGAGCGTAGGTCATTGAGGTGAACCGTCTGCATCATGAGGAGACGATCGTGATTCTAATACGCAGGGGAGCCTCAATGAGTAACGCCATATGAATGCGTAACCTGATGTAAACGGAGCCCCGGGTCGCCCTAGCCCGGCGTGTAAGGATTTAAAAACCATGCGAGCATGGAAAGCCCAAACATTTTGCCGGGCGAGGGCGCCCGGCGCTCCGTGATCTCGAACTATTGGGCAAAATGCGCAGAACTCCTAAAAGCACTCGTGATGCCAGAGCAAGTCGCGATTAAATCCAGTCGGAGGATGCTGGATCGAGTTCTGGTGGGCCATAAAAAAAATGTCAAATCTAATTAGAGTGTTGGGATCGTAGTTCGAGCGCCCGGCATTCCACGAACGACACAGATAACGCCCATAGTAAAGGCGATACTCGGTGTTCTCGTTCAATGACAAGTTCATCAAGTACTTTCGCCAGCGCTCATTCTTGTATTGATCCGCTATGTTCTCGGGTTGGGAGAACGTTACAGGACGGTCAGGGTGAATTACGTTGATCTCTCGCTTATCCCGTAGCTGTCCCACAACTACGTAATAGCCATCGTAGGTAAGAGGATTCGGCGCAAACATGTCCCACTTCTGATCCAGATCGAGAGTGATTCCTAACGCGTCCTCCCATGGCTGGAAGGGCACGTGCGCGATCGACGAGAGGTTCCACAAGAAGGTGAACACGATGAGTAGCAGGGCAAAAACTGTGACGGCCGGCGAAGTCTTCAGATTCAGTGGGCGCGATCGTATCCAATCCGTGTAGCGGCTGAGCTTCTCGCGATTCCGCTCAATACTCTCGTACCACTCCTTGCCCTTTCGCTCCAGTAGATCCGAGCGCATTATCGGGCCCATCCACGAGAAAAGCGGGGACCGCGAGACAAGCTGAGCAAGCCCTCTCCACTTGTAGTAGCGTCTTCCCTCCGGATCGACTACGATCCAGCTCTTCTGATCGCGCATCTCCAGTTCTGTAACGGGAAACTCCTGCGCCGCTATAAGTTCTACTCTGGGAACTAAGAGGAAAGACCTCACAACATGAACCAGCTTGGAACAGAATGAGCAATTCTTGTCGTAGTAAATTCTCGTTCCGGAACCGGCTGTGGTCTCTCCTGTAAGCCACGGGAAGCGGCGCCGCATCCAGCTCAGCTCCCAGAACCAGGTTGGGATGAGGGGTAGCGCCGCCATGCAGGCGATGTATGGGAAGTGTCCTAAGCGAATGGAAAACCCTAATGCGACATGCAAAAGAATAATGAGCACGACTCCCAGCAGCCGTGCGGGGCCTGCCAGGAACGGAGTCAGCAGCAAGAGCGGAATCGCACCCTCCTGCCCCAGCGTTCCCCGGGCAAGCCAGGGAAGCAGTTTGGGGAAGTGGAGGAGGAGACGCCCCAGAGGAGTGGACATCTGCTGAATTTGCAGCGCGTAGTAAACGGCGCTGAAGTCCCGCCGCCATTCCGGCGCCGTCTTCAGCAAGACAGCAAAGGTGTAAACCATCGCGACTTGCACAATCAGCGCAAGTCCTGGAGTGGAGAAGTGCGCGAACTTAGGCTTCTCCTTCCCTGGTTCACGCAGTGCCGAATCCACGGAATACAGCGCGCCGATCGGCAGGAAAATGGCAATAAACGCAAGTAAGCGTAGATAAACGTCCCCACCCTGGAGAATGATGGGGTTGCGACTCTGAATCGAAACGACCATAAACCAGCTTGCAAACGCTGCTAGCCGGGTACGTATGCCTGCGATCAGCATCACGGAAAACGCGGCGGCCGCTACGAACAGCATGGCCTGAAAGATGAGCTGCCCGCTCATCATGTGGATCGAAAAACGGTCGGCCGGCGAAAACTTGTCGAGAAGGGCAGCACGCGGCAAAACACCGAAGTCGGTGTAGAAGACCATCATGTCCCCAGCACGCCAGATCAGGTCGCCGAGTAGCACGGCACCAAGCGCAACGCGAAACAGCGCTAACGAACGAAGATCGAGGCTGTACGCCGCCTGAAGGTACCTGAGAAGTTTCTTTACTGGGCTGGTGCGATCCGGGAGGGTGATCGTCGCAGTGCGGGCGACTGCCGACAGAGGTCGGTCTAGAACGGTCATGGCGGGGAGTTCTTCCTGCGCGACTTTAATGTGGATGAAAACTCTATGGCTATCACATTCCCATTAAGGGCAACACCAAAGTAACTAGTTAAGCTCAGAGGTCGCCAAAAACCGAGCCTTTCGGGCACTGTTGCAATACGTCTAAGTCCTCGAATGTTCAACTATTTAATAGAGAACTTATGCCTTCAGTAACTTGTGTACGCAATCGAAGTCGGATAGTTTCCGGAAAGGTCCCGGCTCTGTCTTTGCAGCGCGGCCGGAAATCGCTCGTGCTGCTGAACGAGATTGGCTAGCTCGAGCGGGTACTAGTCGGAAATCATGATGCGCACTCGTCAACAACACGGTTTTTCAGTTCTCGAACTGATGCTGGTCGTCCTCGTCATGCTCATCGTGATGGGTATGGCAGCGCCGAAGATGCTGCGGGCAATCGACACTCAGAAGCTGCAATCGTCTGCTCAGGGATATGCCAGTTTGTTACAGGAAGCACGCTCGCGTGCTGTGCAGGACGACAAGCCCTATGAGGTTCTGGTCGACACCTCTAGCGGGGTCCCAATTGCTTACTTAGACCTTAATGACGACGGAGCGTTCAACGCGGGTACTGAACCCGCAACCGTGCTGGCGAGTCCGATCATAGTCACCGATTCGGGATTGCCAACGGCAACCAACGGGTTTGACACAATCCATCCGTTGAACATCATTCCGTTGCATGACTCAACTTCCCCGATGTTGGCCTCCGATGCCGGTGGAACTGCCCGGCCCGGACTCGCATTCAATCAGCGCGGCCTGCCCTGTCAGCGATTTGTGGCAGGTGGGAATTGTGTGAATGCTATACCACCCCAGACACCGCCGCTTCCTCCGCAAGTGGCATGGGTGACCTTTTTCAAATATCCACTTGGCAACGGTGCTTCGGCCTGGGCCGCCATTTCCGTAACGCCGGCAGGCCGCATCAAGACCTGGTCATTCCAAAGCGATGGTCTAGGGGGCGGCACATGGAACTGAGGTTGAGCGTCAGAAAATCACGACCAAAGCGGGAAGGCGGATTCAGTCTTATCGAATTGATGTTGGCGATGATCGTACTCGCCGTTGGTCTTTTGGGGGGCATGGTGGTGATCGTCACTGCGATCGCCAGCAATGCACGCAATCGCTTTGACACGGCCGCCGTGGCGCTTGCGCAGAGCACTATGGACCGCATCATCGTGCTCTCGGCTGGCGCCGCAGGGCAGAGCACGCAAATGACCGATTGCAACGGCAACGTGAGCACGCTGAACACCACCGTCGGCGGAGCTCCGCTCACTAGCTTTTCAAATGTAATAAACGGCAATCAAATAATCGACTTCACGCAAGATCCTGTTGCAGGGTACCAGATGCTGTACACCCTGTGCCCCGCCGGCGCCACCGATGGACTACCGCAGGGCATTCCGCAAGTTTACGACGTCCGATGGAATATCCAGACGGTTGCCGGTGCTCCCGGCCAGGAGATGGTCCTTGTAGCGGCAAAGAACATCGGACAGGTTGGCAACGGCGAGCAGAACCAGAACCGCTTTTTTGCGATGCCGATCACTTTGCGGGCTCTGCGAGGTAACTGAGATGAAGCTGTCACGAGATCGAATAAGAGAGCATCAGTCCGGCTTTTCACTCATTGAGCTTTTGATAACCATCATCGTCCTCATCATCGTGATGGCCGCGGTGTTCTCGCAGATCGATCAGATCCAGAAAAAGACGAAGGTGGAGTCCTTGAAGCTCGATTTGACCCAGGAGAGCCGCGACTTCATGGATCAGTTCGCCCGCGACCTGCACATGTGCGGATACCCAAAGCCGAGGATCTACCAAAACTCGTCTGAGCCCGTAACCAGTTACGCACTTGGCCTGGTTAAGGCGACACCGACGGAGATCCGTTTTGAAGGCGACATCGTCGGCGATGGAACCGTTTATTCGGTTTCGTACAAATACTTCGCCAGCGATGTGAATGATCCGAATTGCCCGTGTCTGCGACGCTCTGTCGACAAGAAGACCACCACTGCCGATCCTGTTAACGGCTACAACCCTGTTTATTACACAGAAATTCAGAATGTAATCGACCCCACGGGAATGGCACAAGGTGTTTTCACTTTTTGGGAGGCCACTGGAGCAGCGGTAAGCGTCGGAACCGGAATTGACATCGTTAACAACCCGTCCACCATTCAACAGATCGATGCGATCAAAGTGAATCTCAACACACGCGCACTGCAGTTCGATCCCCACACTGGACAAAGAACCATTGTGAACTCCATGGCCACGATCGCGGAATTGGAGAACTAAATCGTATGAAGCGACAAGCAAGAAAATCCGAACGAGGTATAGCAATGATGGTGGTGTTGTTCGCGCTGATACTCGTCTCGGTGATCGGACTGGCGCTCATGTTCTCCACCAATGCCGAAACCGGCGTCAACAGCGGCTATCGCCAATCTAATCTCGCATATTTCGCCGCACGCTCCGGAGTGGAAGAGGTGCGCGACCGCATTCGTCCGACCGGTGACCTGCCTAGTTTGCTGCCAAAGGTGCCCATTGGATCTGTGGCGGCCACAGCGCCTACGGCCGGCGTTGTCTATGTAACCAATCTCGACAGCACAGAGACCACTGCCGTGATGTATCCCTGGAAATTGAAGGACGCAAGCAACAACGACAATCCGTATTTCGACGATGAGCTTTGTCACGAAACTGCGGATACCACGGCAATCGCAGGCTCTCCCGGGGACCCGACTAAGCCATGCGCACGGGCTGCTGCGTCCTTGCCGACAGCTGCTGGCTGGTACAACCAGCAAACGGCAGAAACCCTTCCCGGAAGCGCAAACATAAGCTACAAGTGGGTACGCATTAATTTGAAGATGAACGAGTCGTCTTCACCCTGGTGCGTGCTTGGCGTGGGCGTCTGCGGAATCCAGCCCGGAGTGCACGCTGCACACGACCAGGTCTGCTACAACGGCAAAAACGAATTCGTAATCACTAAGGCGGACGAACCAATTGACATACCTGGGCACGTCGATGGACTCAATTTACCCTCGCAGCTCGCTCTGGCAATGGGAATGTACGCTGGAGGATCTGCCGGACAAGGCAATTCCGGCCACTCCTCGGGGAGTGGGAATAACAGTTCCTCAAGCAGTAGCACTACTTCCGGCAGCGGTCTCGTAGGAACAACTTCGACTAGCAGCGGTTCGTCGAGCAGCAGTAGTTCGAGCAGCAGCGGTTCGTCGAGCAGCAGCGGTTCGTCGAGTAGCAGTAGTTCGAGCAGCAGCAGTTCTTCGAGTTCGACTGGGCTCATCGGAACAGGAAGTTCGTCGAGCTCCACTGGGCTCATCGGAACCGGGAGCTCATCGAGCTCCACTGGGCTGATTGGAACAGGGAGCACGTCGAGCAGCAGCAGTTCTTCGGGTAGCAGTGGTTCGAGTAGCAGTAGTTCGAGCAGCAGCTCTTCGGGAAGCAGTAGCTCCTCAAGTTCCACGGGAGGCCCTTCGCCAGTCTGCGGACCGACAGCTCCTCCGCTTCCCGGCACTCCAATCGGAGTTGGTTCGACACCAATATCCGCTGCCGCTTGCAGCGATGTGGAAGCACAGCCGGTTTACATGCTCACCGCGCTGGCGGTAGCTCCAAACAGCAACAGCTCTATTAAAGCCAGACGGATGATCCAATATGAGGTGGCCAGGATTGCCTTGCCGCCGGTGCCGGCGGCCTTGACACTGGCTGGTCCCAACCCTAATGCCAGTTTCGCAAGCTCTGGCAACTACTACGTTACCGGCATGGATCTGGATCCCCCGGGCACAGTTAAGAACGGCGTCAACTGCGGCGGACAGAATATGCCCGCGATCGGTACAGTGACGGACGTTGGTATTGGTCCCGCAAGCGCCACCGATGTGGCAACTACCTCCCGCAATACGATCATCACCGATCTCTACGCTCCCGGCGTGAAAACCGGGCAATACAACGGCGTAGACGCGTGCTCCCCTGGCGTTCCTGACGTGCAGAATGTTCAGAACGTTGCAAACTCTCTGTACAACACGCCACAAGGACTGAACGATGTGGTGCAGAACGTGGAGAACGCCGGGAATAAGTTCTATCCAAATGGCACTGCGATCTCCAACGCGGCCCTTGGCACATCAGCTTCGCCGCAAGTGACCGTCGTAAACGGCGACCTCACACTCAGCGGCACTGCCACCGGCGCGGGTATCTTGCTGGTCACTGGAACCCTCACGTTCAAGGGCGACTTCACCTACGACGGTGTAATTCTTGTGATAGGTAACGGCATCTTTCAGCAGGAGGGTGGCGGTACTGGAAGCTTCACGGGTGGCATCGTGGTGGCTAACATCGCAGGAAACTCCAATTACGCCACCAATCCTACGGACGCGAACCTGGCTGCAAAACTCGGCTCGCCAACCTATGGCAACAGCGGTGGTGGTGGCAGCAGTCTCACCTACAGCAGTTGCTCTATCGATCTTGGGATGAAGTCGGCCAGTTATACGGTGATCGCGCGTCGCGAGATCACTTACTAAATGACCTGGGCAACGAAGAAGCGCAGCGGTTCTCCGCTGCGCTTTACTTTTTTCTTGCAGCGAAGCAAACAACAAGGTGACTAAAAAAGCCATCATCATCGGCGCCGGCCCTGCCGGCCTTACGGCTGCTTACGAACTGCTCACTCGCACGGACCTCAAGCCCATCGTGCTGGAAAAGAGCTCTTACATGGGCGGCATCTCGCGCACCATAAACTACAAGGGAAACCGCATAGATATCGGCGGACATCGCTTCTTTTCCAAGAGCGATCGCGTGATGAACTGGTGGTTCCAGCACTTGCCTTTAGCGGAAGGACATGAGGAAGCGCCTGTCGTAGCGTATCAAGGCAAGACTCGCAGCCTGGATGCCGTTGGCACATCGGAAAGGCAGGGTTACCGCGGCAGCGGCGGTGTAGCCGCGCTTGCAGCTCCCGAGGCCGATCCGGATCGAGTAATGCTTCTTCGTCCACGAAAATCGCGGATCTACTTCCTGCGCAAATTCTTCGATTATCCGATCCAGCTCTCCAAAGACACTCTGACAAAGCTCGGGTTCGTGAGGACGTTCAAGATAGGCAGTAGTTACCTGCTCCGTGCCGTGTTCCCGATTCGACACGTCAAGAACCTGGAACAGTTCTTCATCAACCGCTTTGGCAGCGAGCTATACCAGACCTTCTTCAAGTCATACACGGAAAAGGTATGGGGAGTGCCTTGCGAAAAGATCAGCGCGGAATGGGGTGAGCAGCGCATTAAGAGCCTGTCAATCCTCAAGACGATCGCACACCACATCAAGAAGATGTTCCGCGGAAACGACGGTCGAGTCGTCCAGAAAAACACCGAAACTTCCCTGATTGAACAGTTCCTTTATCCCAAATTTGGGCCCGGACAGATGTGGGAAGTGGTCGCACAAAAGGTCATCGATCTGGGCGGGGAGATTGTTACCGAATTCGATGTGACCGGCTTGCAGGTCGACGGACTTCGGATAGCGAGCGTGACCGGAAGCGACAAATACAACAACCAGAAGAAGTTCACCGGCGACTATTTTTTCTCGACGATGCCGATTCAGGAACTTGTCCGGTCGCTGCACGTGAACGTTCCCCTATCGGTATGCGAAGTAAGTGAAGGGCTGATCTATCGTGACTTCATCATCGTCGGGTTGCTGTGCAACAAGCTGAAGGTCCGGGACGAGGGAGATAAGTACGGCAGGCTGATCAGAGACAACTGGATCTATATTCAGGAGCCGGACGTGCTGGTTGGCCGCCTGCAAGTTTTCAACAACTGGAGCCCACATCTCGTAAGCGACTCCAGCAAAGTATGGCTGGGCGCCGAATATTTTTGCTACGAAACCGACGAGCTCTGGTCGAAATCCGACGCCGAAATGGGGCACTACGCCATTGAAGAACTGCATACGATCGATATCATCGAGCGTGACGACGTGATCGACTTCACCGTCGTGCGTGTACCCAAGACTTATCCAGCCTATTTTGGGACGTACGGCAGATTCGAAGAGCTGCAGAAATATGTCAATCAATACGACAATCTGTTTCTCGTGGGCCGCAATGGAATGCATAAGTACAACAATCAGGACCACTCCATGCTGACCGCGATGACTGCGGTGGACAACATCATTGCCGGCCGCAACGACAAGTCCAATATCTGGTCGGTGAATACCGAAATGGATTACCACGAGGCGAAAGGCAAGCAGTAGCGATATGCGATGCGCAATAGGCGGGTAGCAGAAGAGTTTCTAGCCGAAGAGGACAACGCCTTCCATGCCATACTCACCGCATCGATGCCGAAATTCCGATACCCCCTCTCCGGTCTGCTCGCGCTGGCACTGGTTGTAGTTGGTTCTGGACTGCGCGTGTGGTGGTCGGCAACCCACCCTCCCATTGACTTTGTATATAGCGACGCCGAGCGCCACTGGTTCAACGCGACCCATCCCCTGGAGACAAATCCCTTTGCCGGAATCGATCCGCCTGCGTATGAGCTGTGGTTGAGTCTGATCGCGCGCATCACGCTTGGCAATCGGACCGCACTCGGAATTTACGCTGCGCTGCTGTCCCTGGCAGCGCCGTTCGTCTGGTTTCTGTTCGCGCGCACAGTGCTACAGCGCAAAGTCCTCGCACTGTGGTTTTGGGCTGTTCTTACGTGGCTTCCGTCGTGGATCGGCATCTTCAGCTACTTCATGAACGAGACGATCCTGATTCCCCTGATTGGATTGTCATTGTGGCTGACGGCGCGCGAACGGCCAGACACACCTGGGCGGTGGGTAGGCCTGAATCTAAGCTGGATTCTGACCTGTTTGACGCGGATCATCGCGCTGCCGATCGCCGCCGTCACCATGGCATTCGCGCTGAGCGGCACTCGGCACCCTGCGCGTCGAACGCTGTTCGCATTGGCAGTCTGGACGTGTGCTTTGACACCGTTTGCCCTGCGTTCATACGAGATCCTTCATATCGCAACACCCTTCGGGTTGCCCTATCCCCATCACATCTACTGGGAATCCGGTGCGCGGGACATTTACTTGCATATAACGGTTCCCAGTCGCGGAACCGGCTTTGACTACAACTTTACATCGAGATCCGCATTCGATGAGCCGTTCCACCCATTCAGCAAGTACCAGCCGCGGCCTTCCGGGCGAGTGGAGGTGTTAGTAAACATGGATAGAGGTGCAGCAGATTGGCAGCGGGCTGCGGCAGAGTACTCTCCAACACTTTCCAAACGACTCCACCTCTATTGTGAGAATGCCGTCCTGTTCCTGCTGGCGGACTCGTGGCCAGACGGTCATCGCGAGTTTGTCTGGGAGAACGCCGCCTACCATTTGCACTGGATGTGGTTGGTGATTGTGCCGGGAGTAGCGACAGGATCGGCCATATACATGTATCGGAACCGGAGCCTGCAGTTGGTGCCGTGCCTGGCGGTTGCGTCGTTCCTGGTTCCGCTCTTTTCGAACGCCGGAGTAATGGAAGCCCGCTTCCGCAAGCCGCTGGAGGGCATTTTCATTTTGGCACTTTTCTGGCTTGCAGAACAGTGGCGCAACTACAGCAAGACCCTTGACCACCGAGACGCAGGGCCCCGGAGCAAATGAGAAGTTTACGTGGATCGTTCGATCCGATCCCTGCCGCGTATTGCCTGACCTATCGCTTGTTCTATGCGCACCCCTCGGCGCATACGATTTCGATCTTTCGCGACGCGCTGGGCTTTCGATCCAGGTTACCAAGGGACATGTCCCAGGGTACAAACCATGGAGTAGCTTGCAACAACATTGGCAATGCTCTTGCCCAAAATGAGAAAAAAGGCATGTGACCTTGGTTTATGGAGGGTGCGCTAAGGTCAGCACCTTATGGCATGATTTTCTCGTGCTCGGAAGTCCCCGCCGACACGGAGGGAAATGATGCCAAGCACAAAGCGCTACTTTACTGTTCTGGCCTGCGGTTTGGTCCTGTGCTTAAGCGGGACGCTGCTGGCCGCGGACGGTCAGGAAAAAGAGAAGGGCCACGAAACTCAGGTTACGACCTTTCCTGGCACGATCTTTATGCTGAACCCATGCCCGACCGCCGACCATGGGATCTTCTCGGTCGACGGCACAAACGTGGCCCGCTACCACGCAAACAAGAACCATGCCTCGATTCACATTCGTTTCCTGGGTAAGGGACTAGACAGCGTGGGGCAGCCCGTCAAGGCATTCCTGCACGCCAAGGCTCAGGTCGACCCGGGATTGGCAATGTATGACATCCCGTTTGAATCGATCTGGGTGGATAAGGGATCTCACAACTTCGAGTTCCTGGCCAGCATGCACGTCTGGGTTACTAATGGACGCGTAGTTGCCGCCAACATCTTCCTTGACAACGGATACACGTTGCAGTGCACGGATGACACCGATGCAAATGCGGCTGACCACAGGTTCAACAACGACAAAGACGAAGACGACGACAGACACTAAGAAGCCCCTTTTCAACCGAGCACACAAGCGGAGGCATGGCGGGAGCTGTGCCTCCGTTTTCTGTCGTTTTGGTCCCGAGTTTGAAAATGAAGGTTGACTAGCTCGCCGGCACTTCGCTGTGCGCGATCGCCATCCAGCCTTTCTTTGCTTCTTGCCAGACGGTAGTCATGTAGAACTTTTGCGGAGTGGGAGAGGACTTACTCTGCAGGGTTGCCGTGTAACTAACCACCATATCTACCCCGTGAGGCTTCACCTCCAGGTCGCCAAAACTAATGCTCGTCAGGTTAAGGCTCTGAAAGTACTGCAATGCCTGCTCGCGGTCGCGGATTCCAGATGCAGTGGTGAGCGTGTAAACCGAGGCAAGGCGCCATTTGGCGGTATTGAAATCCCCGTCCTGGATCGCCTTCCACCAGAGCCGCTCATAGGCCTCGGCGCCGGTTGCCTCTGACCACTTTTGTGATTGCGGAGGCTTGCCTTCGGTGCACGCAAAAAGCGGTAGCACCAGAGCTAAGAGTATGACAATCTTCAAACGAGGCATGCTTGGGATTGTACTAGCCGAGATTTGGGTGATTTTGGGAAGACTACTCGGCAGAATTCACTGATAGCTCACTGTTATTCTTTTGTTCCTAAAAGGCACTCTTGCGAGTTTTGGGCAGAATTCGATAACTTTCGAGTCGAATTCGAAAAATTCACTTCGAAGATCTAGTTGATCATGCCGCCGCTGGGGCTTGCACTCAGCTCCCCGACAGCCTTCACACGTTTAGAAGAGATTCCGGTGTCCTGAATCTTGTACAGCAGGGCACGGTAGCTAATGCTCATCGCCTTCGCAGCCTTCTTACGATTCCAGTTGTGAGTCTGCAGGACTTTGAGAATAATGCGTCGCTCGAGTTCACGTACGGCATCGCGCGTGGCCTTTTTCAGCGAGATTTTGCCGTCGAGCGGAATCAGGGGATCGAAGCAACTTCCCCCCCCGCGCGACACCAACTCCGACGTAATTGCCTCTTCGTTGCCGAGAACAACGTACCGCTTTATCAGGTTCTCCAGTTGCCGGATGTTGCCGGGCCACTCATAGCGCTGCAACATGGCCATCAGTCCGTCTGAAACAGGCTTCGGCTGAACGGAAAACTTGTCTCCGTAGTAATCCAAAAAGTATCTGGTCAACGCTGGAATATCTCGCACACGATGGCGTAGTGCGGGCGCCTGAATCTGAACTACATTGATTCGATAGTAAAGATCCTGACGGAAACGCCCGGCGGCGATTTCGTCCATCAGGTCACGGTTGGTCGCGCAGATTACCCTGACCTCTACTTTTACGTCCTCTTGCGCTCCGATTCGGCAGAACTGGCCGTCTTGCAGAAGCTGCAGCAGCTTGGCTTGCATGCCGAGCTCCATTTCGCCAATTTCGTCAAGAAAGAGCGTGCCACGATGGGCCATTTCCACGCGTCCGGGCTTCGATCGGAGAGCCCCTGTGAACGCTCCTCGCTCATAGCCAAACAGCTCACTTTCAAGCAGGGTTCCGGGAATCGCCGGACAATTGACCTTCACGAAAGGCCCATCGGCCCAGGGTGACTGCTGATGGATCATGCGGGCAAGGACTTCTTTGCCTGTGCCATTTTCGCCAGTGATCAGGATTGGAACATTCGCGCCCGCTACGATCCGCAGCTTGTGCTGCAACATCTGCATCCGGTCTGTGGTACCGAAGACAACCGTCTCGGGCGGAATTCCCGCGATCAACAGACCGTGGCCATTGCTCGCCGCCACAGTCGCGCTCAAAGGTAGAGCTCCGTACTCAAGGAAAGGACATTCTTGAACACGCTGCATCGCTGTGCACATTCGCAACCAACTGTTAATCAAGCCAACCTTGTCTGTGGAAAACTCTCGAATCAGCCAGTAAAGTCTATAATTCTCAATTTATTACGAGCTAAAATGCCGGCGGGATGGGCCCGAAATCTGTCCCAATCTCTGCTTCTCAAAATCACTTTACGAAAAATGCTTCCTGAAAACATTTGCAGGTGCGGGAATGAGTTTCTCTATATGGGTTCCGGCGGAGCGCAATCCTCGCGAATCGCATTGGTACGGGCACCCATTTGGACCGAAAGAGGCAAGGGGTTCTGCGGAACAGATTCTCAACCATCGCTTTGGGCCAGGATTCCGTTGCACATCTGAATGCCTGTGGCGTCATCCAGGGAGATTTGCGCCGGTTACCTTGGCTTTCCATTTGCTATGCATAAGTTTGCACTTACTTTGGTAGTGGAAAACTGTTAAAAACCTTTGATAAGGCTATATAACTAAGTATTTACACTGACTCGGAAGATGGCTAAAAAACTGCAACTACTTCGAAAACGCCAGTCGGACGCTGTTGATCGCTGTAGTCTCGCGGAAGCACCGAGTAGGATTTTTGCCAGTCATTTCGTCGTGTTGCAGTCTCCCTTGTCAGGCCAATGCTGGACAGAGTTGATGGCCCCGAGCGTGGCAGAGTAAATTCAGGAACTCAGGAATCTTGCCCGTGGACGAGAAACGCGTACTCCCAAGGTTTCCGCTGGAAATGCCGGTGTGGGTGAGGCTTCCCGGATCCGACGCCACCGTGCACGCCAAAACGCGTGATGTAAGTGCAAGCGGTGTGTTCTTCTACGTTAACTGTGAGATTCGTCAGGACGCGGAGATCGAATTCACGATGACCCTGCCTCCCGAGCTTACCCGCACCGCAGCCATCCAGGTTTCTTGCAAAGGAAAAGTCGTCCGCATCCAGAATGATGCCGAAACCGGAAGGCTGGGAATTGCAGCAGCAATTCATAGCTACGACTTTCTAGCTCAAGCGGCTTCCACTCTCGGCGATGCCTAGGCGTTTCTCTGATCGAAACTTACCAGGTCATTGTGGGTTAAGATCGTGGGGAGCGGTAATGGTGTGTGGTTACTATTAGGTTTTTGTTTCAGTAACTACAGTACAACACTGCACAAAGCTTCCCTTGAGAATTGCAAAATATTGCGCTATCGTAGGCCAACGGTTGGCCGAGCGGACTCACTTCGAGGCTCAACTCCTCCCTCAGCCTTTGAAACCCCTGTTACGGTAACAATTTGAGCACTTCCCGGCACCTGCGGAGTTCACGTCGGAAACGGAGATAAGCGTGTCTAGTTCCCCTGGCCAAGCTGTCGCGAGTGCACCCTCATCCTCGACTCGGCTTGAAATTGAAGATTCTCTTAAGCAGGACATCTTTCGGCGCACCATTGCGCTGGCGTCCGCCGCCCACGAGTTAAAAACCCCTCTTTCAGTGATGACTGGTTATACCGACCTCCTTCTTGGCCAGTTACTGGGGCCCTTAAATGAGCAACAACGGAAGGTCTTGGAGGAAATGAAGCAAAGTGGTCTGCGTTTGCAGCGTTTCGTTCAAGATTTTTTGGCATTCAGTGCTTTGGAATCCGGCAAGATACGCATCTCCAAAGAGTTAGGGGACGTAAACGAGTGCATCGCCGAAGTTCTGGAACACTGGTCGAGCCGTTTTGAGCAGAAAAAACTCCGCTGGGACTTCCGCCCGGATAGCAATCTCCAACCCTTGCTTTTCGACCCTTTGAAACTGCAGCACGTAATATCCAATCTCGTTGACAATGCCGTGAAATTTACGCCGCAAGGCGGCAAGATTCGCGTGAGCACCAGCACTTACCTTTGGGAACGTAGGAGCTTTCGCCAAATGCTGCCGTTTGCCAATGAGCGCCGCTCCGCAGGCAATCACCAGCCGAACGCAATTCGCATCTGCGTGGCCGACACTGGTCCCGGGATACCACCCGAGTACCATCAAGAAATCTTCAACGAGTTTTTGAGATTGCAGCAAACCTCCGCCGCACATGGGATGGGGCTTGGGTTGGCGATCGCACGCCGATTAGTGGAGGCACATGCTGGAAAAATCTGGGTGGAGAGCGAACCGGGCCATGGTAGTACATTCTGTCTGCTGTTGCCGATGAGGACAAAAGAGTAGTCATGAGCGCGAACGCGACCATTCTGATCGTTGATGACGAACCCAGCATGCTTCGCTACACGAAGACTTTGCTAGAGGTGGACAACTACGCCGTTGAAACGGCAGGCAGCGGCTTTGAAGCCATCAAGAGGGTACGGGAAGGGCTCAAGCCCAGTCTGATTCTGCTCGACATGGCCATGCCGAGTATGAATGGCCTACAGACGATTGAAGAATGTAAGAAGATTCGTCCGGAGCAGAAGATTGTCGTTCTCTCCTGCGTTAGCGACACGAGCACCGTAGTGCAGGCGATCAAGCTTGGTGCGCTCGATTACGTCACCAAGCCTTTCTACAAATCGGAACTCGACGCAGTGTTGAAGCGTTGCCTTGAACCGGAAAAGTCAGTCGCTGGCACAGCCGACATACAGCGCTATAGCGTTTCCGACGACGTTGAGATTGAGAGTCTCGAAGACGACCTCTTCTTCCTCGCGGCAAGTCCGCAAATGAAACAGATCCGTGCCCAGGTATCCCTGGTAGCAAAAGTCGACGTTCCCGTCCTGTTGCTGGGCGAGAGCGGAGTCGGGAAAGAGATTCTGGCACGGTTGATTCATAAGATGTCGATCCGCGCGCATCGTCCTTTGTTGAAAGTAAACTGCGCGGCATTACCTGCCGAACTGTTGGAAAGCGAACTATTCGGATACGAGGCAGGAGCATTTACCGGCGCCCAGCGCTCCAAGCCGGGCAAGTTCGAGCAATGCAATAAAGGCACGATCTTGCTGGATGAAATTGGCGAAATG
>Ga0126378_10001672_pt1 | contig 16420 bp, 13 predicted proteins | sample PanSoiMetPlot_23_FD_92587 | JGI IMG/M metagenome (GOLD analysis project Ga0126378, IMG submission 92587) | Tropical forest soil microbial communities from Panama - MetaG Plot_23 | ecosystem: Environmental > Terrestrial > Soil > Tropical forest > Bulk soil | place: Panama | collected 2016-02-17 | reverse complement strand
GCCTGGGGCGCCGCGGCGTTCTGCGGCGCCCGATCGTCCCGCCCGTTCCGCAGTTCCCGCTCGTCATGGCGTCGGCCATTGTGGCCGTCGCCCTCACGCACCGACACGGCCGCGGCCGTGAGCCGGGCCGAACTGGCCGCGGGGGCGGTCGGCGCCGCGGCCAGCTGAAGCGCGCACGTCGCCGCCGCGAGTGCGGCGAGCGCGACCGCCCCGCGCCGCGCGGCCTGCAATGCCTGTGGCCGCCTGCCTTGCCGTGTGGCCCGCACCGTAGCTCCTCAGGTCTGTTGCGATGCCTCAAGGCTTGCGGCTCTTAGGCACGGCCGTCCATCGCACATTGGTCGTAGTACCCGTTCACCAGCCTTTCCCAGAGAACGTTTGGCCAGGTCGCAGGGGGGGTGTGATCGATTTCCGTTATGGCCGGGCCCGATTGACCGGGAATGCGGCCGCGAAATCCGCGGTAAGCCGAAGTGGTCGCCGCGTTCGGTGCCCGGCCTGCTTGCGCCCGGTCGCCCGGCTCGTCTACAGCGCCAAGGCTTCGCTGACCAGGGTCACGGTGTCGCCGGCGCCTGTGTTGGCTGGGTGCCGGTCGTGGTGCTGGTGCCGCTGGTCAGCGCCGGCCACGCCGGCGCCGGCGCGGCGCGCACCGGGCGTGGGGGTGGAGGGGTGGGGTATGCCGCCAGCTAGTAGGTTGGGTTCGGGTCCCGTCCGCGAGTTTCACTGGCCGATAGCGAGGTGTTCCCGATGACCGGCGGCGATTTCGGGGTGGGCGAACAGCCCCCGGGCAAGATTGATGTCACGGTTCCGCATTCGGCCAGGATCTGGAACTACTGGCTGGGCGGCAAGGACAATTACGAGATCGACCGGACGGTCGGCGATCAGGTCGCGCGGCTGTTTCCCGGCATACGCGAGACGGCCAGGGTCTCCCGTGCCTTGCAGGCCCGTGTCATCGGGTACCTGGCGGCCGAGGCGGGAATCCGCCAGTTCCTCGACGTGGGCACCGGCCTGCCGACCGCGGACAACACCCACCAGGTGGCGCAGCGGATCGCGCCGGAGTCCCGGATCGTCTACGTGGACAACGACCCCACGGTGCTCGCCCACGCCCGGGCGCTGCTGGTCAGCAGCCCCGAGGGCAGCACCGACTATGTCGACGCGGACCTGCGCGACAGCGGCCGGATCATGTCCGAGGCGGCCCGGACGCTGGATTTCACCCAGCCGGTCGCGCTGCTGCTGAACGGCATCGTCGGGCACGTCGAGGACGACGGCGAGGCGCGGGCGTGCGTGCGCCGGCTCGTGGCCGCCCTGCCGCCGGGCAGCTACCTGGCCATGTCGGACGGGACCGACACCGATAAGACCGCCGTGCGCTCCTCGAAGTTGTACAAAGACAGCGGCGCGGTCCCCTACCACATGCGCAGCCCCGCCGTGTTCGTGAGCTTCTTCGATGGCCTTGAGCTGGTCGAGCCCGGGATCGTGCCTCGGCAAGACTGGCGCCCGGACTCCGCACCGCCACCGGCGGCCGCCAGCCTCCCCAGCCTCGCCGGGGTCGCCCGCAAGCCGTCCTAGCCGGTGATGCCGCAGCCGATGCTGCCAGCCCCAGGACCACTGCCGCAGGCGGACCCGCAGGTCAGCGACCTATGCCCCGTTTTGAAACCCCGACACCGTCAGCACAGCCGCGACGTTGCGGGTCAGCGACGATGACAAGGTTTTGGAACCCTACAAGCTGATCCGGGCGAATGCGCTGTGGTTGTGAATGCTCTCGTCGTTGACGGCCTCGACAGTAAAGGCTGCAATGCGATCGTCGTCTTGGAGGCGCCGGGCGGCCTCGCGGACCATGTCTTCCACGAAGACCGGTGTGTCGTAGCCGGCCATCGTGACGTGCCGCTCGTCCGCGCGCTTGAGTAGCGGATACACCGGGCTTGAGGCGGAGGCTTCGGCAACGGCGACCAGCTCTTCGATCCAGATCAGGTCGAACTCTCCGTCCTGGCTCTGAGGCGAAACACCGATCGTGATCATTCCACGCTGGTTGTGCGCCCCGTATTCACTGATCGCCTTCGAGCACGGGCAAACGCTGGTCACCGGTACCGCGACACGCAGGAAAAACTGCATCACGTCACCGGCCAGGCGGGCGTGGAAACGGCAGGCATAGTCCATGAGTGCCGTCGCCCTGGTGACCGGGGCGGAGCGGGGCAGGAAGTACGGGAAGTCGACGGTAATTTGCGCGTCATTGGTGTCCAGCCGGCGGTGGATGTCACGCAGCATGATGGGGATGGTGCGCTGGGTGAGTTCGCCGCAATGCTCGTCCAGGATCTCGACGAACCGGCTGAGGTGCGTGCCCTTGACCTCGGCAGGGAGGGCCACAGCCATTGAGATCTCAGCGATGGTGTCCTGTTTAGCGTGGGCTTGATCCCATACCGAGATTGGGTAACGCAGCCTGGTGATCCCAACGGCGTCGAGCGGGATGCCGCGTCTATCTGGGTGGTTCTGCACGTCCTCAAGGATCATGACTGATCCCCGTGGTACGCGACGCCAGAGGTGCAGGTCTCGCGCACGACGACGCGAGACAGCGGGAGGGCTCCTTCTAGGTGCTTCCATATCCAGCGGGCCAGGTTCTCGCTGGTCGGGTTGTCCAGGCCGTCGATCTCGTTGAGGTAGCGGTGGTCAAGCCGGTCCGCAAGGGGCCGGAAAGGGGCCTTGATGTCAGCGAAGTCGATCACCATGCCGCTGGCCGGGTCCACGTCGCCGCGGACGTGCACCTCGATGCGGTAGGAGTGCCCATGCAGCCGGCCGCACTTGTGCCCTTCTGGGACGTGCGGGAGCCGGTGTGCGGCTTCGAAAGTGAACTCACGGAAGGCATCCATCACGCGATCCCTAGATACTTGTGGGTTTGCAGGCTCAGACGCCACTGCGGGTGGCGTAGGCAGTATTCGACCGTCAGGTGGGTGTTCCTGTCCCGGTCAGGGCCGTCCATCGGTTGCAGCAGGAACCGGCCGAAGGACAGGTGCTCGAATGTCTCGGGCAGCGCACCGTCTTGGGGAAATACCAGCTTGAGTTCATGGCCGGCAGTGAGCACAAGTGGCGCGCCTGCCTTGGGGCTGACGCAGATCCAGTCCAGTCCATGTGGGGCTGGCCGGGTGCCATTGGTTTCCACCGCGACGGTGAATCCTCGGGTGTGGAGCGCGCCGACCGCGGCGGCGTCGAGTTGCAACAGTGGCTCACCGCCGGTGCAGACCACATAGCGTTCCACCCCCGGATGCGGCTGGCCCGCCCAGGTGGCGCTGACAGCGTCTGCTAAGGCGTCCGCGGTAGCAAAACGGCCTCCGCCGGGGCCATCAGTGCCGACGAAGTCGGTGTCGCAGAACCGGCAGATCGCACGGTGGCGGTCCCGTTCCCGCCCTGTCCACAGGTTACATGAGGTAAACCGGGCGAAGACCGCAGGCCGACCGGTGTGCGTGCCCTCCCCCTGCAGGGTGTAGTAGATCTCTTTCAACCGGTACGTCACGGCAAGCTGCCTGCCGGTTCAAGGGCCGGGTCGGTGCCGCCGAACCCTAACCTGACCATGCCCTCGGCCTCGCTGCCGTCAATGTCATCTACATGCACGACCTGGGTCCGCTGAGCCATTAGCCGCACTCCGATCGGGATATGGTTCAGTACCTCGATCATCAGTGTAGGTGATCACATCAGTATGTGCGCCATTCAATCATCGGCGTGATGACCCGTCTTGTGCGGTCCGGAAAGGTAGCGGCACCCCGTGTGGGTGCCAGAACTCGGCCACTGACCTTGACCTGGGCTTCTATGCGGCTCGCCGGTATTCGTTGATCGGTACTCGTTGATGAGGCCGCCGAGGACTTGGCTTGCCCGGCCAGGAACGTCCGCCAGGTCTGCCCGGCTCGCCGGGGTGCGGGATCGGCGCCTGCCTCTTTGAGGATCTGCCATGCCGTCGACGGTGCGAGCGTGTAGCCCAGGCCTGCCAGCTCGCCATGGATACGCCGGTAGCCCCAGCCCGGGTTATCCCGCGCCATCTCCAGCACCGGCACGCGCAGGGCCTGCGCGGTCCTGGGTCTCCCGGGCTCGCGGCGCCGGTATGTCCACGCCGCCTGACCAGATCCGCATGCCAGCGCAGCAGCGTCCGTGGGGAGACGATCGGCCGTAGCTGGCGGAGATGGCTGCGGGGCAGCAGCCGGGCCAGCGCGGACAAGATCGCCCGGTCGGCCCAGGACAGCCGAGGCGTCCGGACCTGGTGCTGGAGAACGGCGACCTGGTGGCGCAGGAGGAGGTTTTCGGCACCCACACGGCTATTCCGTCTCGTCGTCGAAGAACAGCAGACCGGGCTCATCCACGATAGGGCGGGGCGAAGGCTCCACATGTTTCGGGCCGCCGAACGTTAGATCGGCGGATTCGAGACCGAAGACAAAAGTGCCGTCCGTGAACACACCGCAGGGGACGGCGGAGAACGCGAAGGTGGCAGGCTTGTCGCCGCGGAAGGTCAGCGTGCTCTGCCGCTCGATGTTCCAGGACACATTTCCATGCGCCTCCCCGAGAAAGTCCGCCAATCCGTCTGCCCCGACCTCGACGGATTGCCCCTTCTTGTTGGTAGCGGTCACCGCGAAGCCGGGGCTTGTAAGCGTTCGCGTGATGACGTGAAGTTTCGCTGTCGAAGGGCTGAAGAAGAGGTCGGTTGTGGCGTTGCGCTGGATGTGGCGTCCTTCGAGGTCCCGTCCGAGTTGCGAGATGTCAACGTCGTGCTGAGTGACCTCGCGAACCTCGAACACCAACCCCGACGCGCCTTTCCACAACGAGGCGGCGAGGTTGATGGATGGCAGGGGTGCCCCTAGGGCGGCGAGAAAGTTCGCACTGAGTTTTGCGCCGAAGCCCACGCCAACGGCCGCTGACCGGACGCCACTAAGATCGGCGACCTGCTCCGACCTGGGCCGCGGCAAGGTTGGTGTGCCGTCGGCGATAAGCTTCGCGAGCCGGCCGCGTGGGTAGACTCGCCGGTCCTCATCGACCGCTAGCGCGTCGAGCGGCTGGATGCCCGTGCGCGGAGCCATCACGACCCCGGCACGGTAAGTCTGGCGCACTTGCCTGGTGAACGGGTCGTCCCTGGTAAAGCATGGCTGGAAACCCATGACGATGACTCACCAGCCCTTCCATAGTAGAAAGAAGATAAGGAAAAGCAAGAGCACATTTAGCGCAAACGAAATACGGAAGCCGACACGGGAGCGGCCGAGCTGACCCTCCAATCTGGCTAGTCGGCTCTCATCGGCCACCACTCGGCGGGACTCATCGAGGAAGGCCTTTTCGGGACCGGACAACTTCCCTTCGCGGGCGAGCGAGCGGACTTCCTGCAGTTCGGCACCTCGAAGCAGGAATTTACGGCTGCCGGTACTCTGCCACGCCTCGAAAATCACCTGCCATGGCGCCAGGTTCGACAGGCGCCATGAGTCGTTGTCTTGGACAATGGGCTGCACCAGCATGTCGTGCGACAACTCCCACCAGGTGCCACCGGGGCGCGGGTCGTCGCGGATGAGGTATCCCTCGCTCAGGGCTCTCATGGCCGCTTCCCGGATGTTCACGGCGGGCAGCGACCTGGTCGGTCGGCGCGTCGTCCGCTCGCTGATGAGGTGCTCTCCGATCCAGCCACGAAGGCTGCGCTCGGCGTCCCGGTCCTTGCCGACCGCATCGCGCAGTACGCCGCGGTAGTAGTCGGACAAGATCTTGTCGTAGGGCCGGACCCTAGCCAGGTCGCCGACGTCAATAGTCGTGAAATCGGGCTTCTTGCTGAGCTTGCGCCACAGGCTGTCGCACACCACCTGCAGCAGGAACGGTTCCACATATGGAGGGTTGAGTGCGCTGTCTCCGGCGTCGCCGCCTCCAATGTCGTCGCCGCGGCCCGGGCCCAGGTCCGCGATGAGCTGACGGACCGCATCGCCGGCAAAGGTGACACCGCGCTCGGCGGCCGGCCTTTGCACCGCAGCGGTTGCCGCTTCCGCATTGAGGAAGTCCAAGCGGTAAGTGGTGCGCAATTCGTTCGGGAAGTAGCGCTTGAAACGAGCAAGGCCGCCTATATAGTCCTCACGCATCGCGAGCAGCGCCCAGCGGCGCCCGCGCCGCAGGCACATGCCCAACTGGATAAAGAATTCCTTCTGCCCCTCGATGTCCACGGGATCCAACCTGAGAACTTCTTCGAGCTGATCAAGCATAATCATCTGTCGGCACTCTGGATCAGCTTCCTCGGCGAACCGGACCAGAGCGTCCTCGATGGTCATGCTGGCCGCCTCCTGCCTGTCGACGAGGTGTCCAACGAGGCCGTTGACGACGCTGAATACGTACCGGTTGGCCACGCGCAGTTCTTCTGGTGGGGGCAGGTTCACCCGAAGTGCGGAGAACCGTGGTGCGGTCGTACCGCAGATCTGGAAGTCCAGCTTGCTCAGTTCAGGCACCACTGAAGCCTGGATGAGCGAGGTCTTCCCGGCCCCGGACGGGGAGTGCAGCAGTGTCACGCCGCCCGGAAGCAGCTTGTCCAGGAGGCCCGTCAACTCGTCCTCGCGGCCGTAGAATAGGTCTCCAGCCCGAAATGGGCGAGGGCCGACATACGGGCTGGACTTACCCGCGGGTTTGGCGTCGACGGTTGAGCTCGCGTCGTCCATCACGGCTTACTCGCCTCGAGCTCGGTGAGGAATGCATTTCCTGTCTGCCAGTAGATGTTGATCTTGTCTTCGTCGAAGTAGCTCTCGAGGTAGCTCTGGGCAGCTTCCTGTTCGATGCGCAACGTGTGCGGCTCGAGCTGCACGCCGACGTGCGGGCTTGCCTCCAGCATCTTCCTCTGGAAGCTCTTGATGGCTTGAAACACCAACCGGAATTCCCAGTCATCGAAGTGGTACCCAAGGAACAGCAGGGACCTCCTGACAAGAGGAGTCCTCAGGTACCCTGGGACGTTATCTCCGTTGTCCACCTGCTTCAGCCACTCGCGCAGCCAGACGAAGTAGTCGTCCTCGGTGATGACCAGCGTCGGCTGCGATTGAAGAGTGCCGCACAGGTGGTATACGAGCGGCTCCTGAACGCCGAAGCTTTTCGGGGCGCGGTCAGGGTCTGCCTCGGCTTGGAGACGCTCTACTTTCTGGCGATGTGACTCAGGACTGCGACCACGGTCTTTCCCGGCCCGCGTCACGGGACCGGTCAGGTCATCGATGCCCTGGCCAGTGCTGCTGTCGCCGGTCTCATTATCCAGCAGGTATGGCCACACGTCCTCGCTGGGTATCGACTTGCGCCAGTCGAAGTACCGGGTAACCGGCGACTTACCGCACTCCTCCAGCGCGTCTTCGAGGAGATTCGACCAGCTGGTCGTTACGAACAGCGGCAGGTCAAGCCGGGCCAGGCGAGAATAGCCGTCGTTTCTGTTGGACGCTGCCCGCCGATGCTCGCCGACCAGTGAGAAGATGGTGGCCAACGGCAGCGTGTCCCAGTCCAGGCCCGGCATCTCCTCCCCGTGCTTGGACCTGAGCTCGTGGCGCAGCAGGAAGTACAATTCGTCCCACACGAGCCTGGGTCCACTCTGCTCCTCGACGCGAACGTACTGAGCGACCGAGGCTAGGTCGCTGGCGCTCACCCGAGACATGGGTATCTGGCGCCGGGTAACCCATTCCCTTGCGAGGGCCTGCCGGGAGGCGAGCACGCGGTCCTCGCCGGCGATACCGGAGCCGATGATGGGAACGCACTGTTGCGCCTTTATGCGCGTGTGCAGGTTCGCGAACAGCTGAGCTTCCTGCCCGCCGAACCGTGGCTTGTACCAGGCGCTGCCGCGCTTCAATCGGGAGTACAGCACCGGCATGTACCAGTCGTCTCTGTCCCGCACCGACAGCCGGGCCTCCGCCATCGCCTTGGCCGGGATACCGTCGACGTTGAGCCGGGAGAAGAAGTTCGATAGGAATCTCGCCGCAGTCGCCATTGTGACGTTTCCCTGCATGCCGATCACTACGGTTACGCCGGCCCGTGCCAGCGCAGGGGCGAGTGCGAGCAGGGGTTTGGCAGTGGACTCCATACGTGGCTCGTCCGTTTCATCGGTCGCGCCGTAGCCCGCGTCGTCGCGACCAGCGGACTGGCAGGAGCAGAGCACCACGAAGGTGGGGACCCGGTCCAGGCTCGCCACATCGCTTGCAAATGCGGTCCCATCGACCCGGTCGACGTTGCCATCCGGTTTCTCCAGCAACAGTTCCGGGTGCTCTGTGATTCGGCCATGGCAGACCAGGTACAACAGGTGGACATCCTTTCTCAGCGCCTCGAGAAGATTCTCGCGGGTGGCACGCCGAGAGGGGTCGCCACCTTCTCCTGAAAGGACTGGCGAGACTACCTCGATGTCGGCGAGCGCTTCGCGTGCGCGCCTGACCTCCTCGGTCACCTGGATGTTGCCAAGCGGAACCGGGCCAGATACGAAGCTGCCGACGTTGCTGGGATTGGCTACCGCGATGACCGCACGTAGCTCGCCGACCCGCGGGAGAGGTGTCGGTGGAAGGAACTCTGCCTCGGACAAGTAACGGCTGAAGCGGATTCGCGGCGTGGTGGCGAGGCGGAGCCGCGACCCCGGATGGCACAAAGCCTCCCATCGGATGGCCTGGTAGTCGGCAGGCGCCCTCGAGTCGATGACGAGCCTCAGGTGAACCGGTAGGTTCTTGCAGGCGACGACAGCCTTGTCGAGCAGGGCGCGGGCGCCAACCGGAAACAGCATTTCCCCTAGCGCGACGCCGTAATCGTCGATGCCCTCCTCGCTCAGTGCCTGGAGCCTTTCCAGCTCGATGGGCACCGGGTTGCTACCGAAGTACCGGTAGTCGTCGCGATCACCCGGCGCGTTATAGAGCACGTTCAGCAGAAACCCCTGCGCGGAGGGCACCCAGCTGAGAACGACTTCGAGGTCGGCGCCCCTAGTTGGCCAAGCCATCTCTACCCCCCCGGGCTGCAGCTCGCCCACTACTTCAGGTAGCCTACGCCGATAATCCGCAGTCTGCACCCTTGGCCGGCTAGCCTAACGGAATTCTGGAGAGGCCATCCGAGGCAGGCAGTGCATGAGAATGCCACTTCGCGATCGGTTTCTATTTAGCAAATAATTGCCTCTATCGTCACGTCATTCCCGCCAGTCTCCGCTGTGCGACGGCTCTGAGGCTCTGGTGAGCGCTAACGTAGTTTGTTAGTTCGGGAGGTACAGGTGCAGGCCGTCGCCTGCCTGGAGGGATGTCATCAGGGCTTGCAGCTGCCGGGGCAGGGGCGCGTTTGACCATGCGGTCCACCAGCGCTGTAGCGCGATCGACAAGGAAACCCAGGCGCGCACCGCCCCGATCGCCCGGGCCAAGGGGCAGCCGTGCCGGTCTGGCGGGTCCGGAACCCCCTCTCTCCGCCGCCCGGCTCTGGTGCCGGCGGCGCTACGGCCTGCGGTGCGGGAACGGCGAACCAGGCGTCTCAGCAGAATGAGAACGCGCAGTTGACCAGGCCCGGTGGCGGCGGATTACGGCATCGGAGCGCACCTGGAAGTCGGCCCAGCCCAGCTCGTCCTTGACCTGCTTGTAGCTCTGCTTGAACCAGTTCCGGATCGCGTAGATCCGCACGATCTCGGCCAGGCTGGCGGCCGGGTGCGGGCTGTCGGCCTGACGCGGGCCATCGGGCAGGAAGATGGGGAGGACCAGGACTCGTCTAGAGTGCCGTCGCTGGCCCGAGCGTCAGGCCCGGATGGCACCGAGTTGCTGCATCATGGCGACGCCGTCGAACTGCGTCCAGATGTCGGTCACGCGACCGTCCCTGAGGCGGTAGAAGTTCATGCCCTCCACCCTGATCGTCTGGCCGGAGGCGGGGATCCCCATGAACTTCTGCTGCTGAGAACCGGTCACGACCCACCGGGTGGCGACGGTGTCGCCGCTGGCGATGATGTCCTGCAAGTCCTCCTCCAGGTCGGGGAAGATCGCCTTGAAGCCCGCGACCTTCTGCTTGAAGCCGGCCAGCGTCGGCTCATGGTCGGGCGCTGGATTGTGGTCGACCAGGCCCGGGTCGCAGAGCTCGTCGACCGTCGCCTGGTCGGCCGCGCGAAACGCGTGCTCGAAGCGCGTGATGATCTCGATGTTGCCGGGCAAGGCCAGCCCCTCTCTTTCCGTCGGTGACCATGGGCGCCGGGTGAGCGATCTCTGCGGTCGGCTCGATGCGATCAGGAAATGCCATGACAGCCTCCGCAAGGTAGCAACCGGTTGGTTGCTACCTTATTGCAACCGACTGGTTGCGTCAACGGTTCTGGTCGGGAGGTTGTCTGCCCGCGCCGGGACGGAGCGCCTGCCGTGCGATGCTCGCCGCGCAGGCCGGGCAGGAGAGCACTGGTATGCATAGGACAACTCAGGGCTTAGCCCGGGAACGCCGTCGGAAAGTCAGACCCGATTCGCCCGCCGGACTAAAGATGTTGGTAGTCAGTAAGTGATACGATGTGCTGAGGATTAACGGTATGCGGGCTTCCTGGCTTGGATATGCCCATACGCAATGTCAGCAGTTCCCCCCTTTTAAGAGCGGTATTGATGGTCTCCACTAGCTCCGTGAAACTAGCAAGACACGGTATTCCGTGCCGTCGGTCACCTTCATACCATTGTATTTAGAGGCCATTTAAAACTCCTTCGGAATTTCGGGTTGTTGGAGCTAAGCAAAGTCTTCCTGTGCTGGGATTCACCGCTGACTGATGGCGCGTTGGCAAACTCTGTGTAAGTTAGAACGTAGCCGTTTAGCTAAGGAGCCGAACTATTAATCCCGCGATGGAACCCCAAACGCACACTAAACCTCCCCCATGTGCTAGTAATGCTGAGGGAGGGTAGGCCAGTGGGCCACGGCCACACCAGTTGCTCAAAGGTTCAGATTCTGTCACCTGTGCGCGGTAAACCAGACGAGTAGTTCAAACACCGTAGCCCATTGACGGAAGCAGCCTCGCCAACGGACCACAAAGCCGTCGGCACGTGCAGCGCTAAGTGCGGCAACCACACCGGCTCCAGTTGACGGCGTTCGATCTGCGCGGAACTCCAGGAACGCCTCAACAAGGAAATACGCAGAAGGACCGATGTCGTGGGCATCTTTCCCTCCCGCGAGGCCATCTCATGCACCACCTCCCGGGGACGTGGCCGTCGGCTGCCACCCGGTCGCTCAGCGCAGGAATGCGCCTACCTTGCGCGCGGCCGCTGGCATCGGCGCTTCCGCGTGCTTACTGCCGTGTGCTGGCACTCCGGCGGGCTGGCTGATTTGCCGTGAGCCGCTGTGCGATGACCCGTATCTGGCTGGCTTCCGGCAGGTGGACGCAGCCGAACTCATGGCGGGTGGGCAGGCGCAGTTCTTCGTGACGGAACGGGGGCTGGGCGCCCGTCAGGATGTCGGCGGTGCGCGGCTTGCGGCCGCGGGGACCGTCACGGAATCGGGCATTGCGGATGTAGAGGCTGAGCACGGTCCGGCCGGCCCAGGCGTCGACCCGGAAGAGGGCGTCGGCCAGGGGGTGGGCGCGTACGTCCAGGCCGGCGGCGCGCAGGACGGCGATGGTGTAGGTCTCCCGGACGAATGAGTAGTAGGCGAGGCCGATCCGCCACCTGATCGCCTGGGCAACCTGCCCGGGGGGATAACCCTGGCGGCATGCTTCTTCCCGGATCTGCCGGGCTGGATCGCCGAGCGTGGCGGCGCCTGCCGGGTCCCGGGCGCAAAATGAGCTGAATTCGCCGAACGTCGGCAGGCTGCCGAATTTTTCCAGGGCCAGGTGCATGACGTGGGTGAAGGCGAAGTCGGGGCGCCAGTCGACCACGGGCGGTACGGCTGTGGCCACCGCCTTGCGGATATCGCCGAGTGGGTGCTCGGTGGCGGTGCAGACGGACTCCACCTGGCGGGGCTGGAGGGCGTAGAGAGCTTTCGTGGTGTGCGCCAGGACGATGCGGGTGACCTGCGGGCGGGCGGGATCTTCCCGCCAGCGCCGCAGCAGGCCCCGGGCGCGTGGCGTGACGGCGAAGGTGGCGATGACCTCCGCCGAGGTCGTTTCCATGACCATCCTCCCGGCATACCAGGTCGGCGGCATCCCGGGCAGCTCTGGCCGCCAGGCACGGATCGCCATGCCACCGCATCCTCGTTCGGCAGAATTATCGACCGGAACCGGCATTATGTCGCCATGGGTGTGTGGGCGCAGGGCTCCGGGGCTGACGGCGGATCGGTGCTGGAGGCGGTGCTGGAGCGGATCACCTTCATCAACGAGGAGACGGGGTACACAATCGCCCGGGTCGCGACCGACCGGAGCGGTCCGGACCTGATCACCGTGACCGGGGCACTTCTGGGCGCGCAGGTGGGGGAGAGCCTGCGGCTGACCGGGCGCTGGTCGCATCACCCGAAGTACGGGCGGCAATTCGATGTGCATTCGTTCACCACGGTGCTGCCCGCCACCATTCAGGGGATCCAGCGGTATCTGGGCTCGGGCCTGATCAAGGGGATCGGCCCGGTGATGGCCGAGCGGATGGTCGGTCATTTCGGCACGGACATCCTGCGGGTGATCGAAGAGGAGCCGGGCCGGCTGATCGAGGTACCCGGGCTGGGCCCAAAGCGGACCACGATGATCGCTACGGCCTGGGAGGAGCAGAAGGCCATCAAGGAGGTGATGGTCTTCCTGCAAGGCGTGGGAGTGTCCACCTCGCTGGCAGTGCGGATTTACAAGAAATACGGTGACGCGTCGATCTCGGTGGTACGGAACGAGCCGTACCGGCTGGCCTCGGATGTGTGGGGGATCGGGTTCAAGACCGCCGATCTCATCGCCCGCAGCGTTGGCATCCCGCATGACAGCCCGGAGCGGGTGAAGGCAGGGCTGCAGTACACGCTGTCGCAGGCCACGGAGGACGGTCACTGTTTTCTGCCCGAGCCGGCCCTCGTGACCGACGCGGCCAAGATTCTGGACGTGCCCGCTGAGCTGGCGCAAGCGTGCCTGAATGAGCTGGCTGCGGGCGAGGGAGTGATCAGGGAGAACGTGCGATCGGGGAAAGATGGTGAGCCGCCGGAAGCGGAGAGTGTCATTCCCGCGGTGTATCTGGTGCCGTTTTACCGGGCGGAATGCTCGCTGGCCTCCGGGCTACTGGAGCTGCTGAGCACGCCGGCGGATCGGCTGGCCGCCTTCGACGGCGTGGATTGGGCCAGAGCGCTGGGATGGCTGCGCCAGCGGACCGGCACTGAGCTGGCCGGGGAGCAGGAGCAGGCGGTGCGGCTGGCACTGACCACCAAGGTTGCCGTGCTGACCGGGGGGCCTGGCTGCGGGAAGAGCTTCACAGTCCGGTCCGTGGTGGAACTGGCCGCGGCCAGGAAAGCAAAGATCGTGCTGGTGGCGCCGACAGGCCGGGCCGCCAAACGGCTGAGCGAGCTGACCGGTCACCCGGCCGCGACGGTGCACCGGCTGCTGGAGCTGCGGCCGGGCGGGGAGGCCTCCTACGACCGGGACCGCCCGCTGGATGCCGACCTCGTGGTCGCCGACGAGTGCTCGATGATGGACCTCATCCTGGCTAACAAGCTAATCAAGGCTATCCCGCCGGGCGCGCACCTGCTGCTCGTCGGCGACGTGGACCAGCTTCCCTCGGTGGGAGCCGGCCAGGTCCTGCGCGATCTCCTGTCGGCCACCACGATTCCGCGGGTTCGGCTCACCAAAATCTTCCGGCAGGCACAGGAATCCGGGATCGTCATCAACGCCCACCGGGTGAACGCCGGGCAGTTCCCGCACCTGCGCGGCTACCTGGACTTCTACTTCTTCGCGTGTGAGGACACCGAGCAGGTCGCCACGCTGACGGTCGACGTGGCCACCCGCCGCATCCCGCGCAAGTTTGGCCTGGACCCGCGGCGCGACGTGCAGGTCCTCGCCCCCATGCACCGCGGCCCGGCCGGAGCGGGCAACCTCAACTTGCTCCTGCAGCAGGAGCTTGCCCCGCACCGGGAGGGCCAGCCCGAACGGCGCCACGGCGGCCGCATCTTCCGGCCTGGCGACAAGGTCACCCAGCTGCGCAACAACTACGACAAAGGCGCGGCTGGGGTATTCAACGGCACCCTTGGCGTAGTCACCGCCATCTCGACCGAGGATCACACCCTGACACTGCGCACCGATGAGGACGAATTGCTGGAATATGCGTTCGACGAACTGGATGAGCTCGCGCACGCGTACGCCATGACCATCCACCGCTCGCAGGGCAGCGAGTACCCGGCGGTCGTCATTCCCCTCACTACCAGCGCCTGGATGATGCTGCAACGCAACCTGCTCTACACCGCGATCACCCGTGCGAAGAAACTGGCCGTCCTGGTCGGGTCGGCCCGCGCGATCAGCGCCGCCGTACGGACAGCCCGCGCCGGGCGCCGCCATACCGGCCTGGCCCAGCGGCTGGCGCCATAATCAGGGACTGTGGATCACTGGCCGGGACGGTCCGGCTCCAGATGCTCGGCCACTACCCGGCTGTTCGTATCGACCTCGGTCAGCCCCAGTGCGCCCGCGCGGATCAGGCCGCTGAGCCGGTCCCGGCGCACAGCGCGCATACCGTCACTTCCGCAGGCGGATGTGCACCGCCGGCAGGCGGATTCTGCTGCAGTGCCCGGCGCGGCCGGTGGGAGTTGTAGTGATCGGCGTACTCGCCTGGCGGGGTTGTGCTTGATCATGGCACCGGCTTGCCGGTCTCGCATGCAAGCGGGTCTGATGAACGGGTCAGGTGGGCCCTTGGCGATCGTGAGAGGTGGAGTGCACGAGGGCTGGGGACCTGTCCATCAGCGCTTTCTGGCCCTCCTCCAGGAGGCCCGCGGCAAGCGTCGCGCGAGGAAGAGCGGCCAAGGGGCTGGGGAGTACCTAGTCCTCTCCGCTTTCAACGTATAACGCACCTGGGGGCTTGCGGCAAGACCCGGGTCGTGCGGCAGAATCGCCTGCCGAGGCCAGGGCCTGCGGAGACGGGAGTCGCGAAGTGCGTGTGTTGTTGTCGGCGTATGGGTCGCGCGGGGACGCCGAACCGGTGGTGGGACTCGCGGTCCGGTTGTGGGCACTCGGCGCCGAGGTGCGGGTGCGCGCGCGGCCGGACAAGGAGTTCGCGGAGCGGCTGGCCGGTGTCCGCGTGCCGCTGGTGCCGGCCGGAGCGTGGCGATGACCGAGCATGCGGTGGTGATCGCCGGAGGAGGTCCGACCGGGCTCATGTTGGCGGGCGAGCTGGCGCTGGCGGGGGTCGACGTCGCGATCGTCGAGCGGCGCGCCAGCCAGGAGCTGGACGGCTCGCGCTCCGGCGGTCTGCACTCGCGGACCATCGAGGTGCTCGATCAGCGCGGTATCGCCGACCAGTTCCTCGCGGAGGGGCAGGCGATGCAGGTCCAGGGTTTCGCCGGGATCCCGTTGGACATCAGCGACTTTCCCACGCGGCACAACTACGGCCTCGCGCTGTGGCAGAACCACTTCGAGCGCATACTGGCCGCCTGGGTCAGCGAGCTGGGGGTGCCGATCGCTCGCGAACGTGAGGTGACGGGTTTCGTGCAGGACGACACCGGCGTCGACGTCGAGCTGCCCGACGGCCAGTCGCTACGGGCGGAGTACCTCGTCGGGTGCGACGGAGGACGCAGCCTGATCCGCAAGGCGGCCGGTATCGAGTTCCCCGGCTGGGATCCGTCAGTCAGCTCTTTGGTCGCCGAGGTCGAGATGAGCGAGGAGCCGGAGTGGGGCATCCGCTATGACGATAAGGGCACTCAAGCCCTGGGCAGGCTAGAGGACGGGAAGCGGGTACGGGTGGTGGTGAGTGAGCGGTATGCCGGGCATACCGCTGAGCCGACCCTGCGTGATCTCAGCCGCGCGCTCATCGCGGTATGGGGAACCGACTTCGGGGTGCACAGCCCGGCCTGGATCTCCCGGTTCACCGACATGACCCGGCAGGCGGCGTCCTACTGGAACGGACGTGTGCTGCTGGCCGGCGACGCCGCGCACGTGCATTACCCGATCGGCGGGCAGGGCCTCAACACCGGTGTGCAGGATGCGGTGAATCTGGGATGGAAGCTGGCCCAGGTGGTCAAGGGGACATCGTCGGAAAGCCTGCTGGATACCTACCATGCCGAGCGGCACCCGGTCGCTGCCCGCGTGCTGGCAAACACGCTGGCACAGACCGCGCTCACCCGCTCCGACGCGCGGATCGACGCGCTGCGCGACACCATGTCCGAGCTGCTGAGCATGGACGAGCCGCGCAAGCGGTTCGCCGCCATGATCTCTGGTCTGGACATTCATTACGACCTCGGTGAGGGACACCCGCTGCTCGGGCGCCGCATGCCCGACCTCGACCTGGTCACCGCCAACGGCCCGCTGCGGGTATTCACCCTGCTGCACCAAGCCCGGCCGGTGCTCCTCAACCTCGGTGAGCCCGAAGGCTTCGATATCACTCCATGGGCGGACCGGATCCAG
>Ga0126378_10001669_pt1 | contig 16425 bp, 9 predicted proteins | sample PanSoiMetPlot_23_FD_92587 | JGI IMG/M metagenome (GOLD analysis project Ga0126378, IMG submission 92587) | Tropical forest soil microbial communities from Panama - MetaG Plot_23 | ecosystem: Environmental > Terrestrial > Soil > Tropical forest > Bulk soil | place: Panama | collected 2016-02-17 | reverse complement strand
TCAAAAAGCCGGCGTTTCCACGTCCACGGTCTCCCGCGTTCTCAACAACCTCGAGATTGTCAAAACCTCCACGCGCTCCCGCGTGCTGAAAGCCGCCGAGGAGCTGAACTATCACCCAAATCTGCACGCGCGCTCCCTTGCGCGGGGAAAGAGCCGGATTCTGGGCATCATCGTATCAAACATGGAGAATCCGTTTTTTTTGGATATCTATCGTACGCTCGAAGCCGACGCTCATGCTCAAGGCCTGGAAGTCGTAGTGGCCAACACGGACTACCGTTCCGAGCAACTCCTCGCCAGCGTGCAGCTCATGATCGGACTGCGCGTAGCGGGCCTCGCAGTCATCGTTTCAGAAATGGAAGAGCATTTGATCCAGACCGTTTCCGGCAGCCGCATCCCTGCCGCCTTCTACGATGTGGGAACGCCGCAAAAGAATATCACCAACATCCGAGTGGACTACCGCAAAGGAATCAAGAAAACCGTCGGCTATCTGAATGCTCTGGGCCATAAACGCATGGCTTTCGTCGGGCATCATTCCACCCTCGGCCCAATCAGCGAACGGCGCAAAACTTTCCTGGAATCGGTCCAGCGCTGCTCCCCCAGCGCGGAGCCCAGGATTTTTGCCGGGCCCGATAGTCTCGACGGCGGCCGACAGGCCGCGCGTGAAATGCTCGAATCAGGCTTTCGCGCCACGGCAATTCTTTGCGTCAATGATTTTATGGCCGTCGGCGTGATGCGCGAGCTGCGCGAAGAAGGCCTTCAGATTCCCCGCGATGTTTCCGTCACGGGATTTGACAATATCAAGCTCGCGGAATTTTGCTCTCCCCCGCTCACCACCGTCCACATTCCGCGCGAGCAAATCGGGCACATCATTTTCGACAACGTCATGGGAAACGGCCGCGAAGAGCGCGAGGTTGGCCGGGAAATCGTGATCGATCCCGAACTCGTCGTCCGCGATTCCACCGGAATCGCCGCCAAGAGCTGACGCAACAGGAACTTCGCGAGTCCAATGCTTCGCTGCTTACTTCCAAACGCGCACCATTACAGCGCCGTGCCGCTGCACCTGCGCCGTAAATTCGTTTTCAAACGAGCCCAAATCCTTGCGCGCCCACAAGTCCCGCACATGCACGCTGCCGGTGAAGCCCAGGTCCTTGAAGTTCACTTTCACCGGAAACGGTCCCGCCCGGCTGAACAAACCAACCGCCACGCTGCCATCCGCCAGCGGCTTGGCCCAAACCTCCAGGGGACCTTCCGCCCACACGCGATGCCCTTGCACCCCTTTTGTGTCCTGGTCCACCGCAATCACTTCCTTGTTCAATAGAATCGCCGAGTCCTCCGGCGTCACCCGCGTCAAATCATTTCCCGCCAGCAGCGGCGCGGCCAGCAGGCACCACAGCGTCATGTGCGTAACGTATTCGTCGTGGCGCATGCCCCCATTGCCGATTTCGAGCATGTCAGGATCGTTCGAGTGCCCCGGCCCGGCGAAAGCTTCCAGCCCAGCCTGCCCGAAGCCTATATTGGACATCGATTCGTATCGGTCCTGAATGTCTCCCGTGGTCCGCCACAAATTCCCGCCCACGTCCTTGCCCCAGCGCCAAACCAGGTCCCAGCCGTACTCGCACAGGCTGAACACCATCGGCCGGCCGGTTTTTTGCAGCGCACGGTGCATTTTTTCGTAAACTTCGCGAATCTCGCTGACGGGATACACCTGCGACGCACTGCACCAATCGTATTTCAGATAATCCACGCCCCATTCGGCGTACGTCTGCGCGTCCTGCTCCTCGTGCTGATAGCTTCCGGTAAAGCCCGCGCACGTCTCCGGACCCGGCGAAGAATAAATTCCAAACTTCAGGCCTTTGCTGTGAACGTAATCGGCCAGGGCCTTCATGTCGCCGAAGTTTTTATTTGGCACGATGCGTCCTTGTTCGTCGCGCCCGCCCTGCCAGCAATCATCCACGTTCACATAGAGGTAGCCCGCCTCTTTCATTCCGTTGCTCGAAATCGCGGTCGCGGCGCCGTGCACGTCATTAGCCGTCACTCGGCACGCAAAGTGATTCCAACTGTTCCAACCCATGGGAGGAGTTGCCGCAACCGGGCTTTGCCCTTGCGCCGAACACATCGAAATGAAGACCAGTGTGAACGAGCCAACGAGGATTCGCATGCCCATGGACGATGCTCCTTTGAACGAATGGAAATTATCGCCGGCGGTGCTCCGGCGTCGAGCAAAGCTTATTTTTCCGCGGAGAATTTGTAAATCGTCGTCGTGTGATACCGCTGGCCGGGCTTCAGCTCCGTCGAAGGAAACTCCGGCTTGTTTGGTGAATCCGGAAAATGCTGTGTCTCCAGGCAGAACGCGGAGCGCTTCGTGTAGCTGATGCCGGCCTTCCCCTTTAACGTGCCATCCAAGAAATTCCCGGTATAGAACTGCACTCCGGGCTCTGTGGTCCACACTTCCAAAACGCGCCCGGTCTTGGGCTCTACCACCCGTGCTGCCAGCGAAATGGGCTCGCCCGCTTTTCGGTTCAAAACAAAATTGTGGTCGTAGCCGCCGCCCAGCTTGATCTGTTCATCGTCGGAATTGATCCGGGAACCAATCTCGGTCGGCTTGCGGAAATCAAACGGCGTGCCCGCCACATCGCGAAGCTCGCCGGTAGGAATCAATCCCGAATCCACCGGAGTAAACCTGTCCGCTTTAATCATCAACAGGTGGCCGAGAACATCTCCCGAGCCAGGCCCGGCAAGATTAAAGTAAGAATGGTTGGTCAGATTGATGACCGTATCCTTGTCAGTCGTGGCGGAATATTCAATTTCGAGCGCGTTCGAGTCCTCAAGCGTATAAACCACGCGCACATGCAAGTTTCCCGGGAATCCCTCTTCGTCATCCTTGCTTAAGTACGTTAGTTCCAGCGCCTGGCCGTCCTTCGCGGGGATTTCTTTTGCCGTCCATACCGCTTTGTTAAAGCCTTTCGTCCCGCCATGCAATGTGTTCTCGCCATTATTCTTCGCGAGTGTGTACGTCTTTCCGTCCAGCTTGAACTGCGCGTGGCCGATGCGGTTTCCGTAACGACCAATGAGGGCGCCAATGTAACTCGTGTTGTTCTCGTACCCATCAACCGAAGCAAACCCAAGCACCACGTCGTCGAGCCTTCCGCTGCGGTCCGGCACTTTCAGCGAAACCACCGATCCGCCGTAGGTCGTGATTGCCACTTCGACGCCATTCTTGTTCGCAAGCGTATAAAGATCCACTGCTTCTCCGTCAGGCGTCTTCCCAAAAGACGACTTCTTCGTCGAACCAGGTTTTGCCGTCGCACCGCTTGCTGCCATTATCGTCATCAGGATCGCCCCCGCGATTGTAACCCACAGCGCGCTTCTCTTCATTATGCGACCTCTCCACAGGATCAAACGCCTCAGGCTTTGTTGAGGCCGAACCTTAATCCGGCCAAGGTCTTCCGCAAGAAAGCCGAGGAGAGTGAAACGCAAAACAGGCAGAGTGTCAAGAAACAACCGCAAGCGCTTGCAGCTCTGAGCGACTTAAGTTTTCGCTCCACCTATTTTCGATTTACGCTTATATACTGTCTGGAGCCCGCCCGGGGCCGAGAAACTTACCGATGCGAATACGTACGCCGCTGAAGGGTTTGATTTTAAGCATGACCGTCGAGGCCGTCTGCTACGGCCAAGCGCCCCCAAAGACGAGCGCCGGCACGGCTCCGGCTCATGCGAACGCCGAACGGGCCATCGACCTCGCCGCCAAGGGCCGCTGCCAGGAAGCGCTACCCGCGCTCATGCCAACGCTCGCGAGGCCACCCGCCAAGCAGGCCGCCGACAAGCAGCTCGAATATCGCACCGCCATGGCTGTTGCGAAGTGCGCCATGAGCCTCAATCAAGAGCAAAGCGCGGTCAACGCGCTGTTTCTCCTGGAGCGCGACTTCCCGAGCGATCCCGAAGTCCTCTACATCACCACACATTATTTCTCCGAGCTGGCCACGCGAGCGTCTCAACAACTCGCGCAAGAAGCTCCCGGTTCCTACCAGGCGCAGGAACTTCAGGCTGAGTCCTTCGAGTCGCAGGGCCGCTGGGAGCAGGCCGCCGCCGAATATCAAAAAATCCTTAACCAGAATCCGAGCGTGCCAGGCATTCACTTCCGCCTCGGGCGCGTCGCGCTCTCGAAAGGCGAGTCGGAGGCCGACACCACGGAGGCCAAGAAAGAGTTTGAGCAGGAGTTGAAACTCGATCCCACCAACGCCGCCGCTGAATTCTCTCTCGGCGAAATCGCGCGCCGCGCCGGCCAATGGGACGATGCCATTACGCATTTTTCGACGGCCGCGAAAATCGATTCCGGATTCGCCGAGGCCTACCTCGCGCTAGGAATGTCGCTCGTTTCCGCGCAAAAATTCGCCGCGGCCCTCGCGCCCCTCGAGAAATATGTGACAATCGTGCCCGAAGATCCTGCAGGGCACTATCAACTAGCAGTTGCCTACGACCGGACAGGGCGCAAGGAAAGCGCCGCGCGTGAGATGCAACTTCAGCGAGAGGCTGCCGCCAAGGCGCCTCCCAGCGCCACCTCCGCCACGCCGCAATGATTTCGCGGCGCCGCTGGCTGCAACGGCTGGGACTTTCGGGAGTCACCAGCGCGCTCGCGCCAGTCTTCTTAAGCGCAGGACCGTTTTCTTCAGCCTCCGGAAGAGCTGGTGCGAGGTTTTTGGAAGAGCTTCTTTCGCCGGATTCGCGGGAGGAAACCGCCTCCCTTGCGGGCTTCGAGGAAATTCACAGCGCGAAGAGCGGCATCACCTGGAAGCACGTCGCCGGTTTGTCGCCCGAAATGTACATGCCGGAGACCGTCGGCCCGGGCTGCGCGTTTCTCGATTACGACAACGACGGATGGATGGACATCTATCTCGTCAACAGCGGCCCGTGCGATTTTTACACGCCGCCGCATCCGCTGCGTAACGCGCTCTACAGAAATAATCGCGACGGCACTTTTACCGACGTCACTGAAAAAGCCGGAGTCCCCGGCAGCGCATACGGAATGGGCGTGGCGGTTGGCGATTACGACGGCGACGGCTGGCCCGACATTTATCTCACACAATACCCGCAGAGCATTCTGTATCACAACAACGGTGACGGCACGTTCACCGACGTCACTGCGAAAGCGGGAGTCGCTGCGGCAGGATGGGCAACCAGCGCGGTTTGGTTTGACTACAACAACGACGGCTTGCTTGATTTGTTTGTCTGTCGCTTCGTCGACTTCGATAAGTCAAAGAATATTTATTGCGGCTACGGCGCGGAACACAAGCGCTGGTATTGCAAGCCAACGGTCTACACGCCGATGCCCTGCTGGCTGTTTCGCAATAACGGCAACGGCACCTTCACCGACGTGAGCAAAGAGGCGGGCATCTCGAAGTCTCCAGCGAAAGCCTGGGGCGCGGTGGCGGCGGACATTAACAATGACGGCTGGATGGATCTGTTTGTAGGCAACGATACGGTGCCGAATTTTCTCTTCGCGAACCGCAAAGGCCGTTTTGAAGAAATCGGCTTTCTCGCGGGAGTAGGACTCAGCCCGTTCGGACTGGCGCGCTCCGGAATGGGCGTCGACGCCGCCGACTACGACCAGGATGGCTGGCTCGATCTTTTCGTCACGAACGTGGATCACGAGCAGTATTCCCTGTACCACAACAATAAAGATGAAACGTTTGCGGAAGCCGCGCCAGGCGCGGGAATCAGCGCGGCGACAAAAATGATGAGCGGTTGGGGCGTGAAGTTCTTCGATTACGACCATGATGGCGATGTGGACCTGGTGTTGTGCAACGGTCATCCGGATTTGATGGTGGAGCAGCGCCTGCAAAATGTCGGTTACCGAGAGAAACCGCTCCTTTTTCAAAACACCGGCAAAGGATGGAAAAACGTAAGCGACGAAAGCGGCCCCATTTTCTCCCGCGCACTCGCCGGCCGGGGAATGGCGGTCGGCGATTTTGACAACGACGGCTCTGTGGACGTGCTCATCGCCCAGAACGATGATGCACCGGTTCTACTGCGGAATCTTGCGGGGCGCCAGAATCATTGGCTCGGCCTGAAACTGGTTGGGCGCAAGGCGAACATCGACGCCATCGGCGCAAAGGTGGCATACCAGGCGGGGGATCTCCTCCGGCACCAGTGGAAAGTCGGCGGGGGAAGTTATCTCTCGTCCCATGATCCGCGGATGGTCCTGGGTCTGGGCCCTCGAAGAAAAATGGATTTGCTCGAAGTGAAGTGGCCGGGCCCCAGCGGCAAGACGGAACGGTTTAAGGACTTGCCCGTGGATCAGTACGTTACGATTGTCGAAGGCCAAGGCAGCTGGAAGTAAAGTGTCTCCAATCTATCGACGAAGGATTTCCCGCACCTGGCGCTCGGCTGCGCTCGCGATCTTGCTGCTAAAGATCGGTTGTGACGTTGCATTGGCTCAAGGCTCAAGGACCCGGAATCCTTCATCGCTAGAACAAACCGCCGAACAAACCACCCCGCAACCGGAGGCCGAGCTTCAAACAGGAATCAAGTTGAGCCGCAGCGGGCGTTTTTCAGAGGCCATCCCGCACTTTCTTGCAGCGCGCGGCCATGTTTCTGACGAATACGCCGCCGAATTCAATCTGGCTCTCTGCTATGTCGGCGTAGGCGAATTTCCAAAGGCGATTTCCATCCTCGAGGCTTTACGTAAACGGAGCCCTGCAGGCGCAAGCGTCGAAAACCTGCTTTCGCAAGCTTACGAAGGCAACGATCAATCCAAAGAGGCTTTCAAAGCGTTTCAAAGAGCGGCTGCACTCACGCCAAAGGACGAGAAACTCTACCTTCTCGTTGAGGCTGCCTTCCTGGAAAAACAGGATTATGCGGGTGGTCTTAGGGTCGTAGAAGCAGGGCTTCGCAATCTTCCCGACTCTGCAAGACTCCACTACGAGCTCGGCTACGCCCTTTGGCAACTCGAGGAGCCGGCAATGGCCAAGCCCGAATTTGAGCGCGTCGCCGCGCTTGCGCCGCATTCAGCCATAGGCTATCTAGCCGCCGCTCAAGAAAGCTTCATGCTTGACGACCTTACGCAAGCAGTGAAGATTGCGCGCGCCGGAATCTCTGAGGGATTCGCAGATTATCAATTGCTCTGCCTCCTGGGAGATGCTTTGATCCACAATGGCGCAAGCCCCGGCACTCCGGAGTTCGCCGAGGCCAAGCAGGCGCTCGAGAAATCCGTCGCCACGCGTCCGAACTATGCCAGCTCGCAAATTGCCCTCGGCCGCATCCTGCTCGAGGAAGAGCACGTAGACGCAGCCATCGCGCATCTTGAATTAGGCCGCAAGCTTGCGCCGCAGAATCCAACGCCCTGCATGCTGCTGGCTAGTGCCTACCGGAAGCACGGCCGGACGGAGGAAGCGCAAGCGATGCTGGCCATCGTCGACAGGCTAAACCGGGAGCGGGCCCGGAAGCGCCGAGCCCTCGGGGAGAATCCGTAACCGAGCCAAATCCTTGGCAACGCCAACGCCCGACAAGGAGTGGCTGACGACAACCAGGCAAACCATGCAGAAAGCCGCGCAAGTGCGCAGAATGCTTGCCGATGAGGGCTTGGCTCTGCGCGTAGGGGCGCGAGCCAAACGGTAGTCGGAGATTAGCTTGTCGAATTAGGCTTCGAAGTTGCGCGCCGTGGGGATGAGAAAGCGCTAAACCAGGGAGGAAGCATTCAACATCTAGGGTAAACACCCTGGCCTGCATGCGGTTGCAGTTCTTGTGCCACCCGTGGTCAATAGAGTGTGAAGATCTGTGGAAATAGTGGCTGCAAGCGGTTGCAGAAATGACTTGACACCACGATCGCCTGGAGCTATAAGGGCGGGCGTAAGTTTGCATATTGTATCCGAAAGCCCCGCCTTCTTTCGGAACAACTGCCAACGGGATTTGCTCATTGAAAGGAAATCGAGCTTTCCCTTCCTGTTCGGCGCAGATGGGGGGCAACGTGGCGCAGAATCATTCTTCCCTGTTTCGCAGCCTTTTCGTCCTCGGAGTCTTCGGTCTCCAGTTTGGACTGTGCGGGCCTTCGCAGGCACAAATGGGTTCGGTTGGCACGCTCGATGTGATTGTTCTCGATTCGAGTGGCGCCACCGTGCAAGGAGCGAAGCTTGCCCTTCAGGACCTGGCCACCAACGAGGTTCGCACGGTGGAGACGCAAGGCGCTGGAACAGCGACGTTTCCCAGCGTGCCTTTGGGGACCTACAAATTGACGGTCACCAAAGACGGCTTTCAGACAGAAGTGCTGAGCGCCGTTGTGGTGCGAGGAGGACGCGTCACGGACGCCAAAGTGACGCTCAAGGTGGGCTCGACCACACAGTCGGTGGTCGTCGAGGGAGCGACACCACTGGTTGAAACAACCTCAAACGCCATCGCTTCGACGATTGACATGAAACAAATTGAGGATCTTCCACTGGGAGGCAGAAACATCGCAAACCTGGCGTTCCTAACGCCCGGATTCAGCGGCACGGGCGGAGCCGGTACCTGGAACGGTCTTCCCTTAATTGCTCAGGGAAACACGATTGATGGCGTCGTGTCATCGACAAGCCGCATGAAGTTTGGGGGCAACACATCGCCTCAGCTAGAGGCCAGGCTCGAAGACATCGAAGAAATGACCGTGCAGACCGAGCAAGTGGACTTGAGCCAAGGCTTGGGCATGGCCTCGATGCAAGTGAATTTCGTGACCCGCCGCGGCAGCAACGACTACCACGGGCGGATCTTTGAAGACTTTCGGAATCGGGATTTGAATGCCAACAGTTGGACCAACGATGCCACGGGACGGCCCAGAAACCCTTTCATCCGCAACGAATTTGGCGGAAGCATCGGCGGCCCCATCATTAGAGACAAACTGTTCTTTTTCGGGTCGTTTGCGACGCAGAGACAGCCGGGAGGGCGGACGGTTACACGAACTAGAGCCTTTCTGTCGCCCTTGGCGCAGCAAGGGATTTTCACATACACGAAAACGGGCCCGAACGGCGAGGCGCCGGGAACGACGGTGAATTTATTTACGCAAGTTGCCGGGCCAAGTGGTCAGCCGGTGTGCGGGGGTAGCCCGGATCCTTGCGCGGCTTTCTTGTCGCAGATCGCGCTGATTAATAAAGCGATCACAACTTCCGGCACTGTGGCTACGCCGTCGGCTGGCGATCCCAATGTCGAAGACGTGAGCTGGCTGCTAAACTCACCCATTACCAGGTACTATCCCGCCTTCCGCGTGGATTACAACGCCACGAAAAAAGTGCGCGTTGATTTCTCCTTTGAACAGACGAAGATCCGCCAGCTCGGCGCAGGAGCGCCATTATACCCGGGCCCGGACTTCGCCAATCAGGCAACCGAGAATACGGCCAACTATTACATCGGCTCCATCGGTGTGAACTGGACGGTGACCCCCAGGCTCGTAAACCAATTCCGCGGAGGCTATTTGTACAGCGCGTATTGGAATGGCCAAGGGTCCCAACCGACATGGACGCAATTGCCGCAAATCGGCTGGGCGCTAGGAAACTCGGGAGAATCGTTTAACCTTCCGCAACCGGCGTTCTATCCGGTGGTCAATATCTCTGACAGTGCGACTTGGCAGCGCAGCGCCCACAGCATAAACTTCGGCGTCGACGCTTACCGGGAACAGGACCACTACTGGAATCCCCCAGACGGCATACCGAACGTCGGCCTGGGCCTTGCTCTGGGCGATCCTGCGCGCAGCGCATTCGACAGCTACTTTAAGACGGCTGGCGACGCAGGCGAAGCTCGAAACCTCTACGCCACCCTGATCGGCAGGATTCGCAGCATAGGCTCGGTAGGCAGCGGTTTCCCTTACGATCAGCAAACCCAGCAGTACCTAACCGGGCAGCATGGCCCCACCTATAACTTGGACGAGTTGCAAAAGGCCTGGGGCCTTTATGCGCAGGACTCCTTCCGCATGACTCCCAGGTTCACCTTGAACTACGGTTTGCGATGGGACTTTGTCGGAGACGATCACGATTTGACCGCCGCCTACCATGGCGCCGGCCCGGAACAGATTTATGGACCTTCTGGCGTCGGGAACGTGTTCAAACCCGGAACGCTAACGGGCAACTTGAATCCTGCGTATGTGGCCAACAGCCATCAATACAACGGCTGGAACGTGACACCCCAGCCGATGATTGGATTGGCTTGGAACCCGAACTATTCGAAAGGGATCCTCGGAAAGCTCTTTGGTCGGAGCAGCACCGTGATTCGCTCCGGCTTTGACATCAAGCGCTTCACAGAGCCTTATCAGTATTTCTGGGACAGCGCGACGAATCACGCCTTGGCCTACTTCCAGGGCTTTACCTTGAATCCCGGCTCCGGGACCGGTGCTGGCGTTTTCACTCCGGGTAGCCTCAATCTTCCAACTTCGCCGACCGATCAGAACTTGGATGCGCTGCTAGCTTCTTCCGGACTGTCCTATGCGCTGACCCCGCCGACTTACGCCGCCAGCTTGCCGGAGTCCATTTTCACGTGGCGCCGGGGTTTTTGGGGAGAGTCAGGCTTCGATCCCCACATTCAGCAGCCCTATGTCATGGAGTGGAATTTTGGTGTGCAAAAGCAGCTGGGTGCGAGCAACGTGCTGGAAGTCCGTTACGTGGGACACCGCAGCGTTCACCAGTGGATCACTACGGACCCCAACGAAGTCAACATCTTCGAGAACGGGTTCCTGAAAGAATTCCAAAATGCGCAGTCCAACCTGAACATTTGCCTCAGCAATCCTGGAGCGTGTTTGACCGCGGAACAGGCTGCTGGCGTCGTACCCATCACCGCCACGTCACCCAAACCGGACTTCGCTAACTTGGGGCTCGCTGGCCAAGTGGCGCTGCCTATTTTCACTCAGGCCTTCCAGTGCTCGCCGGTATCCTCCGGATGCAAGCCGGGCACGGACTTCACGAATTCCACCTTTATCACGAACCTACGGCAGGGAAGCGCCGGCGCTATGGCAACAACGTTGGCCTATCCTTTCGGGGGTCGGCCATACATCTGCAATCTCGTCGGATCTTCACTTACTCCTTGCACTACGACGCAGTTTGGAGGATTCACGACTCCAGGGCCGTATCCGCTGAATTTCTTTCAGGCCAACCCCTATGGAGATGGGGATAGCGGTGGACAAGGAAGCGCTCTGGCAAACGTCGGCTACATGAACGCTGGGGGCTACGGAAACTATCACGCACTCCAAGTGGACTTCCGCCAGAAGCAATGGCACGGCATGCAGTTTGATGTGAATTACACCTGGAGCCACACTTTGGGCGTGCAACCCGATCAGCAGTGGACGGGATCGGTAAATATGTTCACCATCCGGAACTTAAGGCTGAGCTATGCGCCTACCGTCTACGATCTGCGACATGTTGTGCATGCCAGCGGGACCTACGATCTTCCCTTCGGCAAGGGCAAACCCCTGCTCCGTCGTTCCAATCTTTTGGACAGGTTTGTGGGAGGCTGGACGCTCGGAACGATCTTTACGTATGAAAGTGGATTTCCGTTCCAGCTACTCGGGGGATACCAGACTTTCAACGACTACGCGGATGGTGGGCTCACGTTCAATGGGGTCAGCCCTTCGCAATTGCAAAACGCGATTGGGGTCTTCCAGCCGACTGCGAGCCAATGCGCTCCGGCGAAACCGTGTACTTTCAAAGATACGATCAATCCTGCTTTGTTCGGCACGGGGTCCGGGACCTGCAATACGTTCGTTACGGGCGTCTGCCAAAACACCAACCCGGGAGCTTTTGGATACAATCCGTGGCTCTATGGGCCACACCTGTGGAATGACGATATGTCCGTCTCCAAAGTTGTTCCTTTCAGCGAAAGATACAAGTTCACGCTCCAGGCGGAGTTTTTGAACATCTTCAACCATCCCAATTGGGCGAACCCCGGCAGCACCATAACGAACACTGGCTTTGGAACGTCTGGCCTGAGTAATTTCAACAACCCGCGCCAGATCGAGTTGCGCGCGAATATTACGTTCTAATTTCGAACCCTAGGTCCGCAACCTTCGAAGGCAACCAGTATCGGCTACGAGGCGGGCTTCCGTGGAGTAAGTTTGGCGATTTCCGGGAACGCCGTCGGGGAAGTGTAAATGTGCTCGGCAACGCTGCTTCCCTTCCAGATGGCTTCCGCCATGAGCCGGAGGGCCTTTCCCGAGCTAGCCGGCACAATCACGGTGGCCGCAAGCTTTCCGCTATTTACCCAAGCTTGTCCCGTTTTCAAAACTCCGTCGACGCCGGTAATGGGAATTTCCAGCCAGTCGTCGCGATCGGGCCCAGTCACGGTACCCTCGATAGCCTTTTTCGCTCCCATACCCATGACATCGTTCTGCGCGAGCACAAGATCGATGCGTGCCCTCTGAGCGGTCATCAATTTGAACCAGGAAATTACACTTTGGTACGCGCTTTCCTCCGTCCATCGTCCTCGCAGATTCGTAAGATGCACATTGGCTGGAAGCAATTCCAGCAGCCCGTCGTGCCGCTCTTTGGAGACCGAACTGACCGACGGCCCTTGAATGAACAGCAGCGATCCGCCTCGCGGGAGAAGGGCCATCACTTGGCGCGCTTGGATGCGGCCGACCTCCACCTGGTCCACGCTTACGGAAAACACGGGTGAGCGCGCGGTTCTGCCGAGTTCCTTCGCATAGCCCGCACGGCGACTGAGCACGGCCCAACCGATGCCCGCACTGGCCGCTGCCTGCGCTGCCTGAGGAAAAGCGGTGGCGCCGAGAGGCTCGATGATAATTCCGTTCGGGCGCTCGGAAGGCTCCGCTTGAATCGCTTTCAGCACTTGCGTGCTTTGGGTGATGGGGTCATTGTCCGCGTAGATGATGTCGGCATCGACGCCAATGTCTCGCGCGGCCGCAAGCGCAGCAGCCGCTTGTTCCACCTGGTAGTCGTTTTCCTTGGTAATCAGCGAAAACAAAAAGCGCAGTTTGCTCATCCCTACCCCCTTGCGGACAAGCTACCGCTATTCCACTCTACGCCTCGGATGTGCCGCGCGGCGCAGAATTGATGTTCAGACTAATTTGCCGACTTGGCCTGTTCAGATTCAGCGAGCCGAATCAGTTCGGGCAAAACGCACCCGAACTCCCTGGTTTCCGGCTGGCCGAATGCAAAATACACTTTGCTGAAGAGCGAGTAAAGCCTGTCGTAGGTCCGCTTGGACGATGGGTCCGGCCGGAACGTGCGGTACTGGGGACAGACCTGGTCCTGCGCTTTCTCGACGGTTGGAAACACGCCCGCAGCAAGGAAAGCAAAAATGGCTGAGCCCAGACTGACAACGCTTCCCGCGGGAACGAGCACCGGGCGTCCAAGAACATTCGCATAAACCTGATTGAGCACGTCGTTTTTCTGGGGGATTCCGCCGGCGTTGATGACGCGCCGCACCGTGACTCCGTTTTGTTCCATGCGATCGAGAATGACGCGCGTGTGCAGCGCCGTCCCTTCGATGGCCGCGAACAATTCATCCTGTGCTGTCGTTTGCAGATTCCATCCCAAGGTGACGCCACGCAAATTGGGATTAACCAGCACCGTGCGGTCTCCATTGTCCCAGGTCATGCGCAGCAAACCTGTTTGTCCCGCGCGATACTTCTCCAGTCCTTGGCTCAGGGTCTTCACGTCGGTTCCGGCGCGCGTGGCAATGGCCTGGAAAATGTCGCCAACTGCAGAAAGACCTGCTTCGATGCCGGTGCGCTTGGGGTGCACGCTTCCCTGCACCACACCGCAAACTCCAGGAACAAGTTGGACCGACGGCGTGATCCCAATAATGCAGGTCGAAGTTCCCACCACGTTGACCATGTCCTCGCTGCGGCACCCCGCGCCGATGGCATCCCAATGCGCGTCAAAAGCGCCCACGGGAACGGGTATTCCCGCCTTCAAGCCGAGTCGATCGGCCCAATCCGCGGAAAGATGCCCTGCGAGATGGTCGGACGTCCTATATTCTCCGTCCAGTTTTTCACGCACGCCGGCCAACAGCGGATCCACTTGTGTGAGAAATTTCTCGGGAGGGAGACCGCCGAGCGACGCATTCCACATCCACTTATGGCCCATCGCGCAAATGCTGCGCTTCACTTTTTTTTCGTCGCCGATGCCACACAATGTCGCGGCCACCATGTCACAATGCTCGAACGCGGACACAAACTCGGCGCGTTTCCCGGGATTGTGCCGGAGCCAGTGAAGCAGCTTCGAAAAACCCCATTCCGACGAATACACGCCGCCGCACCATTGAATGGCTTCGAGATTTTCGCGCCGCGCGGCTTCTGTGATCTCCTCAGCTTCGGCCTTCGCGCGATGGTCGCACCAAAGATAGTAATCATCGAGCGGCTGGAGATTTTTCCCGACAGGAACTACGGAAGAACCCGTCGTGTCCAGCGCAATGGAGCTAACCTGATCGCCGGCCATCCCGGCTTTCTTCACCGCTTCTCGCGTGGCAGCGGCGAGAGCCTTCATGTGATCCGCGTGGGATTGTGTGGCAAACTCTGGATCTTCCCGCCTGCGATGCACAGGATATTCGGTAACGGCGGAAGCCAGCGGGCCGCGTTCGCTATCAACCAGCGAAACGCGCACGCTCAAAGTCCCGAAGTCAACGCCTGCGACGACTGCCATTTACGCTTCTCCGCTAAAAGAACCTTGCGTCAACATGCGAACGTCAAAAAGCTACGCTTCGCTTCTGGGGTAATACTTAAAGCAGTATATCGTCCCCAGAACCATCAGCAGCGCGCCCCACCACACCGGCGCATGCAAGTTCGTCAATTCCACGCCTTCAGGCGGATGCGACCACTCCAGCAATCCGCTTCCCAGAATCAGGACGCCGTAAATCAGCAAAAGCAATCCGACGAAAAACCAGACCGGAATAATTTGATGTTTTTCACTCATTGCGCCTCACCAGAAAATAATTTGCAGAACTGCCAGAATCACCAGTGCAGCCACTCCCCAAACCGCGGGCCGATGCCACCAGCTCGTGCCCTCTTCGCGGGGCACTTCGGTAAGCGCGTAAACCAGACCACGCAATTCCTCGTCAGGCTTCGGCTTGTCCACCAACGTCACCAGCACCGTGACGACCACGCAAGTAACGCACGCCCAGAGCGCCTGCCACATGGCCTGAGCCAGGGGTTGCGCCAGCGGCGAAAACGCAAACACCTTGACCCAGCTCGGATCGAACTTCATCAAGAGGAATGCCGTAACCGACACCATCACGCCTGCCAGCAACCCCAAAAAACCGGCCATGCGGCTCACTCGCTTCCAAAGCATGCCGAGCACCACGGTGCCAAACAGTGGAGCAATGAAGAAACCGAACAGCGCCTGCACGTAGTCCATCATGCTTTTGTTGTACTGAACCAGATACGCCGTCCCGATGCTCACGATCAGGCCAATGATGGTGCACCACCGCCCCATGGAAACGTAGTGCGCATCCGGCGCGTCCTTGCGCATATACGGCCGGTAGATGTCATAGGTCCAGACGGTCGCGAAAGCGCTTACGTTTCCTGCCATGCCGGCCATAAACCCGGCTACCAGGGCAGTAATTCCAAGCCCTAACAGGCCCGGCCCACAATAGCGTGCCAGCATCAATGGCAGTACATCGTCGTACTTGAACTGTCCCGGTCCCGCCTGATTTCCCGGAACCAAGTGAAACGGCAGTACCGCCAGCCCGAGAAGGCCGGGGAGAATCACAATGAGGGGAACCGCCATCTTGAAGAACGACCCGATGATCGGAGCGAGCTTCGCAGAGCGCACATCTTTTGCTGAAAGCACGCGCTGCACGACAAGAAAGTCCGTCGTCCAATACCCCATCGACTGCACCGCTCCCAAACCAAACACGATCGCGATCCAATGAACTCCCATCGGATTGTTGCTGGCGGAGCTCATCGGCCCCCACATGTGTGTGAAGTTCTGGCCTGGAAAGTTCTGATGAATGCGCGCGACCATTCCGCTCCAACCGCCGGTCTCAACGAGCCCGAGGATGGGAATCAGCAGCGCGCCGAACCAGATCAGAAAAAATTGGAGCACTTCGTTGAAGATTGCGGAGAACAGCCCGCCCGCGGCGACATAGACGCCCACGGTGAGCGAAGAAACGATAATGCTGAAGTGCAAACTCCACCCGAGCACCACTTCCATGACCAGCGCCATCGCGTACATGTTGACGCCCGACATCAGGATCGTCATGAACGCAAAGGTAACCGCGCTCAGCGCGCTGGCTTCTGTTCCATAGCGGAGCTTCAGGTATCCCGGGACCGAATGCGTCTTCGAAATGTAGTAGAACGGCATCATCACGATGCCCAGGAACACCATCGCGGGAATTGCTCCGATCCAATACCAGTGCGCCGCCATCATGCCGTATTGATAGGCGTTGCCCGCCCAGCCCAGCAATTCGAGCGAGCCCAGGTTCGCCGAAACAAACGCCAGTCCGGCCACCCACGCGGTC
>Ga0126378_10001667_pt1 | contig 16442 bp, 15 predicted proteins | sample PanSoiMetPlot_23_FD_92587 | JGI IMG/M metagenome (GOLD analysis project Ga0126378, IMG submission 92587) | Tropical forest soil microbial communities from Panama - MetaG Plot_23 | ecosystem: Environmental > Terrestrial > Soil > Tropical forest > Bulk soil | place: Panama | collected 2016-02-17 | reverse complement strand
CGGCCGAGGCGGGCTCGCTGAGCCTGGGCGAGCTGGTCGCGCCCGAGCTGCGCGAGCGCGTGCGGGGGCTGGCCGGTGTGCTCGGTCCGGGGCCCCACGAGCCCTGGAACGCGCGCGTGCAGCAGACGGCGTGGGAGTACGCGCGGGAGTGGGTGCAAGCGCGTCGCGAGGAGGCCCAGGAGGTGCGGCGGGGGATCGAGGTCCTCGCGGCGTCGCCGGCGTTCGCCGAGTCCGACGTCCGCCCGGCCCGCGCCGACCTGGAGGTGCTCGACGATGCGCTTGCCGCCTGCGACCTGGCCGCGGGCGCCCGCGCGGGCCTGGAGGCGCTGCTGGGCGCGGTCGCCGACCCGGTGCCGCTGCTGGCCGCAGCCGGCCGGACCGGCGCGCTGGCCCGATTCCTGCGCGTCGAGCTGCGTGCGTTCGAGACGGCCGTGGAGTACGCGTCGCACCCGGACCTGGTCATCCCGGACGGGCCGGAGCTGCCCCGCCTGGCCGCCCTCCGCCGGGAGGCGCTGGAGGTAGCCGGGCAGGTGCTGGCGCTGGCCGCCGAGGACAGGGCGCGCGAGGCGTTCTCCGCCCTCGAACGCTTCCGCCAGGCCTACGCCGCGGCCTACGAGGAGGCCCACCGGGCGTTCTACGCGGCCGCCGGCGACGAGGTCGCCCGCTCGGTGCGGTCGAGCCCGGCCTACCAGGCGCTGGCGGCCCTGGCCGAGGTCGGTGCCGCCGCCGTGCCCGACGACCGCGTGAAGGTCGACCGAGCCCTGGCCGCGTCCACCGTGGAGCCGTGCCGGCGCCGGGTGGAGTCCGAGCTGGCCTGGCGGCCCGTGTGCGGCTGCGGCTTCCACCTGGGTGACCGGCCACCGGCGCTGGACGCCGCCGCCCTCGTCACCATGGCCGCGCGCGGGGTGGCCGAGCACCTCGAGGAGCTGGGCAGGGAGGAAACCCGGGCCCGGCTGCAGCGTGCGGCCGACGACCTCGCTTCGCTGGACCGGTCCGAGACGGCGAGCGACCTCCAGCGGCTCCTGGCCGTCGCGGCGGCGCCCGACCGGGCTGAGCCGGTCGCACTCGTCCACCTGCTCCGGCCGGAGCTGCGAGCCACGCTGCGCGAGGTGCTCAGCGGGCGGCAGCTGGTCGTCCGCCGCGACCTGGCCCAGCTCCGGGAGGACCTGATCGGACGCCGATACCCGCGCCGGCGGCTCCTGGAGCTGGTCCAGGCCTGGATCGACGGCAGCGGCGCGGGCGAGCCACCTCCCGAGCGCGCCTTCGTCGAGGTCGTGGACAGCGGCGAGGCGGCCGCCGGCGGCGCCCGCCCGGCGGCGGAGGGCGAGCCGGCGACCGCCGCGTTCCTGCGCGCGCGCTGGCCGCGCCTGGCCGGCGAGCTGCCCGAGCACCGGCCTTCGGACGCGTTCTGGCTGGCCGCCTGGTGGCGAGACCGGCCCGCTCGTCCGGACTGGGTGCCGCCCGGGCTCGCCGCGGACGAGGAGCTGGCGGCCGCCGCCAGGGCCGCCGCCGAGGACCCCGCCGCGGGCCGTGACCTCGCCGAGCTCGACGCCCGCATCGGGCCGAGGACGCTGCTCGGCGACCAGGTGGAGGGCGCGCTCGACCTGGCCGCTCGGGACGGCGCGGGGCTGGCCGGCGCGCTGCTGGCCGAGCGCCTGCTCCGGCACCCCGTTCGCCTGGCGGCGAGCGCGCTCGTGCGCCGGCTCGGCGCCGACCTGCAGCTTGTCGAGCGGGTGCCGGCCGGCGCCCTCGATCGCCTCGCCTCGGAGCACGCGCTCCTCGATCCCCGAGAGCTCCGTTCCCTCGCACTTCTACTCGAGGCCGGCGGCTGCCTGGCCCGGCTGGAGCGCCGCCTGGCCGGTCTCACGGTCCCGGAGCTGGTCCAGGAGGTGTACCCGGAGTGCCTGGCGCCCGTCGCCGACCTGGTCAGCCAGGCCGAGCTGGCGCTGGCCGGCACCTCGCTCGTCGACGCGGACGCCGTGGCCGCGTTCGCCTCGGCCGCCGGGCGGCTGCGGCACGCTGCCGAGACCGTGTTCGAGTCCGCGGCGGCCTCGGGGTTCGCCGGCTGCCTCCGGGTCTGGGAGGTGGCGGCGGAGGTGATCGAGCCGCTCCTGTCCGAGCACGGACGCGTCGCCGTGCTGGTCGTGGACGCAATGCGCGCCGACCTCTGGCTCCGGCTCCGCGACGTGCTCTGGAAGGCGCTGCCGGAGCGCCGGCTCGGCGAGCGCTGGGCCGTCGTGCCCGCCCCGACCAGGACCGCGGAGGCGATGGCCAGCCTGTTCCTCGGCCGCGCGGTCCCCGAGGGCTCGCTCGCGGCCGGAGACCCGGTGCCGCCCTTCCCCGGCCTGGGCTACGCGGCCCGCCTGCTCGCCGGCGCCGACCGCGACGGGGAGGCGCAGCGGCTGCGCGACCTGTGGGGCTCCGGTCCCCCGCTCAGCGTCGCCGTGGCCACGGGCGTGGACGAGCGGCTGCACCACACCCCGGTCGAGCTGGCGGGCCTGCTGGATGAGGCGGTCGCGGCGCTGTCCCGGCGGGTGGTGCCGACGCTGCAGACCCTGCCGCCCCAGGTCCCGCTGGTCGTTCTGGCGGACCACGGCTTCCGCGAGAACCCGGCCTGGGGCCGCGAGGCGCGGTACGCGCACGGCGGCCTCTCGCTGGAGGAGTCCGTGGTCCCGGTGGCGGTGCTCACCCGAGCCGGAACGCCCCGTCGCTGACGGCGGGCTCTTCTCCAGCCGCTCAGGGGGGAGGGCGGTGCTGCTCTGGATCGGCAGCAGTGTCGTTCGGGCCCGACGGCGGCGCGTCGTCCCAGGGCCGTGCGCGGCCCCCGTCCTCCACCAGCGCGCCGGCCCCGAGCGAGGCCAGCTGCGCCGCAGCCACCGCCAGCGCGAGTCGCCGGGGTGGCCGCCATCGCGTGAGCGCGCCGGCGATGATGACCATCTGGGCGACGCCGACAGCCCGCTGCCAGGGCCGCAGCGGCCCGGGCCTTCCCGCGGCGAGCGGGTAGCGGAGGGCGGGCGGCAGCAGGCACCAGCCGGGCAGGCCGCCCAGCCGGTGGGCCGCCACCGCGCCCCACAGTGTCAGCCAGCTGTCCGACTCGATGTCCAGGAGGGCGCCCAGCCGGGTGGCGCCGAGCCTGCGGGCCAGGGGCCCGTCCAGCCAGTCGACCACCGTGCAGCCGGCCACGAGGCCCCACAGGCCGGGGCGGCGGCCCCGTCCTGAGAAAGCGGTGCCGCACAGCATCGCGGCGGCCCCGGCGCGGGTGAGCGTGAGCGCGTTCGGCAGCGTCAGCACCCGGTCGCCCAGCCGGCGGGCGGCCACCGCCGTGAACGCCGCCGCCGCCGCCAGGCTGGCGGCCCCGGCGACCGCATAGCGGCGACGGCCCGTCCCCACCCCGCTGCCGCTACTGGTCGAGCGCGCGCTGGACCAGCGTGATGTCCATCCAGCGGCTGAACTTGTAGGCGGCGTTCTTCAGCGTGCCCACCACCTCGAAGCCCAGGCTCTGGTGCAGGCGCAGCCCCGACACGTTGTCCGCGGCCACCGAGGCCACGATGGTCTTCGACCCGGTGGCTCGGGCCGCCTCGATCAGGCGGGCGAGCAGCTCGCGGCCAACGCCCCGGCGCTGATACAGCGGGTCGACGTAGACCAGGTCCTCGACCACCTCGTAGCCGCGCTGCCGCCAGGGCAGCAGCCGCGCCCAGCCGATGACGTCGCCGTCCTCGTCGGCGACCAGCGTCACCGTGCGCCTCGCGTGGGCCTCCCACCACTCGGCCGCCTCCTCGTGCGAGAGCGGCTCCGAGTCGATCGTCGCGAAGGTCTGGTTGATCGCCCAGTTGTAGATCCCGACGACCGCGGGCATGTCCTCACGGGTCGCTTCGCGGATGGTGAAGGTCTGGCGGGGCGTCGAGCTCATGGCCTCCAGTGAAGCACCATCGGCATCCCCGCGCATGCGGGGATGTCCCGCTCATGTGATCTTGGAGTCGTACCAGGTGCCTTCCGGCTCGACGGGCTCGAGCGGCGGCAGATCGGCCTGGAGCCGCCGGCGCCGGATGGCCAGCGCGATCATCACGACCCCGCCGAGCACCAGCAGCGCACCGAGTCCGAGGAGCGCCGCGGACAGGGCGGTGTTGGGGAATCCGCCGTGGGAGGCCGCGGGACCGGCCGGGTAGCCCGGTCCCTGCGGCGCTCCGGGCCCGGTGGAGGGGACCGGACCCGCGGTCGCGACCGCCGATGGCGAGGGCGACGGCACCGGCGGGTCGCTGACGGTTACCGTCGTCGGGCTGCGGCCCTGACTCGGGTCAGCGGCCACCGCGACGCAGGCGCCGGGGAAGTACGTGGGGGCGAGCTGGTAGTCGGGGGGCGCCGCGGTCGCCACCAGGCAGTACGTGGCGGGGTTCAGCGCCGTCACCACCGCGGTGCCGCTGGAGCTGGTCGTGAGCGTGGCGGCGACGGGGCCGCCGGCCGACCCGACGTGGACGTCAAAGGTGAACCCCGGCTCGCTGACGGGCTGGCCCGAGAGGTCGGTCTGGATCACCTGGAGCTCGCCGGTGGCCGCCGGCGTTGAACCAGGGGTTGGGGTGGGCGTCAGCGGCGGGTCGACGACCAGGATCGTGGTGCCGGTCGACGCCAGCACGCGGCAGGCGGCCGGATAGTACTTGGGCGCCAGCTCAAAGCCCGGCGGGACTGCGGTCTCGACGACGCAGTACGTGACGTTGGCAGGCAGCGTCGTGGAGGCAGAGCCGTCAGGACCGGTCACCAGCCTGGCGACCACGATCCCGTCCCGCCTGTCCCTGTGCACGGCGAACTCCGCCCCGGCCAGCGCCATGCCGTCAGTGCTCGCCTTGGTGACCGTTAGCCTCGCGGTCAGGCCGGCAGCGACCTGGACCGGGCCGGCGGCCGCGATGCCCGGGCCGGTGGCCGCCGCCGCCAGCACGGCCGCCACGACCGGCGCCGCGAGCACGGGCAGCACCGCTCGACGACGCCACGCCAACCGGCCGGCCGATCGCATCCCCTCGTCGCGACCTCGCAATCCGGACCTCCACGGCCGCCGGAACCTCTGCCGGCGGCCCAGTGACGGGACAGTCTAGCCGCCCCTGTCGCCGGGTTGGGCGCCCCGATGTCAGCCCGACGTCAGCGGAATGTAAGCGGCTCGCCCCGGTCCTCGAAGCCGGGCGCCGCCTCGACCGGTGCGACCCGTGCCGCGCCCCGAACCGACGCAATACCCTTGTAGCTCCGTGGCCGACTGGATGCTCATCGACGGATCGAGCCTGATCTTCCGCGCCTTCTACGGCGTGCCGACCAGCATGCGCTCGCCGGACGGAAGGCCGGTCAACGCGGTCCGCGGCTTCATGGACCGGCTCGCCACCCTGGTCGTCGAGTACCGGCCGTCGCGGCTGGCCGTGGCCAGCGACGACGACTGGCGGCCGGCCTGGCGCGTGTCCCTGGTCCCCTCCTACAAGGCGCACCGCGTCGCGGAGCCCGTCCCGCCCCAGCTGGAGCCCCAGATGCCGATCATCCACCACGTGCTGGACGCAGCGGGCGTCGACTTCGTCGGCGTCGCCGACTACGAGGCCGAGGACGTGATCGCCTCCTGGACGGCCCGAGCCGCCGGCTGCAGCGTCGACATCGTGAGCGGCGACCGAGACCTGTTCGCGCTCGTCCGCGACCCGGACGTCCGGGTCCTCTATCCGGAGCGGCGCGGCCTGGCCAGCGTGGACGAGGCCGAGGTGACCCGGCGCTACGGCATCCCCGGCCGCCTGTACGCGGACTTCGCGATCCTCCGCGGCGACCCCTCGGACGGCCTGCCCGGGCTGGCCGGGGTCGGGGACAGGAGGGCGGCCGAGCTGGTGGCCGCGCACGGCGGGGTGGACGGGCTGCTGTCCGCCGGCCGCCTGCGCGAGGCCGACCGCGACTACCTGGAACGTGCCCGCCGTGTCGTCAGGCCGGTCGCCGACCTGCCGCTGGAGCTCCCGGCCGGCCGGCGTGATCGCTATCCTGCGGACCCCGAGCGGGTGCGCGAGCTGGCCGAGCGCCACGGCCTGGCGGGCCCGTTCGAGCGGCTGCTGCGGGCGCTCGACAAGCTCATCTGAGCCGACCGATCAGAGACCGCCCGCCGCCACCGGGATGGCCTCGTCGTCGCCCGGCCACGGGGGCGACGTGTAGCAGAGAAAACGGAGGTCGGCCGCCGGGTCGGCCCGGAACTGGAACGCCCAGCCCGTCGGGATGACCAGGCTCCGGCCCGGGCCGACGTCGTGGAGCAGCGGCTCGCCGGCCGGCGGCCGCAGCCAGACCCGCCCGGTGCCGGCGAGGAAGTACCACACCTCCTCGACCGTGCGGTGGCGGACCGGCCGGCTGGCGGTCCCGGCAGGGAGCCGGACCTCAACGAGGCTGGCCCGGCGGGCGTGGGCCACCAGGTAGGTGATCTCCGAGCCGTCGGGAGCGATCGCGTCCGGCATGGTGCAGATTCTCGGCTGGATATGCTCGGTTCATGCGGACCTGCGTCGCGGCCCGCTCGATCTGATGCTGTCGCCCGACCCCGGGCTGTGCGCCTCCTGCCGGCACGCCCGGGTCGTCCCCGGCGCGGCGAGCCGCTTCTGGCTGTGCGAGCGCTCCCGGTCCGATCCGCGCTTCCCGCGCTATCCGCGCCTGCCGGTGACCTCGTGTCCGGGGCACGAGCCGGGCGACCCGGCGGGCGTCCCTACTTCAGGCGGGGATCGAGCGCGTCCCGAAGGCCGTCGCCCATCAGGTTGAAGGCCAGCACCGCGCCGAAGATGGCCAGCCCGGCGAACGTGGCCAGGTTGGGGTCCGAGAAGATGTAGTTGCGCGACAGCCCCAGCATCGAGCCCCATTCGGGGGTCGGCGCCTGGACTCCGAGGCCGAGGAAGCCGAGGCCGGCCGCGATCAGGATCGCCGCCCCCAGCTGCAGGCTCGCCTGCACGATCACCGGCGCCAGCGCGTTCGGCACTACGTGGCGCAGGAGGATCCTCGTGGCCGGGACGCCCAGCGCTCTGGCCGCCTCCACATAGGGCAGCTCGCGGATGCTGAGCGTCGACGCGCGCACCAGGCGGACGAAGATCGGGATCGACGTGATGCCGACCGAGATGATCACGTTCTGGAGGCCGACGCCGAGGACCGCGACCAGCGCCAGCGCCAGCAGGATGTTCGGGAAGGCCAGCATCACGTCCGTGAGGCGCTGGCCCAGCAGGTCGATCCAGCCCCCGAAATAGCCGGAGACCGCGCCCAGCGGCAGCCCGACCAGCAGGCCGATCGCGACCGCGCCGAAGCCGAGCGAGAGCGTGTATCGCGCACCGTAGACCAGGCGGATGAGCTCGTCACGGCCGAGGTCGTCCGTCCCCAGCGGATGCCCCGCTGAGGCAGGCAGGAAGGCGTCGTTGAGGCTCTGGTCGACCGGGTTCCAGCGCAGCACCAGCGGGACCAGCAGGCTCGCCGCGACGTAGAAGGCGAGGATCCCGATCCCGACGATCGCGCTCGGGTGGGTGCGGAGCCGCGCCCACAGGCGGCCCCCGCCGGCCAGCGGCGCCAGCTGGACCGGCGCCAGCTCCGCCGTGGCTCCGAGGGCCGGGGCGGCCGACTCAGCCGTACCGGATCCGGGGATCGACATAGGCGTACAGGAGGTCCGTCAGCAGGTTGATGACGATGAACGACACGGAGAGCAGCAGGACGACGCCCTGCACCACCGGATAGTCGCGGGCGCCGATGGAGTCCACCAGCAGCCGCCCGATCCCCGGCCAGGCGAAGACCGTTTCGGTCAGCACCGCGCCGCCGAGCAGGGTCCCGAACTGGAGGCCGATCGTGGTCAGGATGGGCAGCAGCGCGTTCCGCAGCGCGTGCCGCAGGAGCACCGCGGCCCGGCCGGCCCCCTTCGCCCTCGCCGTCCTGACGAAGTCCTGGCCCAGCACCTCCAGCATCGCCGAGCGCGTCTGCCTGGCCACCAGGCCCATGGAGAAGAGGGCCAGGGTCACGGCCGGCAGGACGAGCGACTCGATGCCGCGGTCGGTTCCGGCCGCCGGCAGCACCCGCAGGCGCACCGCGAAGACGACGATCAGCATCAGGCCCAGCCAGTAGGTCGGCATCGAGACGCCGAACACCGCCCCGCCCGAGATCGCCACGTCGGCCGCGGTGTTGCGCCGTCTCGCCGCCAGGATCCCCGCCGCCACCCCGAGGGCGATGGCGAGGACGAGGCTGGCCAGCGCCAGGGTGGCCGTGTAGGGGACGCGCGTGGAGATCTCCTGGATCACCGGGGCCCCTGTTCGGGTCGAGATCCCCAGGTCGCCGTGGGCCAGGCGGACCATGAAGCCGAGGTACTGCTGCCAGCCGGGCAGGGTCAGACCGAGCTGGACCCGGATGTTGTGGATCTCCTCCGGCGTCGCGGTGGGCCCGGCGATGACGATCGCGGGGTCGCCGGGCAGCAGCCGGAGCAGGAGGAAGACGACGGTCGCGACCCCGAGCAGCGTCGGGATCGCGACCAGGAGGCGGCGCGCTGCATAGGTCAGCACGCCGCCCCGCCTCTCACAGTGCTGCCCCTAGGCAGGGGAGGCCCAGGTCGTGACGAACTTCTCGTTGGGCAGGCCCGTCACGCCCTTGACCGCCGAGGTGGTTACGAAGGGGTACTTCTGGTTGTAGAGGAAGATCCAGGGCGCGTCGCTCCAGACCATCTTGGCCGCCTGGCAGTACTGCTGCTGGCGCTGCGTCGCGTCGGTGCCCGCGTTCGCCTCGGTGATCAGCGCGTCGACCTGCGGGTTCTTGTAGTACGAGCTCTCCAGCCCGGCGGGCGGGACGCGGGGCGAGTAGAACTGCTCGAACTGCTGCTGCGCGTCCAGGTAGGGCGGCGCCCAGCCCAGCAGGCTGAGGTCCGTCTTGGCCTGGGCCGGTCCCACCTGCGCGTACGTGGCCACATAGGTCGGCCAGTCGGTCGTGCTCGGGCCCTGCACGTTGAGGCCGGCGCTACTGAGGTAGCCGGCGACCGCCTGCGCGACCTGGAAGTCCTGGACGTACCGGCCGGTCGGCGACACGAGCTTCACGGTCATGCCGGCCGCGCCGGCCTGCTGGAGCATCTGCTTGGCCTTGGTCGGGTTGTAGTCGTAGGTGCCGATCGAGCAGTAGCCGAACAGGCTCTTCGCCATCGGTGCGTCAAGTGGGGTGGCCGCTCCGAACATCGTGTTCTTGATGATCGCGGCCTTGTCGACGGCGTAGTTCAATGCCTGCCGGACCTCTGGCTTCTGCAGCAGGGGCTCCGCCTGGTCCTGGGTGTTGATGATGATCTGGATGGTGCGGTCGCTGGGACCGAGGATGACCCGCAGGCTGGAGTCGGCCTGAAGGGCAGGGATGTCGTTGGCCGGCGGCAGCGCGATGACGTCGGCACCGCCGGACCTGATCAGCGCCTCGCGGCTGGCACCTTCCGGCACGACCTTGTAGATCTGCGTGTCGTAGTTGGACCTGGGCCCCCAGTAGCTCTGGTTGGCGACCATCGTGATGTGGTCGCCGGCCACGCGCTCGCTGAACTTGTACGGGCCGGTGCCGACCGGCCGGGCGATGACCGACGGCTTGTTCGGGGCGACGTTCACCGACGCCGGCGAGATGATCGCGGCCTGGGTCTGGGTCAGTGCGGCCACGAACGGAGCCAGCTTGGTGAAGAGCGTGAACTTGACGTGGGTGTCGTCGACGACGTCTACGCGGCTGATGCCGGTCTTGCCCCCCAGGACGTTGGGCTGCGCCTTGAACGTGTCGGGGCTGAGCAGCCGGTCGATGCTGAACTTGACCGCCTGGGCGTTGAAGGGCGTGCCGTCCTGGAACGTGACGTCCTTGCGCAGGGTGAACGTGTAGCTCAGGCCGTCCGACGACTGGCTCCAGCTCGTCGCCAGCAGCGGCTGGATGGCCCCCTTGGCGTCGATGGTGACCAGCGTCTCGGCCATCATGTCCACGATCTGCGACGAGGTCGTCGTCGTCTGCGCGGCCGGGTCCAGCGTGTCCGGGTCGATGCCGATCGCGACCCGGAGCGTGCCACCGTGCTTGGGTCCCGATGGGGCCTGCTGCCCCCCGCCGCCGGTGCCGCAAGCCGCCACCACCAGGCCGGCCAGGGCCACGACCGTGGCAACCCGCAGATTCAATCTCATACCCTCTCTCCCACTTCGAGCTGCCGGACTCGCCTGAGTATAGGGTCAGCCGGTCCGGTTGTATGTCCGGCTTGACAGGCGGCGCGCTCGGCGGGCGGCTCCCGGCAGGGCTCCACGGCAGGGCTCTACGGCTGGTCCGCGGGCGGGAGCTCCGCCCAGTGGTGGAGCCGGTCCACGATAGCCTCCAGCACAGCCTGCCCCATCTCGGCCGTGGCCCCCACCGGGTCGCCCAGGACGCCGTTGGCCGTGATCGCGCGCATGCCGCGCGCGAGGACGTCGTCGAGGCTGCTCTCGCCGGTGAAGCCGGGAGCCGCGCGCTCCATATGCACCAGCTCGGGGTGCAGGTGCAGCATCATCGACGTCTCCATCACCTCGGCGTGCGGGCCCGCCGTGTCCGAGCGGCCGAAGCGCCGGATCGCCTCGAACCCCGCGTCGAAGACGTGCATGTCGCTGATCACCACTGTGGCCTCCGGCCGCCGTTCGCGCTCCCACTCGGCCAGCACGGGGAAGTTGCCGCCGTGGCTCGACAGGACGACGAACCGCTCGAAGCCGTGGCGCCTGAGCGACGCCAGGTACGCGTCCAGGATGTCCATCAGCAGCGTCTTCGAGATGGTCAGGCTGCCGGGAAAGGCCATGTGATGGTCGGAGCAGGCCGGGCGGATGATCGGAGCCACCAGCGCATCGCCCAGGCGGCGGGCCAGCCCTCCGGCGTACGCCTCGCCGAGCAGGGCGTCGGTGGCCTCGGGCAGGTGGGGCCCGTGCTGCTCGGTGGAGGCGGCGCAGACGACCGCGCGGCGCATGCCGGCGGCCAGGGCGGCTTCGACGTCGGTCCAGGTCAGGCGTTCGATGAAGAGCTCCACGGCGAGGCGCAGCCTAGCAGGCTGCTGCGCGAGGATCGACGGGCGTCCACCACCCCGCTGGCGGCGCCCGGCGCGCCGTTCGCGGCCCTGCGGCGACCGGGCCATCCGTTACGGTGGACCCTGTGGAGCGCTTTGCGGGGCGGCAGCTCGGCCGCGATGCCACCAGGGAGCGGCTCGCGTCCGAGACCTTCGACCTGCTGGTGATCGGGGCGGGCATCGTGGGAGCCCGCATCGCGCTGGAGGCCGCGCGGACGGGCGCGTCGGTCGCGCTCCTCGACGCCGGCGACTTCGGTGGAGCCACGTCGAGCGCCTCGTCGAAGCTGATCCACGGGGGTCTCCGCTACCTGCCGCTGGGCGACGTCAGGCTGGTCCGGGAGTCCCACCTGGAGCGCAGGGCGCTGCTGGACAGGGTTGCGCCGCACCTGGTCCGCCCGCTCACGTTCGTGCTCCCGGCGTACCGCGGCGGTCCCCACAGCGCGGCGGCGATGGCCGCGGGGCTGCTGGCCTACTCGGCGCTCTCCGGCTTCCACCACAGCCGGGCCCGGATCGTCGGTGCCCGCGGCGCCCGGCGCCTGGTGCCGCCGCTGCGGACGGAAGGCCTGGTGGCGGCCGGCGTCTACCGGGACGCGCAGACGCACGACAGCCGGCTCGCGCTGGCCACCGTCAAGGCGGCGGCCGGGGCGGGCGCCGCGGTCGCCAACCACATGCGCGTGGCGGCGCTCGACGTCGGCACCGGCAGGGTCGTGGCCGCCCTCGCCGACGGCGTGAGGGTCCGGTGCCGGGCCGCCGTCAACGCCGCCGGTCCGTGGGTGGACGACGTCCGCCGGCTCGAGGACGCGCGGGTCCAGCCGATGGCCCGCCTGAGCAAGGGCGTCCACGTGCTCGTCTCGCAGCCGGGCCCATGGGGAGCGGCGCTGACGGTCCCCCTCGAGCGGGGCCGGGTCGCGTTCGCTGTCCCCTGGCAGGGCACGCTGATGCTGGGCACCACGGACACCGAGTACGAGGGCGACCCGGGCCGGGCGACCGTGGAGCCGGAGGACGTCGAGACCGTGCTGCGCGAGGCCGCGGTCGGGCTGCCGCCGGAGGTTCTCGCCCCCGACCGGATCCTGCACACGTTCGCCGGCCTGCGGGTGCTGCCCAGGGTCGCCGGCGACACAGCCACCGCGCCGCGCTCCGAGGTGATCCGGACGGGGCGCGGGGGCATGGTGTCGGTCGCCGGCGGGAAGCTGACCACCCACCGCCGCATCGCAGTCCAGGTGCTCCATCGCCTGGAGCGCTTCGCGCGCGTCCAGCCCAGCCGGGACCCTCTGCCCGGCGCCGGCCGGCCGCCCACGCGCCCGGCCGAGGTCGACCCCGCGGTGTGGCTCCACCTCCTCCGCCTCTATGGCGACGAGGCCGGCCAGGTGGCCGAGGGGGGGCTGGAGCCGGTGCATCCGGCTGGGCCCGACGTGTGGGGCCAGGTGCGGTACGCGGTCGATTGCGAGTGGGCTCTCACCGTCGAGGACGTGGTCCGCCGGCGCACGAGCCTCGAGGTGCGCGGGCTCGCCACCCCCGCGGTCCGGGAACGGATCGGCGCAACGCTTGCCGGGCCCGGCGTGTTCCAGGTGGCGGATGGGCGCTGACCGGGACGCCGCCCTGCGAGAGGCGCTGGCCGCAGACCCGGCCGGGGGCTTCGAGGCCCTCGTGCACGCGTACCAGCACCGCCTGTATGCGTTCGCCCTGGCCATGTCGGGGGAGCCTGCGGACGCCGAGGAGATCGCGCAGGACGCGTTCCTTCGGGCGCACGACGCGCTGCGCCGGTACCCGGCGCACCGGATCCTGGCGCTGCGGCTGAGCCCCTGGCTGCACAGGATCGCGCTCAACGTCTTTCGCAACCGGGTCCGCCGGCGCCGGCTGCGGGTGGTGCCGCTCGACGCGGACACAGCGCTCCCCGACCCGTCCGACGGACCGGAGCGCCAGGTGCTCAGCCGGGCCGTGCTCCGTGAGCTGGCCAACCTGGTAAGCGGTCTGCCCGAGCATCATCGGACCGCGGTCGTCCTGCGCTGCGTGCAGGGGATGACGTACGCGGAGGTGGCCGAGCTGCTCGGCCAGCCGGAGGGCACTGTCAAGGCCAACGTGCATCGCGGCCTCCAGGCGCTTCGGCGGCGCGCTGGCTGGCTGAGCGAGGTGAGCTGAAGATGGACGTGCTGGAGGCGGACCTCCGAGCCCTCGGACTCCTGAGGGCGCCGGAGGGCTTCGCAAAGCGAGTGCTGGTGGCGGTCGGGCTGCCGGCCCCGGCGTCGGACGCGTATGGGGAGCTGGAGACTCCCGCCGGCCGGTTCCACGTGGCCTGGGGTGCGGCCGGCATCTCGGCCGTGCGCCGGGTGGGGGCCCCTGAAGACTTCGAGCGCTGGTTCGTCGAGCGGCGGGGCCGGCCGGTGGCCAGGGCCGCCGAGGTGCCGACGCGGCTGCTCGCCCAGCTGGCGGCGGGGACCGCCGGTCGGAGTCGCGGCTTGCGCCTCGACCTGACCGGCCTGCGCCCGTTCGAGCGCGATGTGCTGCGGAAGACGCTGGAGATCCCGCGAGGCGAGGTGCGCACGTACGCCTGGGTGGCGCGGGAGATCGGCAGGCCGCGTGCCCTGCGGGCTGTGGGCACGGCGCTGGGGCGCAACCCGCTCCCGGTCCTGATCCCCTGTCACCGCGTGATCCGGACCGACGGCACGCTGGGCGAGTACAGCGGCGGCGGCACGGAGGCCAAGCGGGCCATGCTCCGGTGGGAGGGGGTCGACCCGGCATGGCTGGAGCACCTGGCCGCGGCGGGCACGAGGTTCGTCGGCAGCCGGGGGACTGGTGTCTTCTGCATGCCGACCTGCCGCCACGTCCGGCGCGTCCAGGCGGCCAACCGGGTGCCTTTCCACGACGAGCGGGAGGCGATGGGCGCCGGATTCCGGCCCTGCGCCACCTGCCGTCCGGTGGCCGCCACGGGCTCGGGCGCCGGGTAGTCGCCTTCGAGCCCGCGTCCGCGCCGGCTCCACAGCCTCCGGGAAGCCTGGATCCGGTCAGCCCAGGCTGTAGATGCCGGGCAGCTCCCGGTAGAGACCGGCGTAGTCCAGGCCATACCCGATCACGAAGCGGTCCGGGATCCGGAAGCCGGTGAAGTCGATCCTGACCTGGATCTCTCGGCGGGCCGGGCGGTCGAGCAGCGCCGCCAGCCGGAGCGAGGCGGGATGGTGCCGCCGCAGCTCCTTCATGATCACCGAGATCGTGCGACCGGAGTCCACGATGTCCTCGACCATGAGCAGGTGGCGGCCGGTCAGGGGCCCCTCCACCAGGTGCGCGAACTTCACCCTGCCCGAGCTGGCGGTGCCGCCACCGTAGCTCGAGGCCCGGACGAACTCCAGCTCGGCGGGGACGCTCAGACTGCGGAGCAGGTCGGCGGCGAAGACCGCCGCCCCCTTCAGGATCACGACGAGGACGAGCGGCTGGTCCAGGTCGGCATAGACCTCCGAGATCTCCTGGCCGAGCTCGCGCACCCGCCGCGCGATCCGCCGCGCCGAGATCATCGGCCTGCCGCCGCCTCGCACGGGCGCCGGCAGCTTAACAGCCCCCACTGATCCCCGGTCGCCGCTCACCGATGATACGAACATGCGTTCGAAACCCGTCGATCATCCGCCATCGCCGTCGAGCTCGTCACCTCGCGATGCGTCGCAGCGCCTGTCGCGGACACCAGTCTAGGGGTCTGGCAGGCCGCCCCGTCGCGAGCCGCCGTGGAACGGCCTCAGCCGGCTGCGTCCGAGGAGACGCCACTGGGAGTGGCGCGTCCGCTCGCGCGGTCCCGCCTGGCTCAGTCGGGAAGCGGCCCGACGCTGCCCTTCAGCGATCCGCCCCGGAAGGCGCCGGGCGCGCCCCATCGGCCCAGCCCGCCGTCGAAGCAGATGGCGCGGCCGCACGCATAGACGTCCGGCTGGCGGTTCCGGTGGGGAGTGTGGCCGTGGACGACCCGCCGGGCGCCCATCCGGTCCAGCCATGCATCGAGCCTGATCGGCTGCCGGCGGAAGGTCCCGCGCGAGGTCATCGCGGCGGTGAGCGGGGCGGTGTCACCGGTGCTCAGCAGCCGTCCCACCTGCCGGTTGATGGCTGCGACGGGGTCGGGCTCGTCGGGGTCGATGAGGGCTCCGAGCTCGTCGCTGTCGCAGTGCTGCAGGAGGGTGCGGTCCTCGAGCATGACCAGGGCCGGGCGCCGGCGGAGCCATTCATGAAGGGGCTCGTCCCGCGCCAGCTCCTCCAGGTCGTGGGGCTGGCCGCCGGCTCCCAGCCAGTCGTGGACGCCCTGGCCTCGCTCTGCGCGGTCTCGGAGGGCCGCCAGCAGCAGCACCTCGTGGTTGCCGAGCAGGACCGTGCTGTTCGGCCAGTCCCGTGCGTACCGGAGAGCGCCCACGCCGAACGGGCCGCCGTCCACGAGGTCTCCGAGGAAGCAGGTTCGCCACGCCCGGCCGCGGTGCGGCCGGAGCGCGCTGAACAGCCGCTCGAGGTCGCCGTGCACGTCGCCGACGATCAGGACCGGAAGCTCCCCCGCCGGGGCGCCGCCGGGAATCACGGGCAGAGCTCGAGGAGCCGGCGCTCGGCTGCACCCGTGAGCCGGCGCACCGCCCGCGTGTAAGACGCGATAGTCTGCAGGTCGGTCCGACCCTCGCGCCACACCCACGACCGGCCGAAGACGGCCTCGGCCTCTGTCCTGCGAAACGGCACGGCGCGGTCGAAGAGACGACTGGCGTCGTCGCCGCGAAAGACCCAGAAGGAATCCCACCGGCCGCAGGCGCGGGCCCGGCGCACGTGGGCATTCGCGTCCCACCAGCCGGGCCCGGGCTCGGCCGTCACGTCCGGCGCTACGTGGTTGATGAACAGCGCGCCCACGAGATAGAAGCCGGGCGAGCCGCTGCCGGGTCGCGGGTGAAGGCGGGCGAGGAAGACGATGGCGTCGCCGGGCTCCGCCCGGCGGAGGCTGTAGGCCCGGCCGGCCCTGCGGCAGTTGTCTCCGTAGGTCGGCGGGTCGCCGTCCAGGTCGGGGTCGAGGTGGACCGCGAGCTCGCCCCACACGGAGGGGAGGCGCCGCATCGGCGGCGCCCAGGCCAGCCGCTCGGGGATGGGGTGCAGGACGAAGCTACCATCGGGGAAGAGCGGCGAGCGGACCCGGTGGGACGCGTTGACGCCCACGTTGGCGAGGTACGCCGCCATGGCACGCGATGGTAGACCGATGCTGGTGGTGATCGGGGGCGGCGGGTTCGGCTCCTACCACGCCCGCCAGCTGCTGAAGGCCGTTCGGGCCGGAAGGCTTGGCGGCGAGCGGGTGGTGGTCGTGGACCGCGACGCGGGCTGTGCCGCCGCCCGGGAGCTGGGGGATGCGCCCGAGCTCAGCCTGGCCGTCGCTGACTGGGCGCAGTTCCTGCGCGGCTGGCTGGGAAGGGCGGCGGCG
>Ga0126378_10001665_pt1 | contig 16445 bp, 10 predicted proteins | sample PanSoiMetPlot_23_FD_92587 | JGI IMG/M metagenome (GOLD analysis project Ga0126378, IMG submission 92587) | Tropical forest soil microbial communities from Panama - MetaG Plot_23 | ecosystem: Environmental > Terrestrial > Soil > Tropical forest > Bulk soil | place: Panama | collected 2016-02-17 | reverse complement strand
CGCAGCCAGGCACTTCTTATGCTGTCGCGGTGGTGGCCTGCGAGCCGGACGCTTTCTTCTTCGGCATCAGCCGGGAGGGCAGACATTCAACTCCGGAACCACAGATCTCAACTTGCTTTGTGCATTTTTCTTGGAACGGAGCCGCGAAAATCCCGAGGCGGTGAAGCGACTAATCGATCAGAATGCCCAAGCGCTGGGATGGCTGATTCTCGCAACCCACGATGTTCGTGAAAGACCCAGCCGGTTCGGGTGCACTCCCGCCTTCTTCGAGCAAGTCGTGCAATGGTCGTTAGAATCAGGCGCACGGATCGTTCCCGTTGTGAAGGCTTTGCAAGTGCTCAAAGCCCCGCAGCCGAAGCAGGAAGGGATGCTCCGTTAATGCAGCCTGGGTTCAGTTAACGACAGCCGTGAGGCCCGATGGGGGAACCGGGGCGTTGGCGGAACTGCCAGTATATCGGTATGCTCCCATATCCGGTGCGCTCCCAGTCAACACTTGCACGCCATCCGATTTGCTGTAGAGCCAAACCGGGTCGCCGTTGTTCCAAGTGATAGGACTTGCCAATGTGAGCGTATTTGTCGAGTAGTTGATCGCCGTAATGCAGACGTGATTCGAAACTGTGGTGACTGAGATGCAGTCGCCTTGCACCGTGGAATATGGGCTGGAAAGGCCGAAACCATCCTGGAAATAGGTAGAGTCGGTAACGATCAGTGACGTGCTGCTCAAACCGGAGCCGGAAGCGGTCGTCAGATAGGTTCCTGCTCCGATAGCTGGGGAACCTGCTTGCAGATTGTAGTTGTTGCTTGTATTCCCGGCGCTTACGTAGTTCACAAAGAGGGGATTCGCGTTCTTGTTGCCCGGGTCGCTCAAAAATGCGCCACTTGCGTAGGTATGACCGAAAACATTAGTGCAGGTTACTGTACACCAATAGAGATTGTGTCCATAGTTGGCGCATCCTGAACATGCATACGGATTCCAGTTGGAAAAGTTTTGCGACTCGAACCAGATGCTATTAAGAACGGCCATGCCTCCGCCTGTACTAAGCATGTTATCGCCGCCGTTGGTGAGTGAACTTTCAAAACCTTCATCAACGAAGGTGCTGTTGTAGACCTTCACGTTCGGCCAGCTCTTGTCATTCGTAATCGCTGCTGATCCGATGCGGGATACCGTGTTAAACCGCTCGATGACGTTTCCCCAGGTGCAGGAACCAGAGCAGGTGTCATTCTGTGTCAGGTTTTGCTTGGCGTTAGGCCCAACCGCATTCCGCTCGAAATTCCCTTCCAGCACGATGTTGCCCGTCGTGTAGTTCGGCTCCATATAGATAATGTCGGTGTGCCCATTCGACCCGGCCTCAGATTCATACTGGTCATGGAAGGTGTTATTACGCCAGATGTGATGAGTGCCCTGAATGTTCGCGCCCAGTTGATAGTGGGAAAAGTCATTGTTTTCCACTAGGCTATAGTCTCCCCAATCCCGAATCCACTGCCCGCAAGTGTGGCTCAGATTGGGCGAGTAGCAACCTGCGTATGCGAATGTGTTCCCCTGGATGTAGTAGTACGTGTTATTTGAGACTACTGTACTAATAGCGCCACATGCGAGCAGCGTGTTCGCTCGAATGAAGACGTCAGTCGCTCCGCTGCTAATGGCTACGCACGTACCTCCGGGGGAAGAAGAATGGTCGAACGTGATTCCACACGATCCGGCCGCCGCGCCGGGAGTGCAGTTTCCTATCAGTTTCGTATGAGAGCCTAGCGTGACCGAAGTAACGGTAACCACGTCTGAGCCGTTCACGGTGATGGTCTTGTAATTGCCCGCCGTCCCCGCCGGGACCGTTACGTTCTCGTTGTATGACCCCGCAAATACGGTACAGGTATCGCCAGCGGCCATGGCGTTCGCGCAGGCTTGGACCGTTGTGAAGTTACCACCTCCACCCGCCTTTACCGTATAGTTGGTAGCCAGCAGAGGAATGGGCAAAAGGGCCAGTGCGGCTAGCAGTCCAAGAATCTTAAGTCCTGATGTCACGTCTTGTCGCATTCGTCGCATAACCCTCAGCTCCTGAACTTCTTAATGTAATGCGTTTCCAAAGAGTTCCGCAACTGCCACGAAGTACAGACTTGGGCTTGCTAGCAACATTGGTCCAAAGTACAGGACTATGATGGGTTTGCACTGGGAGAGGCATCGGTTTCTTCTGGCTGATGGCGTAGCCCGTTTGTCGCGTGGTTCGACTATCGATCGCGCTGCCGCCTCGCCGTCCCAGGTTTTGCGCCACGTGCGGCGTCATCCCCAGGTTCCGGCATTCCCGCACAAAATCCGCGGTGTCGAAACCTTTGTCGCCAGCAGCCTGCTAGTTCGAATTGAGTCATGGCTCTGATCCCAGGATGCTTCTCAGCCTGAATCGAGACGAAAGAGTGGAAGATAAGCTGGTGCGGCACGAGAATGTAATATACTGATCGCCTTTCTCAGGCATGCCAATCAGGGGGAATAACTTTTGGGGAAGAATAGCCTTCAAATGGGCCCAAAGATCTGTGGGAATCAGAGGGCCCGCAAGAAGGAAGAATCATCAGAAGTTAGGGCCGTCCTGCTTAACAATCGGGAACTAAACTTCGGGCATCTTGTCGCTAGCCGGCTACAGAGGCATACCACAATTGGGTCCCGGTTGAACATCCTCTGCCATGTTTTATCGGTTCACCCGAATTATGAACGTGGGAGAGGAGCGATGCGCGATCCGCACGTAGAGCGGTTGGTGCGTTCTGTCAGTTCTCATGGCACCCTAGGTTTTCGTTGAAAGGCATGAGGAAACGTGAGCTGGCCGAAGAATTGAGCACATGGGTAGCAATCTGGACTTTTGGTGAAGAGGGGAACTTAACGTGAGAATCAGTGTCTTTGGCTTGGGTTATGTCGGGACTGTATCCGCGGGCTGCTTTGCGCGAGACGGTCACGAGGTGGTCGGCGTCGACCCGGTTCGCACCAAAGTCGACCTCATCAACCGCGGACAAACTCCCATTATCGAAGCGGAGATCGGCGAGATCATTGCTGAGGCGGCGAAATCGGGCCGGCTCAGCGCGACCGATGACACCCTCCACGCAGTTTGTGAAACCGAGCTGTCGTTCGTTTGCGTTGGTACTCCCAGCCAGATGAACGGCAACCTGGACCTGACGTACATCCGACGTGTTTGCGAACAAATTGGCCAAGCGCTCAAAGCCAAACGCACCCGTCACACAGTTGTAATCCGTAGCACCATTCTGCCAGGTACAATGGGGACGGTCGTCCTTCCAGTGCTCGAAGAATGCTCGGGAAAAAAGGCGGGTGCCGATTTCGGCGTTTGCAATAACCCGGAATTCCTTCGAGAAGGTTCGGCGGTGAACGACTTTAATTTTCCGCCGAAAACTGTGATCGGCGAATTTGACCCAGCCAGCGGCGATGTGGTTGCAGATCTTTACAAAAAGCTCGATGCGCCGCTCATTCGGACTGAAATCGAAATCGCAGAAATGATCAAGTACATCGATAATTGCTGGCACGCGCTCAAGATCGGGTTCGCCAACGAAATCGGCAACTTCTGCAAGGCGTTGGACACTGACGCGCATAAGGCCATGGAAATCTTCTGCTTGGACCGAAAACTCAACATCTCTACGGCCTACCTCAGACCCGGCTTTGCCTTTGGCGGTTCATGTCTACCCAAGGATTTACGCGCCCTATCGTATGCAGCAAAACAGCACGACGTGGACCTGCCAATCCTGACCTCGATCCTGCCGAGCAATGAATTGCAAGTCAGTCGAGGTCTGCGGTTGATCACCGAAAAGGGCCACAAGCGGGTCGGTATCTTGGGTTTCAGCTTTAAGGCTGGGACCGACGATTTGCGGGAAAGCCCTATGATCGAAATTATTGAGCGCCTTTCCGGAAAGGGCTACGATCTGCGGATTTACGACAGGAACGTGCAGGTTGCGCGGCTTGTCGGTGCCAACCGGGATTTCATCCTGAACCACATTCCACACATTTCCCGCTTGATGGTTAACGACATCGGTGCAGTCTTGGATCACGCTCAAACGATTGTGATCGGCAATAATGATCCGGAATTCCAGAACGTAACAAATCGTCTGCACGACAACCAGTGCGTGGTCGATTTTGTTGGCGCAATCAGTCAAAGGAGCAAAAATGGCAAGTACGATGGTATCTGCTGGTGAAGAGTCTGTGGTCCAAGCGGGTCAGGGGGCTCCGAAGGATCAGATTTTAAACTCGATTAGCCGCCTTTTTGACTGGCTCGAGAAGAACGCCTACAGCAGCTATGACACTTTTGATGGGTTGAGCGCGAAGTATCTTCGTCCGTTGACCTTCGAAACCAAGTTGCTGCGCACCGTCCTTCAGCAGGGAGTTCGGCGGTTCCCTATTAATCTCCGACCGGTTCTGGGAATTCCTACGAGCCGTTCGACAAAGGGGATGGGGTTTCTAGCCAAGGGATTCATGCGTTTATATCGGGCCACGGGTAACGAGATTTGGGCAGACAGGACGCACCTTGCTCTCGAATGGCTGGTTGCAAATATGTGCAAGGGGTATTCGGGTGCCTGTTGGGGTAATCATTTCGATTATCAATCCAGAGGGTTCTACCTGCCCAAAGGCGTCCCAACCATAGTATGGACTTCCCATATTGGGCACGCATTTCTGGACGCGTATGAGCTGTTTGCGAGAGAAGCCTACCTGCAGGTCGCAGTCAGTGCTTGCGAACACATTGTGCGTGATTTAGAAACCCTGGCCGAGGGAAACAGCATCTGTTTCAGTTATATCCCGATTCAAAAGAGTGTAGGGTGCCATAATGCGAATACTCTTGGCGCAAGCCTATTAGCGAGGACCTATTCTCACACAAAAAACGAGCATTACCGCGCGCTATCGCAAAAGTCGATGCGCTACACGGCTTCACATCAAAGGGAGAATGCGTCTTGGTTTTACGGCGAAAAGGCCAATTCGCATTGGGTTGACAATTTTCATACTGCCTACGTCCTGGACTGTTTTAAATACTATGCCACGGCGACAGGCGACGACGGATTCGAAGATCATCTTAAAAAAGGATACGAGTACTGGAAGCGCACGTTTTTCCTTCAAGACGGGACTCCAAAGTATTACGACTACAAGACATTGCCGATTGACATCCAATGTTCATCGCAGGCGATTGACACACTGGTTTTCTTCAATAACCGGGATCCTGAAAACTTGAGTTTGGCATTGAAGGTAGCGAAGTGGACCATCGAAAACATGCAGGACCGCGAAGGTTATTTTTATTATCGACGGTATACGCCGTGGCTGGTCAACAAGACCCCAACCCTTCATTGGGGGCAGGCGACGATGTTGTGTGCCCTCGCTGGACTCTATAAGGCGCTGTGAGCACGCCGTGTTTGCAAAAAAACCCAACCGGCTTGCGCCGGTCGGCATAATACCAGAGTCGGTGGGCAATGAGATCAAAGGCCTTGGGCCTCGCAAGCCTCTAATGACGAGAAAAGTTCTAATAATTATTGAGAATTCAACATACGGTGCGGACCCACGCGTCCGTAATGAAGCGCTTGCGCTTTGCGCGAACGGATACGAAGTCACCGTGCTATGCCCTCGATATGCTGGGTTCGTTCGCGGATATGAGGTGATGGAGGGGGTTCGCGTCTACCGGCATCCTCAGATCAAACACCGGGGCACCCGCGGCGGGTACTTATGGGAGTATAGTTGTTCGCTGTTTTGGGAGTTTCTGTATACATGGTGGATCTGGCTGCGCCACGGGTTCGACGTCATTCAGGGGTGCAACCCTCCCGACAGCATCTTTTTGGTCGCCCTGCCGTTCAAACTTTTGGGCGTGAAGTACGTTTTCGACCACCACGACGCTAATCCGGAACTCTACGTAACGAAATACAACAAAAAAGGATTCTTGTATAAAGCTTTGGTCGCGCTGGAAAAGTTGACTTACCGCTTTAGTGATGTGGTGATGGCCACCAATGCCAGCTATAAGGAATTGGCCTTGACCAGAGGTGGTCTAGCCCCCGAAGACGTGTTCATTGTGCGCAACGGGCCACAGGAGGCGTTCGTGGGGGTACCGCCAAACCTCGCGCTCAAGCATGGAAAACCGTACTTAGTGGGGTATGTCGGGCACATGGATGTCCAGGACGGGTTAGACATACTCCTTGACGTAGCACAGCAATTAAAGGGCAGGGGAAGGCAGGATGTCCATTTTACCTGTGTAGGTACCGGCCCCCAGCTGGACACTCTGCGCGAGATGGTCCGAAGCAAAAATCTTGGGGAAATGGTCAACTTCACGGGCTGGATTCCGGACCAAGATCTCTTAGCGATCCTGGCTACTGCCGACGTTTGCGTAAATCCTGATAGGCCCAGTCAAATGAACGATATATCCACCATGATTAAAATCATGGAATACATGGCCTTGGGTAAGCCTATTGTCCAATTCGATTCCAAAGAGGGCAGGTTCAGCGCTCAGGAAGCATCTCTATATAGCAACACCAGAAATCAGGTGAATGATTTCGCCGACAAGATACTTTGGCTTCTCGACAGGCCCGAAGAGAGAAAAAGAATGGGTGAATTCGGTAGGAGTCGAATCGAAAAAGAACTCGCGTGGAGGCATTCTGTTCCGAATCTACTCGCTGCGTATGAAAGAGCCTTCGGCAACGGGTCTGCTCAAGGAGGAGCCGATCGATCATAGTAGGAAGCGGTCGGACGTTTTGTCAAAGGTCGAATGCGAATAATCCCTTTCATCCGGTTCTAGCTAGAATGAGGATCCGTTGCCTACTATTGACCACGATGTCGAAGCGGAAGAAGGCTTGCGATCTCACCTTAAAGCCTTAAAGCGATGGACGTTAACGTGCCGTACGGGTTAAAAGCCTTCTTCGAGTCATTTTTTAGACTGTTTGCAGAATGGCCGGACATTCAGTATCATTTAATGTTGCATATGCCCTCCGCGCGTGTAGGGATCCAGTGGAGCAATGAGACAGGGCGCAGGGCACTGAGTTCGAAGGCAGAGTTGAGAGTTCAATAGCGGTGTCGATCGCTGCCCCAAGGGCTGCTGCGCGATCGCGGGTCTTTTCTTGCTTTTTAAGACACTGACTAAGTAACGCGCGATTTTCGAGGTTGATGAGTGTTTCGCCGAAGTTCTGTCCCAATCAAGGCGCTGTTTCTGATTGTGGCGTGTGCACTCATTTGCTCGATCGCGGTGGATCAGTTCCCTGAGTTGCTCTTATTAAAAGACAATACCTCCAATGATTTCACGATTAGGAAAGAGAGCATCGCGGCAGATGCATTGATACTGAGGGCTGCAATTCATCATTCAATTCCCCTGAATTCCAATGCTTTCGAAGACTACAAATGGATTCGCCGGTCACCTACAATATTTGAGGATGGAAGAACGGCCTCTGCTGACTTCCTAGTTCTATCCGTTCTCCGAAGATAGACCATCTCGATCACACTTCGAACGCTGATGCTGAAGATTCTGTCATGAAGGTGCGTCGTTAGACGCACGACTTGCAGGTCGTCAAGCCATTGGGCGTTCCTATTCTTATGCTTATGCTTTTTCATAAGGGATTGGAAGTTATGACTAACTGGGCATCAATTTTCCCAGTTGCTCGACCGCCTGATAGTTTGCAGGCGAATGGTAGGGCCGATTCTCATGACTGGTGCCGGATTCGCAGCACATTGCCTCCACGAGGTGGCTCCGCTAGAAGACCCCCGGTGGCCGGATCTTGTGCAACGACATTCAGCTGCTTCGGTGTTCCACTCCGTGGGTTGGCTTAGGGCATTAAGGCTTACGTACGGCTATGAGCCAGTTGTTTTCTCTACCTCTAAGGGTGCAAAGGAATTAGCAAACGGGTTGGTCTTCTGTCGCGTCCGGAGTTGGCTAACCGGCAATCGAATTGTTTCTCTTCCTTTCTCAGATCATTGCGCGCCCTTATGCGACACCGAGGATCAATTTGAAGGTTTACTTTCGGAGCTGCAGAAGAGGAGTCTGGGCGAAAACTGGAGATACCTTGAGTTGCGGCTAGCTGGCCAGTGGTTTGGAACTAAGGCGCAAAAGCTGCAGTTCAAACCGGTGGCTAATTACATCTGGCATCGCATCGACTTGGCGCCATCTGAGGCACAGATCTTTGAGCGATTCCATAAGAAGAGTGTTCAACGAAGAATCAAGCGTGCCGACCAAATGGGAGTTGCGGAGCAATGCGGGATATCCGACAAACTTCTAATGGATTTCTTCCGGCTTATGATCCGGACCAGGGCCCGTCACGGTTTGCCTCCTCAGCCGTATGTTTGGTTCAAGAATGTTTGCGAGTGCTTGGGGAACGCCGTGGATCTACGACTAGCGTATTTTAAGGGCCTTCCAATTGCGGCTGTACTCACCTTACATTTCAAGGGTACGAGCTATTACAAATACGGGTGTTCTGACGAAAGGTTTCACCGCCTTGGCGGCGTCTCTTTCCTACTATGGCGCGCGATTCTCCACGCCAGATCTGTTGGATCTCGAGTTTTTGATCTCGGAAGATCAGATAGCGATGACCAAGGACTTATCGTTTTCAAGAACCACTGGACTTCCGACTCGCGGCCACTAACATATTGGGCTTATCCTTCTGACCGATCCCTGAACTTCGCCCAAGCTAGGAAAACTAGCTGGGCCAGGAGCATTTGCAGATTCTTGCCGGACCGCTTGCTGGCCGTGGCCGGAAGTGTTCTGTATCGCCACATAGGTTGAACTGACTGACAGTAAAGGAAACAGGGTATGCAGAATATTCTGTCCGAATTTTACAAAACTCCTCTTAAAGCCCGTATCGTGGGCGGGTCCGGAGACATGGAGAATGGGGCTGGTTTCTTTTGCTACGGTTCGGACCTTGTTTGCTATGGGGAGTGTTCTCAGGGTGTCGCCAGTGATGTCTCGAATTCCAGACGGTTCGATGTTTCGAAAGCTATCGGGATCGACAACGGCGAACTCCGCTTGCCATTTGACATCGTAAATGTGATTGAGAACCTGCGGATGGAACGTTACCGGAGAAAGTCCGAGGGTGGGGCTAAAGGGCTAACTCAGCAGGACTGGATACGCGAGTGCTATTATTCCGTGCGAGAGATTCTGCCAGTTTGGTTTCGCCGATACCTTCAGAGAGCCTATCTCAAGGACTGGAAAACGCTTGCGTTCCCTCATTGGCCAGTTGACTTCACCGTTGATTCTTTGCACGAAATGCTTCTCCGAATGACTATGATTGTACAAGGCCGCGACCGGGTCCCTTTCATTTGGTTTTGGCCCCGTGGGGCATCGAGTTGCCTTATCCTAACACATGACGTGGAGAGAGCTGCGGGCCGGGACTTCTGCTCTTCCTTGATGGATATCGACGCCTCGCATGGGTTTCGGGCCTCGTTCCAAGTCGTGCCCGAGAAGCGTTATGAAGTACCGGAGAGCTTTCTAAGCGAGATTCGAACTCGCGGATTCGAATTGAATGTCCATGATTTGACTCATGATGGCCGCCTTTTTAAGGAAAGAGTCGAGTTCTTGCGCCGAGCAAAAAAGATCAATGAATACGCGAAAAAGTACAATGCGCGGGGTTTCCGCTCCGGGGCCATGTACCATAATCTGGAATGGTATGATGCCTTCGAATTCTCCTACGACATGTCGGTGCCAAACGTAGCACACCTGGACCCTCAGCGAGGCGGCTGTTGCACTGTAATGCCTTTTTTTGTCGGAAGAATTCTCGAACTCCCGTTGACGACCAGCCAGGACTATTCGATGTTTCATATTCTAAATAACTATTCCATTGAATTATGGAAAAAACAGGTAGATCTGATTCGGCGAAGGCACGGCTTGTTGAGCTTCATAGTCCATCCAGATTATGTGATCCAACGACGGCCGCGCGCAGTATTCGAATCGCTTCTTGCCCATCTTCGGGAAACGTGCGACCACAATGGTGTTTGGGCGACGGTGCCGGGGGAAGTAGATCGCTGGTGGCGAGCTCGTAGTGAAATGGAATTAATTGAGGACCGCAACGGCTATCGAATTGAGGGGCCCGAGAGCGAACGCGCCTGCATTGCCTATGCGACGCTCGATGGCGACCGCGTCGTCTACTCGGTTGAAAAAAAACCTACAGGAGTCAACTAATAGCCAGGCTCAGTATTTGGGGCAGATCTAGACTACCCGCTGACAGCTGTAGGCAAATGGCTACCGCGGTGTGGCAAATGATTTCCCAATAGTTTCTAACACCCCTGCATGTGGTAGATAATAAACGGGTTAAAGGCGGAGTTTGGCGATTCAATTGCTTAGAAGAATAATTAGATGTGAAACGGCGAGGTTTTCCGCGTCATGTTGGGCGTTGTCTGGAGTCTTGTGTCAGGTCTCATGCGGCGTGGCCGTTGCCATCCTTAGGTCATTCTCGACAAAGGTGTGGATTCGCTGCTGAGTCTGTGTACTAAGCGGAGCTCTTGAGATGTGCGGAATCGTTGCAATTTTTTCTAAGAACGGTCGGATATCGGCGGAGGCGTTGGTGAAAGCAACGCAGAGCCTCCATCATCGTGGTCCTGACGGCCAACGCCATTGGATTGCAGCTGATGGCAGCGTCGGCCTCGGCCACGCGAGGCTCAGCATTATCGATCTGACGACCGGAGATCAACCCATCGCCAACGAAGATGGAAGCCTTCGCATTATTGTGAACGGCGAATTCTACGGTTATGAGGCGGTCCAAAAGCAACTCGAGGAAGCTGGACACCGGCTGCGGACACGTTCGGACAGCGAAATCGCTCTCCATCTCTACGAGGATTTAGGCGCTCATTGTTTGCAACATTTGCGAGGCGAGTTCGCAATCGTGCTATGGGACAGCGTGAATCGGACAATCTTTGCGGCTCGAGATCGGTTTGGGATTAAGCCACTGTTCTACGCATTTCATGAGAACAGAATCTATTTTGCTTCGGAGGTGAAGGCGCTTTTCGCCGCAGGAGTTCCTGCTCGGTGGAATGGCGAGTCTGTCTATCACTCCCTTGAGTTCGGTGGTCATCAATCCCGTACGCTCTTCGAAGGTGTATTTCAGATTCCGCCTGGTCATTACATGGTGGCAACTGAAAAGCGCTCCCAGTTGTACAAGTATTGGGATCTCGATTACCCAACGGAGTCGGAGAATGCGCCAGCCCGATCGGATGCAGAATATGCCGAGGACTTCCGCCACGCCCTTGAAGACGCGGTACGCTTGCGGTTGCGGGCCGATGTTCCCGTAGGCTGTTACCTCAGCGGCGGAATCGACTCTTGTGCCATCCTTGGGCTGGCGGCGCGGCATCATCCAGAGCCCATTCGCGCCTTCACTTTAAGCTTTGATCGGCCCGAATATGATGAAGCGGCGGTTGCACGGGAAATGGCCGCCAAAGCGGGAGCGCAGTTTATTCCAATTCCCGTTCGACAGGATGATATCGCCGATAATTTTGCGGAAGCCATCCAGCAAGCGGAGACTCTGTGTGTCAACGCGCACGGCGTCGCCAAGTTTCTCTTGAGCCGCGCAGTACGTCAGGCAGGTTATAAAGTCGTGCTGACCGGTGAAGGTTCCGATGAGATGCTCGGTGGGTATCTTCATTTTCGCCGGGACATACTCGCACGCAACGGGAATGGCGCCGGATTGCTTCCTTCCAAGCTCGAGAAACTCGGTCCAACTCCTTGCAATGCAGTCCCTACGAATGGAAACCGGCGATCGCTGGAAGGTATCAGGGGCCTGTTGGGATTCGTGCCCGGTTGGATCGAAACCTCTTCCACACAATCGGTCAAGATGCATGCGATTTTGTCCGACGACTTCCTTGGAGCATTCAAGGGGCAGGAAGGGTATCGCAGTTTCTTTAACGATATCGATATCCGGGGGCAGCTTGCGGGGCGGCATCCCTTGCATCAGTCGCTCTACCTATGGACTAAAACGAGGCTGCCCAATTACCTCCTCACGCTCCTTGGTGACCGCATGGAGATGGCTCATTCCATTGAGGGGCGCGTGCCGTTTCTAGACCATCGACTGTTCGAGGTGGTCCGCTCTCAGCCTGTAACTCAGAAGATTCGCGGAGGGACGCAGAAGTACGTTCTAAGAGAATCGGCGCGCGATGTAATTACAGAAACTGTTTATCGTCGCCCCAAACACGCATTCCTTAGTCCACCTGCGGCGCTCAACCCTCAGGGCCGACTCAGCGTGCTTATGCAGGATACGCTTCGCGGTCCCCTTCTTGCGGCGTTGCCCTTTTTCAATCAGAAGAAAGTAGTGAGCATCCTGGACAGTCTTCACACCATGGATGAGGGATCCGGAGTCGCAAACGATCAGGTGCTGATGATATTGCTGAGTGCTTGTGTACTTCAGGAGCGGTTCCGGCCGGCAGTTTAAACGTGCTTGTTTCGCTAGCGGGTTTAGTAATACCTTGGTCCCGCACATTCACCTTGGCCTTACAGGCATTCGCGTCCGATTCGCTACCGTCGACAGACTGAGCTCTTTCCAAGGTTTGCGAGCGCTCGGTAGGTCATTTGCATTGAAATTTAGCCTGAATAGTGGCGCAGAGCCCTAGATAAGGTCCCGCCAGGCTTCGAGCCGGTTTGGAAGCTTGAGGCCAAATGATGGCAAGCATTTTCAGTCTAGGGACCTAATTGAAGAACGCCCGATCCCGGAGAAGCCGGCCTAGCTTGCATGCAATAATAAGTTATTTATATTCACTAGCTTAGAGGAGCCAACAAAGCCCTTATTTCAGGGTTCTCCTTAGCCCCTTGGCCATCTGATTGCGACAAGGTGAGTGACACAGTCTAGGACTCGGCAGTTGTGGTGCATCTTCTACCCATTAGGCGGCACCGAAAATCGGGTGCGAAATGAGAACATTAGGCTCTTCGTGCCTGACCCAGAAAAGCATGGAACGGACCTGAAGGACAGCGGCACACGATGAGGAACCGAAGGTAGATAAGGGATTTATGGGAATTGAGACTGGCGGAAATCAAGGGGCAAGCCCTGCGAAAGAGCAGAAGCTGACGCTCGAAATGGGCCCTTCGGCCCGGCGCCGAGCCGGCATAGCGCGCGAAGAGGGGACTCGCAGTTTCCTAGAGCGTCGACGAACTGAGCGCCCCAGGAGAATGTTGCGACTCCTGAAATTTGGCGGGACATCAGTGGGAGATGGAGCTTGCATAGGAAGAGTAGCCGACATCATTCGAACGGAGATGCACGAGAGCACCCTCGTCGTAGTCGTCTCTGCGATGAGTGGCGTGACCAATAAATTAGTCGCGGCAGCCAAAGCTGCTGAGTCCAGAGATCGAAAGACAGTCGCAAAGATCTTTGAGGAACTGCGTGAACACCATGAAGCGGCCGCCGCCGTCTTGATTCATTCGACGGCGCGCCTGAAGCGCGTAGCGAGTATAATGAACAATATCTTTCGAGTGGCCGACGGTTTGTGCAAGGGCACGATCCTTTTGGGCGAGTTGACGCCACGGACACTCGACTCGATATCGAGCCTTGGGGAGCGCCTTTCTGCTCCTCTCGTCGCGGCCGCCCTGGAAGAACGCGGAGTCGCGAGCAAAGCGATTGATGCAGCCGAGCTCGTGGTGACCGACTCCGCTCACGGCGCCGCTGAGCCTTTGATGGATCTAACGCGCGAACGCTGCCAAGCACGAGTGCGTCCCCTCCTGCAGCAGGGAATTGTCCCCGTCGTGACCGGTTTTATCGGCGCTACAGTGGAAGGCGTCGTCACCACACTCGGCCGCAACGGTTCGGACTATTCCGCGACCATCCTAGGGGCAGCGCTGGACGCGCATGAAGTTGTCATTTGGTCGGATGTGGACGGCGTATTGACAGTCGATCCACGCCTCGTGGCTGGAGTAAAAACAATACCCGAAATCTCCTACCAAGAAGCGGCGGAGCTTTCCTACTTTGGGGCCAAGGTTTTGCACCCCAAAACTCTTCGGCCGGTGATGCAGTCCGGCACTACAATTTGGATCCGCAATACTTTCGCGCCTGACAGAGGGGGAACGAAAATCACGCCCAATGCGCACGAGAATGGAGGAGGAGTCAAAGCGCTTACCGCGATTGGCAACCTTTCGTTGATTACCGTCGGAGGACCGGGTTTTGTCGGTATGCCAGACGTTTTGGGTAGGATATTCAAGACGACTTCGGCCGTTCAAGCTGATGTGCTTCTCATTTCACAATCGTCTTCGCAGAACCGCATTTGCCTGGTCGTTCCGTCTTCTATAGCGGGACGCGCGGTCGAAGGGTTGCGCCGCGAGTTTGCCTCAGAACTGGCACTTGAAAGAGTGGAACACATCACTCTCGATCCGGATGTTGCAATCGTCGCGGCAATAGGAGAAAAGTTGCGCGGAGTATCCGGAATTGTCGGCCGCATGTTTGGTGCCCTTGACCGCGATCACGTAAATATCCTCGCAATCGCGCAAGGATCTTCGGATTGCAGTGTTTCTTTTCTTGTGGCGAAGAATGATATGAGGACAGCTCTTGAGACCATACACTGTGAATTTCAATTGGGCGTTCTGGGGTGTTTGGAAGCTGCGGCACCTAAATCGTAGGAAACAGAAGGAACGGACTTACTTCAAAAAGGCGCGCCTAGCTACCGTGGGAGCCGCCCTGGATTATCCACAACGATCACAAACCAGCTAGCATAACTATCGTCAAGGGTTTTCTTGTAGCAGGTCTGACGACGCGAACCAATCTTGAAATTAAGATCCTTAAGTGAGTTTTCAGGGTCTCCCTTATTCGTCGAGGTGACTCCGGAGGATGTCCAGCGTTCTACGCAGTGGTTCCGCCGCCCCCCATAGCAATTGGTCCCCAACCGTAAAGGCACCAAGGAATTCAGGGCCGAGCTTCAGCTTATGCAGACGGCCTATTGGTACATTCAGCGTTCCTGAGACGGCTGTGGGCGTAAGGCAGCGTAAGGTGGAATCCTTGTCATTCGGAATCACTCGAACCCAAGGATTGCTGTTCGCCAGCATTTGCTCTATGTCACGGAGCGGGACGTCCTTGGTCAACTTAATACAAAGTGCCTGACTGTGGCATCGCATCGTTCCGACCCGCACGCAGATGCCGTCAACCGGAACCGGTGGCTCTAGACCCATGATCTTGTTCGTTTCTGCCATGCCCTTCCACTCTTCGCGTGTCTGCCCGCCCGGCATATCTCGGTCGATCCAGGGTAGCAGGCTGCCCGCAAGAGGGGCGCCGATCTCTTTCGTGGGCAGGCTCGATCTGCGCTGCGCTTCGATCATCAGGCGATCTACTTCCAAGGCATTTTCCGATGGCGTGGCGCGCGTTGAGTCTGTGAGGCACTCCATCTGCTTTACCAGTTCTAACATTTTGGCAGCGCCGGCGCCGGAAGCCGCCTGATAAGTCATAGTCGTCATCCATTCGACTAGTCTTGTCTTGAAGAGCGCGCTTACCGCCATCAACATCAAGCTGACCGTGCAATTGCCGCCAGCAAAGGTTCTCACGCCGCGGGCAAGGCCGTCTTCGATCACGTTCGCGTTTACGGGATCGAGGACAATTACGGCTTCGTCGCTCATGCGTAGCGTCGAAGCGGCATCAATCCAGTATCCTTTCCAGCCACTTTGGCGCAGCGGACCATATATCTCGTTGGTGTACTCCCCGCCCTGGCAACAGATGAGAATCTCGCATCGGGCTAACTCGTCCAAATTCTTGGCGTTTTTAAGGACGTGCTCCGTACCAGCTAGACCGGGCGCCGGACCTCCGGCGTTGGATGTCGAGAAGAAGACGGGCTCGATGCCTGAGAGGTCGTTCTCCTCCTGCATTCTCTGCAGGAGAACGCTTCCGACCATACCCCGCCACCCAACGATACCCACGCGCAGCATGAACCCTCCTGAACACACGTAGTTTAGCGCAATGTTTATTGCAATTATCTTGCCATTCTAAAACGTTGCCCAACACTGTGCTGGCTATGGTCCATCGTAGGGAGCAGCGATCCACACGAAAATGGCCAGTGTGAGGCGGCATGCCTGTGGTTCTTGCCTTAATCCCTGTTTGCTTGAAGGAGAAAGAGTGAAGCACGAGCGTTCGGGTTCTTCGGTTCCTGCCGCGTCATCTGGAGTGCATCGCTCTGAAACCGCGGCATCAAAGTCAATTGTTGGACCGGGGACGGCAAGAATTGAAATCCATACCTTTGAATCTCTGACGGTCACCGACAAACAGTTCTTGACCGGAGCCAGAGACGGAAAACCAGTAAAAATTGGCGGTGCTTTGCGGCTTCCACCAGGAAGCCAGCGCTTTCCTGCGGTGATTCTGGTTCATGGATCGGCAGGGATAGGGCCTCAAGTTGACCGCTGGGCCCAGGAGTTGAACGTGCTTGGCGTGGCGGCATTCCTGTTAGACAGTTTCACCGGTCGAGGGATAGTTGAAACCATAACGGACCAAACCCGGCTTGGACACCTGGCCATGATCGTGGACGCGTATAGAGCGTTACGGCTGCTCTCGAAGCACCCTCGAAT
>Ga0126378_10001664_pt1 | contig 16448 bp, 9 predicted proteins | sample PanSoiMetPlot_23_FD_92587 | JGI IMG/M metagenome (GOLD analysis project Ga0126378, IMG submission 92587) | Tropical forest soil microbial communities from Panama - MetaG Plot_23 | ecosystem: Environmental > Terrestrial > Soil > Tropical forest > Bulk soil | place: Panama | collected 2016-02-17 | reverse complement strand
GTCCACCTTCCCGGTCGTTAGCAGCTCGGTGTGCTTGGCATCGAGCAGTTTGTGTTGTTGAAGTGCGGTAGCGAACCTGAGCAAATCCTCCACCGTGGAATAACCGCCTCCGGCGGACGTGCCGCGATAGGGCAACGTGTCTGTGTTGGGCCGCCATGCTTCTGAAGCGGCGGCTCCGCCGCCGGGCGGCTCGATGTGCGTGTAGCCCACCGACCGGCCCGGAACCGCCTGATCTTCCGCAAGCGAGGAGGTCAACGTCATGCCCGCAGGCTTGTAAACATGCTCGGCTACGTAGTCATAGTAATTCTGCCCGCTAACCTTCTCGACCAGCACGCCCAGAAGCAAAAATCCATAATTGCTGTACGCCCATTTGCTCCCCGGCTCGAATTCCACGCCGCGCTGGCCGTAGAGCTTCACATAGTCCTGCAACGTGCGCAGCTCCAGCCGGTGCTTGTCGAACTCCGGGCCGAAGAAATCGCCTGTTCCACCGGTGTGCGTCAACAGCTGGTGGACGGTAACTTTGGAAGCCAGCTCCTTGTTCGGGTAGTCGGTAAGATAGGTCCCGAGCGGATCGGTGAGCTTGATTTTCCCGGCCTGCACGAGTTGCAGAACCGAAACGGCTGTAAACATCTTGTTCATCGAGCCGATGCGAAACTGCGTGTCCAGCTGGTTGGGAATTTTCTTTTCGCGGTCGGCTAGGCCATAAGCGGCTTGGAACACCGGTTTGCCGTTTTTGGCAACCAGCGCGGCGCCGGCAAAGCTGTCTGCCGCGACGCGCTTGTCCAATTCGGCGCGGAGCGCCGCGACCGTCGCGTCCTGACTCACCCGTGCGGGAGCGAACCCCGGGGGCACGGGAATCTGTCGCAGATCCAACTCCTTGATCCGGTGTGGCTCTGCAGCTTCCACCTCCAAGGAGAATCGCGCGAACGTATCCGAGTCGCGCTCCTTGACAATGCCGGTGAGCTTGCTAGCCGTGGATTGTTCCACTTTCTGGAACTCAAAACCTCCCGTCATCCGGCGAAATCCCAATTCACCATCGATATCCCCGGCGCGTGACGGATTGTTCTTCTGAAGGAACTCAAGAAGCTTGGCGCGGTCACCGGAATTGAACGCTTCGAGCCAGGCCGCAAACTGGTGGGCGGCGGGCGTGTCCGGAAACTGGGATTGCGGAGTTGCGCCAAGGAGCGACGCCGTTAGCAAGGTAATCGCGAGTCGTTGGAGCTTCATCGGGACCCTCTCAAGAACTCAGACGCATGGGAAAGGCAATTTGGTACTCCGGGCCGCTACCGGCTACGCTCGAGACGGGAAAACCAAAGCCGCATTAGAAACCAATTCTAACGTGCCGAAGCGAGGGGGGCGAGAGACTCCGGGAAGGGCGGGCGAGCGACGCCTCGTTCGGTAAAGATCGCTGCGATGTACTTTGCGGGTGTAACGTCAAACGCCGGGTGTGCGGCATGCACGTCCGGCGCAATCCGCACTCCTTGCAGATGCGTCACTTCCGCCGCGGAACGTTCTTCAATGGGAATGTGATCGCCATCGGGGATCGACAGATCGAAAGTCGAAACCGGCGCCGCAATGTAAAAGGGAACATTGTTTTCCTTCGCCAGAACTGCAATTTGATAGGTCCCGATCTTGTTCGCGGTGTCGCCGTTGGCGGCAATGCGATCCGCACCCGTTACAATCGCTCCGACTTTTCCCGTTTTCAAAAAGTGCCCGACCATGTTGTCGGTAATGAGCGTCAGCGGGATGCCGCCCTTATGCAATTCCCAGGCCGTCAGCCGCGCTCCTTGAAGGTACGGACGCGTCTCCGGAACCAGAACGTGAAGTTTTCGACCTTGTTCGACCGCCACACGTATCACGCCTAGCGCGGTGCCAATCCCGGCGGTGGCCAGGGCCCCGGCGTTGCATTGCGTCATCACCTGACCTTCGCGGGGCATGAATTCCGCGCCGAGTCGCCCGATGGCTTGATCGGTCGCCGTTTTTTCGAGATGGACTTGCTTCGCTTCTTCGGCCATCCCTTGCTGGATTCTCGCCACGTCCGAAGTTTGTGAGCTAAGCTCGGTGAACCGCCGCTTCATGCGCTCGAGCGCCCAGAAAAGGTCCACGGCCGTTGGCCGCGTTTTCGCAAGCACCTCGCAAATCCCGCCGAATTCGCCGCGAAGCGTCTCCACCGATTTTGCTGACGAGTGCAACACTCCCAGCGCAGCGCCCATCGCCGCCGCAACGCCAATTGCCGGCGCTCCGCGAATCACCATCTCACGAATGGCCTTCGCGACTTCGCGGTAGTCGGTATAGGTGTATGAAATTTCTTCAGCCGGAAGCCGCCGCTGGTCCAGCATCACGACGCCGCGCTCGGTCCATGCGATGGGTTGGGCTACATACATTTCGTTCAGCGCCTCGCGGAATACCATGGAAACCCGCTATTCATTGTAATGGGAGCGGCGGCTGAACACGAATCCATCAGCGCGGGGGCATGTGGGTAAAACCTCGAGTGCCGATGATCGCGGTGATCGCAATCATCGAATTGTAGCCTAGATGGAGAAGGAAGCTGGCCAAAACGGTTCCCGTCCAGGCCCGCGCAAATGTGAAGATTACGCCAACCAAAATCAGCAGGCTGACCAATTCCCAGCTCTCGCCCAGTTGAGGGCCATGCATCAACCCAAACAGAATGCCGGTCACCAGGATGCTGGAAGCCACGCCCGTCCGAATGGCTTGGGAACACTCCATCCCCAAGTACTCGGCAATCCCCGAAGTGATCCGGGCAAGTACCGGATACAGGTATCCGCGAAAAATGGTTTCTTCTGCGAGGGGCGCAACGAACACGGCCACCGCCATAAGCATCAAAGCGCCGTTCCGGCTCTTAAAGAACTCCTGAATGGGTGCGTGCTCCGCGTCCTTCACGCGCGAACTTGCGAGGGCCACGAAAAGGGATAGTCCGCAGCCAGACAGGAAATACATCCACGGTTTGCCTTTGCCGGCAAGCGGATCTGACTTTAGCCTCCTCCAACCGAGGGTCCGCCAGAAGGGGACGCCTTTAAGCACCGAGAGAGTCACGTAAAAAAAAAGAAGGATCAGGCCAAAGGTGACGACCGTTGTGCCGACCAGCAGCTTCGGATCGGATTCCAACAGCCGCCGGATCTGTCTTTGCGTCAGATGTTGGTAAACGGAATAGTAGCCGTCGATCAACGTTCCGATGGCAACTTGCGTGACAACAAAGAACGCGCCGAAAACCAAAAGATGAACCCAGGACCAGCTGATCCGCAAATCTTCAGGAACGCAGTCCCATTTGACCGGCGGAGCCGCCCCGGCATGCGAGATGCGCTCATCCCCAGGGAGTGCATGGGGTTCGCAGGGCGATTCCCCGGTCGGTGTCGAAGGGGTTGACGAATCCCCCCGCAGATCGGTCGGATTGTCGTCCACCAAGCTCATGGGGTGCTGATCACCGCCTCCTCGGCCATCCCGATGCCAAAGCCGCGGCGACCAGCGGCAACATCAGCTCGTGATGGCCGGTAATCGCAAAGCCGCGGGATTCAGGTCCTTTGTGGTTGCGGCCGGAGGCGGTGGGACGCTTCACTACATTTTGCAACGGGCGGTAGTGCTGAATAAAGTCGAAGTTGGCCGTGGTGATGGGGCAAAGTGGAATGCCGAGATTCCGCACCACGGAAACTGCTTTCAGGAAGACTTCCGGCAGCAAAACGGCTGAGCCCCAGTTGAGATAAACGCCGCCGGGGTGCATTTGCTGGGTCAGCGCGCAAAACAAGCGAAAATCGCGATGCGTGGCGTAACCGAGAGCCGCGCCCTCCGCCGCCGGGTGTATGTGTGGAATGTCCGTGCCGATGGCGAGATGCACGGTCACCGGTATGCGCCGTTTGTGGGCCGATGCAAGCACGCTGGATTCCGCGTGCTTGGCCTCGAGGACCCCGCTGTTCAGAAATTGCCCCGCCGCTTCGCCGTATCCAATGCGAATCCTCTGCGCCAGCTTGGCGATTTCGTTCAGGTACGTGCCGGTCTCTTCGGCCATGCCGAATCGGCCTTCGCCGAGCGCGGCCTCGACGTCTTCGGAAGTGTTTCCGGCAAGGGCAATTTCAAAATCGTGGACGAGCGCCGCGCCGTTCATCGCGATCCCCGAAACGAAGCCACGATCCATGAGATCGATCAAGACCGGCCCGAGTCCCACCTTGATCACATGCCCGCCCATGCCCCAGAGAATCGCTTTACGCTGCTTGCGCGCCGCTTGCACCGCGCTCAAAAATCTTCGAAGGCTTTCCGCCGCGAGAATGTGCGGCAGCGAATCGAGAAATTTCGTCAACGATGTATTGGTGGCTGCCGCAGGCTTCGCGAATTCGCGCACGTTGACCTTGCTCTTGCGCGACGCCAGCGGATAGGTATGCACTTCTCCGAGAACCAGAGGCCCAATCGAGTAGATACTCATGTCGAACGATTACTGTAGGGGGAAACACTCCAAGGCGCAAGCAGATCGCGACGGCAATGGCTTTCAATATGCTCGAGACCTTAGTTCACTCCAGAGTCCGCGGCCTTGCCGTTTGCATTGCCGTTGCCAAGTACGCGGGCGAGTGCCTGCCCGGTGTAGGACTTCTTCACCCGCGCCACCTGCTCCGGCGGGCCTTGCGCCACAATTCGCCCGCCGCCATCCCCGCCCTCCGGTCCCAGATCAATGATCCAGTCCGCCTGCTTGATTACGTCGAGATGGTGCTCGATGATCAGCACCGTGTTTCCCAAACCGACGAGCCGCTGCAAAACATCCAACAGCTTGCGCACATCGTCGAAGTGCAATCCGGTCGTGGGCTCGTCCAGGATGTAGAGCGTGCGCCCCGTCTGGCGTTTCGAAAGCTCGCGTGCCAGCTTGATGCGCTGCGCTTCGCCGCCGGAAAGAGTGGTTGCCGACTGCCCCAGCGTGACGTAACCGAGCCCCACGTCCACGAGCGTGGAAAGCTTCTGCTGAATTTGCGGAAGGTTTTCGAGAAGTTTCAAAGCATCGGTGGACGGCAAATTCAGGATGTCGCTGATCGAATGCCCTTTGTACTTCACCGCAAGCGTTTCCGAGTTGTACCGCCGCCCCCGGCACACTTCGCACATCACGTAAACATCGGGGAGAAAATTCATCTCGATCCGCCGCAGCCCGTCTCCCTGGCAAGCTTCGCATCGTCCGCCCTTCACGTTGAAGCTAAAGCGGCCGGGGCGGTAACCGCGCTCCCGCGATTCGGGCAGCATGGCAAACAAATCGCGGATCGGCGCGAACACGCCCGTGTACGTCGCCGGATTCGACCGTGGCGTTCGTCCAATCGGGGCCTGATCGATTTCAATGACCTTGTCGATATGCTCGATGCCAAGGATTTGCCGGTGCGGCGCCGGCACCTCCGAGGAACGATAAAGCTTCTGTGCCAGCGCGCGATACAGAATGTCGTTCACCAGCGTGGATTTTCCGGATCCGGAGACTCCCGTAACCACGGTCAGCAACCCCAGCGGGAACGTCACGTCAATTTCTTTGAGATTGTTCGCGGTGGCGCCCAGCACCTGGATCGCTTTGCCGTTCTGGCCGCGCCGCTTTTCCGGAACAGAAATTTTCGCGCCACCGCTGAGATATTGCCCGGTCAGCGATTCCGCGGTGGCCTCAATTTGCTCCGGCTTGCCCAGTGCGACGAGATAGCCACCCGCATTGCCGGCGCCAGGGCCAAGGTCCACCACAAAATCCGCGCGGCGAATGGTGTCTTCGTCGTGCTCGACGACCAGCACGGTGTTGCCCAGATTGCGCAGGTGTTCGAGCGAGCCCAGCAGCCGCGCATTGTCCCGCGCGTGCAGGCCGATGCTCGGCTCATCCAGCACATACAGCACGCCGCGCAGCCGCGAGCCGATTTGCGTGGCCAGTCGAATGCGTTGTGCTTCGCCGCCAGAGAGGGTGGCCGCGGATCTTTCCAGACTCAGGTAGCCCAGTCCCACCGCAAGAAGAAAATCAATGCGCTCGCCGACTTCCTCGAGCGGACGCGCCGCAATTTCCTTTTCCCGCTCGTTGAGCTGCGCCAGGATTTTGTCCACGGCGGGCCGCGCTGCGCTCATCGAAAGCCCCGTGAAATCCGCGATGGACCATCCTCCGAGCTTCACCGCAAGCGATTCCGGCCGCAGCCGCTTCCCATGACACACGCTGCAAACCGTCGCCGACATGTACTGCGTCATCCACTCCCGGTACGCGTCCGAGCCGGACTCTTCGAAATTTCTTTCGAGAAATTTCAAGATCCCCAGAAAGCGAAAGCCCTTCTCGCTTTTGGCCTTCTTGCTGACCGATTCATTCTCTCGACCGTCGCGCCCGTTCGCAGGCGGATAGCCATACAGCAGCATGTTCTGGATGCGCGCAGGAAACTTCTCGAACGGCGTTTGCAAATCGAACCCATGCGCGTACGCCCCGAGTTCCAGCGTCCGCTTGAGAATCGCCGACCCCGAGCCGGGGCCGAGGCCGCCGTCAAAAAGAGGCCGCGACCAGTCATTCATAATCTTCGACGGATCGAAGTCGTACTTCGAGCCAAGGCCGTTGCAGGCCGGACATGCGCCATACGGCGAATTAAAACTGAACGAGCGCGGCTCGAGCACCGGAACCGAAATCCCGCAATCGGGGCATGCCAACTTCTCGGAGAACGTGTGCTCCTTGCCGCTCACAACCGCCACGGTCACCAGCCCGCTCGCCAGCTTCAGCGCGGTGGCGATCGATTGCTCCAGCCGCGAGGCAATCCCCTGCTTCACCAGCAAGCGGTCTACAACAATTTCGATGGTGTGATTCTTGCGTTTGTCGAGCGCCGGAATGTCGTCGAGTTGAATCAGTTCGCCGTCGATGCGCGCACGCACGTAGCCGTCCTGCGCGAATTTTTCAAGCTCTTTCCGGTACGCCCCCTTTCGTCCACGAACAATCGGCGCCAGAATCATGATGCGGTCGTCCGGCTTGCAGATTTCTCCGTGCAGAATCGCCTGCACGATCTGCTCGCTGGACTGCCGCGTGATCGGCTTCCCGCAATTCGGACAATGCGGCACCCCGACCGACGCGTAGACCACACGCAAGTAATCGTAGATTTCGGTAATCGTTCCGACGGTCGACCGCGGCGACCGCGTGGTGGTTTTCTGCTCGATCGCGATCGATGGCGACAGGCCCTCAATCACGTCCACTTCGGGGCGTTCCATCTGGTCGAGGAATTGCCGTGCATACGCGGAGAGCGACTCCACGTAGCGGCGCTGCCCTTCCGCGTAAATGGTGTCGAACGCGAGCGAAGATTTTCCCGAGCCGGAGAGGCCGGTAATGACCGTCAGGGTGTTCCGGGGAATCTCGACGCTGATATTTTTCAGGTTATGCTGCCGCGCGCCCCGGATTACCAGTTTGGTCAGGCCCATAAGCTGAAGGCGCTCCCCCCTTGAGGAGACGGCCGGCCGCAGGCAAGGGCCGGCTTTCCCTATGCGAACCCTGGCGCTCAGTAGTTACACGGAGCCCACAATAACTCTTCACGATAGCAGGGCGGAGAGAAGCCGGTCAAGAAGACCGCCCCGACCATCCATTCTGGAATTCCACTTTCCTCGTTCCTTTTCTTCTTGGCAGTTACCGTCACAACAAAAGATCACGCATGGTCAGATGGACGCGCCGATTTCCCCCGTAAACTTGAGAGTAATCATGCCGTGGTGGCTACCTGCTTGAAGCTTTCAGGGAGACACGTTTCCCGGCTCTCGTGGAGCAGCATAAGAAAGAATGAGAAAGCTGACGCACTGGGACTTGGGAACCGTTGCTGGCTTTCTGCTCGCGTATACCGTCGTATCCCGGCTGGCAAGGCCCGGAGCGGCGCTCACCGCCTTCTCCGACATGAGCGGCGTAGGCCTGTGGCTTCTCACCATCGTGGTGATGCTCTGGGCTGGCTTCAGCAATACGGGCCGCACGCGCTGGTTCTGGTTCCTCATGGCCTTCGGAGCGGCTCTGGTTGCCACCAACCTGACCGCCTGGCTCTACTACGAAGTGATCACCGGCCGCGAGCCGCCGAATCCCTTCTGGGCCGACACCCCTCTGTTTCTGCAGCCAGTTCCCATGATGGCGGCGGCAGCGATGCGCCCGGGCTCTCGCCAGCGCGAACAAAAATTCCTTCTCAGCTCCCTCAATTTCCTGATTCTTCTTCTCTGGTGGGTGTACCTCTACTTGTTCCTGGTCTTCCCTCACGAATACATAGTGGTCGACCAAACCGTGTACAACATTTATAACTCGTGGGTCTTCGTCTTGGAGTTTGCCATGCTGATGGTCGTGCTGGGCGGCATGGCTCTGGTCACGGAAGGCGCTTGGCGCAAAATTTATTGGCATCTGTTCGGCGCTAGCGCGCTGTACTTGCTGTCTTATCAATGGCTGAACGCGGCGCTGGGACGCAACGAATATTACAGCGGAAGCATTTACGACGTTCCCGCCTACGCCGCCATCTGCTGGTTCATTCTGATCTCCGTCCGTGCACGCAACGTTGCTTCGGAAAAGTTGGCCCGAACCAGCCACGAGCGCGAAGCGGATGTGTCCGGATTCCTGGCCGTGCTGGCATTGCTGTCCATGCCGGTGATCGGTTTATTTGTGCTGTACTTGGTTCCGGCGGCGAACCAGTTGCGCTCCTATCGCGTTACCGTGACGCTCATCGGGATTCTCCTGGTAGGCGCGTGCGTCTTTTTGCGGCAAATGTTGCTGGCGCGGGAAATGACCAGATTGCTCGATGAGTCCAAGACCACTCTGGAGCGCCTTCAGCACGCGCAAGGCCAGTTGGTGCAGCAGGAGCGGCTTGCGGGAATCGGCCAATTGGTCAACGGTGTGGCCCACGAACTGAACAATCCACTTACCGCGGTCATGGGGTACTCCGATTTGCTGAAGGAACAAGCCGCGGAAAACGGCGCGAAGCAAAAGCTCGAACGGCTGGGAATCGAAGCACGGCGCATGAAGCGCATCATTGATAACCTGATCAGTTTTGCCCGCCCGCTTCAAGACGGCCGCAAAGCCCTGGACATCGCAACGGTGGTCCGCGATTCGTTGATGCTCTGCGAGTATCAATGAAAGAAGTCGGGCATCAGTTTTGAGTTGAACCTTGCGCCCGATCTGCCGCGCATTCCCATTAATGAAGGCCAGTTCAAAATGGTCTTTGTGAATCTTTTCACCAACGCCGCGCAAGCGGTCGAACAAGCACCGGAAAAGAAAGTCCTGGTGGAAGGAAACCTCCAAGCCAAGAAAATCGTGGTGCGCTTCAGCGATACCGGCCCGGGCTTCAGCGACCTCGACCGCGTCTTCGATCCTTTCTATACCACCAAGCCCGTGGGGCAGGGCACCGGCCTGGGCCTGAGCATGTGCTACGGCACGGTGAAAGAGCACCACGGCAGAATCTACGCCCAGAACCTCCACCCGCATGGCGCCGCCGTCACCATCGAGCTTCCGGCAGCCTAGCGGGGTCCTGCGGGCGCGCCCGACGCACCAGGAGTCAGGCAGCAAATTCTCACGGCCATCAAGCAATACACCCGCGCACGGAAACGAAGAGCCTTCAAGAGACAGCGAGCCCGGGGTACACGTGGTATCGAAGCTGCTGCGATGGAGCGTCAGTCTTTCGTCTCTGGGGGCGCGACAGGCGCGGATAGAAACGGGGAGATTTCTGGTAGAGTGATGCCCACGCGGTAGCGAGCGGACGGTCAATAAATAGAACCGCAGGATCAGCATCGGCAAATGCTCGAGACGTCTGGCAGAGCCAAGGGCCGAGAGAGCTCTAGCCTTGGGGAAGCAGACCCCCACCGAAGCTTCGCGAACTCGCAACCGATGGAATACGCCGGAGCTAGCAATATTGCTGGGAGGGCCTGGTGGACCTCGGGATTCTGCCTTAAGTGCCATGCAATGAATGGGTTCGTATCGAGGAAAAGAATCGCAAGCGGTTTGCAAGATGTAATATTTGCAGGCCTTCGTACGTACTAGGCTATGGAAACGCAGAGACCAGGCCGGATGAGCGCGCCGGGAATAACCGAGCCGACGGAGGCGATTGCCCGTGCCAGGGCGGGCGACGCGGACGCTTGGGGCGAGCTTTACCGGGAATATGCTCCTGCGATCTTCCGCTTCTGCCGCAGGGCCCTGCCCACGCGGGAGGACGCGGAAGACGCCACGATGGAAATTTTCATGAAATTGAAAGGCAAGCTGACCCAATACGACACAACACGGTCGTTCTCCGCCTGGCTGTATAAAGTAGCCGCGAACCACTGCTGGGACATCCTGCGCCGCAGAAAAATCCGCCAGGACAAGGAAACCGAAGACGTCGAGAGCGTGCCGCTGGAGCATCCCGAGCCCAGCCAACTGGAAAAACTGATCGAGCAGCGCTCCAGCGAAGAAGTGCGCAAGGCGCTAGAGAAAATGGGCGCACGGGCGCGCATGGCGCTGGTGATGCGCTATTACTCGGACATGAGCTACGACGAAATTGCCGACGCGCTGGGAGTGCGCCGCGCCTTCGTGGGCGTGGTGCTGCTGCGCGCGCGGCATGAACTGCGGCAGGCGCTGGAAGGCAACGCGGCGCTCGCGGCAGGAGGCGCCCTATGAGCGAAATCGAGGAACGAGATTTGAAGCATTTGGACGAGATGACCTTGCTGCTCTACCTCGAGCGGCAACTGGACCGCGGACGCGGGCAGGAAGTTTCGGCGCACACCGAGGAGTGCGAAGCCTGCCGCACCTTGCTGCGCGCCCTTGAGCGCGAGTCGCGGCTGCTGACGCGCGCGATGCTGGAAGACAGCGAACCGCTGCCTTCGCGCCTGGCGCAATTCCAGGAAGCGGCGCGCCGCTCGATGCAATGGATTTGGGGATTGGCTTTCGGCCTGGCGGCAACGGGGGTGTACGCGCTTTACACCGGATACATTCAACCCTGGCAAACACAATTGGAGCAGGCAGGATTCAGCGGAACGAACTTGCTGGGCCTGCTGATTTTCCAGAGCCCTTTCTGGAAAGGATGGCAACCCGTGATCACTCTACTTGAGATTCTTGCGCTGGCGACCCTCGGCGGGCTCGCCGCCATGTTCGTGCGGCGACGCATCCGCCGGGGCTCGGCGCTGGCCCTGCTTTTTGCGAGTTTGTGCGCCGCCATGATGCTGCCGGGTCAGGCGTCGGCTACCGAGATGCGCAAAGGCGACCGCGTGAGCGTGGCGAAAGATGAAGTGATTCACAGCGACATGTATGTCGCGGGGGGACAAATCCGGATTGCCGGCACCATCGAAGGCGACCTGGTGGTTGCGGGCGGAGACGTGGAAGTATCGGGCCATGTGCTGGGCGACCTGCTTTCGGCCTCGGGCCAGGTAAGAATGACGGGACAGGTGGATGGAAGCATCCGCGGGTACGCGGGGAATATCACCGTCAAGGGCAAGGTCGGGCGCAATGTCATGACCTTCGGCGGCGACGTCAACATTGACCGGGATTCGACCATCGGGGGAAGTATCACTTCGTTCTCCGGCAGGCTGAGCATGGACGGGCACGTGCAACGCGACGTTCTGGCCATGGGTGGCCAGACCAACATCAGCGGGATTATCGCGGGCTCGGCAAAAATCAGGTGCGATGAATTGAATATAGATTCTTCAGCGCAGATCGGCGGGCCGGTGGAATTTTCAGGACACAAACCCCCCTCGGTCGCGGAAGGCGCGAAGCTGGCCTCGCCGGTTCACTTCGAGCAACTCAAACACGGCCCCGATTACTCGAGCCCCCACTACTATATTTGGCAGCTGATCTGGGCTTCCGCGTACATTCTTTTCGGTTTGGTGTTGTTCGCGCTGATGCCGGCATTTTCCTTGCAGGCGGTGCATTCTCTCGAGGAGCAGGTTGGCGCGTCTTTCGGTTTGGCGGTGCTGGTTGGATTTGGGCTGCCGATCGCTGCCTTCATTACTTGCGTCACCGTGGTCGGACTTTTCGTCGGACTCTCGACGCTTGCTTTGTGGTACGGCGCCTTGCATTTCGGACTCGTGGTGGTGGGTGCGCTGATTGGACAGTGGCTGATGGGAAGGACGAACGAGTTGTGGCCGCTGGTCGGGCGGATGTGCGTGGGCGTCGTGATCGTCCGGCTTTTCACGATCATCCCCTATCTTTGGTTCTTGAAGTACATCGCGGCGTTTTGGGGCCTGGGAGCCATCTCGCTGGTGATTTTCCGGCGCTTCCAGCCCGCGGTGGCCGCGGGATCGTCATCGACGCCGACGGCGCAGCCGCTGCCGCCGAACACCACCGTCGGTGGGCCCCTGCCGGCTTAAACTCTCCTAGGAGAAAGAACGGGCTCTTCGAACAACCTGGAGAGCCCGTTGCTTTTTGCGGAGGCGGAAAACCTCAGTGCTTGCGCACTTTGGCGCAAGTGAACGGCATGGCCGAGATGGGCCCGAAGTACAGCGCACGGATGGAAACGGTATCTCCCACGACCAACCCCGTTCCGCTGCCGATGCCGTCGTAGTTGGTGGGCGCTGTGGAAGGAGCGGAGGCTAGGTTCAATTCCGCTGTTTCGATGCCAGTTTGCCCGAAAAATGACGGAAGCGATCCTGATGCCAGAGAAACACTCGTGGGGGCGGCAACACTGGACACGCTGGCGGTAACCCGCGTGAAGCGCAGCCCGACAAAATCCACCGTGGCGGTGGCCGGCGTGCTTCCAGAAGCCGCGGTGAAGGTGGAAAGGTGCACCGCGACGGTCTGCCCGGCCCGAAGGACGGAAGTATCGTTCGCGCTGACGAAGGTGTTTGCCTCCGCAGGCACAATCAATCCTCTCTCGTCCACGCCGAAGGTAGCGCCCGGACTGGTACTGAGATTGAGAGTAACGGTGGACCCCAGCGGCAGCTTCGTTCCCACCAGGCTCCCGGAAGAAGGCTGGAAAAGGTCGTTAGCGACGATTTGGAACTGCGTATTGGAGGTGGGCAGGAGCATGACCACACCTTCGATCCAATCGCTGGCGGTGGTGTCGAGCGGATCGTAATCGAGCAAGGTGAAACTGCCGTTAGCGTCGAGAGCGACGTCGACGCTGGCGATATCGTTAGCAACCACGCAATGAATGTCGGCGGTCGAGTTGAAGGGAGGGGAGGTGCAGTTGGGTGAAAAAAAAGTGGAAGAATTCGCTGTCGCGGTGATCGTGCCGCGCGTTGCGGTCTGAATGGTAAGAACTTGAGACGTAGCATTCACGTTCGTCACGATGCCAGTAAAGTCTTCAATGAAATCCAACTGGCCGCTCGCGAGGCTGGAGGCGGCTGGCGGCAGGACCGAGGCGGTAAGAACATTGGAAGCATTAAGGTTGACGGCAGAAACGACCTGCGGCTGCGTTGGGCTGAGGGTTATCGCATTGGCGAGGTTGACCTGCACTTGCAGGCCGGCCACCTGGCCGCTCGAAACGATCAGCGAAAAAGAAGAAGCAGCGGGAACCGTTGCGGCCTGGGCGACCTGCTGCACCGAACCAGCGGAGCATCCGGGCGTTCCCGGCGAAACCTGGGTGCAATAGGTGACCGCGACGCTTGAAACCGAAACGCTAACCTTGCTATAGGTGGCCGCGGGAACGGACAGAGCCTGCCCGAGGAGCGTCGAGTCACTCTCGAGCCTCATCAAATCAACAGTGACGCTCGTTGCCGGGAGGTTCAGGTTTACGGCGCTACCGCCCCCCGAAGGCGTGAGCGATACTCCGGTGATGGTAACCACAAAAGAAAGAATGTTCGTGCCCGCGGGAGGAGCCAGCGGCACAGCCGCGAGCGTTGCCGTAACGCCCGTCGTGCTTCCACCTCCGCCGCCTCCGCCGCCGGTGCAGAGCGGGCATGGCCTCTTTAGCGTGCAGGACGTCAGAAAGAGCGTGGCGAGCAAAAGTGACGAGACGCAGAGCAAGCTTTTGAAGCGGACCATTATGGACACCCCACGGCAGATGGCATTGCGTTTGCGATCCCCAAATGGGAAACGCCGAACACCCCTAGGAAAAGAATCTAGCGCGATGGGACGAGAGGAGCATTCCCAAAATGCGCTCCGTTGTTCAAGTGCTAAAGGCCTTAAAACCAGCAAGATGCGGAATTCGTGGCTTTCCGGCGGAAGAGATCGCGGTCGGTGAGGCAGAGCGGCGGGTATGCTATCGTAGCAAGACTGAGGGCTGGTCGCGCAGCGGGGAAGGTGAGCTCCTGGTAAGAAAAGCCGGCAATGCGAGCAGGGAAACGACGGCGGGTGATGCCCAGCAATCGGCAAAAACCGTGGAGCGGAGGTACGTGCCCGTCGATGAGGATCGACCGCGGCCAGACGAAAAGTTCGAAACGCCCGGCGTCGCCGCCGAGAATGGGGCTGCGAGCGCGAAGGCTTCGATGCGCGAAGTGTTTGGCCCAGGCGGATTTCTCGAAAAATGCATGAAGGGCGGTTTTGACCGTTCGGTGGTGGGTTCGGACTACGAATATCGCGCGGCGCAACTCGAAATGGCGGAACTGGTGCACGACGCGTTTGAATCGCATCATCACGCCATCGTGGAGGCTGGGACCGGAACTGGCAAGACGCTGGCGTATTTGATCCCCGCGATTTGCAGCGGGCGGCGCGTGGTGATTTCCACCGCGACCAAATCGCTGCAGGAGCAGCTGTTCCAAAAAGACATCCCGTTTTTGCAAAAGCACTTCGCCCCAAATTTGAAAGTCGCGGTAATGAAGGGGCGGTCCAACTTTCTTTGCATCTCGAAACTGAACCACACGCATGACCAGGCGCCGCTAAAGGGCATCGAGGAACTTGATTATTTCCGGCAGATCAACGACTGGGCCAAGCTGACGGAAACGGGCGATCGCGCGGAACTGACTTTCTTGCCCGACGACTCGGATTTGTGGGGGCGGCTGGACGCCCGGCGCGATACCTGCACCGGACAGAAGTGCCCGTCCTTCAATCCATGCTTTGTGACGGGCATGCACCAGAGAGCAAAACAAGCCGACCTGATCATCGTGAATCATCATTTGTTCTTTGCGGACCTTGCGCTCAAACAGGACGATTTCGGCAGCATTTTGCCGGAGTATTCGGCGGTGGTTTTTGACGAAGCGCACGAGATGGAAGATGTGGCGAGCGACTATTTCGGGCGTCAGATCTCGAATTTCCGGTTCGAGGAGCTGGCGCGGGACACGGATCAGACTTTGCGGCTGCTCGACCAGGGCAGGCCTTCGCTGTTGCGGAAGACACAGCGGATTCGCGAGCGCAGCCGGAGTTTTTTTGAGCTGTTCCCGCCGCGCGAAGGAAGGTTTTCGTTTCCGCGAAACGAGCGCGCGGCGTTCCTGGAACAAAACCGCGAGACTTACGATTCGCTCGTCTCTGCGCTCAAGAGCCTGGAAACGGAACTCAGCGCGCTGACAACCCGGCCAGAAGAGCTGACGCGGATCGCCCGACGGAGCTTTGAGCTGCGACAGGAACTCTCCTTCTTATTTGAATCGAGCGAGAAGAATTTCGTGTATTGGTATGAGCGGCGAAACAAGGGCGTATTCCTGACCGCCACACCCATCGACGTTAGCCAGATTCTGCGGGAAAAGTTGTTCGAGCAGTTCGACACGGTGATTCTCACGTCCGCGACGCTGACGGTGGGCGGGCGGTTCGATTACATCCGGCAGCGCCTGGGCGTCGATCACGCCAAGGAGCGCACGCTGCCGCCGGAGTTCGACTATCGAACGCAAGCGATGCTTTATTTGCCTCGCAAAATGCCCGACGTGCGCGACGCGGGATTTTCCTCGAAAGCGGCGGACGAAATCGTACAACTGTTGGAGCACAGCCAGGGGCGGGCGTTTTGTCTGTTCACCAGCTACACGCAGATGAACGATTTATTCGAACGGGTGCGTTCGCGAGTTTCGTTTCCGCTGCTGCTACAGGGGACGGCGCCGCGTTCGGTGCTGCTGGAGCGTTTTAAGAACACGGACGCGGCCGTGCTGTTTGCCACCGCCAGCTTCTGGCAGGGGGTGGATGTGCCCGGCGAGCAATTATCCTGCGTGATTGTGGACCGCTTGCCGTTTGCCGTGCCGAGCGACCCCATTGTGGCGTCGCGCGTGGCGGCGCTGCAGGAGGACGGGCGCAACGCGTTCTCGGAATTTCAGGTGCCGCAAGCGGTTCTGTCGTTGAAGCAGGGATTCGGGCGGCTGATTCGAACGAAAACCGACTACGGCGTGCTGGCGCTGCTGGACACGCGGATTCAGCGGATGCCCTATGGTAAGATTTTTCTGGAGTCGCTGCCTCGCTACCGGGTGACGCAGGAATTGACGGACGTGGCCCGGTTTTTGGATGCCAGCGCAAAGGGCAAAGCGGCGAACTCGGCAAGTCCCGCCTGAAGCGTCAGAACCAGGATTCCTCGGAAACGGGCGGCGCAACCATTGGAGCGAAATGTTTCAAGTCAGCGTGGAAGAGACGTTCTCGGCGGGGCATGCCCTGCGCGGCTATCAGGGCAAGTGCGAGAATCCCCACGGGCATAATTACCGCGTAC
>Ga0126378_10001663_pt1 | contig 16449 bp, 32 predicted proteins | sample PanSoiMetPlot_23_FD_92587 | JGI IMG/M metagenome (GOLD analysis project Ga0126378, IMG submission 92587) | Tropical forest soil microbial communities from Panama - MetaG Plot_23 | ecosystem: Environmental > Terrestrial > Soil > Tropical forest > Bulk soil | place: Panama | collected 2016-02-17 | reverse complement strand
TGTAGACCGCGTCATACACCGAGCTGCGAACGGCGGCGTAGGCGGCGGCGGCGGCGGCGGCGGCGTCGGCGGCGGCGGCGGCGGCGGCGTCGGCGGCGGCGGCGGCGGCGGCGTAGGCGGCGGCGGCGGCGGCGGCGGCGGCGGCGGCGGCGTCGGCGGCGTAGGCGGCGGCGTCGGCGTCGGCGCCGCCGTCGGCGGCGGCGGCGGCGGCGTAGGCGGCGGCGGTGGCGGCGGCGTCGGCGTCGGCGGCGGCGTAGGTGGCGGCGGCGTAGGCGGCGGCGGCGTCGGCGGCGGCGGCGGCGGCGTAGGCGGCGGCGGCGTCGGCGGCGGCGTCGGAATCGGGTTCCGGCGGCAGGCTGATGCCCTGGCCGGTGACCCAGGCGCGCGCGTTCCCTAGTTTCTCTGCGGCGCGCTTGCCCGCGGCCGGGTCGGTGATGAGCGGCAGGACCCGCTCAGCGGCCCAGACGGCCAAGGCCACGCCGGTCCGGATGTCGGCCTTGTGGTCGCCGGTCGCGGTGCCCATGATGCGGGGCACGAGCGGCCACAGGCCGCGGCGGTGCTTGTCGCTTACCGAGTCGTTAACCCAGATGGCTACCCTGCGGATGACAGGGTGCGCGCAGTCGGGCTCGTCGGTCCATTTCTGCCCGCTGGTGGCGAGCCAGGCTACGGCTTGCATGACGCAGGCGCCTGCGGCCGGGTACTGCCCGGCGCCGCCGATGAGGCCCGGCATGTCGGCGGGCACGGTGATAGTCGTCATGGTGACTCCTCAGCTATCGCGGCACGGTCCATCAAGATCTCGAGTACCTCGTTGATGGTGACCTGCCGGCCTTTCGCCTGGGTGAGGCGCTCGCGGAGCTCGGTGAGCCGCTTGTGGTTGCCGGGCGTAATCCCGATGTTGACCTGCTGGGAAGCCATTAGGTGCCGCCGGGCATGTTGTGGATGTGGTCCCACAGCGTGCGCATTTCGTCGTCGATCCGGCTTGCGATCTCTTTGAGCTCGCTGATCCGCGACTTGGCGCGGCCGAGGTCCTCGCGCAGGCCGGCTGCCGTGCGCTCGTCGTCGTAGTGCCGGTGGTCCCTCTCGGCGTAGTCGTGGTCGTGGCGTTCGTCCGCGTAGCCGCGGTGATAGTGGCGCTCTTCGGCGTAGCCGTAGTGGTAGTGATCGTTCACGGCGTGTCTTTCCCGGCGTGCCATGGGCACCCGTTGTCAGGGGTGATCTGCTCGTACCGGCCGGCGTGCCGGTTCCACGTGTACGCGCATGAGCATGAGCGAGGCACGTCCCGCGCGTACTCGGCTTGTCGTCCGGCTGCCTGCGCGTGCTCGGCGGCGGTCATCGGCTGCTGGCGTTCCGCGGCCAGGTGCGCGGCGGCGCGCAGCGAGGCCCGGCTATTCACCGGGCGGCCCGGCGCTGCACGCGCCGCACTCGTAGTACAGGGCGCCGTCGTCGTTGCGGAGCAGGATGTACAGGCCGGCGCCGCACGGGCACCACACCCGTTGCGGGCGGGGGAACAGTTCTCCCTGCTCCTGGCTAGCCGTCTCCACGGGGGGTTACTCCTGTCTGCCGGTAGTAGTCCTTGCGCCATGAGGCGCCGGAGACATCCTGGGTGATGCGGCGCGCGACTACCCGCCCGTTAACTTTCAGGCGGGACGCGGCGCCGGCGATCTCCCGGATTGTCTTCTCCGCGGCCTTCGCGATCTCGTCATGATGACGGGCCAGGCCGCGGTGCTCGATGAGCAGTTCCCACAGATTCGCGGGTATGTCCGCGGCGGGCCCTTCAGCCGGGGGGTACTGGAGCTTCAGATTTTCAAGCGCGGACTCAGGCACCGGCTGCCCGCATTCCGGGCAGGTGATGATCTCAGGCACGGGGCTGGTCTTCGCGGATCTGGTGGGCGACCGCATAGGACAGGGCCCCGAACGCGGCTGCGTACAGGCTGCCCAGGTCCCATCGGCTGTAGTCAGCCGCCGGGTGAATCTCAGTGAGGACTCCGCGGAGCGCGTCAGCCGACGCGGCTGCGTCTTTGCGCTCGGTGGCGGTGGCGAGCTTGCGGATCTGCTGCCAGGAGTAGGCGTCGACGGTGAGCTTCGGCATCATGAGAGCTTCACCAGGTTGTCATCAACTTCCAGGCAGGTCACGCTGACGCTGCCGGTGTACGGTGCGGTGTACGCGCGGACGGGCAGGGCGAGCTGCTCGGCGGTCAGCGTCCGGAGTGCGGCGAGGAGTTCGCCGGCGGTGCGGATGTCGTCTAGGTCGGGCATTTCAGGTTCCTCTCGCTTGGTTCCGTTACCCGCAGCCTACCTGCGTTGCGCGCGTGCGTCAATGCGTGTACGGTGCGGTTATGAGTTACCTTGAGGAATGCACCCGCGTGTACGTGCCCAGAGGGCGCGTCGCGCACCTGATCCGGCCGGGTGACGCTGCCGGGCTGATGCTGCCGGGCGCGTCGCTGTGCGGCCACGGGGGGCGGTGCGGGTGGCTCGGCACGGGATCGCAGGATGAGCATGAGGCGGCGGCGCGGCTGCCGTTGTGCTCCCGGTGCGCTTACCTGGCGGGGGCGGGTTAGCCTGCCGGTGTGAGCGTGATCACGACGCAGGACGTCAGCCCGGGGCCGCTGGCGGGGCTGCTGGTGTGCGTCGTGGCCGCGTTCGCGCTGGGATGCTACTCGGGGGCTATGTTCTGGTGGCTGCTGTGGACGCGGCAGAAGCGGAGCCTGGTCGCGCGGGCCCGCGCGGAGCGCCGGCAGCCATCCAGCCGTCTAGATCCTCACCTCGTGCGGACCGTGCCGCTGCCACCTGCCAGCGTGCGAGGTCGGGGCCGTGGAGCCGTCCCGGGTCAATTTCGCCACCGGCTGTGACTACCTTCAGTTTCGCCTTCTCTGCCAGGTAGGCGGCTGTCGGCGGTGACCCGGTGCCGCTGACTGCCTGCCGGGCCCGTTCGCAGGACGCGCAGCAGAATGCCCTCATGTCGCCCAGGACGGGCCGGCGTGCGTGCACCGGGGGTTCCTCTCGCGCGCGCGGTCTGTGGCTGACCGGTGAGGGTACTGCTCCGTCACCGGTGAGCTCGGGATGCGGTGCCTTACCGGTGACCGGAGCGCTCTTGGCTCCGGTCGTCGGAGTCCAGAGGGGACCTCTGGTCTAGGGGTCTGAGGGGAGGGAACCTCCCCTCTTTGTTGAAAGGCAAGGCCACGCGGCATCCGGGTAACCGCTGGTTTCCGGTCGTGGCGCATGGTTAACAGAACTCGTGCCGCATTCGCCGATGCGGGGAGAACCGGGTTCCTGTAACATCAGATCTGTTGTTAGGTAGCCCCATATTAGAGCCGGCTTGGGGCCGCGGTGCAAGCCGATCTTGCAACGTGTCGCCGCTCTATCTCAAGTCCCGGCCCGCCAAGATATGTCCGGACAGCATGTCGACCCCCCGGGCGGGCCGGCGCACCCGGCCCCGTTCACCTCTCGCTGGCGGGGCCGGGTCATCTTCCCGCCCGCGGGTGCACCCGCGTGTCCTTCCCCCGGAAGTAGCCGGCGGTCGGCCGCGGGCGGGTCCGGAAGTAGTCTTTCGCCTCGTCGGACGCGTACCGGTCGAAGACCTCACGCCGGCCGGTGAGGATCTCGTGATCGGCGATGCCCCGCGCCCGGCCCTTGCTGTTCACCAGGTACCCCACCGTGTGCGCTTCCGCGTCGAGCTTGACCCGCTCATACTCTGCCTCGCGCTCCTGGCGGGCGGCAGCCCGGTTGGCGGCTGCCGCTTCCCGCACGCGGGCGCGGTCACGGTCGCGTTCCTCGGCGCGGTCACGGCGGTCCATCTCGTGAATGATCTGGAGCTCGGCGCGGCGGCTCTGCGGCTCGGTGCTCCACGCGATCCGCCGGAACCGTTCCGCGAGCTGCTCGTCGGTGGCGCCGCGGAGCTTGCGGGCGGGCAGGATCACCGGCCAGTGCTCGGGGTGCTCCCGGTACCCGCGGCAGCACGCGTGGGTGCAGTGCCGTCCGGCAGGCTTGCCCTTGTCAACCCAGTGGCCGATCAGGTCACGCCGGCTGTATGTCATCGCTCACTCCCACGGGCGGTCGCCGTACTGCGGGCTTGACTGCCGCTCGTTCGGCGTGCCGTCCTCGTCGATCCAGTTCTCGTCAAGCCGGATGGCGCGGGCGCGCCCGGTCCGCCTGGTCGTCTCCGTGTCCGGCCACAGCCTGATGCGGACGGCCTGGCTGGCGAGGAACTGCCCGGGGACGTCGACGAGCCGGCCGGTTTCCCACTGCACCCGGACGGGCGCACCCCAGTGCGACGCGGCGCCGCCGGAGGCGGTGTTGCGGGCGCCCCGCATCTCGTACAGTCCCCCGTACCATTTGACCTGCCAGTACACCGACCGCTTGAACGCGCGGACGTAGCGGAGCTCACCCCACCGGTCCCGCTGGTACGGCTGGATGCCGTGCGCGGCCATCCACGCGCGGGCGCGCAGGCCGGGGGGCGGCAGCAGGAAACCTGCCCACATCCCGTAATCCTCGTACGCCGCGTTGATCAGGCGGCGCGCGATCGGGTCGAACCGCACGGCAAGAGGGTCACGCGAGTACATGCCAACGATTTTGCACGCGCTCCCACGTGCTGCAACAGGGTCAACCGGTGTATCTTGGCGGCATGCCGAACCGCCGGACGTTCTACCTCGTCGCGCTGATGATCGTGTTGTCATACCCGGCTGAGCAGACCGTGAGGCAGTGGGGCCGCAGGCAGCTAGCCGTCCACCAGGAGGGAACCATCATGCACGGTGTCGGGGAAGTCCTGGTGACGATCCTGCCATGAGCCAGGCAACCGTAGCGCCGGGCGGGACCGTCGCCGGCCGCCCGCAGCCGCAGACCACCGCCGAGCCGGCCGGCGGGCCCTTCATCCGCCACGCCCCGGACGGGCGCCGCGCCCAGTACGTCGCCTCAACCGGTTTCAGCGGTTTCCTGAGCAACCCGACCGTCAGCATGCCCGGCTACTGCAAGGGGTACCGGCTGCAGACGCTCATCAACGCCACCAACGGCGGCACCGGCCCGACGATCACCCCCGACTTCCCCGACGCGTTTTACTCGCTGGTCCAGATGAAGGACGCGTTCGGGACCCAGTTGATCACCGGCCCCGGGTACGCGGCGCTGAAGGAAGTCAACCTGTACTCCGGGCAGTTCGGCACGGACCTGATGCGGGACCCGATCAACAGCCCCGTCCAGACGGCCTACAACACGACGCTGTCCGCGGTCACCTCCGTCACGTTCAGCCGGTACCTCGCGTTCGAGTTCGCCAAGGCCTACGGGGTGATCAGCGGCGCGAACGCGGCGCTGCTGCCGGTGCTGCAGCTCAACACCGCGGCGATCGGCGCGCTCGCCTCAGCTAACCCGCCCGGCAGCCTGTCCGCGCAGCAGACGCTCGATTCCGATTTTTACTGGCTCCCCTCGGCCCCGACCGACCCGCCCGGCCTCGGCACCACCGCCCAATGGGTTTACCAGCCGTGCAACCCGACCGTCCCGTCCGCCGCCAGCCAGCTCGTGCAGCTCCCGCGCCTCGGCGGTTACCTGACGATGCTCGTGCTCGAACTGAGGGACAGCACGGGCGCCCGGATCGACCAGTACCCGTCCCGGCCCAAGATCCTGGTTGACGGGGTGCCGCTGATCGACACGCTGTTCACCACCTGGCAGGAAGACCTCGCGATCTCTACCGGCATCGGCGCTTCCGCGGCGAACGTCGCCTCAGCCGCAGGCGGCACCCAGTCCGGTACCGTCCCCGTCGCGCGGCCTGCCGGGACGATCGGGATGAACCGCAAGACGAGCCTCTCCCAGCGTGACTTCGGTTTGCTCGATACCGGCGAGATTTTTTTGAATACGAACCCGGGGACGCAGCTTGAGGTTGCCGGGTACCCGTGGGGGACGATCAGCAACGCCCCGGCTACCCTGTCTGCGATCGTGGGGCAGGTTGTCCCGTCCGGCACGCTGATCCAGGGCCTCCCGGAGGTCTGACCGATGCCAGCCGGGAGCGGCCCGCAGGCCACCACGCCGATCACGTCAGGCTCGATCACCACGGGCGCGAACGCGGTGACGATCACGAGCAACACGTTCAGCACGGGCGGCGCCATCGGGATGCTGATCACGGTGTACCTGATGGGTACTCCCTCGGCCACGCAGACAGTCACGGTCGCGCTGTTCCAGGGCACCGGCACGGGCGGCACCGCGGTAACCCCGTCGCAGGTCGCGACGTTCACCGGCACCACCCAGTCGGTGGAGACCGTGACGTTCATCGACACATCGGCGTTCGCGCGGAACAACACGGGCGGCACCTACACCGCGGGATTCACCGCGAGCACCGGCACCAACACGGTCGCGTACGCGTACATCCAGCTTGAGACACTGACGGTGGTGAGCTGATGGCCGGCCTGTCACTCAACATGGGCCTGCAGGGGCAGGGCGCATTCGGGTCCGGGTACGGCACCGCGGCCACCCCGGCGGCGGCCGGCGCCTCACCGCAGGCCCCGACGACGATCGGGCAGAAGGCCTTCGGGATCGTCACCGGCTCCGCAGGCGGCGGTGTCGGCCCGGTCGCGCTGCTGAGCACCGGCACGCTCGCGCTCGCCGGCCTGGTCTGGATCTGGTACTCACTGCCCCGTTAGGAGGGAATCGTGCGTTTCTCACTCGGATCATTCGCTGCCGGAATCCTCGCCTACTGGGCATTCCAGCACTTCACCGGCATGGGCCGGACCGGTAAGGGCACCTGATGGCTGTCAGCCAGTTCTTCGCGCTGGCAACGGCGGTCGTGATCGGGGTGGCCCTCGCGGACCTGGTGATCCACCAGCAGGGCACGGCTGTGCTCGTCAACGGCGCGAATGTCATGGAAAAGCAGTCGCTTAACGCGCTGCTCGGGCAGCCCAGCTAAATTCTCTGACGGCCGGGAGGCGGGATGCAGGGGTACACGCTGACCGGGTGGCCGGCCCGCGTCCTGGGCCATGCTGCCGCCATGCCGCAGATGATCCGCCTGGCCGCCTCAGGCGCGGTCGCCTACAAGGACCGGGTCCGCGGCGAACCCGGCACCTGGGAGGTTCCCGGCCTGCCCGGCCCCGGGGTAGAGCAGGGCAAGAGCAGCCAGGCGACTATGGGCACCTCCAGGTCGGCGTACGGGCAGGGATTCCGCCCGAACCTGTACTACGCGCGGCCGGAAGCGTCATTCTGGCCCGGTGCCGGGATGCCCGTATCAGTCCGGTCTGACAACCTCATGCCGGTGCCCGCGACCGACCCGCGCGGCATCCCCGCGCGCCTGTCAATGCCCGTGGTGCAGCGCGGCAGCATGCAGGTACAGTCCGTGCGGGCGCTGAGCACCTGGCCTGACTGGCGGGACCGCCGATGAGCGAGACGTTCCCGGAAGGCGGCGGCGGGCGGCGGATTTTCGGGCTGCCCCGCAATGTCGTGATCGTCGGCGGCGCGGCGATGGCCGTCACCATCCTTTACCTGTGGTGGCGGAACCGGGGCAACCCCTCAGCCGCGCAGGGGACCGCCGCGACCACCGCAGCAAGCGGCAACGGGATCGACTACGCGGGGCAGCTCGCCACCTTGCAGTCGGAGATCCAGCAGTTGCAGCAGCAGGGCGCTACGGCGGGCGCGAGCTCGGGCGGCGGCAGCACGGGCGGCGGCGGCGGCGGGTACTGGGGCGGCGGCGGCTCAAGCTACGGCAACTGGGACAGCGGCAGCACCAGCGGCACCTCAGGCGGCTCTGCGGGCGGCACGAACGGTGCCACCTCCTCGAGCGGCGGCACCTCCTCGTCGGGGGGAGGCGGGTCTACGTCATCCGGGGGCAGCGGTTCGTCCTCGCAGGGCTCCTCCTCCTCAGGCGGCGGCGGCGCGCCCGGTGCGCCCAGCAACGGGCACGTGGTGGCGCTCGGCACCACGACAGCCACCGTAGGGTGGACGGCCGGCGCAGGCACCGCCTACAGCAAGCTCGTCATCACCGGGCCCGGCCCGATCAACGGGCACACCGGCACGGTCCCGGGCGGGCCGGGCCCGCGGGTAGGCGTGTACTCGGGGTTGCAGTCCGGTCATAATTACGAGGTGCGGATCACCCCGTACAGCGCAGCGGGCATCGCCGGCCCGGTCGGCGGCATCGACTTCAAGACGCACTAGGGAGGCCGGGCTTGCTGATCATGACGAGGGACATCAACGGCGCCGGCCGGTTCGATTACCCGTGGTCCGACTGGCACCCGGGTGCCGTCCAGATACGTCCCGGGTGCGGGCGCGTCAGCCAGCCCGGCATGGCGCCGGTGCCGTACAACATGAGCGGCCCGTCTTACAAGGGGATGGACCCGTCCGACCCGCTGACCTACAGCCGCCCGTGGAACCCGCAGCCGGGCATGGTGGCGCGGCTGAACTTCGACGGCGCCCAGATGCAGGGGCGGACCCCGACGCAGCTTCAGCGCGGCTCCCAGGCCCGCCGGCGGGGCATCCGGAGACTGCGGGTGTCGCCGTGAAACTGCACCTGATCGGCTCCCAGCCGCAAGGCAGCCGCGCCGGCATGACCGGGCACGCATCCCCCGGCGGTACCCCCATGACAATGCCCCTGTCGACGGTGGTCACCAGCGTCCCCGTTGACCAGTACGTAACCCTCGGGTACGCCGACATCCGGCCGCTGTGGACGACGGACGGCGCCGCCGTCCCGGCGACTGCCCCGCTTCGGTGGGGGCAGCTAGCGCAGGCAGGCCGGCCGTGACCGAGTCAGACAAGGATTTCCTGTGGCTGGCCGGGTGCATCATGGTGCTGTGCCTGGCATGCTCGCTCATGGCCCGCAAGCTGGCAGACATAGACTCTGATGTCACATTCCTCATGGACCACTCGGTTACACGTGAAACGGAGGCAAGACCCAATGGCTGACGAGAGCTCCGGTTTCACGCCGGAACAGGCCGCGCAGGCCACGCAGGCGCAACGTGACGACGGCGGCGCAGTAGGGGCAGGGCCAGATGCGGGCATCCTGGCGGCTAAGGCTGCCGTGGCGGCGCCGGCGCAAGTTGACGTGCAAGCACTGCTCACCCGCCTGCAAGCGCTGGAAGCGAAGGTAGAAGCCGCCGGCGTGACCGGCGAGCACCCGCTGATCGGCACCGCGCTGGCTGCCCGGCAGCAGCTCGGCGTGCACGTCGACCACAACGCGCTGGCCGGCGACCCCGCGCACCAGGCGGCGCTGAGGCTCGCCGACGACCTGGTCGACGCGTCGCGGAACGCGGTTGAGTCCGGGGACGTCAGTGCCGCCCGGGACATCGCCGCGCGCCTCAGCCGGGCACTGCGCCGCATCCACCCGGGGCCGGGTGATAACCATTACTTCCGGCAGGCCGCGGAGATGATCAGCGACCATTACCAGGATGCGGCTGACACGGTCACCGTCCCGGCGCCGGCCGCCGCGGCGGTCACCTCATCCCAGCCTGCGGCCCGGGTGGTCGCCGGCAGCGTGACAGGATAGCCCGGTGGGTAACTGGTCATGGTCGTTCGTCGGGCAGGTAGCCGCGGGCATCATCCTGGCCGGGGTGGTGCTCGGCGTCATCGGCGCCGTGATCCGTTAAATGGCGCTGGAGAAGCTCGGCTCTGAAGGGTCCGGCACTGCCTTCCTGGTGAGCGCGGGCATCGTCTACGAGATCATCGCCGCAGCGTGCAGCAGCCCGCAGACAACCGAGATCAACGCGGCGAAACGCGGCCCTACGCTGATGAAGTGGGTACACCTCGGCGCCGCCCAGGCGGTCCTGTTCGTCGGCGCGGCGGCATGGTTCGACCGGGCGCACCGGACAGAGATTCTCGCGGGCGGCGCCGTCGCGATCGCGCTGATGTACGGCCAGTACATCCACGCGCACCGGGCCGGGCTCGCTAACGGCGGGCAGGGAACAGAGCAGTACTAAGGGGAGGTGCGCGTGCGGATCGGGATCGGGCTGGCTGTCATCTGGGCCGGGTACACCCTCGGAATCTGGGGCTACTGCCTCGTCAAAGCCTACGACGTGCCGTTCCCCGCCCTGTTCAAGAGCACCTGGCCGGGCGCGCAGGTATCCCAGACCGCCCCGGCATCAGGACACCAGCTCGGCACGATCACCGGCAACGCCCAGATAACGGGGCCGGCCGCAGGGCAGGGAGTGGCCGGCTGATGGGACTGTTCACCGCCGCATGGCTGCTCGCCCAGGGCATCGTGACCTACCGGTGGGCGCGCCTCAAGGCGCCACCGACACCAGGCGCGCTGCTGTGGCCGTCTGTGATCTTCGTCGGCCTGGCGGTGCTGGCGGACTACCCGCCGGCCCGCGGCACCGCCACCGCCCTCGCGGTCGGCGTTGACCTCGCGGTCCTCATGAAGGTCCTCGGGAAAGCGCCGTCCGGGGTAACCGGGTGGCCGCCGCTGGTCATGCCGGACGCGACGACAAGCGTGTTCCCCTCAGGCGCGTCGCAGTCGTCGGTGAGCAGCCCGGGGCCGGGGGCATGAGGTGGCTGCCGTCCCCCCGACTACCGCGTACTCCTACGCGCAGCTTGAGCAGCTATGGATCAACAACGGCGGGTCGAGTGCCAGCGCGCCGGTAGCAGCCGCGGTCGCCTACGCCGAGAGTAACGGGGTGCCCGGTGCTACCAGCCTGAACCCGGACGGCGGGGTTAACGTCGGCTTGTGGCAGCTTGACACGCCGGGCGGCGGCGGCGCCGGCTTCACCCAGGCGCAACTGGCCGACCCGAACCTGAACGCGGCCACCGCCGTGCGGGTGTCCCGGAACGGGGCGGACTGGTCGACGTGGGCCACCTACGCGTCCGGTGCTTACCGGGCGTTCCTGTCGCCGGGCACGACACCGGACCCGAACGTGCCGGCCGCGTCAGCGGCCACGAGCGCCACCGCGCAGTCTGCCGCCTCGGCATCAACGTGCCTGGTCGGGTTCACCGCCCCGTCGGTGCTCGGGATCGGCGGCGGTACCGTCTGCATCCTCAGCAAGGCGAACATGCGGAGCATCGCCGGCGCGGCGATGCTGGTGTCAGGCGGGTTCCTCGTGTTCGGCGGCGCCGTGCTGCTCGCCGCGGTCGGCCTCGGCGCCACCGGCGTTGCGGGCAGGGCAGCCGGCCTGCTGCCGGCGACAGCGGAGGTTACCCAGGCTGCCGATGCGGCGGCGGCGCGGGGTGCGATGCGGGCGCCGGCTACGGGACGGCACGCGGCGCCGGCCGCATGACAGGCGCGGGCGCGGTCCTGGCGATCCTGGCGTCTGCGGTTATCGTGCTGACCGGCCTGGCCGCGCTGACCCGGCAGATATGGAAGGTGGCGCAGGACATCCGCGACAACCGCACCGCGACCCAGGCCAACACCGGGGCGCTGAAGGAACTGCGGGCGCAGATCGACGGGCGGATAACCGCGATCGAGTCGTGGATCGCCGGGCACCAGCACGGCGCCTGACGCTAGCTGACTTTCGGGGCGGTCGTGACCAGCATCGGCATCTTGATGTCCAGCGGTATCGTCAGGCTGAAGTAAGACGGGAGCTCGTCGACGGCCTTGCCGATGACCCGCCAGTCCCGGCCCATGCTCCGCGCGATCGCCTGCACGCTGTCACGGTCCCCTGTCTGCCAGGTCGTCACCAGCCCCGCCTGACGGGACGCGTGCTTGCTGACCCACGCCGGCGCCTGGTAGCTGGTCAGCACTGACGTCCCGGCCCGGCGGGCGGTGATCAGCATCCGCTCGATGTACTTGCCCAGGTTCATCATCCGCATCGAGCTCAGCAGCTCGAACTCATCGACGTACAGCGTCCACCCGCGGGACCTCCGGACGAAGGTGATCGCATCGAGCAGCAGCCGCTGCAGCGCCTCGTCTTCCTCATCGGTCTTCGCCTCGAACCCGGCGATCAGCCCGACCGGCAGTCCCTTGTCGATCTGATCCCACATCCACCGTTGCGTGGGCGGCTTAGGCGCGCCGAACGGGTGCCCCCTGGGCGGCGGCATCTGCCGTACCCGGTGATACCCGGATGCCTCAAGAGTCTCGTCTTCGCCTTTCGGGTCGAGCGCCACCACCCATTTCCGCTGGCTGAGTATCCCTACCGCGTGGGTGCTCTTGCCCTGCCCGGTCGGCCCGACCAGCGCCCAGTGGACACCCGGCCGCCACGGCTTAGGCAGCGGAACCGTCTCACCGAGGATCTTCGCGGTGGTCTTCCGGCCGCGGGCCCACGGGAGGAACTCCTTATCCCAGTCGAGCACCACCGCACGGCCGCCGTAATCATGCCGCTGCCGTTGCGCGCTGCTGATCGTCATAGCTCACATGGTGGCAGGCGCGAGATCGTCAGCGTGCATCGCGCGGCGGAACTTTGCCTCCTCGGCCGCAACCTCGGCCTCCGTGGACGGCGGCGCGCTGAACAGCCACTGCATGAACTGGTCGACGTCCGCCCCGTACTTTTCCTCGAACTCGCGTTCCCGGGCCATCGCAGCCGCGAACTTAGGCCCGGCGACATCCATCCAGGTCATCAGCGACGACCGCAGGCCCTCTTCTGCTACCGACATGACAAGCTGGTTAGGGTCTTCGCCGCGGGCGGCGCACTGCATCATGTGGACGCTCATCAGCGTCACGAACAGCGGCGGCCCGATCAGCGCGCCTACTGTCTTCCCGGCCTCTGACAGCCGCGCGAACGGCTGCAAGACCGCGTCCGCCGCGGTATCGCGCACCGCGTCCTCCAGCAGGATGCCGGCGACCGGTGACTGTACCCGCAGCGTCCGGTACAGGGGCGGCAGCGGCGTGGCGAGTTTCGCCATGCCCCGCCACGCTGACCCGAGCAGCGACTCAGTACTGACCCGCGGCGGTTTCTTCTTCGCTGCCTTGCCCTTGGACGTGCCACGGCTGAAGAACCCCGGCAGCCCGCCGGCGTTCTTCGCCGGCGCCCGGCCGGGTGGTTTCCCAGGGCGCCGCGGGCGTGTCTCAGCGACGCTGTCCTGCCCGTCCGGAGGGTCATCGTCCCGGAACAGGTCTTCCATCTCCTCATCGGTGATGAACCCTGCCCCGCGCGGCGTCCCGGGCTCGTACGGGTCGTCAGGGTGCGCGGCGTCCCATTCGCTGATGATCGTCTTAGGCAGGTTGCCGCGGACCTGAGATCGGCCGTGTTCCTGCATCCACGCGCGGACAGCCGCAGCGTTAGCCATGCTTGCTCACCTCACTGACGATCTTCAGCCGTTCTGCTCATGAGACAGGCACGAGGGTCATGGGGCAGCGGTGAATCGGCCCGCCGGCCGACTCCTGCCCCAGGTCGAATGATCTCACCAGGTCCTCGATTACCTGCCGCTTGAACGCGGCCCGCGGGGAGTGCCATTGCCCCGTGTCATTCAGCAGCGCGAGCTCCTGCTGATGCCGGAACAGCGCCTTGTACGTCTCGGCGTACTGGCCCGGGTACAGGCAGCGGATGCACGCGCCGGATTGCCGCGCGCCGATCATCTCGTAATGCCCCATCACCCGGACTAGTGTCCGCACGCGCCGCACCGTGCCGGCCACCATCTCACCGTGCCACTGGACCTCGTCATGCCATGAGCACAGCGCCATAGGGTCGCCCTGGTGCCCGCACCGGCAGGTCATCCGCACCCGCACCTCGGCAGGCTGCGGGCACGTCCATTCACCCTGCACCACTGCCTCGGGCAGGCCGGGCATGTCGGCGGTGTCGACGCGGGCCGAGTCCGGCCCGTGTAGTCCGCCCATGACATGCCGGGGGCCTCCCGTCTCGGCGCCGTAGGGGTTGCACCGGCCGTAGAGCAGCGTGGCGGGCACCTAGTCACGTCCCCACATCAGGCGCGTTGAGCGGCGCGGCATCGGCTGCGGCGGTTTCTCCGCGAGCTCGGACACGCGGGTTTCGAGTGCCCCGATGCGGTCTTCGCCGGCTTTCTTGTCGTTTTCGGATTTCTCGGCCGCTGCCCGTTCGTCGAGCTGCTGGCGGATCTCCGCGGCGATGTCCCGGTCAGCAGGCGCAGGCGCCTCAGGCTGCTTTCCGCCGTCCTCGGTGCCTTTGAGTATCCGCAGGACCTCAGACAGGGTCCCGCTCATGCTGTCGGTCTTAGCTTCCAAGGCATTGAGCCGGGCAGTGTCGCTGCTGCCCGGGTTAGCCGGCGTGTCGTCAGCCACGGGAACCGGCCGGCTTGCGGGTCAGCCAGTTACGGACGCCGTTTCCCGGGTCGGCCAGCGCGCGGGCCCGGGCCAGCATGTCCGCGTTCGCGGCGATGAACTTGGTGACCTGGGCTACCTCGTCGCACAGCGCGGCGACGTGCTCGTCGATTTCCCTGAGGCGGAGCTCGGTCTCGGCTAGGGCCTGGCTGTTGAGGTGCGCCGCGATGATCAGGTCATCTAGCTTCCCGGCAAGATCGGCGTTACTGACGGTTTTCTTCGCATTACCAGGGGTTTCCGGTGCTGGGGGCATGACGTGATGGTAGCAGCGCCGGTAAACTGCTGGTAGCGGGCGGCGCGGTGAAACGGTGCCCCGCTCCTGTATAACTGCGCCGGCCGTTAAGATGCCCTCATGGAAACAGACCCGCGCGGGTGGTCAGCCGCGGAACGGTGCGGCGCGATTCTCCTGCTCGCGCTCGCGGTCGGCCTGGGGTTCATCGCGGCTGACATCATGTTCGGCACGTCGAAGTTTTTCAGGCGGGACTGCTGCGAGGAAGAGACGGTGCCCGGTGACACTTCAAGCTGAGGTAGACGCGTCCCTGGCTGTCCAGCTCGGGCGGGTAGCCGGCGCCCTGGAGTCCGCCGAGAGGTGGCGGCGCGATTGCGCCGGCGCGCTGCAGCAAGCCACCATCCCCGTTAACAACCCTAACGCGGCCGGGGTAATCGACCTCCCGGATCTCCTCGCGTGCAAGACCGGGTACGTGTGGAGCATCCGGCGCCTCGTCGTCACCGGGTTCAGCGCGGGCAGCGTCGCGGTGTACAAGAACGCAGTCGGCGGGGAGATCGTGGCGCCGTTCCCGTCCGCCGCGGTATTCACCTACGGCAAGGGACAGCTCGTGCTGCAGCCGGGTGAGCGGCTCATCTTCGCGGGTACCGGGCTGACCGGGACGATCCAGGCGTGGGTGACGCCGGACATCATGGAGTCGTGGTACTACCCGGTTTACGCGGGCTGAACGGTGGGCGTCTTCCCGTTCGGGGCGGGCACGCTGCCGGACCAGCAGCCCGCGCAGAACCTCGGCACCCTCCCCGCCGGCGCGCTCGGCACCCTCGCCATGGCCGTGGCGAACCGGAACAACGCCCGCGTTGACATCCCTGTCATCGGGGACTCGATCACCGAGGGGCAGGGCGCCACCGTGTTCGCGAACCGGTGGGTGCAGCAGGCGAACCGTGCAGCGCGCGCCGCCTACCCCACCACGGCCAACGGGGCAGCAGGCGGGCAGGGGTTCATCGCGGCGACCACCTCGGGCGAGAGCTCGTTCACGTGGCCGGTCAGCAACTCGGGGTCGTTCGCGAACATCGACTGCGGGCCGGTCCGTAACACGTTCTTCGCGACCACGACGGCGGCGCTGACGTGGACGGCGCCGTCAGGCACCACGAGCGTTAAGGTGATGTACTTCGACGGGGCGGGCACCTGGTCATGGCAGGTAGCGGCGGGCGGCACCACCAACGTGGTCACCGGGAGCACGTTCGGGGAGAAGCTGTCGGTAAGTATCAGCATCACGGGCGGGCAGCTCCTCACCCTGCGGTGGGTAGCAGGCAACGTGTACCTTGACGGGATCATCCACTACGCCTCTGACGAGTCGTCCGGGATCACGTTCCACGCGTGCGGTCATTCCGGCTGGAGCACCGCGAACTGGTCGGGGGTCAACGGGCTCGGCATCCCGTGGCAGCAGTCCTACAGCAACGGGTTCCCGGGCGTGCAGGCGATCGCGGTCCTCCTCGGCGTCAACGATGCCGAGACGAGCGCGGGGAACCTGACTGCCGCCCAGTACCAGGCGAACCTGACATCGCTGATCGCGGGCGTGCGCGCTGCGACCACGGCGCTTTCGGTGGTCCCGGTGCTGCTGGTTGCCTGCTACCAGCCGGCCGGCCCGTTCGCTGACCCTGGCGGGTGGCCGGCGTACGTGACCGCGGCCAGGGCGGTGGCGGCGGCGGACACGGTCGGCGCGCACGTGATCGACCTCAGCTACCGGCTGCCGGCGCTAGCCGCCACGGAGAGCATCACCCCGCCCGTGCCCGCGTCGACGGTGACCGCCGCGAACACCTCGGCGTGGCTCCCGGCGGCGGTGATAGTCGTCGGCGGGGCGGTCAGCAACGTCGCGGTGAACGGGAGCAACGTCGGGTCGGGGCCGGGCACCTACACGGTGCCCGCGCTCGGCACGATCGCGCTCACGTACACGGTCAAACCGATATGGCTGTGGTCCAACGTGTACGCCGACCTCGGGCCGGGCCACCCCAACGATGTCACTCACGCGGTGATCGGGGAGATCGTCGCCGCGGGCACCCGGATAGGCTGACATGCCGCAGCTCCCGGCCGGATGGCACCCGCA
>Ga0126378_10001662_pt1 | contig 16450 bp, 14 predicted proteins | sample PanSoiMetPlot_23_FD_92587 | JGI IMG/M metagenome (GOLD analysis project Ga0126378, IMG submission 92587) | Tropical forest soil microbial communities from Panama - MetaG Plot_23 | ecosystem: Environmental > Terrestrial > Soil > Tropical forest > Bulk soil | place: Panama | collected 2016-02-17 | reverse complement strand
CGCAGGCGCGTGACTTGCCGCGAAATATCCGCGATTAACGTATTGTTTTCCAAAGGGCGATGGATATTGGCTTGCAAGGCTGCGCGCGCTTGATGCAAAGATTCCCATGACCGGTCGCATTTGCCTCAACTGCGGGACGACTGGAAACCGCAAATTAAGGCACCAGCGCGATGCTGCCGACACGTGAGGGCTTGGTGCGCAGTTCGAGCCGTGCATGATTCGTGCTATCCTACCCCGCCAAGCGCGCGGCCCGGGAATTGGAAGAGGTAGAATTCCTTTTTGAGATCAATGGTTAAGAGATGAAGAAGCCCTCCGACGATAGCCTCGATTTCTCAGATCTTTTTCTTGCAAGTCCGACCAGTGTCCATGGCGGCGGGCCGGATCATGGACCCAATCCCGGGCCAGCGACCGGATCGCCGATCGTCGTTCCCCAGGAAACACTGGAGGCCCAAGCGGCAGTCGCCGCGAGCGGGCCTGGCGGGGCGGGTTCCACTGTCGCGGTTGGGAGCTCGGCTGGGCTGACCATCAATCTCATGTTCGACGCCGCAGCAATGGCGGCGCCCCAAAGCTTCCGCGATGGCATCACGCAAGCCATGCAGATGATATGCGCGGTGGTCACCGACAAGATAACCCTCAATATCCAGATCGATTACAGCGGAACAGGCGGCAGTGCGGCGGCCGGTCCCTCTGGCGGCTATTATGAGCCCTATTCCACGGTCCGCGCCGACCTGGTCAATAATGCCTCGCCCGGCGACACCACGTTCAACGCGCTGCCGACCGGGTCGTCAATCGCCGGACAGACCCAGGTTGCGGTCTGGTACTCGCAAGCCAAGCTGTGGGGCATTGTCAGCCCCACCGGCACCGAGGTCGACGGTAGTGCGACCTTCAGCACGGACATCAATCCAAACCTGCTGGTCGGTGTGGCGATGCATGAACTCACCCATGCCATGGGCCGCGTCCCCTATGGGCCACCATCCGGCTCACAGCCCGATATCTTCGACTTCTTTCGCTTCACTTCCTCCGGCAACATTCTCATCAACGGCGCTTCCACAGCGCAGGCGGCGTATTTCTCGTTGGACGGCGGCAACACCAAGCTCGCCGATTACGGCCAAACCTCCGACCCGAGCGACTTCCTCAACAGTGGCGTGCAGGGATCGACCGATCCCTTCAACGAGTTCTACAGCAACAGCACGCAGCAGCAGCTCACCGCCATCGACTTGGTGCAGCTCGATGCGCTGGGCTTTCATCTGAGCCCGTCGCTGACGGTACAAATCGAAAACGTCGGCTCAACCAGTCTGGTGCAACTGGCCAACAGCTTTTTTCTGGATAGCGTCGCGACAGGGCTGGGGCCGGAGCTGAAGTACAGCGGCGCACCTGTCACGTCGGGGCAGTTCGGCAACTGGACGCCGATTGGCGTGGAGCAAACCGCCAGCGGTTATGAAGTGGCGTGGAAGATTCCGGGCAACGACCAGTATGAGGTCTGGCTTACCGACGCCACCGGCACCTATCAGAGCAACAGCGGCGTACTGTCGGGAACCAGCACGACGCTGGAGCAGTACGAGTTGAGCTTCCACCAGGATCTGAACGGCGACAACACGATCGGATTTGCAGGCACCGTGGTGGAGGCGTTCGGCTCGACCGAGCTGCTGCAGACCAGCGGCAACAATTTTGAAATGTTGACTGGCTCGAACGCCGTGGAGTTGATGTACGGCGGCGCTCCGGTGACGGTTGGCCAGTTCGGCGCATGGACTGCCATCGGTGCGGAGCAGACGGCGACCGGCTACGAGGTTGCATGGAAGATTCCGGGCAGCAGCCAGTTCATCGTCTGGTTCACGGATGCAAACGGCAACTACACGAGCAACACCGGCACATTATCGGGAACAAGCACGACGCTGGAACAGCTCGAGACGAGCTTCCACCAGGATTTGAACGGCGACAACACGATCGGCATTCCCACCACCACGATCGAGGCCAAGGGCGCGACCAGCCTGGTTCAGCAGGGCAATAATTTCTTTCTCGACAGCATCGCAAGCGGCACCGGGCCGGAGCTGAACTACAACGGCTCGCCCGTGACGGTTGGCGAGTTCGGCAGCTGGACGCCGATTGGCGCGGAGCAGACCGCCAGCGGCTACGAAGTGGCGTGGAAGATTCCGGGCAGCGACCAGTACGAGGTCTGGCTTACCGACGCCAACGGCAACTATCAGAGCAACAGCGGCGTACTATCGGGAACAAGCGCGACGCTGGAGCAGTACGAGACGAGCTTCCACCAGGATCTGAACGGCGACAACACCATCGGTATTGCGGGCACTACGATCGAGGCCCAGGGTTCGACCAGCCTTGTCCAGGTCGGGAACAACTTTTTTCTCCTGACCGGCGGCACCGGCCCAGAGCTGAACTACGGCGGCTCGCCTGTCACGGTCGGGCAATTCGGCAACTGGACGCCGATCGGTGCCGAGCAGACTGCGAGCGGTTACGAGGTGGCCTGGAAGATGCCGGGCAGCAGCCAGTTCATCGTCTGGTTTACCGACGCCAACGGCAATTATCAAAGCAACACGGGCACATTATCGGGAACCAGCACGACGCTGGAGCAATACGAGGTGGGCCTCCACCAGGATTTGAACGGCGACAACACGATCGGCATTCCAGGCACCACGATCGAGGCTCTGGGCTCGACCATCCTGACGCAGACCGGCGGGAACAACTTCTACATGACGAACACTGATGGCACAGGGGTGGAGCTCAGCTACTCCGGCGCCCCCGTGACAGCCGGTCAGTTTGGAGCCTGGACGCCAATAGGCGCCGAAAAGACCGCGAGCGGTTACGAGGTGGCCTGGAAGGTTCCGGGAAGCAGCCAGTTCATCGTCTGGCTTACCGATGCCAACGGCAACTATCAGAGCAACTCGGGCACATTGTCGGGAACGAGCACGACGCTCGAGCAGTATGAAACGAGCTTCCACCAGGATTTGAACGGCGACGGCGTGATTGGTGTGCCCGCGCATCAATCGCCGGCCAGCGGCCAGCCGGCGGGTGCGATCGCCGCAGTAAGCGGCGATTCCTTTGTATTCCCCACACCTCCCACCGTCACTGCAGGCGCTGGTGAGCTCCAGTCGTTGCTTTCGTCTATTGGACTCCTCGATCATGCGCAGACGGCAGCACTATCGTCGGCGATTACCAGTCTTGAGCACGACCTTTCCGTGTTCCACGACGCCATTGCCTCGGCAAGTGCCGATCTCGCCGCGTTGTTGCATGCGGACAATTTCCTGATCCGCTAGGTCTTGCCGCCGTATGTGATCTGCACAAATGGCGGACGGCAGCCGGGATTCTTCCTGATACGGCTCCAGGAACCCTGACCTGATACCGCTCCAGGAGCCCTGACGCCGGTTGCGCGGCGCCGCAAAGGCCATGTCCGGACCAGGTTCAAGGACCGGCGGATGCGGAGCCACCGCGTTAGATGGCAGTGAGCCCTGCCATCCCGGTCCGCCTTCTCTGCAATCTGTGGGCGAACTTGATGCAATTCGTCGGCGAAATTTCCTTGCAAAATCTGCAACGTGGGATTGAAGACGCTGATGCGGCGTCTCCTCATCGTTGCTGGTCGTCGGAAACAAAGCAACTGAATGCAATTGTGGTCGCATCCGATTGTGCAAGAACCAGCAACTTTGCTAAGCTTTGCCTGCCACTGGTATTTACCGGAGGATTCGCTGATCGAAAGAATTCATCATTCCTTTGAACCGCCGTTACATTGAGATGACACACCATTGTGGTCTTGGAATTAGCTTTCATCGAAGTCGCAATCATTGCGTGAAGATTGACTGTCCGCCGGTTTTTGTGTTGGACAACGCCTGCGGGCAGGGCGGAAGGATCGTTTCACCACGCTGGGGCGGGATACTGTGTACCGGGATTTTTTAACGTTCGGAGTCGGCTAGGAGGGGCGCTCCCAACCTGGGCTCGATATTCGGTGCCCGCCACACCGTGCGAAATCTGGAAAACTTCAGTTGAGCAGAGGAGGTAGACTATGCGCCGTATAGCTTTGGTGGCCCTGATTGTGGGAGCCTGCGTTCCATTCCTCGCTGTGACCCCTGCTAGCGCTCAGGCGACGAGGACCTGGGTCTCCGGCGTTGGTGATGATGCCAACCCGTGCAGCCGCACCGCACCGTGCAAGACATTTGCCGGCGCGATCTCGAAGACTGCGCCCGCGGGCGAAATCAACGTTCTCGACCCCGGTGGTTTCGGTGCGGTGACCATCACCAAGTCGATCACCATCCGATCCGACCATGTTGAAGCCGGCGTGCTGGTGTCCGGGACGAACGGCATTGTCGTCTCTGCGGCCGCGACCGACACGGTCATTCTCGAAGGTCTCGACATCGAGGGCTTGGGGACGGGTCTCCAGGGTGTGAACTTCCTTGCGGGAGGCAAGCTGCACATCATCCGGTGCAGCATTCATCACTTCACGGGGAACGGCGTCAACGTGGCCAGCAGCACGAGCGGTGGTCACGCCTTCATCTCGGACTCCTACATCTTCGCCAATGCCGGCGGCGTCACCGTACAGGGTACGGCAAACGTGGCAAACGTCACGAATACGCAAATTCTCTCCAACATCGCCTTTGCCGTGCAGGCGAACGGCGCCAGCAACGTCATCGCCGTTCAGAGCAGCGTGCTGAACGACAGCCCGACTGGGATCAGCCTGGTGAACGGCGGCACCGCCGTATCGGTCGGAGGCACCAATTTCCTCAACGGCACGGGTGCCTTCAGCTCGACGACCCCCTTCAAGTAAGTCGCGAATCCTCGCGCAGGCTTCGGATCGAAGCCTGCGCGACTCTTTGTTTGCCGGTCGTTTGAGTGGGCAAATCTCGGCGAGTTGCCAAGCTTCTCGCTTGGGCGTAACAAGTCACGGCTGCCGTTGATTGGCTTCATCAGTACGCCGTCGCAGATGGTTCGGGGCGCGGTCCATTTCCCGACTAAGCCGCGCGGACCGGCAAATCAATCACGTTATGTCCGGGATATCTGAACAGCATGCGCGATCGTGCGTCCTGCGCCGGACAGTCAGCGCGACAATGACCTCAGGCTGTGGTCTTGCGCCACAGACGGGGGTAGTATCGATTTATCTCCGGCGGCGTGTGGTGGAAGCCTTCGCGGGCCGCTCCGTACGGAACCGATAGCCATTGGGGAAAGACTTTGCGTCATCAGGTCATCCGGAGCTTCGTTGCCGGCGTCGCAATACCCTTCTTTTTGAGTTCCATTCCTGCTGGAGCCCAATCGTTTCGCGACGGCCTCGCCGCGTATAACCACCAGAACTATGTGCGCGCTTCGAGCATCTTCATTCCGCTGGCGGAGCGGGGCGACGGGGCCGCGCAATCCTATCTCGGCTTCATGTTCCAGACCGGACGAGGCGTGCCGCAGAACTACACAGAAGCCGCGATGTGGTATCGCCGCGCCGCCGAGCAGGGCGACAGCCTCGCGCAATATTCGCTCGGGTTGCTCTACGACAAGGGGCAGGGCGTGCCGCGCGACATCATCGAGGCCAGCAAATGGCTCAACCTGTCAACCGCCGCCGCCCCGCCGCGGGCGCGCGAGGCGCGGGCGCGGATCCGCGACGCCGTGACCACCAAGATGACCCGCGGCGAGATCGCACAGGCGCGGGCGCGGGCGCTTGCCTGGGCGCCCGTGAAGGAGCGCTAAGCAAAGATCGCTTCCACGAGCCAGCCAAGCCAGATGGCCGGCGCCAGGAACAGGCCAAACGGAAGGAAGGCGGTGGCCTTGAGCGGGCGCCGGCGGATCGCGGCATTGAGCAGGTAGGCGCCGATGCCGGTGAGCGCCGCAACTTCGACGACGGCAAACAGCGTGACATAGCCGAGCCAGGCACTGGCGACCGCAACGAGCTTGACGTCGCCGGGCCCGAGCCCATCGCGGCCGCGCAGGGCGCGGTAAGCGGCCATCAGCGCAATCAGGGGCAGGGCGACCGTCAACACCCGCCGCATCGCCCAAAGCAGCGCGTACCAGCCGGCATCCGGGCCGACAGCTGCGGCGCGAAACAGCGCCAGGGCCATGGCCGCGCCCGTCAGCTTGTTCGGGATGAGGTAGCGGTCTGCGTCGGTGACCGCGATCGCCAGCATCAACGCGCCCAGGAACGCGCCCAACAGCCCCTCGGGGCCGGGCGCCGCGATCAGGCTTGTCGCGACCATTGCGGATAATGCGCAGGCGAGAGCTGCTTGCTGCAACGGTGGCGCTGCGATCATGGCGTCAGGCCGGTGGAGCAACGGGGCGTTCGCGGGTTGGGCCGCATGCCGGCGGGCGTTATCGCGCCACGCCCGGCGGGGTGACCACGACCACGGGGTTGGAGGTGCCGACCAGGCGGCTGTTCATCTTGCTGCGCATCTCCTCGGCGATCACATGCGCATCCACGGGATCGCGGATCATTGTCGGGCGGATGAACAGGATCAGCTCGGTGCGCGCTCGCGTCGTGGTCTGGTGCGAGAATGCATCACCCATGCCGGGGATCGAATCCAGGATCGGAATACCCTGGCGCTGCTTGTTCTCGGTCTCGCTGATCAGGCCGGCGAGCAGCACGGTCTGACCGCTGGTCACCGCGATCGAACTCTTGACCCTGCGTTGCGAGATCGTTGGCGTCAGCGCGCCGACGCTGGCGGGCGACACGCTGCTGATCTCCTGCTCGATGTCCAGTACGATGTTGCCGTTGGCGTTGGCCCGCGGCAGCACCCGCAGGATAATGCCGGTGTTCTTGTAGTCGATGGTGTTGACGACGGTGTTGTTGGCGGTGAGCACGGTGGCTGTGCCGGTGGAGAAAGGCACCTGGTCGCCGACCTGCAAGGTCGCCGGCTGATTGTCGAGCACCACCAACGACGGGTTCGACAGCACTTTGACATCGGTCATGGTGTGCAGGGCGTCAAGGATCACGCGCGGCGAGTTCTCCGATCCGATCAGGAAGTTGAAGCCCGGCAGCACGCGGCCGAGCAGGGCGCCTGCAGCGGCGTTGACGGCGTTGTTCGGCGGCTCGACGCTAGTGATCGGCTGGCCCGGGCCCGTGGCAATCGTGTTGACGACCGAACCCTTCTGGCTCGCCAGGAAGAATTGCACGCCGTACTGAAGCTGGTTGTTCAACGTCACCTCGGCGATCGTCGCTTCGATCGCGATCTGCCGCTGTGGCCGGTCGATCTGGCGGATGGTCTGCTCGACGATGCGCTGAGAGTCCGCGTTGGCGTAGACCAGCACCGCGTTGTTGGTGATGTCGGCGGTGATGCGGACGTTGGGAAGGAAGCTCGAGCCGCTGACGGACTTTGTGGCAGAACCGGCGAGCGGCGTATCCGCCGGCGCCGGTGCGGGCGCGAGCCGCGCGTTGATGGGGGAGCCCGGCGGACCCGTGACCGGCGTTGCCACGCCCGCGCCCGCAGTTGGCAGCGCGCTCAGCGAGGCCACCGGACCGGTGCCAGAGGAGGACACGGAAACCCCCGCGCCCGGTGCGACCTGGCTTGCGCTGTTGTCGAGGTTCGTCGCGCCGCCTGCGGGCCCGACCAGCATGTCGTTGAGCAGCGCCACTACGGTCTTCGCATTGCCGTAGCGCAGCGGATAGGACCTCAGGTTGACGGCCTCGATGTCGGCGCGGTCGAGCCGTGCGATCCAGGTGGCCGCGCGCTTGAGATATTCCGGCTTCTGGCTGACCACGAGGACGGAGTTGAGCCGGGTGATCGCCTGGAACTTAACCACGTTCTGGCCAAGTCCACCCTCGCCGGAATCCATGATCTTCTCGAGTTCGGAAATCAGCGGCTCGGGCGCGGAATTGCGGACCGGGAAGATCCTGACTGATTGGCCCTTCATCCAGTCGGCGTCGAAGCTGAGGATGGTGTCGATCGCGGTTTCGCGATCCGAGCCGCTGCCAGTGACGATCAGCGTGTTGCGGCCGTTGTCGGGACGAAGGGTCGTCGCCTTGATGCCGAAGCCGTCGAGCAGCTTGAACATGTTCTGCGCCGACACATAACGCAGCGGCACGACGCTGACGCCTTGGCCGGCTTCCGCCGCGTCGCTGCGATCGATACTGCCCGGACCCGCCTCCGCCGACGGCAACAGCCGATAGCCGCCGGTGCGGTCGCGCACGAGCGCCACGCCGGACATTTTCAGCGCGTTCTCCAACACATAAAGCGCATCCGCCTTTGGCACCGGGCGCACCGAGGCCAGCGTCACCGTTCCCTGCACGCGCGGATCGATGGCATAGCCGACCTTCAGCACGTCGCCGAGGATGACCTTTGCGACGGTGGCCACCGGCGCGTTCTCGAAATTGAGATCGTAGCCACCGCCTCCGCCGTCGCGTTCGGCAAGCGCGGCACCCGGAGGCGTGGTGCCGTCGGAAAGATAGATCGCCGACCGCGACGGAGTCTGTTGCTTGATGCCGCTTGCAGTGGTGTCGGCGGTCTGCCGCGGTTGAATGTCAAGCGAGTTGATCTTCTCGAGGATGTCCTGCGCGCGAGGGTCCTTGGGATTGCGCTCGACCGATTGATCGGCGGTGACGATGCACGCGGTCAACGCCAACGCAGACAAAGACAGGACGAGCGTCCCAGCCAACCCTGAACGCAGGCGCGAAAGCGGATGGACCACTTTGGACAAAATACGCCTACCAAACGCTACGGTTGATCTGGGAAAACACGCCCGATCCCCCATGGTCCGGACGTTCATTAATTTGCGCCACGATTATGTTTTTGCTAGTAAATATGTCAAGCGCAAAGGCCTTTGTTGCAAGTAATAGCTGTCGTATTCCAGTCACAAGGTTAGCGGTAGGGAATTGGATGCGCGACCTGTCCGCAGAGACCTTCCGGCGGCACCTTCTGGACAAGTATTCCTTGCCCCCGCGCGCGCGTGCCCGCGTCGAAAAGCCCGCCAATTCAACCTTGACGCGTCCCCTGCGGGAACTGTGGGAAGCCACCGACCTCTCCGCCGCCGAATTCGCCGACGAGGTTTCCAACTATTTCGGCGTGGTGCGCTTGAGCCTGCCGCAACTGCTCGCTGCGACACCATGTCTCGACGGCTTCTCGCGCCGCTTTCTGCGGGAGTCCACGATCTTTCCGTTTCGCGCGCCCAACGGCGGCTATCGCATCGCGGTCGCCGATCCCTCCGACACCGCCGCCATTCGCGCCGCCGAGATCGTGTTCGGCGAGGCTGTCGAGGTGGCCGTCGCCTCGTTCGAGGACGTTACCACCGTGCTCGACCAGCGGATCGAGGAGGACGGCGCGGCCGGTCACGAAAACGCAAGAACGCCGAGCCAGCAGTCCGATGACGACATCGAGAGCCTGCGCGATCTCGCCAGCGGCGCGCCCGTGGTGCGCGCGCTCAACGATCTGCTTGAGCGCGCGGTCGAGCTGCGCGCCAGCGACATTCACATCGAGCCGTTCCGCACCGGGCTCGTGGTCCGCATGCGCGTCGACGGATTGTTGCGCGCGATCCCCGCACCCTCGGGCGTTCCGCCGCAGGCGCTGATCTCGCGCGTGAAGATTCTGGCGGGCCTCAATATCGCCGAGCGGCGGCTGCCGCAGGACGGCGCGGCGCGCATTCGCGTCAGCCGCGCCGAGCTCGACGTCCGCGTGGCGACAATGCCGACGCAAGCGGGCGAGAGCGCCGTGATCCGCCTGTTGCCGCGCGACCGCGGCTTGCTCGAAATGGGCAAGCTCGGCCTGTCGGCGCGCGACGAGAAGATCATGAGCCGGCTGCTTGCGCTGCCCCATGGCATGATCGTGATCACGGGGCCAACCGGCAGCGGCAAGACCACGACGCTCGCCACCATGCTGTCGATCCTCAACGAGCCGACGCGAAAAATCCTCACCATCGAGGATCCCGTCGAATATGAAATCCCGGGGATCAACCAGTCGCAGGTGAAGCCGTCGATCGGTCTGACGTTCGCCTCCGCCATGCGCTCTTTCGTTCGCCAGGATCCCGATGTGATCATGGTCGGCGAAATCCGTGACGCCGAGACCGCTCATATCGCGATCCATGCGGCGCTGACCGGCCATCTCGTGCTGACCACGCTGCACACCGAGACGGCGGCGGCCGCCGTGCCGCGGCTGATCGATCTCGGCATTGAGGGTTTTCTGCTGAAATCGACATTGCGCGCCGTGGTGGCGCAGCGGCTGGTGCGCGTGCTCTGTGACCGCTGCAAGCAGCCGCACAAGCTCACGGCAACCGATATCGCCGACGATCCGCGCTTTGCGGTGATCGGTTTCAAGGCAGGCGAGGTCGTGCACGAGGCGTCGGGCTGCGAGCGCTGCGGCGGCACCGGCTATCGCGGCCGCAATGGCGTGTTCGAGATCCTGGAAATGACCGACGAGGTGCGCAAGCTGGTCGGACCGCAGACGGATTCCCACACCATCGACACGGCGGCGATGGACGGCGGCATGACCACGATGCTGGTTGATGCGGTGGCCAAATGCCGCGCCGGCGTGACCACCGTGCCCGAGGTGTTCCGCGTCACGACGCTCCGGTGAGGTGATGCCGAACTATCGTTACCGCGCGATGAACTCCAGCGGCGAGCTGGTTTCCGGCGCCATCGCCGCACCTGCGGCCGGCGACGTCGCGGCGCGCATCGAACGCCTCGGCCTCGTGCTGGTCGACAACGTCACGCTGGAGGAGGGTGGCGGCTCGGTGCGCGCGCTGAGCCTGTTCGGCAAGCCCAAGGCCGAAGACGTCACCATCTTCACCCGCGACCTAGCGCTGCTCCTGCGGGCGGGTGCGCGCATCAATGACGGCCTCGAGCTGCTTGCCGCCGACCGCGATTTCGGCCGCTTGCGGCCAGTCGTCGCCGACATCCGCTCGCGCGTCGTCGCCGGCGAGAGTTTTGCGGAGGCCTTGGCGCGGCACCAGGGGTTGTTTCCGCCAATGTATGTGGCACTGATCCGGGTCGGGGAGGCCTCGGGCTCGCTGGACCAGGTGCTGGAGGTGCTTGCCGACGAGCGCAGCCGCATGGAAGCATTAAAGCGCCGGCTCGGCGACGCCATCCGCTATCCGCTGTTCGTGCTGGGCGCGGCCGGCTGCGTGTTGCTGTTCTTCCTCACATTCGTACTGCCGCAATTTGCCAGCGTGCTGCAGGATTTCGGCGCAAAGGTCGACCCGTTCATCCTCGGCTTCCTTCATCTTTCGACTTTCCTGCGCGCCAACTCCGACGCGGTGCTCGCGATTCTCGCGGCTATCATCGCCGCGGCGTGGCTGTCACTGCGCCAGGAGGGCGTCCGGCGCGGCCTGATGACGGCGTTGACGCGTCTGCCGGCGGTTCGCGAGGTGATGAAATACTACCGGACCTCGCTGTTCTGCCGGAACCTCGGGCTGTTGCTCGGCAGCGGCGTCAATCTTACCGCGACACTGCGCATCCTCATCGACATGATGGCATCGGTCGGATCGTCGGCGGTGTGGACCGACGCCGCCGACCGCGTGCGCCATGGCACGAAGCTGTCGGATGCGCTGGCCGAAACCCAGGCGCTGCCGTCGATGGCGGTCAGGATGCTCAGGCTTGGCGACGAGACCGGACAACTGCCCGTTCTGGCCGGCCGGGTCGCCGAATTCTACGAGGCCAAGCTGCAGCGGACCCTCGATCGTGTGGTCGGCATCGCCGGGCCCGCGGCGATTATTGTCATAAGTCTTGTCGTAGGCGGGTTAATTGTCTCGGTTATGACGGCGCTGATGTCCGTCAGCCAGATTGTCGGGTGAGGTTCAGATGACCGCGTTTCGAAAATTGTTACAAAGATCGGCACGGCAGCGCCGGCGTACGCAGGCCGGCTTCACCCTGGTCGAAATCCTCGTCGTCATCACCATCATCGGACTGATCATGGCGCTGGTCGGCCCGCGGGTGCTGAACTATCTCAGCGAGTCCAAGGCGAAGGCCGCAAAGATCCAGATCGAAAGCTTCGCAAGCGCGCTCGATCTCTACTATCTCGATCTCGGGCGCTATCCGACCACCAATGAGGGGCTGGCGGCTCTGACGCAAAGCAACAACGCCCCTGGCTGGAACGGACCTTATCTGCGTGGCGGTGTCGTGCCCAACGATCCCTGGGGCCACAGCTACGTCTATCGCTCGCCGGGCCAGCGGGCGCCCTATGACATCGTATCGCTGGGTTCCGACGGCCAGGAGGGCGGCAGCGGCACCGCGGCCGACATTGCCAGCGGCATTCGCCAATGATCCGAACCCATAAATGGCAATGCCGGCGCGCCGATGGCGAGGCAGGTTTTGCGCTGATCGAAATCCTCTGCGTGCTCGCCATCATTGGCCTGCTTGCGGCCATCATCCTGCCGAGCTTTCCGCGAAGCACGACGCGTGCCCGCCTCGAAAGCTATGCGGTCGAAACGGCCACGCTGCTGAAGGCCGACCGCAGCGCCGCGTTGCGCCGGCACACTCAGGTGACGACAACCGTCGACGCGTCGCGGCGCGCGATCCGCTCCGGCGCGACCGGCCGCGTCATCCGCCTGCCCAGCGACGTCACGGTCGACGCGACTCTGGCATTGCGTTGCGCGGATCGCGAAGCCAGCCGCTCGATCGACTTCTTTCCGTCCGGGATGTCCTGTGGCGGCACTATCGCGCTGGCGCGGCCGGGCATGGGATACGAGGTCCGCGTCAACTGGCTGACCGGAGGCGTCGAGATTGTGCAAAAGCAAAAGTTGCTCTGACGGCGAGCGCGGCTTCACGCTGATCGAGGCGCTGGTGGCGCTCGCGATCATCGCCGCCGTGCTGACCTCGATCGGCATGGTGATCGGCACCACCGTGCGCGGTACGCGCTCGATCGACCAGCGGCTGGCGTTGAGCGGCGCTGCCGAAACGGTGCTTGCCAATTTGCCCGCACGCAATGCGCTCCAGGTCGGGCGCCAGACCGGCGAGCTCGCAGGCCACCGCTGGCGCATCGACGTCGCGCCGATCAACGCCGCGGCGGCCGAGGCTCCGGCAGGCCGCTTCGTGCCGCTTGCGGTCAACTTGCGGATGCAGTCACCGGGCGGGGCCGCGATCCAGGTCACGACCGTGCGCCTTGTGCCGAAGGCCGCGGAATGAACGCGCACCGTAGATGGCGCGGCGAAGCCGGCTTCACGCTGCTCGAAGTGTTGCTGGCGACGCTGCTGATGACGGTCATCCTGGCCGCGCTTGCCAGCGTGACTGCGCAGTGGTTGCCGAACTGGAATCGCGGCATCGCCCGGGTGCAGCGCGCCGAGCGGCTTGCGATCGGGCTGGACCGCGCACTAGCGGACCTCTCGGTCGCCGAGATGGTGCCGATGAACGCTGATAACCGGCACCCGTTGTTCGAGGGCTCCGAGCTTTCGGTTATCTTCGTGCGCAGCGCGGTCGGCCCGAACACACGCCCCGGCCTCGAAATCATTCGCCTGATCGAGAAGGCCGATGATCAGGGCCTGGCGCTGGTACGCGAGCGCGCACCGTTCAGTCCAATGCCGTCGGACGCGCAGATCCGCTTCGTCGACCAGGTGGTGCTGGTCCGCGCTCCCTTCCGCGTGACATTCGCTTATGCCGGAGCCGATCAGGCCTGGCAGCCGACCTGGCGCGGCCAGATGCAGTTGCCGGCGAAGATCCGCATCTCGGTCCGTGATGGCAACACCGGGCAGGTGCTCGCGGTTTCCAGCGCCGCGATCGTGCATGTCAACGCGCCGGCCGAATGTGCGCGGGCGAAGAATGTCAACAGCTGCCTCGCGGCCCGATCGAAGGGTGATTCCGACAAGAAAGAGGAGCAGCTCTGATGCCGGCGGGACCAGACAGCGGGACTGACGTGAGGCCGGCGCGCAGCGCGAGGGGCTTCATTGTCATTGCCGTACTGTGGATCCTCGCGGCGCTGTCGGCGCTGGTCCTGATCTATCTGACCTATGTCACCAACACCGCCGTCATCGTGGCGGGAAGCACCGATCGCATCCAGACCGAGGCGATGGTGACGGGCGGAGTCGAACTGGCGGCCTTGCAGCTTGCTGGCGCGAGCGAGGCCGCGCGTCCAACCAGCGGCACCTTCAATGCCCGGCTCGGCGCCGGCCGCGTGTTCGTGACCTTTCGCTCGGAGGCCGCTCGCATCGACCTCAACGCCGCCCCGAAGAGCTTGCTTGCGGGGCTCATGACCGGCCTCGGCGTCAGTCCCACCGATGCCGCCCTTTACGCCGACCGCATCCTGGCCTGGCGTGGGCCGACCGAGCTTGGCGACAGCGATCCCGAGAACTCTTTCTACAAGACTTCGGGCGTCGCCTATCTGCCGCGCCACGCGCCGTTTCCGGCTGCCGAGGAACTATGGCTGGTGCACGGGATACCCGCCGCCGTCATCGGGCGCATGCTGCCCTTCGTCACCGTGTTCAGCAACCTCGCAAGCATCAACGTGCTTGACGCCGCGCCACAGGTACTGGCGGCCTTGTCCGGCATGACGCCGGAGAACCTGCAGGCATTGCTGGCCCAACGCAGCGATCCCTCGGTCGACCCGCATGCGCTGATCGCATTGTCGGGTGGCGAAGGGGCCACGCTCGCAAGCTCCAGGGCTTACCGGGTCGCGGTCGACGCGGAGCTGCCCGATGGGCGGCGCAGCGGCGGCGAAGTCGTGATCCTGCTTCTCGAAAGCGGCGACGAGCCCTATCGTGTATTGTCGTGGCGCAACAATTCCGACGGCAGCACATCGCCGCAAAAGGCCTCCTTGCGATGAAACTGTTTCCGACCATCGGCGCGATCCTGAACGCCTGGACCAGTAGCGTCGCGAGCGCTGTCATCACCGCGCTCAATCGTTTCGTCTCGCCGCGTGTGGTGCGGTTGGTCGAAGGCGATGACGGCAGGTTTGCCGTGGAAGCCGCGGGCAAGCCCGACAACGTCCCTGCGAAAATTGCGCTCACGGACGGCGCTGCGCCCTCCGGCCTTGCGCCGGTGGTCAGGGGCAGCCGGGTCGAGATCGTCCTTCAGCCGACGCGTTTTCTGTTCCGTCCGCTGGAACTACCGGCGCGCGCGGCGGATTTCATCGAAGGTATCGTGCGCGCGCAGATCGATCGCCTGACGCCGTGGAGCGCGAGCGAGGCCGTATTCGGCTGCACGGTTCCTGCCACCAGCGGCGGGGAGGGCATCACCACCATTGTTGCTGCGACGACCCGCAAGGCGGTGGCGTCCTACCTGCAGGCGGTGTCCGCCTTCCATCCCGCGGCGGTGGCGATCTGCACGGATGTCATGGAGGCAGGCGGCGCGCGTGTGAAGGTCTTCGAGCAAAGCGCGCGGGGATCGCTCGACGCGGCGAGGCTCGGCCGCATGCTGCAGCTTGCGCTAGGCGCGGCAGCCGTCGTTGCGGTCATCTCTGTTGCGGCTTCAACCTGGGTCGCAAGCAGCCTCGGCGCGCAGGAGGACGAGCTGGCGCGCCAGATTTCGGAGCGCCGCGCCGCCATTCGCGGTGGCGGCGACGGCGGCGACCGCTCGCCGGTGGCGCTGCTCGAACGCCGCAAATACCAGACGCCGGCCAGTGTGATCGTGCTGGAGACGCTGAGCCGGGTGTTGCCGGACAACACCTATGTCACGGAGTTGCATCTGGCCGGCAACAAGCTGCAGATCGCGGGCATCACCACCGACGCGCCGTCGCTGATCTCGCTGATCGAGCAGTCGCACCATTTCACCCGCGCGACGTTCTACGCGCCGACCACGCGCTCGCCGTCCGATCCCGGCGAGCGTTTCCATATCGAGGCGCAGGTCGAGCCGAAGAACACGGTGACGCCATGAGCGCAAGCAGCACGATCACGCGCACGCTCTCACAATCGCCGCTGATCGCGGTCGTGCTCTATCTCGTCGTGCTCGGCGGACTCGCCGTCACGTCCTCACTTGCGATCTCCGGTATCTTCGATCATCAGCGGGCACTGGCGCAGACGTCCGACCTGCTCGACCAGTTGCGCGGGCGCAAGCCGCGCAGTCTGGCTCAGCTCTCGGCGGAGCATCCGGGCACGCCGTTCCTCGAAGGCCCGACGGTGACGGTTGCGGGTGCTGCGTTGCTGCAGCGGGTGGCGGCCGCGGTCGGCAATGCCGGTGGTACCATCCAGTCCTCGCAGGTGGACGTGCTCGGCAAGGAAGCCAAGGACGGTTTTGTCGGCCTCGTCGTCAGCTGCGAAATGGAGCTGCCTGCCTTGCAGAAGGTGCTGTATGACCTCGAAGCAGGCATGCCCTTCCTGTTCGTCGATCAGCTCGACGTGCAGGTGCCGCAGACCACCGCCAAGGGTGAGGGCGGTTCAGGGCAGATCCACGTCGTGCTCGGTGTGTCCGGGCAGTGGCAGGCCGGCAAATAGCACGTGATCCCGAACGAGTGGATGCCAACTTTCCCGACGGCTCGTGCGCAAGACCAAAATATAACCGCCACGTTTCCCGGTTATGGCGGGCACCCCAACCCAGCGTTGCGGTTCGGCAACAATTGAAGAAGGTTCCCAGGGGGTCGTCGATGCAGCACTGAAAATGATAGGGCCCCCGCGTTCGTTT